>DSTMR04002__coassemble_817_pt1 | contig 34454 bp, 28 predicted proteins | sample DSTMR04002__metabat2_high_PE_025 | metagenome-assembled genome bin DSTMR04002
TCGGTTCGCCCCCTTCGGTCCCATCGGTTCGTTCCCCTCGCCCCCGGCTCGTCCCCTTCGTCTCTTCGGTCCCGGTTCGCCTTCTTCGGCCCATCGGTTCGCCCCCTTCGGTCCCATCGGTTCGTTCCTTCCTTCGGCCCCTCTCGGAGGCCCCGGGTCAGTTGCCCTGTTCGCAGATGAACTTGATGCGCACGAGACGAATCTCCTCCTCGGTATAGTCGGCGCCCAGCTCCTCGATGGCGGCATCGAGCGAGTCGCTCTCGGCATCCTCCTTGAAATAGAGGTAGATGTCCTCGATCTTGTCCTCGTCCATGAACTCCTTCAAGTAGTAGGAGATGTCGAGTTTCGTGCCGGCATTGACGATGGCTTCGATCTCGGTCAGCAACTCGTCGAAATCGAGGTCCTTGGCACGCGCAATGTCCTCGAAATCCATCTTGCGGTCGATGGACTGGATGATGAAGATCTTGTTGCCGGACTTGCTCGCGACACCCTTGACGACCATGTCCTGCGGACGGATGATCTCCTTCTCCTCGACATAGGCCTTGATGAGCTTGATGAACTCCTCGCCGAACTTGCGGGCCTTTCCGACACCCACGCCCGTAATGTTCTGCATCTCCTCGATCGTCACGGGATACTGCATGGCCATATCTTCGAGCGAGGGGTCCTGGAAGATCACGAACGGCGGCAGGCCATGCTGCTTGGCGACCTTCTTGCGGAGATCCTTGAGCATGGCGAAGAGCTCCTCGTCGGCCGCTCCGCCCTTGCCCATCGGCGCCACGGCCTCGGCCTCCTTCTCCTCCTCGTCGTAGTCGTGGTCGAGGGTCACCGTCACCGGATAGGGCATCGAGATGTAGTTTTCGCCCTTCCTGTTGATCGAGATCAGGCCGTAGTTCTCGATGTTCTTGTCGATCAGTCCGAGGATCAGCCCCTGCCGCAGCACGGCGCCCCAGAAGCGGGCATCGTGCTCGGCGCCAGCGCCGAACCATTTCGAAGTGTTGTGTCCGTAGCTCTTGATGAGCGCCGTATTCTTGCCCACAAGGACGTTGATCAGGTAGTCGGCCTTGAACTTGTCGCCGATGTCGCGCAGGGCTTCGAGGGCCATCTTCAACGCCGCACGGGCATCGACCTTCGGTTTGGGATTGCGGCAGTTGTCGCAGTTTCCGCAGTTGTCCTCGCCATATTCCTCGCCGAAATAGTGCAGCAGCGTCTTGCGGCGGCACATCGAACTCTCGGCATAGGAGACCGTCTCCTGCAAGAGCAGTTTCCCGATCTCCTGTTCGGCGACGGGTTTGCCCTGCATGAACTTTTCGAGTTTCTGAATATCCTTGTAGCTGTAAAAGGCCAGGCAGTAGCCCTCGCCGCCGTCACGTCCGGCGCGTCCTGTCTCCTGGTAGTATCCTTCGAGCGACTTCGGGATGTCGTAGTGGATCACGTAACGCACGTCGGGCTTGTCGATGCCCATGCCGAAGGCGATCGTGGCGACAATCACCTCGACGCGCTCCATGAGGAAGTCGTCCTGATTGGCAGCGCGCGTCGCGGCATCCATGCCCGCATGGTAGGCCTTGGCGCGGATTCCGTTGGCGATGAGCAGTTCGGTGAGCTCCTCGACCTTCTTGCGGCTCAAACAGTAGACGATCCCGCTCTTGCCCTCGTTCTGCTTGATGAAGCGGATGATGTCGTGGTCGACGTTGTGCTTCGGGCGGATCTCGTAGTAAAGGTTCGGGCGGTTGAACGACGACTTGAAGACCGCGGCATCGGACATGCCGAGGTTCTTCTGGATGTCCATCTGCACCTTGGGTGTGGCCGTAGCCGTAAGGGCGATCAGCGGCGCCTGGCCGATTTCGTTGATGATCGGGCGGATGCGCCGATACTCGGGACGGAAGTCGTGTCCCCACTCGGAGATGCAGTGCGCCTCGTCGATGGCATAGAACGACACCTTTATTTTACGCAGGAAGGAGACGTTGTCCTCCTTGGTGAGCGACTCGGGAGCGAAATAGAGCAGTTTGGTCTTTCCGTCGAGCACATCCTGACGGACCTGCGCCACGGCGGTTTTGTTGAGCGACGAGTTCAGGAAATGCGCGATGCCCGATTCGGCCGAGAAGGTGCGCATGGCGTCGACCTGGTTCTTCATCAGGGCGATGAGCGGCGAAATGACGATCGCCACACCGTCCATCAGGAGCGCAGGCAACTGATAGCACAGGGATTTTCCGCCACCGGTAGGCATCAGCACGAAAGTATCCTTGCCTTCCAGCACATTGCGGATCACCGCCTCCTGATTCCCTTTGAATGACGAAAAACCGAAATACTCTTTCAGCTTGTCATGCAGCAGGGATGAATCGAACTGTTTCATTTCGCCGTCTGTCTGCTTAAAAATAAAATTCAATGTAAAGATAAAAAACTTTTCGGAAAAAAGCATAACTTTGTGAAAATTTATATTCGGATCGCCATGCGCCTTTACACCAGCGAGCTCGTCAAGAAATACAAGTCCCGGACGGTCGTCGACCACGTCTCGATCGACGTGAACCAGGGGGAGATCGTCGGTCTGCTCGGCCCCAACGGAGCCGGCAAAACCACGACCTTCTACATGATCGTCGGACTGATCAAGCCCAACGAAGGGCGCATCTTCCTGGAAAACGACCAGCACGAAGTCAGCGAACTGACCGACCTGCCGGTCTACCGCCGGGCCCAGCTGGGCGTGGGCTACCTGGCCCAGGAGGCATCGGTATTCCGCCGCCTCTCGGTCGAGGACAACATCCGCGCGGTGCTGGAAATGACCGACTACTCGAAAGAGTATCAAGCCGAGCGCGTCGAGGCGCTGATCGAGGAATTCCGCCTGCAAAAGGTACGCAAGAGCTTCGGCATCCAGCTCTCGGGCGGCGAGCGCCGCCGCACGGAGATCGCCCGCGCCGTGGCCATCAACCCGGCATTCATCCTGCTGGACGAACCCTTCGCCGGCGTGGACCCCATCGCCGTGGAGGATATCCAGTCGATCGTCGCGACGCTCAAATACAAGAACATCGGCGTGATCATCACCGACCACAACGTCGACGAAACGCTCGCCATCACGGACCGTACCTACCTGCTCTACGAAGGCAAGATCCTCAAAACCGGTACGGCCGAAGAGCTGGCCGCCGACCCGATGGTGCGCAAGGTCTACCTCGGACAGCATTTCGAACTGAAAAAGAGCCACCAGCTGACCCAGGAGATGAAGAACCGCAAAGCGGCCGAAGCCGCCCGGCAACACGCCGCGGAGGAGGATCGAAAGTAGGTTAGGTCAAACACGATATGGACAAAACGGTTCCGTTGGGCCGCGTCAAAGGCACGCTGACGCCGCCCTGTTCGAAGAGTTATGCACAGCGTGCCCTGGCAGCAGCCCTGCTCACGGAAGAGCCCGTGGTGCTGCGCAATCTGGAATTCTGCGACGACACCCGTTCGGCGATGCGCTGCATCGAGACCCTCGGTGCGACGATCGAACAGGTGGATCCCACAACCTTGTCGATCAAGGGGGGACTGCACCCCCGCGGCAACCGTCTCGACGTGGGTGAATCGGGACTCTCGACCCGGCTGTTCACCCCCGTTGCGGCACTCTGCCCGACACCCGTGACGATCGTCGGACGCGGCACGCTGCTCTCGCGCCCGATGAGGATGATGCTCGACCCGTTGCGGCAGCTGGGCGTCACGGTACGCGACAACGGCGGGTTCCTGCCCATCGAGGTGTGCGGCCCGATGCGCGGCGGCGAGGTCGAGGTCGACGGGTCGGTCTCGTCGCAGTTCATCACGGGGCTGCTGCTGGCACTCCCGCGCGCCGGGCACGACACGACGCTGCACGTGCACGATGCCGTCTCGACCCCCTATCTGGACATGACCCTCGATACGGCGCAGCGTTTCGGCATCGAGATCTGCCAGCGCGACTACGAGGAGTTCTACATCCCGGGCAACCAGCGCTACGGCACGACCTATTTCAGCATCGAAGGCGATTGGAGCGCCGCAGCGATGCTGCTGGTGGCGGGTGCCACGGCCGGGGAGATCACCGTCCGCAACGTCTCGATGCTCTCGAAACAGGCCGACACGGCGATCTGCACGGCCCTCGTGCGGGCCGGGGCCGCCGTCATCAACGAAACGGACTCGGTGACCGCGGTCCACCGTCCGCTGCACGCCTTCGAATTCGACGCCACGAACTGCCCCGACCTCTTCCCGGCGCTCGCGGCGCTCGCGGCGGCGGCCGAAGGGGTGAGCGTCATCCGGGGGACGTCGCGCCTGGAATACAAGGAGTGCAACCGCGCGGAGGCGATCTGCGAGGAGTACGGCAAGCTGGGCATCGAGGTCGACCTCTCGGAGGAGGACGTGATGAAGATCCGCGGCGGTGCGATCCACGGGGCCCGGACCCGGAGCCACGGCGACCACCGCATGGCGATGTCGCTGGCCGTCGCGGCGCTGCGTTCGGACGGCGCGGTGACGATCGAGGGGGCCGAGAGCGTCGCCAAGAGCTACCCGCGGTTCTTCGAGGATCTGGAACACGTCCGGGAATAAAACAAGGAACCTGCCATGAATCAATACGGAAACAACTTCCGGCTCGCCATCTGGGGCGAGTCGCACGGGCCGCAGGTCGGCATCACGATGGACGGCATCCCGGCCGGGATTCCGCTCGCGGAGGCCGATTTCGAGGCCGATCTGGCGCGGCGGCGCGGCGGCGCCGCAGGTACGACCCCGCGCCGGGAGCCGGACCTTCCGACGATCGTCTCGGGACTCTGCAACGGCCACACGACCGGAGCTCCGCTGACCGTTCTGTTCACCAACACGAACACCCGCTCGCAGGACTACGCCAATGTCGTGCAGCACTTCCGCCCGTCGCACGCCGACTGGGTGGCCAACCGGAAATTCGACGGATACAACGACCCGCGCGGCGGCGGGCACTTCTCGGCACGGCTGACCGTGGCGCTGGTCGCCGCAGGGGTCGTGGCCAAGAAACTACTCCCGGAGGGGGTCCGTTTCTCGACCCGTCTGACAGAGGTCGGCGGGTGCACGGACCCGGAGCGCTTCGACGAGGTGGTGCGCGCCGCAGCAGCCGATCGCGACTCGGTGGGCGGCGTGGTCGAGTGCCGCGTCTCGGGGATTCCGGCAGGACTCGGCGCACCTTTCTTCGATTCGGCCGAAAGCTGCATCGCCCACCTGCTCTTCTCGGTCCCGGCGGTCAAGGGGGTGGAGTTCGGAAGCGGCTTCGCCGGGAGCCGCCTGCGGGGCTCGGAGAACAACGACCCGATCATCGACCGCAACGGCACCACGGCGACGAACCATGCCGGCGGCATCAACGGCGGCATCACGAACGGCAACGAGGTGGTGGTGCGCGCGGCATTGAAGCCCACGCCGAGCATCGCCCGTGCGCAGGAGACCTACAACTTCACGACCGACCGGATCGAGGCGTTGGAGATCCGCGGACGCCACGACGCCTGTGTGGCACTGCGGGGTGCGGTGGTCGTCGAGGCCGCCGTGGCCATCGCTCTGGCCGACCTGCTGAACCGATAACCGCCTTCGGACACGATGCAACCGATTTCCGAACCGAAATACGACCCGGCGGGAACGCCGGCCGGACCGACGACGCGCCGCCAAGCCGTCGATGCGCTCGCCGAGCGCCTTACGGGGTTGTACGACGCGCGCGAAGCCCGCAACATCGCCCGCCTGCTGGTGAGCGAACGGGCCGGGATCCCGTTTTCGGCGCTGCTGACCGACCCGGAGGCGGAGTTGCGGATCGAAGGGATGGAGGAGGATATCGCCCGGTTGGAGCGCGGGGTTCCGGTGCAGTATGTGATCGGATCGGCCGAGTTTTACGGCCGCCGGTTCACGGTGCGCGAGGGGGTGTTGATCCCGCGTCCCGAGACCGAGGAGCTGGTCGACCGGATCGTACGCAGCGAACGCAGGGGTCCGGGAGCGACGGTCGGCGAGGCCCCGGGAGCCATCCGCATCCTGGACGTGGGGACCGGGAGCGGCTGCATCGCGGCGACACTGGCGCTGGAAATTCCCGGAGCGGAGCTCTTCGCCGCGGAGATTGCGGAGGAGGCTCTGGACGTGGCGGAGGAGAACTTCCGGCGGCTGGGAGCCCGCGTGACGCTCCGGCGGGCCGATGCCCTCACGGATCTGGCCGGGCAATTTCCCGAAACGTTCGACGTCATCGTCTCGAACCCGCCCTATGTCCCGGCCAGCGACCGGAAGGCGATGCACCCGAACGTCCGCGACCACGAACCGGCCGTGGCACTGTTCGTCCCGGACGACGACCCCCTGTGCTTCTACCGCGCCATCGCACGCGCCGGGCGGCGGATGCTGCGGCCCGGCGGGCGGCTCTGGTTCGAGATCTACGAACACGCGGCGGAGGCGATGTGCGAAATGCTCGCCGGGGAGGGCTACACCGACACGGAAGTATACCGGGACCTGTTCGACAAAATGCGGATGACATGCAGCCGACGAAAATAGAGATGAATGCACGCACCCCGCGTGAAAAACGTGCCAAAACGCCCGAGCAGGCCCTTGCGGCGCTGATGCGGCTGTGCGCGCGTGCCGAGAAGTCGGAGGGCGACGCCCGGCGGCTGATGCGCGGCTGGGGAGTCGCGGAACAGGATGCCGAAGAGGTGCTGGCACGGCTCGTGCGCGAACGCTTCATCGACGACGCCCGTTATGCCGAGGCCTTCGTCCGCGAGAAGCTGCGGTTGAGCGGCTGGGGCAAGTACAAGATCCGCACGGCGCTCCAACGCAAGGGGATCCGCCGCGAGACGATCGACGCAGCCCTCGCGCAGGCCGACCGTTCGGACATGGGCGAACGCCTCGCCCAACAGCTCGCCCGCAAGCAGCGGACGGTGAAATACACAACCCCCTACGAATTGAAAACCAAACTCGTCCGATACGGGCTTTCGCTCGGATACGACTACGAGACCGTGCTGGAAACGGTCTCGGGACTGGTTAAAGATACGGATTCATGCGACGAATTCTGACCCTTCTTCTGCTGGCCGCGGCCTGTACGGATGCCCGCGCCCAGCGCCTCGATCCCGACAACTACATCTACCCCATCCTCCAGGAGTCACGACTTTGTTCGGCGAACTTCGGCGAACTGCGCCCCGGACATTTCCACGCCGGCGTGGACATCAAGACCGACGGCGTGGAGGGCAAACCGCTGGTGGCGGTGGCCGACGGCTATGTTTCGCGGCTGTCGGTCGCGGCGGGCGGCTACGGACGCGCCATCTACCTCACGCTGCGCAACGGCACGACGGCCGTCTACGGCCACCTGCAACGCTTCCGCGACGACATCGAGGAGCACGTCCGCAAGGAACGCCTTGCCCGCCGCTCGAACGGCGTCAACCTCTGGTTCGAACCCGGCGTCTGGCCCGTGAAGCAGGGCGACGTGATCGGCTACTCGGGCAACAGCGGCTCGTCGGGCGGCCCGCACCTCCACTTCGAGATCCGCGATACCCCGACGCAGCGGCTTCACAACCCCGTCCGCGAAGGGATCATCCGCCCCGAGGACAACCTCCCGCCCCGCATCATGCGGGTGCACTACGTCGAGATCGACACACTCGACGGGGTTCCGGTGCGGAGCACGCCGGAAAGCTATGCCGTGGTGCGCGAATCCGAAGGGCACTACCGCCTGACGCGCAGCGAGCCCGTCGAGGTTGGACGCAAGGGCTATTTCATCGCCGAGGTCACGGACCGCCGCAACGGCGTCTACAACACCTTCGGGGTGTGGCGCGTGACGGCCAGCATCGACGGCCGCCCCTACTTCGAATACCGCATGGACGGCTTTACGCACGATCTGTCGCGTTGCTGCGACGCCGTGAGCTGCTACCCCTTGCAGATCGCCTCGCGCAACGAGGCGATCCGTCTGGCCCAGCTGGCCGGATCGCCCGACACGTTCTATCCGGTGATGGAGGAGCGCGGGCTGGTCCGTACCGAAGCAGGCGAGAAGCGTCTCCTGCGGATCGAGGCCGAGGATGACAGCGGCAACCGCTCGTCGCTGGAATTCCCGATAGCGGGTCGCGCCGAAAGCTTCCGGGCCGTACCCGACCCGACGGCCACAGCCCTCTTCCCGGGTGAAAATACCGTAGTCGGCGTGGGTCCCGAAGCCCGGATCCGCATCCAGCCGGGATCGCTTTACGAGCCGCTCTTCGTGCGGCCCGAGCGTCTCGACATGCCGCAGGGCAGCCCGGGCGTCGTCGTGCTCTCCCCCGCCTACCGGTTCCTCGAAGCCACGACCCCGCTACGGGAGCCGGCCCTCGTGACGATCCGCGCACAGGTCCCGCGGCAGCTGCGGCTGCGCACCGTACTGGCCGGACGCAGCCGGAAAGGCGGACTCTACCACGTGGGCGGAACCTACTCCAACGGAGCCGTGACGTCCGTCACGCGCACGACGGGCGACCTGGTGGTGGTTGCCGACACGCTGGCGCCGACGATCCGCCCGCTCTTCACCGAAGGGGAGGATCTGACGAAAACCGCGACCTTGCGTTTCCACGTCGGGGATAATTTCTCGGGGATTACGACCTGGACACTCCGCATCGACGGGGAGTGGGTTCCGTGCGACCGCTTCCCGATGAAGGGGACGCTGGTCCACACCTTCGACACTCCGGCCACGCGCCGCCGGCATACGGCCGAACTCACGGTCCGCGACGGATGCGGGAATGCGGCCCGCTACACGGGGACCTTCGTCCGGTAACGGCTCCCGCCGGAACAAGGGAGGGGCATCCGCCGGTGCGAAGAGAGAGAAGGACGGGAATCGATCCAGCGGCCGGCGCCCGTTGCCACGGGAAAAAGCCCCCAATGCCATCGACAGGCCGTCCGGACAAGAACAAACGGACACACAAAAAACAAGAGGTTGAATCATCAGATTCAACCTCTTTGGTAGCGGGAGGAGGACTCGAACCTCCGACCTTCGGGTTATGAGCCCGACGAGCTGCCAACTGCTCCATCCCGCGATATATCTTCCGTGCCCTCTTCCGACCGTCTTTCCAAAGCCCGGCCGACATTTTTCCAAAACCGCCGACCTTATCGGACTCCTCGACCGCTTTTCCACAGCCGGCCTCATCGGGACCCTTTATCGCCTTTGCGTGTGCAAAGATAAGTCAAAAAAATCTTTTCTCCAAATCGAAAACCGCACAGACCCCCGGCCGATGAAGCATACGGCCTTTTTATCAGACCCTTACGCCGGGAAAATTATTTCAATGCCCCGGCCACGATCTCCGCCAGATCGCGCACTTCACCCTTCGTTCCGCGGCCAATGGCCTTCTTGCAGAGCGGACAGGCCGTCACGATCACCTCGGCACCCGTAGCCTCCAACTCCCCGGCCACCGCACGCGCAATCTGCACCTGCTGACCGTCCGAAATCGCCGTGTTGGCCACCGACGACCCGCAGCACAGGGCATTCTCGCGCGTCGAGGCAGGTTCCAACAGTTCACCCACCGCCTCGATCACCGCGCGCGGTTCGTCGTAGATCCCGCTGCCGCGCCCCAGTTCGCAGGGGTCGTGGTAGGTGAAACGCGTCGTCCCGTGCTCCGGCGTCAGGCGCCCCGCACGGATCAGCCGCAGGATATATTCCGAATGGTGGAGCACCTCCACGCCCGGCAGGTCATAATCCTCGCGGAAGACCTTCAAGCAGATCGGGCACGACGTAACGAGCGTCGTAATGCCGTGCTTGCGGAAGAGATCGGCGTTGTATTTCATCATCTTGTGCGCCGAATCGGTCTCGCCGGCGAGTTTCAGCGGACGCCCGCAGCAGACCCCGCCCTCACGGTCGGCCCACCACACCTCCTCGCCCGCGGCGTCGAAGATCGCCGACATGGCCGAGAGCGTCCGCGGCGTCAGCAGCGTCATGCATCCGGCGAAATAGCCCACCTTGCCCGTTCCCGACGAGCGGTCCAGCCCCTTGAAATAGTCGTAGCGGCGTTCGTCGGGGACGTTGCGCATCCGGTCGCGCGCGTTGAGCCGCAGCGTGTTGAGGTCGATGTTTACGGGGCATTTCTCGACGCAGCGCCCGCACATCAGGCAGTTGTCGGCCACCTGCAACCGCAGATGTCCGTAGCGGCGGTCGCGCAGGAAGTAGACCGACTGCACGTCGTTGATCCCCAGCACGCTCTGCAACTGGCAGGGGTCGATGCAGATGCCGCAGCGCGAGCAGGCCTCGACCTGGAAGTTGTCGTACGACGACTCCTTCTCGCCGGAGCGCACGCCGTAGCGGCGCAGGAAGATCAGCGGCACCTCCGTAAGGATGTGCATGTAGCGCGAGAAGGGCAGCGCCACGAAAAAGAGTCCGAGACACGACGAATAGAACCACCAGGCGACGGATTCGAGCGTCATGAGGGGCATGACGCCGAGGTGTGCGGCCATCCAGCCGCCGAGCCCCCCGGTGAGGAATCCCCCGCCGCCGTAGAGGGCGCAGGTGGCGCTTTCGGCCACCAGACGCGCCGGGAAAATAAACCACAGGGCCGAGAGGGCAATGCGGTCGCCGAGGACGTGTTTCGTCGTGCGGCGCATGCCCATGGCGCGCGACCAGAAGCGCTTGCCCCAGGCCAGCGCCACACCCGAAAGGATGAAGAGCAGCAGCAGGTCCATCAGGAAATCGAACGCGGGTTTGTGTTCGAGGCCCGTGGCGAAGTATTTGAAGAAGATGTGCCCCTGAATCGGCACCCAGCGGACGCCGAGATAGGCCATCGTCTCGATCCAGCCCGTCAGGATCAGCAGGAACCACCCGAAGGCCAGCGACATGTGCATGTAACCCAGCAGGGGGTTGACGCGGAAGATCCGGCGGTGCAGCAGCGATTCGCTGACGACCTCGCCGATCGCCGCGACGGTGCGGCGCGTGGGCAGGCCGCGCAGAATCCGCATCTTGTCCTCGTGCGGCAGAAGCCAGAGCCATTTCCCCCACTTCCACGCCACGATGAGGAACATCAGCGCGGCGCCGAGGATGAACGGCAGACAGAAGGGTGCGTAGAAAGTCATCGTCAGAAATCTCCCAGTTTACGTTTGATCAGCATCACTACACCCCGGGTATTGATCCCGCGGGGGCAGACCAGACGGCATTTGCCGCACAGCATGCACTTGTTCATCTCCTCGTAGGCGCCCTGATACTCGCCGCGGCGCACCAGCGTGTGGACCTTGCGGAAGTTGAACTCCGTGAGGTTGCCCGCGGTGCAGATCGCCGTGCAGGCCCCGCAGCCGATGCAGGTCTGCAATTCGGGCATCTCGCGCAGGATCTCGTCGCTCTTGCGGAGGTTGTTGCGGTCGAGATCGATGGCCCGGGGCTTCGAGATCGTGTATCCGAAATTGATCGCCGCCATCGCTATGCCCCCACGTAACGGGCCGCGGCATCCGCCGCCGCAATCCCTTCGTTCAACGTCTCGCCGATATTCTTGGGTGCCGTCACCGCCCCGGCATAGAAGATGCCGTCGACGTTGCTGCACACGTTTTCCAGAAAGAGGTCGCGCGGAGCCATAAAACCGCTCGGCGCACGGTTCAGCCCGGCACCCGCGGCCAGTGCGGCGTTGTCGTCGTTGGCCCGCATGCCGACGAGCAGCACCAGCATGTCGACGCTCATGCGCAGCGGACGCCCCGTCAGCGTATCCTCGGCCTTGATCTGCACGCGCCCCTCGATCGTGGGGCTGGCCTCCGAGATCCTTCCGCGCACGAAGTGGATGTTGTACTTCTGCTGCGCCTCGCGGTACATCTCCTCGTAACCGGGACCGAACATGCGGATATCCATGTAGAAGTTGAAGACATCGGCCTCGGGGAAGAGCCGCTTCATCTCCATGGCCTGCTTCACGCCCGTGACGCAGCACACCTTCGAGCAGTGCTGCTGGCAGACCTTCTCGTCGCGCGAGCCCACGCAGTGCAGGAAGGCGATGCGGCGGGGCGCCGTACCGTCGGCCTTCGTCACACGACCCTCGTTGAACATGCGTTCGAGATCGGCCGACGTGATGACGTTGTCGTAGACGCCGTAACCGTACTCCTCCTTGATCGAAGCGTCGAAGAGCGTGAAGCCCGTCGAGACGACCACCGAGTCGCACGTCAGCACCCGGCCGTCGGCCAGCTGCACGCTGCGGGGCGCGATGCTCACGACCTCCGCGGAGGTCAGCACCTCGATGCCGCTCTCGTTGACGCGCCGGCGCAGGGCCGTCAGCACCTCCTCGGCCGGGGTGAACGACGGGAAGAGCACGTGCCAGCCCCTCAATTTTCCGCCCAGTTCGGGCTCCTTCTCGACGATCACGGGCTCGACGCCCTGTTCCGCGAGGCGCAGGGCCGTCTGCATGCCCGCCACGCCGCCGCCTATGACGATGATGCGTTTCTTCATTACTCTCTGATGTCGTATATCGTGTCCGTCGGGCAGCAGTTGACCACCGCCGACGCAGGTTTTCCGATGTATTTGCCGTTGCGGCCCAGGTACTTGGCCGCAGGGTCGTATTCGATGCCCATCTTGTCCAGCAGGGGCTCGACATCGACCTGGTGCATCTGGATGCCCAGCGCCCAGGGATCGTAGCCCAGCACCAGCCCGGCCATCTCCTCGTAGGTCAGCACCGGGATGCCGTGTCCGTTCTGTCCGTAGGTCGTGCCCTCCATCTCGGCGATCGCATACTGCCACTTGTCGAGGAACATCGCACACCCCGGACAGTTGGCGACGATGAAGTCGGGTTTGTAGGGGGCCATGCTTTCGAGCTTCTTGTGCGAGTTGGCGATCGAGTAGCCGCGGTTGGCCTGCACGAGGTAGTTGCGGAATCCGAATCCGCAGCAGTGGCGTCGTTCGGGATAGTCGACCACCTCGCCGCCCCACGACTCGATCATGCCGGCCAGCACGTACGGGAATTCCGAGCCGCCGATGCCCGATTTCGGAAATATCTTGGCGTAGTGGCAGCCGATGTGCTCGACGACTTTCAGGGGTTCGCCCGTCACGGCGTTGACCAGCCGGTGTTTGGCCCGTGCGGCGATCTGGTCGCGGAAGTGGAACATCACGTCCGACGTATGGGCGACGTTGGCCGGTTTGCGGAACTCGCGGCCCGTGGCCTTCAGGAGGTTCTCGCGGGTCTTCTCCTCGGTCTCGGGGAATTCGTTCCAGGTGGAGAGGATCTCGCAGTAGATGCCGAACGAGGTGATGCACGAGGTAACGAAGTTCTCGTAGCCCGCCTCGTTCATCAGCGAGAACTGCCGCGCCACCACCGTCATGATCGTTTCCAGCGGCACGATGTCCGAATGGTAGCCGATCCCCGTGCAGGACGAATGCTTCGGATCGTCGAGCAGGTCCTTGCCGAGGTCGTTTTGCAGAATGTCGATAAAGGCCTTCTCGCTGCCCGGGAAGAAGTTCTGCCGGATGCAGCTGCGGGCGTAGTAAAAACGGTCGTCGGCGATCTCCTTCTGATACTCCTGCCAACTTCTGCGCTTCATCATCTTTCTAATAGTGCTCGTTGCTGTTGTTGCAGAAGACGTCCATCATGTATTGCTGATCGGCGCCCTCCTCGTAGCCCATTTCGCGGGCCTTGCGGTCGGAGTGTTTCTCGATGGTCTCGAACATCTCGCTGCCGCCGCTCACCTCGAAGATGCGGTTGATCTCGGCGAGCGACTCCTCGTCCAGGCGGCGCAGGGCCCCGGCCCCGTGGCGCATGTAGACGGGCGAGAACTGCCCGTAGACCTCCTTGTCATGGTCGTAGATCCACTGCCAGACGGTGCCCTGCTCGGGATGCAGCTCGGGTTTGACGAGCCGCGGCACGATGCAGTATCCCGTGCGGAGGATATTCTCGCCGATGATGCGTTTCAGGGCGAGCTGCTGCCGGCCCTTCTCGCTCTCGACGAAGAAGCCGAGTTTCTGCGACAGCGTGCGCAGCGCCTGGATGACATATCCCGGCGTATTGCCGCGCGGGCAACGCGGGCGGCAGGACATGCACTCGCCGCAATACCAGATCGTATCGCTCTTCAACAGCGCCTCGATGGCGTCGTCGTCACGCGTCTGGACGATCGAGACGATCTGCCGCGGGTCGTAGTTGTAGAACTCGGCCGCGGGGCAGACGCCCGTGCAGACGCCGCAGTTCATGCAGGCGTGCAGGCCCTCGCGCATGCGCACATCCTCCATCAGCATGTCGAAATACTTTCCCATACCAGCTAACACAAAAAAACCTTTGCAGTGCAAAGGTAGACAATCCGCGCGGCCCGCACGGTGGTATAAATACCTAATTTAACGCCGCTCCCAGCGTTCGAACGCGAAAGGCCAGGGATACTCCTTCCCGCGGGGGAAGGATTCGGACTCCACGAGCCGCCATTCTTCCTCGTTCCACTCCGGGAAGCGCGTGTCGCCCTCGTAGGCGCGGAAGACGCGCGTCAGATAGAATCGGTCGGCACGGGGCAGGGCTTCGGCATAGATCTGCGCCCCGCCGATGACGAAGACCTCCTCTTCCTCGGGAAAGAGCGCCAGCGCCTCGTCGAGCGAGTGGACGACCCGACACCCGGGCAGCGCGATCTCCTGCCGCGAGATGACGACATTGGTGCGGTTCGGGAGGGGCCGTCCGAGCGATTCGAAGGTCTTGCGCCCCATGACGACGGGATGTCCGGTCGTCAGAGCCTTGAAGTGTTTCAGATCCTCGGAGATATGCCACAGCAGCGTGTTCCTGTCGCCGATGACGCCGTTCTCCGCAACGGCCACGATAATCGAAAGCATAAATGCGTATATAGGTCCGTTTATAATTTGATCGCTTCCGGCCGCCATTCCCGGTGCTCCGAATCCCCGATCATGCAGAGAATGACCATAGAGAACGAGAAACTCCCCTTAATTCTCAATTTTCAATTCTCAATTCTCCATTGATCAGAACGACATCGGGGCCTTGATCGCCGGCCAGGGGTCGTAGCCTTCGAGCGTGAAATCCTCGTAACGGAAGTCGAACACCGACTTCACGTCGGGATTCAGCCGCAGCGTCGGCAGCGGCCGCGGTTCCCGCCGCAGCTGCTCGGCGGCCTGTTCGAGATGGTTCAGGTAGAGGTGCGTGTCGCCCAGCGTATGGATGAACTCTCCGGGCCGCAGTCCGCAGGTCTGCGCCATCATCATCGTGAGCAGCGCATAGGAGGCGATGTTGAACGGCACGCCGAGGAACGTGTCGGCGCTTCGCTGGTAGAGTTGGCACGACAGCCGCCCTTCGGCCACATAGAACTGAAACAGCACATGGCACGGCGGCAGGGCCATCTGTGCAATCTCCGGGACGTTCCACGCCGAAACCAGGATGCGCCGCGACTCGGGATTCGTGCGGATCAGCTCCACGGCTTCGGCGATCTGGTCCACCACCCCGCCGTCGGGCCGCGGCCACGACCGCCACTGGTAACCGTAAACGTGGTTCAGATCCCCGAAGCGGTAGCCGTCGATGGGCGACTCCTCGCCCGCCGCTGCCAGGAAGGCCTCGCGGTCGAGCGGCAGCACCCCGTTTCGGATGCAAAGTTCATTGTAGTAACGAAAGGCGTCGTTGTCCCAGATATGGACGCCGTTTTCGACGAGATAGCGGATGTTGGTATCTCCTTTCAGGAACCACAGCAACTCGTGGATCACCCCTTTCAGAAAGACCCGCTTGGTCGTCAGCAGCGGGAATCCAGCCTCCAGGTCGAAACGCATCTGGTGTCCGAAGACCCCCTTGGTCCCGGTTCCGGTGCGGTCGCCGCGCACGACGCCTTCGGTCATGATCCGATGCAGCAGATCGAGGTATTGTTTCATGGTTCCAGGTATTTCAACGTCATCTCGCCCCGGTCGTCCAGCACGGCATAGGCGGGGTTCTTCTCCCAGCAGCCGAGGTTGACCACGTGCAGCGCCCCCTCGCGGAAATCCCGCGCGAAGTGCATGTGTCCGAAAACAAAGTGATCCACGGCATGCACCGCCGCATATTCGCGGGCGTATTCGATCAGCGGCTCGGTCAGCGAGACATCGAAACCGCCCCCGGCACCCTCGCGACGGGCCCGGTCATCCTTGTCGTTGTGGCTCTTGCGCGATTTCCCGCTCCACCAGTGTCCGAATTTCATCGCCAGATCGGGATGCACGCCCCACGAGAAGAGGCGTTTCATGGTCCGCGAACGGAACGTACGGTTCAGGAGTTTCAGCATCGGCTGATCGTCGATCTTCATGTTGTCGCCGTGGGCCACGAAGACCTGCCGCCCGGAGAGCGTCATCAACTGCGGTGCGGTGTAAACCTCGATCCCGCACTCCCGGGTGAGGTAGTCGCCGACCCACATGTCGTGGTTCCCGGTGAAGAAAGCCACACGGATGCCGCGGTCGGTCAGCTCGGCGAGCTTGCCCAGCGTGCGGACAAACCCTTTGGGGACCACCCGCCGGTACTCGAACCAGAAATCGAAGATGTCGCCTACGAGAAAGATCGCCTCCGCATCGCGGGCCGCAGCGTCGAGCCACGCCACGAACCGTCGTTCCACACGCCGGGCCGCGGCTTCATCGCCGGCGCCGAGGTGCACGTCGGAAGCGAAATAGATCATAATCCGGTCAGTTCACGCAGTTTTTCATCCAGTTCCCTGCCGCGGATGTCGCGGGCAACGATCTCCCCGTCCTTGTCGATGAGGAAGTTGGCGGGTATTTTCTGCACGTTGTAGAGACCCAGGGCGGCCGATCCGCGTCCGCGCAGGTCGCTCACCGAGATCCAGGGCAGCTGCTGCTCCTGCACGGCCGTGATCCACGTGGCCTTGGAGGTGTCGATGGCCACCTGATAGACCTCGAAACCGACCGGTGCATCGGCATATTTGCGGTAGATCTCCTTCAAGTCGGCATTCAGCGCATTGCTCGTCCCGAGCTCCGCGGACCAGAAGTCCAGCAGGATCACCTTGCCCGCCAGCGACGAGAGGCTGACCTTCTTGCCGTACATGTCCATGAGTTCCAGATCGGGATACTTCGCCTCGGTGATCCGCGTCGAGAGACTCATCCGGGCATCCATGCGGGTGATCTCCGCGAGGAGCGATTGCAGGTAGGGCGATTCGGGATAGCTCTTTTCGAGGGCTTCGGCCACCGTGCGGTAATAGACCACGTCGCTGTCGCCGTTGAAGAGGAAGGCGTCGCCCGGCAGGCGCTGGTAGAGTGCATAGACGGCCGCGAGCGAGGATTTGTTCTCGATGATGAAGCGCAGCTGTTCGCGGCGGATCCGGTAGTATTCGGACGTATATTCCGCAGCCAGCGTGCGGCGTTTCTCCTCCGTGAGGTCCGGATCGGCAAAGCGGGCCGCAAGGTCATCGAGTTGCTGGGCGCCGCTGACGAAGGCCTGGTAGAACTGCCGCAACAGCTCCGACTCGACGGAGCCCTCGACCGTATAGTTGCGCACGACGCTGCCCACGGACGACACCGTCAGCCGGTCGCCGCCGGCCAGCAGCAGCGGAATGCGTTCGCCGTTGTAGACGAGGTTGTAGAGAACGGGCGTCGCGGGGACGTCTTTGAGTTGAAAGCGGTAACTGCCGTCCTCGGACAGGCGCGTCGAGTCGATGACCGTCTGCGCCAGCGGCGCGAGTTGTTCGAGATAGACCTCCCGGGCGTCGTTGCCGACGAAGCGGCCCGAGATCCTGACTTTCGACGACTGGCAACCCCACATCGACACCGCAGCGAGGAGTATTCCGAAAAGCGTTTGCTTGTTCATGGGCGATTGTTTTCGCAATTGAGAAAATAAAGATAACGATTTTTCCGCAAACATCCGCGTTTATTTCGAAGAATTGCGATGCGCGCCGTTGTTTTTTGCGAAGGCGCGGTGTTGCTGCTGGTTGCGGTTTTTCTGCTGCCGCTGCTGCTGGTGGGGCGTGCGATGCGGCTGGCCGCCCTTCTGGGGACGTGCCGAAAAGGGCTGTTTATAGTCGCTTCGGAGATTATTCAGGGCCTCTTCGTCGATCTGGATGCTCCCCCCGGACATGCGTTTGATATCCTTTACGATCACCTCGTTGTTGGGGTGTTCCTGGTTGTACTCGTAGCTTTTCGTACGCATGTAGCGGGCCAGGTTGTCGACGGCCGAGGCCACGGCGCGCGGGTTCTCCACCGTCGCCAGACTGCCGATCATGCGCTCGACGTACTTGCCGTAGTGCTTGAAGGTGATGCGACCCTGGGTATAGGGCATGCGGTTCGGCGTCACGGTCAGCTCCTGACGCGTCGGGCGCGGATAGGGCGAGTCGACATCGAGCTGGAAATCAGACATGATGAAGAGATGATCCCACAACTTGTGGGTAAAATCCGCCGTATCGCGCAGCAACGGATTGAGGTTGCCCATGACGGCGATCACGGCCCGGGCCTGCCGGTTGCGTTCGCGACGGTCCTCGATCTGCGACAGGGAGTCGATCATCTCCTGAATATGACGCCCGTATTCGGGCAGATACAACTTGCGTCGTGTGTAGTTATAGTTCTTTTTCATATTGTGTGCGGGGTCCCGCCTCATGCAGCAAACCGGCATCGGGAGCGTCCGTGCGGTTTTTTGCGATGGACCGATTCAAGACGTTTTCATGCGGAGTCCGGGCCTGTCGGCGCGTCGCTCCGGAATTGGTTTTACGCGGCAGAAAGTTCTACCTTTGGACCGGAAGCCGTACGAAACGGGGTTCTGATCCGGGGTTTTTATCTTCGGCAAAAGTAGTAAAATTTCAGGAAAAACAAGTTATGGCAAAAGTTTTAATTCTGGACCGATCAAAAAGCGTGCGAAACGTGTTGCGGGAGCGGTTGGAGTACGAAGGATTCTCCGCCGAGACCGCCGGGGACGAGACCGAGGCGGGGACCCTGTGCGGGAAGATTCCCTTCGACGTGATCATCTCCGACACGGAGTGCCGGATTCCCGATCCGGAGATCCCCTTCATCGTGCTTTCGTCCGACCGGTCGATCGACACGGCGGTCGAGGCGGTACGCAACGGAGCACAGGATTTCCTGACCAAACCGGTGGACATGAACCGGCTGTTGCAGACCCTGCACCGGGTGTTGGAGCCCCCCGCACAGGAGTCGTCGCCGACGGCCCCCTCCTCCGCACACCGGAGCCGCCGTGCGCACCCCGTGCAGGCGGAGCGGATCATCGGCTTCTCGCCCGAGATCGAACACGTGCGGCAGCTCATCGACAAGGTGGCGCCGTGCGAGGCCCGGGTGCTGATCACCGGGGAGAACGGCACGGGCAAGGAGCTCGTGGCACGCTGGCTGCATGCGAAGAGCGGGCGGGCCGGCGGGCCGTTCGTCGAGGTGAACTGTGCGGCGATTCCTTCGGAGCTGATCGAGAGCGAGCTCTTCGGACACGAGCGCGGGGCCTTCACCTCGGCGGTGAAGCAGCGCAAGGGGAAATTCGAACAGGCCGACGGCGGAACGCTCTTCATGGACGAGATCGGCGACATGTCGCTCGCGGCGCAGGCCAAGGTGCTGCGGGCGTTGCAGGAGAGCCGCATCAGCCGCGTGGGCGGCGACAAGGAGATCGAAGTCGACGTGCGGGTGCTGGCGGCCACGAACAAGGATCTGCGCGAGGAGATCCGCCGCGGGAATTTCCGTGAAGACCTCTACCACCGGCTGGCGGTGATCGTCGTACGGGTTCCGACGCTGCGCGAGCATCCGGACGACATTCCGGATCTCGTGGAGCACTTCATCCGCACGATCGCCGGGGAGTACGGCCGGGCGCCGAAACCGATCCGCCCGGAGGCGATGGCACTGTTGCAGGGGATGCCGTGGACGGGCAACATCCGCGAGTTGCGGAACGTCGTCGAGCGGCTGCTGATCCTCTCCGGCGAGGAGATCACTGCCGAGGACGTAAAGAATTACTGTTGAGCGGAGAGATTCCGATGCCCCGCCGCGGAAATCCGCCGCGGAAATCCGCCGCAGACACGGCCGCGGAACCAGCCGCGGAACAGGTTCGGAGAAAGGAACGCCGGAGATCCTCCGCCCCGCCCTACAACAGCCCGAGGAGCTCTTCGGGCCGGTCGACGATATGCCGGGCCCCGGACTCTACGAGTTCGGTCCGATCACGAAACCCCCACGTAACCCCCGCGGAGCGGACTCCGGCCGCGGCGGCCGTCTGCATGTCCACGCCCGAGTCGCCGACATAGAGCACGCGCTCCTTCGGCGTCCCGGTCCGGGCGAGAATCTCCTCCACGACCGCCGGATCGGGTTTCAGCGGCACGCCCGGACGCTGCCCGAAGACCGCCGCAAACGCCGCGTCCGGGAAAAACAGGCGGATGAGTTTTTCGGTCCCGGCCTGGAACTTGTTCGAGGCCACGGCCATCCGCACCCCCCGGCGCGCGAGTTCGGCCACCACCTCCGGAATCCCCGCATAGGGTTTCGTATGGCGGTCGATGTGTGCGGTGTAGTACGCCACGAAGTCGGCCCGCACGAGGGCGACGTTCTCCGGCGTGCGCAGCGGCTCGGGCAGCGCCCGTTCGACGAGACGCATGATGCCGTTCCCGACGAAGCGGCAATACTCCTCGTAGGAGTGCTGCGGGAGCCCCCGCACGGCCAGCACGGCGTTGCAGGCGACGGCCAGGTCGCCGATCGTGTCGAGCAGCGTGCCGTCGAGGTCGAAGATGACGAGTTCGGTATTCATTTTCCCTTTTTGATCTTCCAGCCGATGGCCGCCACCAGGAGCGACATCAGCGGCGAAACGATATTGAAAATGCAGTAAGGCATGTAGACGAAGGTCGAAACGCCGAGAACCGTGGCCTGGGTCATGCCGCAGGAGTTCCACGGAACGAGCACCGAACTGACCGTGGCCGAATCCTCGACCGAGCGGCTCAACAGGCGCGGTTCCAGCCCGCGTTCGGCGTAGAGATCGCGGAACAGACGGCCCGAGAGGATGATCGAGATATACTGGTCGGCGGTGCAGAGGTTGAAGAAGATCCCGGCCCCGACGGTCGAGGCCACGGCCGAGAAGGTCCGGCGGACCCAGCGCAGGAAGATCTCGGTCAGCGAACGCAGCATGCCGCTTCCGGTCATCACACCGCCGAAGCACATGGCGCAGATGATCAGCCACACGGTGTTGAGCATGCCGGCCATGCCGCGCGTGGCGACGAGTTCGTCCAACTGGGGCGTTCCGGTGGGGATCGCCGTGGGGCCGAAGCAGGTCGCAAGCACGCCGCGGAAGGCGGTCATGGCATCGAGTTCCGCACCTCCGGCGACCTGCACCACCAGCCCGGGTTGTGCCGCGAGCATCGCCACGCAGGCGAAGACTACGGCACAGAAGAGGGTCACGATGGCCGGGAGCTTGCGGGCGATCAACACGCCCGTGGCCAGCGGCACCAGGAGCAGCCAGGGCGAGATGCGGAACGTCGCGGCCAACGCTGCGGCATAGCCTTCGGCGTGGGTGGCGGAGCCGTGGTCGAGAGTCAGTCCGACGACGGTGAAGACCCCGAGGGCGATGAGCATCGACGGCACGGTCGTGTAGAGCATGTAGCGGATGTGGGTGAAGACGTTGACGCCGACGGTCGACGAGGCGAGGACCGTGGTGTCGGACAACAGCGAGAGCTTGTCGCCGAAGTAGGCACCCGAGATGATGGCGCCGGCGACCCACCCTTCGGGGAACCCCATGGCGCGGCCGATACCCATCAGCGCGACGCCGATGGTGGCGATGGTGGTCCACGAACTGCCGGTCATGAGCGACACGACGGCGCAGATGACACACGACGCAACGAGGAAAAACGACGGATGGAGGACCTGCAAGCCGTAGTATATCAACGTGGGGACAACACCCGAGACCATCCACGTCCCGGCGATGGCGCCGATGAGCAGCAGGATCAGGATGGCCGAAGCCGAGGCGCGGATGTTGTCGATGATGGCCTCTTCGAGCACCTCCCAGCGGCAGCGGTAGATGCCGATCGAGAGCATCACGCAGACCGATGTGGCCGACAGCAGGGCGATCTGGCTGCCGCCGTTGATGGCGTCTCCGCCGAAGGCGCGGATGACCGCATAGAGCAGCAGCGTCAGGACGGCCAGCGGGATGGCCGAGACCCAGGGCGAGGGCCGCTTCCGGGGATTCGTTTCCATATTCATCTCAAAAACATTCCAACCTTTCCGGGTGCAAAAGTAGCAAATTTTTCAGGGAAACCCGCGTTTCAAGCCGAAAGAGGTCCGCCAGACGGTCTCCGCCCTCCACCATTCTTTCCGCATTCGCCATTCGTTCCATCCATGTCCCACTCGCCGTTCTCCCGGAAGGTGCAAAAAAGAGCGGAGGCCGAAAAACGAGCCCGGCATCCCGACGATCGCCCAAAGGGCCGCGGGCGGAAGCGTCCCGCACGGCGGAGACACAAAAAAGAGCGGCGACCGAAATCACCGCTCCCGCAACATACCGGGCAAAGGCCCGACCGGCTATTTCGTCTCCTCGGCAGGTCCGCCGCCGAAGGGGTACTGATGCTCGTGTACGTCGTCGAAACGCATGCCCTTCTCGTAGGTGCGCATCGCGCGGCGCGACATACCCATCGACGAGAATCCGCCGTCGTGGTAGAGGTTCTGCATCGTGACCTTGCGCGTGTAGTCGGAGAAGAGCGTCAGCACATAGTCGGCGCAATCCTCGGCCGTGGCGTTGCCCAGCGGCGACATGCTCTCGGCGAATGCCATCAGGTCGCCCAATCCGAGCACGCCGCTGCCGGCCGTGGTCTGCGTCGGCGACTGCGAGACGGTGTTGATGCGCACGTGCTTCTCGCGTCCGTAGATGTATCCGAAGCTGCGGGCGATGGATTCCAGCAGGGCCTTGGCATCGGCCATGTCGTTGTAGCCGTAGAGCGTACGCTGTGCGGCGATGTACGACAGCGCCACGATCGAACCCCACTCGTTGATGGCGTCCTTCTTGCGGGCCACCTGGATGGCCTTGTGGAACGAGATGGCCGAGATGTCGAGCGTCTTGGCCAGGTAGTCGTAGTCGAGGTCGTCGTACGTGCGGCCCTTGCGGACGTTGGGCGACATGCCGATCGAGTGGAGCATGAAGTCGAACTTGCCGCCGAAGTGCTCCATGGTCTTGTCGATGAGGTTTTCGAGGTCCTCGACGCTGGTGGCATCGGCCGGGACGACGATCGTATTGCATTTTTCAGCCAGCTGGCTGATGGTTCCCATGCGGATCGATACGGCGGTATTGGTGAGTACGATCTCGGCTCCCTCTTCCACGGCGCGTTCCGCCACTTTCCAGGCAATGGATTGCTCGTTCAGGGCTCCGAAGATCAGACCCTTCTTTCCTTTCAATAAGTTTCCCATCGTATTTTGGTTTAAAAATTCGGGCAAATATAACACTTTTTTTTCAATCGGCGTTCAATCACCCCGGAACGGCTCCGGCTCCGGCTCTGAAACGCGGCGGAACAGACCCGCAGAAACAACTCCGTCGCCCTGTGCTCCCCCCCCCTCAAAAAAAGACGGATGGCTCTTTAATGGGCCATCCGTCTTCGGTTATGGACGAAGCGTCAGAGGAAACGCCGGCTTCCCGGCATGGACCGGGTCACACTCGTCTTCCGCACATCTTCGGGGATCTGCTGCATACGGGTGTATATGTTCACTTCGTTGCTCTTCCGATCGGTCAGCGTCAACGTATAGCCGCCGTCGGAAAGGGCATAATCGTATTCCCCAGCCCACGGTTTACCGTCGCTGTAACGACCTTGCAGAAGGTTTTCGCCAACCGAGAAGGTCCCTGCGAAATGTTCGTAATACGAGTACTCCACACGCTGGTAGAGGTTGAACGAACCGTCGGACAGGAGTTCGAGATAGACGTCGAAATCCTCCGCCTTGTTGCCGTTCCATTCGATCAGCTGCCATTCGCCGACCACTCCCGAATCAATGGTAACCGTATTGTCGTCATCGTCCGAACAACCGACGAACAGACATGCCGATACAGCAATGAGAAAATAGATGTATTTTTTCATGTGTTTCAGTGCAATTTCATGTTAAAGCCAACCTCCGTTTTGAGCGCCCGAATCCCGGGCGATGATGGCGAATTTCTTGGAAATCTCGATTCCGCCCACGATAGTCTCGGAGCCGGGGCGGGTGCCGCCGCCGACGGCCTTGACCGTGATATGGGCTACACCGGGTTTCGAGCATTTGATCATGAGCTGGCCGTTGTACATCTTCGGCGCGGCTGTCATTCCGAGTTTCTCCTGATCCTCCTTCGAGATCTCGACTCCCAGATAGGTCAGGTTCTCTGCCGAGCCGCCGAAATACTTCGTCAGGGTGATGAGCTGCAACTCTCCGGTCGGAACTTTCAGGCAAGGCGTGCCTTCGATCTGCATCAGCAGCTGGTAGGCATCGATCAGACCGGTACCCATCTTGCCGCGGTAATCATCCAGATAGAGCGTAGATGCGGACTCTTTCGTACCTTCGAGGTAAACATCCAGATCATTGACCGACGTAAGATACATCGAGATAAACTCCTCGCGCGTATAGTGCTTGCCCTTGGCCAGAGCATAGGAGAGGCCCAGAGCCGCCACACCCGAAGCATGGGGGCACGACATCGACGTACCCTGCATGTATCCGTAATCCTCACCGGTGATCTCGGAGCAGAGTGTCGAAAGAATTCCGGCTTTCTCACCACCGCTCAAACCGACGGTCTCGCCGCCCGGAGCAGCCACGTTGCAGCCGTAGCCGTAGCAGGTGTAGTAGGCCGGCAGATAGTCCGGAGCAATCGACGTCACCGAGATGCACTCCCGATAGGCACCGGGATAGCTTGCCATGGGAAGTCCTTCGTTGCCGGCCGAGAAGAAGACCAGACCTCCGTCGAGCGCAGCGCAGTTGCTCGTCGACATGAAGAAGCGCAGCGCCTCGTATTCCAGCGGCGAACGCGACGCATACATACGGTCGTTCGAAACATCGACATCCTCATATCCGTAGGAGCATTGCAGGATCGAGGCTCCGTGATCGGCGGCATACTTGATGGCACGGCTGACAATCACGTCGTTGGCGCTATTCTTTCCGGAGAAGATCTGGCACGACATCAGACGCACGCCGTCGTTTTTCCCCGTACCGCCGGCGACTCCCGCCACTCCGATACCGTTGTTGTTCACCGCAGCGACCGTACCCGCAACGTGCGTTCCGTGGCCCGAATCGCCCACCTCTTCGCCGTTGATCGCAGTCTCTCGCTTGTCCCACGTAATGGGTCCGCCGTCCACGAAATTATAGCCGTGGATATCCTCTTTGTTGTATTCCGGCGAGGGTTCGGGATTGGTCCACATATTGGCAGCCAGATCCGGATGGGTATACTTGATGCCCTCGTCGACGACGGCCACGATGACCTCGGGGGATCCGGCCGTAATTTTCCAGGCTTCGGCAGCATTGATGTCGGCTCCTACCCGGGCCGTCTTGGCGACGGCCTCATCGGCATTGTTGATGTAGTGCCACTGCCAGAAGAGGTTCGGGTCGTTGAAATCCGACGTGACCAGCGCCCGCGTCCGACCGGGGGTGCCGCCCGTGAAGGGATAGGACTTGCCGTCGTACATCTTGCAGCGGGTAGCGCTGAACTGAATCTGGGAGATCTCGGCCACCGAAGCCAGCTGCTCGGCCGCCTCGTCGAGATCCTGCTCCTCATCGAAATAGATCACATACCATTTGTGCAGCCCTGCGGCCCGGGTCTGGGGCTCACGCTCCCCGGCCTCGGGGAACACGCGCTCGAACGATGTCACGTCCAGATTCTGGAAGATGTCGTCGACACTCTCGATGCCCGAACGGGTCACCTGCGAGCGGGTCGCGGCCTGTTGAGCGACAGCCTGTTCGAGGACGGGAATCACCTCATCGTTAAACTTGGCGATGATCATTCCCTTGATGGCGGACTGCGACGTATTGCAGATTTTGGCTGCGACAGTCTCCTCCGGGGTTACGACCGTATCGGTACTTTCTTGAATGGGATCCGTAGCGCATGCGGCCAGGAGGATCGAAGCAAGAAGCAATACTTTTTTTCTGTTCTGCATAGGAATTTGTCGTGTTGAGGTTCGCTCGGCGGAACGGGACCGGACGCCCGGATGCGGGATCCCGGTCTCGTTCCGGAGCTCGCCGTTCTTATTCTACTTTCTTTCCGATTCTTGTGAAGGTCATTTCCGGACCGGCAGCAGGAGACGAGATCGCTCCTGTCGAGAATTTCGCCTGCGCACGCTTTGCAGCCGGAGCCGGAACCGGGAAGCGTCCGGTCGCGGCATTGAGCGGCAGCGGCCGTTCCCGCTGCGAAAGGGCGGGCTGTGCAGCGAATTCGGGCAGTTCGACGAAGTTCCGCGGTTGGAGTCCGTTCATCACCTTTTCGCGCATGGCGGCGATATTCTTCTGTGCCGTTTCGGAAATTCCGCCGAAATCCTTCTCGGGATCCACGAGCATCATTTCGGTCATCAGGCTGAAAAGATCGTAAGTCGAACCCGTGAACAGATAGGTGAACGACTTGCCCCCCAGATCCTGGGCCCGGGGCGACGGGATGCAGTAGAGATACCCGTCGGCGACAGCTCCGATGAACATGCATTCTCCGAAGTAGACACCCGAATTGTCCGAAGGCAGGAAGGCCGGGTAAACCGTCTGACCGTTGTAAACGCCCTCCGAATAATTGTCGTTGGCGCTGAGGCTCAATGCTCCGGTATATCCCGAATAGGTCGAGTTTTGGGGAATGTAGGTTCCCAGCAGATCGCCGCCTTCCCAGAATTCGATGCCCGAGAGGCCCTTGATCCGCATTACGGATTCCGATTCGGTGCTCAATTCCGGATCCAGGGTCATCGTAACCTGGCCGATCTTCCGACGTTTTGCATTATCATCCATCAAGTTGGTGGCGTAATAGTTCCACGTCGTACCGGTCAGCTCTTCGACCGTCGGCTGCTGGCTGTTTTCATAGAAATCCTCATACAGATAGTACTCCAAGCCCGGATTGAAGGTACCGTCCGTCTCGTACTGCGCAGTCATCGTTTCGGTATAGTACCCGTTGTTGACCTGCATCACAAAAGTGTACTCGGTATCGCCGTTCAGGCCGGTAAGCATGATGCTGAAATAGCCGTCGTTGATCTTTGCGAGCTCCTCGGCCGACAAGGCGTCGCCCTGGGCTTTGAGCATATCGTCGATCAGCGAGCTGTCGAACCGGTCGGAGCGGAAGATTCCGAAGACCAGGGATTCGATGTTTTGATGTGCAACGCTCCGTCGACGCACCGCATCATATTCCGCTCCGTCCGAGGTTTTTAGGGAGGGATTCATTTCGGGGGACCGTGGGGGGGGGTAAGACAAACGACGGATCTTCGGATCCGTCGTTTGTCATCCCGCGCCCATGTATTGCGCGCTGGCGGAAAGTGAGGGATTCGAACCCCCGGAACCTTGCGGTTCAACGGTTTTCAAGACCGCCGCGATCGACCACTCCGCCAACTTTCCGGAGACAAAAGTAGCACCGATTTTCCATTCCGCCAAATCTTCACCGGAATTTCACGCTGCCACGGACTTCGAAACGCAAAAAAACAGAGGAATTTTTCGCTTTATTCAAAATTTCCGTATCTTTGTCAACAGGTTAGGTTACTCCCATCACGCACCACGTCATGAACAAAGCCCAGTTTGTCGAGGCCATCGCCCTCGACGCACACCTCACGAAAGTCGAAGCCCGCAAGGCTGTCGATGCCATGATCCGGGTCACGGTTCAATCGCTCCGTGAGGGCGAACGGCTGACGCTGACGGGGCTCGGAACGTTCAGCGTGCAACAGAAGGCCGAGCGCGTGGGCCGCAACCCCCGAACGGGTGCCGCCGTAAAGATTCCGCCGCGGAAGGTCATCAAGTTCCGTCCGACGGTGGAGATCGAATGACCTCCCAGCAAAAAGAAAAAACAGAAATGCCGCAGATTTCACTTCGGGCCGAGCAGATGCCGGCCTCCCCGATACGCAAACTCGTGCCGCTGGCCGATGCCGCCCGGGCACGAGGGATCAAGATCTACCACCTGAACATCGGACAACCCGACCTCCCGACCCCGCAGGTAGGACTCGACGCGCTGAAACGCATCGACCGCAAAGTATTGGAATACAGCCCCAGCGACGGCTATCGTTCGCTGCGTGAGAAGCTGGTCTCCTACTACGACCAGTACCAGATCAAACTCACGCCCGAGGAGATCATCGTCACCACGGGCGGTTCCGAAGCCGTGCTGTTCGCCTTCATGACGTGTCTTAACCCGGGCGACGAGATCATCGTCCCCGAACCGGCCTATGCCAACTACATGGCCTTCGCCATCTCGGCCGGAGCGGTGATCCGCCCGGTGGTATCGTCGATCGAGAACGGCTTCGCGCTGCCCCCGATCGAGGAGTTCGAGAAACTGATCAACGAACGCACGCGCGGCATCCTGATCTGCAACCCCAACAACCCGACGGGTTACCTCTATACGCGGCGGGAGATGAACCAGATCCGCGATCTGGTCAAGAAATACGACCTGTTCCTCTTCTCGGACGAGGTCTACCGCGAATTCATCTATACGGGTTCGCCCTACATCTCGGCGTGCCATCTCGAAGGGATCGAGCAGAACGTCGTGCTGATCGACTCGGTGTCGAAACGCTACTCGGAGTGCGGCATCCGCATCGGGGCGCTGATCACCAAGAACCGGAAGCTGCGCGACGCGGTGATGAAGTTCTGCCAGGCGCGCCTCTCGCCGCCGCTGATCGGGCAGATCGTGGCCGAAGCGTCGATCGACGCCCCGCGGTCGTACAGCACGGAGGTCTACGAGGAGTACATCGAACGCCGGAAGTGTCTGATCGACGGTCTGAACCGCATTCCGGGCGTCTACTCTCCGATCCCGATGGGAGCGTTCTACACGGTGGCACGGCTGCCGGTGGATGACAGCGACAAGTTCTGCGCCTGGTGTCTGGAACACTTCGAATACGAGGGCGAGACGGTGATGATGGCTCCGGCGTCGGGCTTCTACTCCGATCCGGGCTGCGGCCGCAACGAGGTGCGGATCGCCTATGTGCTGAAAAAGGAGGATCTCGAACGGGCCCTGTTCATTTTGAGCAAGGCGCTCGAAGCCTACAACAACCGGGCATAACAGGTGGGGAGGCCGGTAATGTCGCAACAACTCTCCCCTGCCCGGACACCCCCGGCCGGCAACATCCCGGCAATGCTCCGGGGCCACACAGCGGCCCCCCGCCGGCAATATCCCGACAGCCGACAGGCTCCGCCGATACCATCGAAACGGCTCCCGCGTCCGGGGGCCGTTTTATTGCGAAAGCGATCTGCCGAATCGTCCAAAGCTATACCATATATTCCAATTTTTACGAATTTCAGACCAAAAAGTTTGGCCCGCGGGGATAGTTTTTATACTTTTGCCCCCGATTTTGCGTGTCGTGAGACCCGCCAGGTATAAACCAAACTTTTGATTATGAAAAAAATTCTCCTTGCATTGGCAGCCGCAGGCATGACCGCCGGGGCATTCGCCGAAGGGTATCAGGTGAACAACTTTTCGGCCCGTCAGGCCGGAATGGCCAACGTCGGAACCGCGATGAAACTGGGGTCCGAATCCATCTACTTCAACCCGGCCGCTGCCGCATTCCAGGAGTCGAAATTCGACATTTCGCTCGGCGCCACGGGCATCCTTTCGTCGGTTACGGCCTCGACACTTCCCACGGCCGACAACGGTTATAAAAGCGACTTGCAGGAGACCTCCGACAACAAGATGTCGACGCCGCTGCACATGTACATCAACTACAAGCCGTCGAAACGCTGGTCTGTGGGTCTGGGCTTCTACACGCCGAACGGTTCGTCGATGAACTGGGGCGGCAACTGGTCGGGAGCACACCTGATCCAGGATATCAACCTCGCGGCCTACACCATCCAACCGACCGTCTCGTTCAAGATCTGCGACCGGCTGTCGATCGGTGCCGGCCTGATGATCTCGTGGGGCAACTTCGACCTCTCGCGGTCCATGCTGCCGGTCGGTGCCGGGAACCAGACGCTGATCGCCGGATTCAACCAGGTAAAAACCGAATTGCCGCAGCTGGGTGCCGCCGCAGGGCTGACCAACGAAGAGATCGCGCAATATCAGGCCATGGCACAGAACGGCGCCGCCTATTTCACGGACAATTTGCAGGATCGCTCCATCGTGTCGGCCAAGCTCTCGGGCAATGCCAACGTGGCCATCGGCGTGAATGCCGGTATTCTGTGGGACATCAACGACCAGTGGTCGCTGGCCATGAGCTACCGCTCGCGGATGAACATGAAAGTCGACCGCGGCACGGCTCAAATGAACTACGCTTCGGCCGAGGCGCAGTCCTACCTGTTGTTCCTCAACCAGATGCTCCAAATGGGACAAATGGACCCGGCCATTCCGGCGCTGGACCAGGGGACATTCCATACGGAGCTGCCACTGCCGACGACCGTGACGTGGGGCGTATCGTACCGTCCGAACGCCAAGTGGCAGATGGCCGTCGACCTGCAATGGATCGGCTGGTCGGCCTACAAGGATCTGAACGTCGCATTCAACGAGACGGAGCTGGGGATCAAGGACATCTACTCGGTGAAGAACTACTCGAACACGTTGTCGGCACGCTTCGGCGCCGAGTATCAGGCGCTGAACTGGCTGACGGCCCGCGCGGGTATCTACTTCGACGAGAGCCCCGTGGACAGCAACTACCTGAATCCCGAGACGCCGTCGATGACGAAGATCGCCTACTCGCTGGGAGCTTCGTTCCAGTTGGCACGGAGTCTGGCCCTCGACCTTTCGTACTGCTACGTTTCGTCGGCGGATCCCGAACGGACGGGCTCCTATCCGATCTACGGCTATTCAAGCGGACAGCTTGAGGAGGTCTTCACGCGGAACTACAAGCTCCACGCACACGTGGTTTCGTTCGGCATGCGGATCAGTTTCTGAAAGTTTGCAAAAAATTACTATATTTGCGGAGCGCTTTGCAGGAAGTGCTCCGCAAATATTTCGGCCTCATAGTTCAAGGGATAGAACGAGGGTTTCCTAAACCCTAAATTCGCGTTCGAGTCGCGGTGGGGCTACACAAGGGGGGGGGTGAAAGCCACCCTTTTTTTGAATGCGGAGCGGGCGTTCCCTGCGCCGCGACAGATCGCTCTACCCCGCGGCAAGGAACAGAAGAGAAGGAAAACGAACGAATATGGAATCGCTGAAAGAACTCTACAAGATCGGTAACGGACCGTCGAGCAGCCACACGATGGGTCCGAAACGGGCGGCGGAACGCTTTGCGGAGCGCTGCCGGGAGGTCGACGCCTACCGCGTCACGCTCTACGGATCGCTGGCCGCGACGGGCAGGGGCCACCTCACGGACGTGGCAATCCGCTCGGTGCTGGAACCCGTCGCCCCGACGGAGATTGTCTGGAAGCCGGAGATCACCCTCCCCTTCCACCCCAACGGGATGCTGTTCGAAGGGCTGAAAGGGAGTGAGCCGGCCGATTCGTGGACGATTTACAGCATCGGCGGCGGAGCGCTGGCCAACGAGACATCGCGGTTGGAGGTTCCGCGGAGCATCTACCCGATGTCGACGATCGCCGAGATCAAGGAGTGGTGCTACCGCGAAGGGAAGACCTACTGGGAGTATGTGAACGACTGCGAAGGTCCCGAGATCTGGGACTACCTCGATACGATCTGGACCACGATGTGCGAGACGATCCAGCGGGGGCTGAACAACGACGGGGTGCTGCCGGGCGGTTTGAAGGTGGCGCGGAAAGCATCGACCTATTTCGTGAAGTCGAAGAGCTACACCGGGACGCTGGCCTCGCGTGCGAAGATCTACGCCTACGCACTGGCGACCTCCGAGGAGAATGCCTCGGGCGGCATCGTCGTCACGGCTCCGACGTGCGGATCGAGCGGCGTGGTACCGGCGGTGCTCTATCACCTGGCCACCTCGCGGGACTTCCTGCGGATCCGGATCCTGCGGGCGCTGGCCACGGCGGGGCTTTTCGGCAACGTGGCGAAGACCAACTCCTCGATTTCGGGGGCCGAGGTCGGATGTCAGGGTGAGGTGGGCGTAGCTTGCGCCATGGCGGCAGCTGCGGCATGCCAGCTCTTCGGCGGGACGCCGTCGCAGATCGAGTACGCCGCCGAAATGGGGTTGGAACACCATCTGGGACTGACGTGCGATCCGGTCTGCGGGCTGGTTCAGGTTCCGTGTATCAAGCGGAACGCCATTGCTGCGGCACGGGCGCTGGATGCGAACATCTACGCAACGCTGTCGGACGGTGCGCATCTGGTCTCCTACGACAAGGTGGTGGAGGTGATGAACGAGACGGGCCACAACCTGCCGAGTCTCTACCGGGAGACGGCCGAAGGGGGCCTTGCCAAGCGTTACGACCGAAAGTAGCGCAAGACCGGTCCCGCCGGTACTCTTCCACCACGAAAAAAATCCCCGTTCCCAATGGGGACGGGGATTTTTCCGTTCAGACCGGCCCCGGGACCTCCGCTTCTCACGAAGCCTCCGACCCGGGCCCGAATCCCTTATTGAGCGTGTTGCAGGCTCTCCAAATCGGCCTTCGCGCCAACCACGAGATCGTCGTACTCGCGCAGACCCGTACCGCCGGGGATCAGGTGTCCGCAGATGACGTTCTCCTTCAGGTTTTCCAGCGGGTCGACCTTCGCCTGGATGGCAGCCTCGTTGAGGACCTTGGTGGTCTCCTGGAACGAAGCGGCCGAGATGAAGCTCGAAGTTTGGAGTGCAGCGCGGGTAATACCCTGCAAGACCTGGGTCGAGGTTGCCGGCACGATGTCACGCACCTGTACGGGGCGCAGATCGCGGCGTTTGAGGCTCGAATTCTCGTCGCGGAGTTTGCGCAGCGAGACGATCTGTCCGGGTTGCAGCGCCGTGGAGTCGCCGGCGTCCGTTACGACGACCTTGTCGTAGAGTTCGTCGTTGACATCCATGAACTCCCACTTGTCGACGATCTGGTCCTCGAAGAAGCGGGTGTCTCCCGGATCCTCGATCTTGACCTTCGACATCATCTGGCGGACGATCACCTCGAAGTGTTTGTCGTTGATCTTCACGCCCTGCATGCGGTAGACCTCCTGGACCTCGTTGACGATGTACTCCTGCACCTTCGTCGGACCGAGGATGTTGAGGATGTCGCTCGGCGTGATGGCGCCGTCCGAGAGCGGGCTTCCGGCCTTCACGTAGTCGTTCTCCTGCACGATGATCTGACGCGACAGCGGTACCAGATAGCGTTTCACATCGCCCTGCTTCGAGGTGATGATGATCTCGCGGTTACCGCGCTTGATCTTGCCGAAGGTCACCTCGCCGTCGATCTCCGAGACAATGGCGGGGTTCGACGGGTTGCGGGCCTCGAAGAGCTCCGTGACACGCGGCAGACCTCCGGTGATGTCGCCTCCGGACTTGCCGACGGCGCGCGGGATCTTGATCAGGATATCGCCGGCCTTGATTCGGGCATTGTCCTTGATGACGATGTGCGCCGAGACGGGCAGGTTGTACTGCTTGACCTCCTCGCCCTCCTTGTTCTGGATCTTGATGACGGGGTTTTTGGTCTTGTCCTTGGACTCGATGACGACCTTCTCCGAGAGACCGGTCTGCTCGTCGCGCTCGTCGCGGTAGGTGACGCCCTCGATGATGTTCTCGTAGACGGCGCGTCCCTCGTACTCCGAAATGATCACGGCGTTGTAGGGGTCCCACTCGCAGATCAGGTCGCCCTTCTTGACCTCGGCACCGTCCGCCATGAAGAGCGTGGCGCCGTAGGGCAGGTTGTGCGTATAGAGAACGATCTCGGTCTTGGGATCGACGATGCGGAACTCCGACTGACGCGAGATGACGATGTCGATCGCCTCGCCGGCGGCGTTCTTGCCCTTGACGGTGCGCAGTTCGTCGATTTCCAGACGGCCCTCGTACTTCGAGATGACGTTGGTCTCGACGGCCGTACCGCCGGCCACACCACCGACGTGGAACGTACGGAGCGTCAGCTGCGTACCCGGCTCGCCGATGGACTGTGCGGCGATGACGCCGACGACTTCGCCCTTCTGGACCATGCGGGCCGTTGCGAGGTTGCGGCCGTAGCACTTGGCGCAGACGCCGCGACGCGACTCGCAGGTGAGCACCGAACGGATCTCGACGGATTCGAGCGGCGACTTCTCGATGGCCTCGGCGATCGACTCGGTGATCTCCTCACCGGCCTTGCACATCACCTCGCCCGTCAGCGGGTGGATCACGTCGTTCAGGGCCACACGTCCGAGGATGCGGTCGTAAAGCGTCTGCACGACATCGTCGTTGCGTTTGATGGCCGTAGCGGTCAGACCGCGCAGCGTGCCGCAGTCCTCCTCGTTGATGATGACGTCCTGTGCGACGTCGACCAGACGGCGGGTCAGATAACCGGCGTCGGCCGTCTTCAAGGCGGTATCGGCCAGACCCTTGCGGGCACCGTGCGTGGAGATGAAGTACTCCAACACCGAAAGTCCCTCCTTGAAGTTCGAGAGGATCGGGTTCTCGATGACCTGCTGGCCGCCTTCGACACCCGACTTCTGCGGCTTGGCCATCAGACCGCGCATACCGCTCAACTGACGGATCAGATCCGTTGGAACGGTTCCGTTTTTCAAACCCAGATAGACGCAGGCTACTTCGGCGGC
>DSTMR04002__coassemble_819_pt1 | contig 34189 bp, 28 predicted proteins | sample DSTMR04002__metabat2_high_PE_025 | metagenome-assembled genome bin DSTMR04002
TCCATGGAATGCAGAGGCGTCCCATCCAGATCAAACACAGCGGCGGAAGTTAACAGGTTTGGGATAGGCATATAAAAAACGTGGGACAAAACTTTTATTTGCTTTTCGAGGTTCTGGAATACCTGTGCTGCCAAATAAAGAGTAAAGCCCACGTAGAAACATGAGCGTTTACGCCTTACTCCTGGCAGCTTGTGAAATTTACCAGATTTCGAAAAGCAAGAGATAAAGCTAACGCTTTTTATATGTATGTACCGGCGCTTTTCGTGCGGGGACGGTACGGAGAAAGTTTAAAGGGTTACAATCTTCTTTTTATCTATCCATAGGCAAGATGTTTTGGTGATTGGACAAATATACCGTTTTTTTATTATTTTTCCAATTTATCCGGCAGGATGTCGCAGAGGTCCGGGCTCCGCGTATTGCAAGACCTCCCTTCCCGGCGGCCTGCCACGCTCCGGGATGATCCCTCGCCCGGGCAAGAGCGTCCGGCACCTTCCCGGCACCTTCCCGGGACCCGATCCGGCAGCCTTCCGCATATCCGGCGCCCTTCCCGGAGACGACAGGTCCGGCCGCCTTTCCGGCGGATGGAGCCGGAAAGGCCTTTACCGCTTGTCGGGCTGTTGCCCGATGCCGAGCTGTGCGACCCAGCTGCGGATCTCCTGATCGCCTGCACGGTTGAGCAGCCGCCCTTCGCGCCAGTCCAGATCGGGATAACTCCGTTTCAGCGCGGCGACGCTGTTCGAGATGCCGTTTCCGCCCGATGTGGCGAAGGGAATGAGAACCTTGCCCCGCAGGTCGTGGCGCTCGATGAAGGTGTTGATGATCCGCGGCGCGAGGTTCCACCAGATCGGATAGCCGATGAAGATCACGTCGTATCCGGCGGTTTCCACCTCTCTGCCGCCGAGAGCCGGCCGGGCGTGCGGGTCGTCCATCTCCACGGAGCTGCGCGAACGTTTGTCGTGCCAGTCGAGGTCGGCTGCCGTGTAGGCCTGGGCGGGGGTGATTGCATGCAGCGTACCTCCCGTTGCGGCGGCCACTTTCGCAGCGGCCCGGGAGGTGGTTCCGGTCGCCGAGAAGCTGGCGACGAGGATTCGGGATTGGGTTGGTTCCGTTTTCATTTCCTGTTTTTGTTGTGCGTATGACAGGGTGGTCAGCGTGATGGCGGTCAGACCTGCGAGCAGGGTTTTGTACATGATGTTGGTCTGTTTCAGGGTTTGAGAATCCGTTTCCGGCATGGAACGGACCGGGCGCCCGATCGTTTCATGCGGCGTTTCTTTCGAGATACAAAGTTAACGGTCCGTTTTCAAGTCGCTTTACCCGTATTCGGGATATATCTACCTCTGTTACGGATTCCGCTCCTCCTCTTCCCGGGTATGCGGGACCATCCTTTCCGGAGCGTTGTCAAAAGCAGGAACCGCTCCTCCCGCAGGCGTGTCGACAAAGATTGCAAGCATCCAAACAATAAAAGGTCCGCTTCATGCGGACCTTTCCGTTTCCCTGACTCGGGTTGCTATTTCCCAAAGCGGTATTGCAGCACGTCGCGCCAGCCCAACAGCAGCTCGCGGACCGCAAGACGCTTCTTCCCGGCGATCTGCAACTCTTCGAGATACACCCATCCGTCGGCGCATGCCACCCGGATGAAGGTCCCATCCGGGGCCTTCTCTTTTTCAAAATTGAAGATCGAATAATTTTTCGGAGTATCGGTTAAAAATCTTTCCCTTCGAAAAAATTCGAACGCAGGAGAATATCCGAAATGCGCCACATCTCAAAGCGGGCCTGCCGTACGGAATCGTCGGTATTATCTCCAACCCATTTACCATCCCAGTTTACGGCACAATTGCACAAGTTTCTGAAAATGCTTTCTCCCAGACCGGGAAATGGGTAGTCAGCCAATCCCATCAGATCCAACAGGCTCGGATAGATGTCACTTTGAGCGATAACCTTGTCGGTTTCCGCTTTCAACGGAGCATTGAGAATGAACAACGGAATGAAGCGATCCTCCAAAGAGCGTTCCGGACGACCTTCGTACAAATTCCGGGAGATGATTGAATCATGATCTCCGACAATGACGATAATGCTGTTGTCATATAGTCCGGCGTCCCGAAGAGAGGTAATGAACTCTTGGATACAATGGTCGACATATTGTGTAATAATCAGATAATTCATGACCTTCCGATTCGGAATATCAGCCTGCCGGAGTGAACTTTCGAATTCGGTTTCTATAGGATCATGACCCGAGAAAGTTACGAGTTTTGCATAGAAAGGTTGATGTAATTTCTGGAGGATCGGAAGGCTGTTTGTAAAGAGGTAATGGTCCGATTCAGGGCGCATGTGACCATTGTCCATCCGCTCATAGAAACGGTCGAATCCATAATTTCTGGCGGCAGCTTCCTGATTCCATACTGTTTTATTGTCGCAAGTCAGTATGATGGAGACATATCCCTTTTTTTTCAAAGCTTTTGGTAATGATGGATAGGTATTTGAACTGCCATAGATTACCGAGGTAGCTCCCGAGTTAAGAGGAAGTAACCCTGTATTTATAAGCAATTGAGCGTCGGACGATCTTCCATCCTTGATTTGTGGCAGGACTTTCATGAAAGAAAGCACGCTTGTATCACGAGTCAAAGAATTGAGATATGGAGTGACTTCTGTCCCGTCTATGGTCAGATTGATCGGCCATGCACATAAGGATTCCGTCAGTATGATGATCAGATTTTTGTTGTGAGAGGTAACAAGTTGAGTGTCGGCCCGACGTTGCTTTGATATCTCGATGAATCGGCCTGCATCTTTGATTTCTTCTTTTGTACAACCTTTAAGCAAGGTAAATTGCGAGATCCAGAAATTGACAATTCCGTATTCCCGCATCCCAACCATTGGCTCTGTCTTATAACGGTAGATAGGATGTTGATAGACTGCATAACATCGGGCAAAAACATAGTTTTGTCCGATAATGATCGAAAGGGTTATCAAGCAAAGTATAGCCGCAAGCTTTTGTTTCTTGAACAACTCCCCCCCCCGATGTTTTTTTCTTTGTATGATCTGGTTATAACGGTATCCAATCATGAAAACAAGAGGGGGCAGAATCAATAGAAGATCGATCCAACGAATCGAGAACAGTACACTGTTCCCGATTGTTGAAAGGTTCTGAACCAACAGAAACGATGTCAGGGGCATAATCGTTCCGTAGTTACGATAATACCATACGTTAGCAAGCAGATAGAGCGTTACAATGCAAATATAGGGGAAAAGCCACTTTTTCCGTCTTATTCCCCACGCCGGGAGGGCAAAGAACATGGCATCGGCCAGACGGTGAATGTAGGACCTGAATTCATGCAATCCCTTGAACTCCCAGATGGAGTCCATGACAGATAACGATAGATAAAATGCAATTACTAATGCAATATAAATCGTGACTCTGTATTGACCCGATTTTATGAAATATTCAGATATTTTTTTCGGCGAGTATATGGAAAATATCATTTTAGATATTTAAGTGGATCCGGTTTATAGGTGTTCGATTGTAGGATTGTGTCAAGGTTCCCTGAACCGGTATTGCAGCACGTCGCGCCAGCCCAGCAGCAATTCGCGGACCGCAAGACGCTTCTTTCCGGCAATCTGCAACTCCCCGAGACGAATCCATCCGTCGGCGCATGCCACCCGGATGAAGGTCCGTCCGTCGCTCTCCATCGTGCCGCAGGCCACGCCTTCGTGCACTCCCGGCTCGAACGTCGCTGCGAAGATCTTCGCCGTCTGCTCCTCATCTGCTCCGGCGCGGTACATGGCCGTCCATGCCGCCGGATAGGGCGACAGCCCGCGGATGAAATTCACGATCCGCCGGCCCTCCCACTGCCAGTCGATGCGGCAATCCTCCTTGAAGATCTTCGGCGCCGGGCGCAAGGCCGATTCGTCGATTCCCTGCTGTTCGATCGGTTCGATCTTCCCGGCGGCAATCCGCTCCACGGTGTCGAGGACCAGCCCCGTGCCGACCTCCATGAGCCGTTCGTACATCGTGCCGATCGTATCCTCCGCACCGATCGGCACACGGATCTGCCCGATGATGGCCCCCTTGTCGATTTCGTGGTTCAGCAGGAAGGTCGTGACGCCCGTTTCGGTCTCGCCGTTGATGATCGCCCAGTTGATCGGCGCGGCCCCCCGGTACTGGGGCAACAGCGAGGCGTGGAGGTTGAACGTCCCCAGCCGCGGCATCGCCCAGACCACCTCGGGCAGCATCCGGAAGGCGATCACGATCCCCAGGTCGGGCTGCCAGGCCCGCAGCGTCTCGACGAATTCCGGGTCGCGGAGCTTGACGGGTTGCAGAATCGGAAGCCCCAGCTCCCGGGCGGCGATCTTCACCTCGCTCTCGTGGAGTTTCTGCCCGCGGCCCGCGGGTTTGTCGGGCGTCGTCACGACCCCCACGACCTTATAGCCGCCGGCGACCAGCGCCCGCAGCGACGGCACGGCGAACTCGGGCGTGCCCATGAAGACGATGCGCAACTTTTTAGCGTCCATTGTCATAAGTCAATTCGATTAGATTCCCGTCCGGGTCTGCAATAACACTCTCATAAAAGCCGTCTCCGGTTGTTCGGGGCTCTCCGACGATCCGGTATCCGTCGTTCCGCAGGCGTTCGGTCCTCGTGTCGACCTCCTCCCGGCCAGCACACTCGAATGCCATGTGGCAATAGCCCGTATGGGGTCTCTCGGCCTTCCGGCTGATGTCCGACCTCCGCATCAGTTCCAGGGCGCACCCCTCTCCGAAGCGGATGAAATAGGATTCGAACCCTTTGGCCGGATTCGTGTATTTGTCGTTGCTTACCCCGTCGAAGTAACGGATGTAAAATGTCCGCAACTCCTCCAGGTGGAGGGTCCAGAGGGCGAGATGTGCGATTTTCATGGTTGGAATCCCCTACTTCTTCAGTCCCAGCGTGTGGTGCATGCGCTCCTGCTTGGTTTCCAGATAGTGCTCGTTGTAGGGGTTCGGGGCGATCACAATCGGCACGATCTCGTCGATGCAGAGCCCGTAGCCCTCCAATCCGGCCCGTTTGAGCGGGTTGTTCGTCATCAGCCGCATGTGGCGGATCCCCAGCTCGCGGATGATGCTCGCTCCGACGCCGTAGTCGCGTTCGTCGGCCTTGAAGCCCAGTTTGAGGTTGGCATCCACCGTGTCGAGACCCTCGTCCTGCAACTTGTAGGCGTGGATCTTGTTGCAGAGCCCGATGCCGCGCCCCTCCTGATTCAGGTAGACGATGGCGCCCTTGCCCTCCCGGTCGATCATCTGCATGGCGCGGTGCAGTTGCTCGCCGCAGTCGCAGCGGTACGATCCGAAGATGTCGCCCGTGGCGCACGACGAGTGTACGCGCACCAGCACGGGCTCATCCTCCGACCACTCCCCTTTCGTGAGCGCCACGTGCTCCACGCCGTTGGATTTCTGGCGGAACGGCGTGATCTTGAAGTCGCCCCAGGCCGTGGGCAGCGGCACCGTCACGCCCTTCTCGATGAGCGACTCCTCGCGCAGCCGGTAGGCGATCAGCGAGGCGATCGAAATGATTTTCAGCCCGAATTTCCGGGCTTTCTCGACGAGTTGCGGAAGGCGGGCCATCGTGCCGTCCTCGTTCATGATCTCGATGAGCGCGCCGGCGGGCTGCAAGCCGGCCAGCCGGGCCAGGTCGACGGCCGCCTCGGTGTGCCCCGGACGGCGCAGCACCCCCTTCTCGCGGGCCCGCAGCGGGTTGATGTGCCCCGGGCGTCCCAGATCGGTGGGCTTCGTCGCGGGGTCGGCCAGCGCGCGGATCGTCGCCGCACGGTCGTGGATCGACACTCCCGTGGTGCAGTCGTGGCCCAGCAGGTCGACCGTCACGGTGAAGGGCGTTCCGAGCAGCGAGGTGTTGTTCTCCTCCATCATGTTGAGGCCCAGCTCCTCGCAGCGTTTCTCCGAGAGCGGTGCGCAGAGCACGCCGCGTCCCTCTTTGAGCATGAAGTTGACGATCTCGGGGGTTATTTTCTCCGCCGCGACGATGAAGTCGCCTTCGTTTTCGCGGTCTTCGTCGTCGACCACGATCACGATCTTGCCGTTGCGGAAGTCCTCGATGACCTCCTCCACACTATTCAGTACCGTCTCTTTTGCCATTCCGTTTGGTTTTTATCGTTTTTTTCTTTTTCCGTTTTTCGAACAGCCGGCCCGTCCATTTCCCGAGCCGCTCTTTCAGGGCCTTGATCCTTCCGGCATACCAGTCCGTGTCGAGCAGCGCCGAGTCGTTCGTCGCCTTGTAGGTGAGGTAGACGGCGATGGGCGTGAGGATGAACGACGAGATCCACATGCCGTAGAAGGCATTCCAGCTACCCTCCTTGGCCATCTTCTCGCCGGTGAGGCTGATGACGTAGTAGAAGACGAAGAAGACCACCGAGATCACCACCGGAAGCCCCAGACCGCCGCGGCGGATGATCGCTCCGAGCGGCGCCCCGATCAGGAAGAAGATCAGGATCGAGACCGGCAGCGAGATCTTGCGGTGCCACTCGATCTTCGAGCGGTAGAGCTGATTCAGCGCCTCTTTGGCCGAGGATTCGTCGAAGGCGAACATGTTGCGCGAGTTCTTGGCCAGCGTGCGGGCCTGGTCCCAGATCCGCTCCTTTTCGCGGGTCGGGAGCCCCGAGATCGAATCCGTGGCCAGCAGGTTGCGGAAGCCGCTCTTGTCCACGCGCAGGCTGTCGGGCTGCGGCAGGACGCTGTTGTCCCGGGCGAAGATCTGTTCTTTGAGCAGCGGCTCGTAGGAGTTCGTCGTCGCGGCGTTGACCTTGATTTCCAGCGAGTCGATGTCGTGCTGCAACTCGTTGATGTTCTTCGTCTGGGAGTTCGAGAACATGTCGGCGTCGCTGCGTCCCATGGCGAAGCCGTCCATCGGGATGACCTGCTTTTGCAGTTCGAAGGTGTGGTGGCGCAGGGCGCTCTTGTTGTACCACTGGCTGTTGCGGGTCTGCTCGTAGGTTTCGCCGTGGTAGAGCGTCACGAGCAGGTATTTCTTGTCGTCCGAGAGGCGGATGTAGCCCGAATCGGCCACGATGGTGTTCATGTTGCCGTTCGTGGCGCGGTTGTCGTAGATCAGCACGTCGGTCAGCAGGTGCGTCTCGGGATCCTGGTGTCCCACGCGGATCGACATGTTGTCGATGCCGTTGAAGAAGAGTCCGTCCTGGAATTCGAGGCTCTGTTTCTGCTGGCGGATGTCGTAGATGATGCTGAACATCTTCTTGTTGGAGTACGGCACCAGGTTGTTCGAGATGAAGAAGCTCCCCACGGCGACGAATCCCACGACGATGATCAGCGGTTTGGTGATTTTGAGCAGCGACATTCCGGCCGACTTCATGGCCAGCAGTTCGTAGTTTTCGCCCAGGTTGCCCATCGTCATGATCGCGGCGAGCAGCATCGCCAGCGGCAGCCCCATCGGGATCATGTTGGCCATGGCGTAGGACATCAGCTCGATGATGATCCCGGCGCTGAGTCCCTTGCCCACGAGTTCGTCGATGTAGCGCCACACGAAGTTCATCATCAGCACGAACATGACGATGAAGAAGGTGAGGACCATGGGTCCGAGGTAGGCCTTCAGGACGAGTTTATGGATGGTCTTCATGCCGTGTATGCGATTTTTTGTTCGGCAAAGATACGAGTTTTACCGTTATGAGCGCAAGGGTGAGCGTAAATATTATGGCGGCGCCGGGCGGGACGTCGAGGTGGTAGCTGACGATGAGTCCCGCGATGTTCCCCGCGACGGCCACGGCCGGCGCCGCGAGGGCCAGCGTCCGGTACGACCGCGAGAGGCTGTTGACGATGACCGCGGGCATGGTCAGCAGCGAGATGAGCAGCACGATGCCCATGATGCGGATCGAGAGGACGATCGTCACGGCCACCAGGGCCGACATCACGTAGGAGATCACGCGGGTGGGGATGTTGCGCGAGCGGGCGAAGTCGCGGTCGAAGGCGACGTACATCACCGGACGGAGCCAGAGCAGCGTGCCGACGAGGATCACGCCGGTGAGGAGGGCCAGCGCCGCGACGTCGCCGTCGGTGACGGTGATGATGCTGCCGAAGAGGTAGGCCGAGAGGTCGCCGGAGGTGTATCCGGGTCGCAGGCTCATGAAGAGGGCCCCGACGGCCATGCCCACGGACCAGATGATGCCGATGGCGGAGTCTTCGCGGATGTGTCCGCGGCTGCCGGCCCACTCGATGCCGAGGGCCGAGAGCACGGCGAAGAGCATGGCGCCGGCAATGGGGTTCGTGCCGGCCCAGAAGGCGATGCCGAGGCCGCCGAACGAGGCGTGGGTGATGCCGCCGGCGAGGAAGACCATGCGGCGGCAGACGACGTATGTGCCGATCACTCCGCATGCGATGCCCGAAAGCACGCAGGCGGCCAGTGCGTTCGCGAGATAGCCGTATTGGAAGACGTCGCTGAAAAATTCCATGCCTGGTCCGTATTGCGTGCAAATTTACGCTTTTTTATCGGAAAAGCCTCCTCCTTTCGCACAGTTTTCGTAATTTCGTGCCGTAAAAAAGGAATTCATGCAACCGCGAAGAGTCAATTTCCATACGTTGGGCTGCAAGCTCAATTTTTCGGAGTCGTCGACGCTGGCCCGGGAGTTCGAGCGGGGCGGCTTCGTGCGGGTGCCGCCCACGGCCGAGGCGGACATCTGCGTGATCAACAGCTGCTCGGTGACGGAGCACGCCGACAAGAAGTGCCGCAACCTGATCCGCAGGCTGCACCGTCGCAATCCGCAGGCGATCATCGCCGTGACGGGGTGCTATGCACAGTTGAAACCGCAGGAGATCGCCGCCATAGAAGGTGTCGATATCGTGTTGAGCAACAACGATAAGGGAGAGTTATATAAACGGGTGGTTGAACTCACGGGCAAGGGCCGGGCGCAGGTGTACAGCTGCGACACGGATTCGCTGACGTCGTTCTTCGCGGCCTTTTCGAGCGGTGACCGCACGCGCGCCTTCCTCAAAGTCCAGGACGGCTGCGACTACTGCTGCTCCTACTGCACGATCCACTACGCCCGCGGTGCGAGCCGCAACATGCCGATCGCCGATCTGGTGGCCGAAGCCCGTCAGATTGCCGCGGCCGGACAGCGCGAGATCGTCCTCACGGGCGTCAATACGGGCGACTTCGGCCGCTCGACCGGCGAACGCTTCATCGACCTGCTGCGGGCGCTGGTCCGGGTCGAGGGGATCGAGCGTTTCCGCATCTCCTCCATCGAGCCGAACCTGCTGACCGACGAGATCATCGAGTTCTGCGCCCGCGAGCCCAAGATGATGCACCACTTCCACATCCCGCTCCAAAGCGGTTCGGACCGCATCCTGGGCCTCATGCGCCGCCGCTACACCACGGCCCGCTTCGCCGAGCGCATCGCTTCCGTGCGGCGGTGGATGCCCGACGCCTTCATCGGCATCGACGTCATCGTCGGCTTCCCCGGCGAGACCGAGGCCGATTTCCGCGCGACGTACGACTTCCTCGCCGGGCTGGAACCCGCCTTTCTGCACATCTTCCCCTTCTCGGAGCGTCCCGGAACTCCGGCCGTCGACCTGCCCGGAAAGGTGCAGCCCTCGGTCGCCACGCGGCGCGTCGCCGAACTGGAAGCGCTCTGCGGGCGGCTGCATGCCGACTTCTGCGCCCGGGCCGTCGGGTCGGAGGACACGGTGCTCTTCGAAAGCACGCGCCGCGGCGGCATGATGTTCGGTTTCACGGGCAATTACCGTCGCGTGAAGGCCCCCTACGACGCCGCCCGGGTCAACACCATCTGCCGCGTCGCACTCGGCGAGATGGATGATTCTCACGATCTGATGGGCGAAATCCGGGATTAATTATTATATTTGCATGCAAAGTAACGCTGTAAAGTATGACGGGTTTGCGTAAACGGGTGACGGTCGGATTTTTGAGCATCGTCTGCCTGCTGTTTTTTTCCGGAATGATCTCCCTGCTCGAACTGGGCCATTTGAGCCGCGATACGGGTGAAATCCTCAAGGCCAATGCGCGCAACATCGAGCTGGCCAAAGAGATGCTCGACGCCGCTCACGAACAGAATGTGGCGCTGATCCGTCTGTCGGTCTTCGGCGACCGCTCCGGAGACAGCCTCTGCCGCGTCTGCATGGACCGGCTGGAAAATACGCTGCTCGTGGCCCAGAACGAGGCTCTCGACAAGTCGTTCCTCGATTCGCTCGCCTTCGCGACCACAGAACTCCGCCTCGCCACGGACAACTACCTCGCCTTCGGCGACCTGCGCGCCGCCGACTCGCTCGTCGCGGCGCAGACTCCCCAACGCCCCGATTCGCTGGGCGTCAAGTGGTACAGGGAGGAGTACGACGCCCTCTACGGACGTCTTACGGCCGCCATCAAGAACTACATGACCTCCACGCAGAGCTCCCTGGCGCCGCGTGCCGAGCAGATGAAGAAAAACGCCTACCGCGCCGTGACGCCCGTGCTGATCTCCGTTGCCGTGATGATCGCCATCGTGCTGATGCTCTACTATTTCATGTCGATCTACTGCGTGTCGCCCGTCGTGCGCATGAACAAGAGCCTCGGCGACTGGCTCTCCTTCCGCACCCCCTTCAACGTGAAGGGCGACCTCAAGGACGAGGTCCTCGAACTCAAGGAGCGCATCGAAACGCTCATCAACCAGTCGAAACAACCCAAAGCCTGAAGCGATGCGCGTCGAAGTGGTCCTGCGATATGTCGGAGTCGTGATGCTGTTCATGGCGCTCTTCATGCTGATCTCCGCGGGGATCTCCTACGTGAGCGGCGTGGACTCGGCATTCTATCCCCTGCTGCTGTCGTCGCTGCTTACGGCCCTGCTGGGCGCCTTCCCGCTGATCTTCGTGGGGCGCTGCGAGCAGATCACCAACAAGGAGGGTTTCTGCATCGTCGTCGGGGCGTGGTTGGTGGCCTGCGTCGTGTCGATGTTCCCCTACCTGATCTGGGGCGGGGAGTTCACGCTGGTCAACGCCTGGTTCGAAAGCGTCTCGGGCCTTACGACAACCGGTTCGACGGTCCTGAATGACGTCGAGGCCCTGCCCCGCGGGTTGCAGTTCTGGCGTTTTGCGACGACCTGGATCGGCGGTATGGGCGTGGTGATGTTCGCCCTGGTCGTCCTCCCCTCGATGGGCCGCAGCAAGATGATGCTCTCCAACGTGGAGCTCTCGTCGATGGCCCGCGACAACTACCGCTACCGTTCGCAGATCACCCTCCAGATCCTGCTGGTGGTCTACGTCGGGCTGACCGTCCTGTCGACCGTGCTGCTCAAGATGGCCGGGATGAACTGGTTCGACGCCCTGTGCCACGCCATGTCGGCCTGCGCCACGAGCGGCTTCTCGACCAAGAATGCCAGCGTCGCCTACTTCAACAGCCCGGCCATCGATACGATTCTGATCTTTACGATGGCTGCGGCCGGTATCCATTTCGGGCTGATCTACGCCACGGTCACCGGGAAACGCAACAACATCTTCCGCTCGGAGGTCACGCGCTGGTATCTCGGAATACTGTTGGTCGGGGGGCTTCTCATCGCCATCAGCCTCTATGCCGCGGACCTCTACCCCACGCTCTCGGCCTCGTTCCGCCACGGCATGTTCCAGTTCGTCTCGGTGGTCTCCACCTCGGGGTTTGCCACGGCCGATTCGAACACCTGGACGCCGTTTGCGGTCATCATCCTGATCTTCGGGTCGATCGTCTGCGCCTGTGCGGGCTCCACGGCCGGCGGCATCAAGGTCAACCGCATGGTCCTGGCCGGAAAGATGATGAGCGCGCGCCTGAAACTCCAGCAACATCCCAACGCCGTGATCCGCATCCGGCTGGACGGCGTCATTCAGGACAACGAGGTGCTGCACTCCGTGATGATCTACATCGTGGCCTATCTGATGTTTTTGCTGTTGGGGACGATTGCGGGGGCCTTGTTCGGCGTCGACCTGACGACCAGTTTCACCGGGTCGGTCGCTTCGATGGGCAACGTGGGACCGGGATTCGGCGAGGTCGGGTCGATGGACAACTGGTCGGCGATGCCGTCGGCTTTCAAAATGACGAATACGTTGCTGATGCTGCTGGGGCGTCTGGAGATTTTCGGTCTGATTCAGATCTTTTTGATTAAATGGTGGAGATAATCCGAAGCCTATGTTTCGCAGGAATTTCATATATGTGCTGGGTGCGCTCTTTCTGACGGCGGGCGGTCTGTTGGCCCAACAACCCCCGGTGGAGGCCCGCATTGCCGGTCTGGAGAACAACGAGGAGTATATGTCGCTGCTGCGGGAGGATGCCCGGCTGCAGGAGCGCGAGGATTCGATCGTGAATGCCGTGGCGGTCCTGCGCGAACGCCTGCGCGAGGATCCGGTGCAGCGTCAGCGCTATTCGCAGGAGATCCTGCAGCTCGAAAGCCGGATCTTCGAGATCCGCAACGCCAAGGGGCGTCTGATCGATCGGATCAACACCATCGAGCAGGAGTGGGTGCTGGCCAATCTCGACGGGGCGGTGCAGACTCCGGCGACTTCGGGCGACGGAGCCGTCGTGTCGATTCCCGACTCCGTGAAGGTCCGCAACCTGGTCGACAACCTCTATTTCCGCGAACACCTTGCCGAGGCGGACTATGCGGCATTGTGCAAGGCCCAGCGGCTGGAATCCGCCGCCCGGGATTATGCGGACCGCTATTTCGCCAACCATGCGACGCTGACCGAACTGGCCGAGTCGTACGCCGCGGTGCAGACCGAGGCCGAGGCGATGGAGATCTACGAGCGGCTGACGGCCCTGCAAGGAATCAACCGCCAGCTGGCCGACTCGCTCTCCGAGGTCTGGAACTACATCTTCGACAACAAGAACTACGCCTACGGCTATATCCTCGACGAACTCAACAGCGAGGAGATCCTCGCCCGTGAGGAGGAGGAACTCGCGCGTGCATCGCGCCAGCTCACCGGGTTGAGCGGCACGACGGCCTCGGATGCCGTGGCGGACTATTTCCTCCGCAAGCGCGTGATCGCCGACTATGAAGTCGCCGTGGCGGAGGTCCTGGGGCTGGATGCCGCACGCGATTCGCTGCGCGGGGCGGCCGAACAGCTCGCCGCCGTCGATTTCCGGCTCCCGCGGGTCGAGGTTGCCGAGCGCTACTTCCTCGACTACGACAGCGTGGCCTTCTCGTCGAAGCCCAAATACACGTATCAGAACCCGATCCCCGAGTGCAAGGTCTACGCCAACGGTACGATCTACCGGATCCTGCTCGGCACGTTCAACACCAAACGGGCCGCCGCGACCTTCCGCGGGGCCTACCCGCTCTTCTACCTGATCAACGCCGACGGCAAGTGGTGCTACTATACGGGCGGCTTCGCGTCGCTCGAAGAGGCCGAGGCGGCGCAGAAGATCCTCAAAGAGCACGGATTCCTGCGTCCCGAGATCGTGGTGTGGGTCGACGGCGCGGAGCGCAACCTCTCGCGCGATCCCGAGGCGATGAACGTCACCTACCGTGTGGAGATCACCGGTGCGGAGGCCCTGCCGGAGGCCGCGAAGCAGGTGATTGCCGAGACCGCCGCCGGGCATGAACTCTCGCGCGTCGGGCAGCAGCTGTTCGTCGTCGCGGGATTCACCGAGCGGACGACGGCCGACCGCCTGGCCGAGGCGTTGCGCATGGCCGACGGGTCGCTCGAAATAAATGTCGTCGAAGTGACGAATCCCTGAAAAATTTTTCCTACCTTTAACTTCTGACCAAACCGCTCATCGGATCGCTTTATGGACCTCTTCTATATCGTATTGCTCGTTCTGCTCGGGCTGCTCTTCCTGGTGGCCGAACTCGTGCTGCTGCCCGGCGTCTCGGTCGGCGCCGTGCTGGCCATGGCCTCCTACGGCGGGGCGATCTACCTCGCCTTCCGCAATCTCGGAACCGTGCCCGGCATCCTCGTCATCGTCGTCATCCTGGCCTTGTCGCTCGTCGCCGTGGTTGTCTCCCTGCGGGCCAAGACCTGGCAGCGATTCTCCCTCAAACAGGAGATCCAGTCGTCGAGCATGCCCGTCATGCCCTCCGAGGAGCTCCGGATCGGCGACCGCGGCACGACTCTTTCGCGCCTCTCTCCGATGGGAAAGGTCGAAATCGGCGGACGGGTCTACGAGGCCAAATCCACGGGGACCTATGTCGACCCGAACCGGGAGGTCGAGGTCGTCGGATTCGAGAATTTCAGCGTCGTCGTCAAAACGGTCGGGTGAGAACCTGCGTCCCGCTTCCCTGCTACTGTCGCTTTTTCCTGTTGAAGCCCGATGCGGAGGGACCGGCGACAAAACTATCGGAAAATTGTCAAAATAAAATATCGGATTTATGGATTTACAGGTTGGAATGATCGCGCTGATCGTCTTCGTGAGCCTCTTCGCCATCTGGCTCGTCTTCTATTTCATCCCCGTGGGATTGTGGTTCTCGGCCCTGGTGTCGGGCGTAAGGATCAGCCTGCTGCAACTCGTGCTGATGCGCTGGCGCAAGGTCCCGCCTTCGATCATCGTCTCGTCGATGATCGAGAGCACGAAGGCCGGACTCAAACTCAATCCCAACGAACTCGAAGCCCACTATCTGGCGGGCGGAAACGTCACCAACGTGGTCCATGCCCTCGTTTCGGCGCAGAAGGCCAACATCCTGCTCGACTTCAAGATGGCCACGGCCATCGACCTGGCGGGCCGCGACGTCTTCGAGGCGGTGCAGATGTCCGTCAACCCGAAGGTGATCAACACGCCGCCGGTGGCCGCCGTGGCCAAAGACGGCATCCAGCTCATCGCCAAGGCCCGCGTGACGGTGCGCGCCAACATCAAGCAGCTGGTCGGCGGCGCCGGTGAGGAGACCGTGCTGGCGCGTGTCGGCGAGGGTATCGTCTCGTCGATCGGTTCGGCCGACTCGCACAAGATCGTGCTCGAAAATCCCGACTCCATTTCGCGCGTGGTGCTCGAAAAGGGGCTCGATGCCGGGACTGCCTTCGAGATCCTCTCGATCGACATCGCCGACATCGACGTGGGCAAGAACATCGGCGCGCAGTTGCAGATGGATCAGGCGCAGGCCGACAAGAACATCGCCCAGGCCAAGGCCGAGGAGCGGCGTGCAATGGCCGTGGCTCTCGAACAGGAGAACAAGGCCAAGGCGCAGGATGCCCGCGCGAAGGTGATTCTGGCCGAAGCCGAGGTGCCGCTGGCCATGGCCGAGGCCTTCCGCAACGGAAATCTCGGCATCATGGACTACTACAAGATGAAGAACATCATGGCCGACACGCAGATGCGCGAGACCATCGCCAAACCCGAGAAAAAATAAAACCGGGTCGGGATATTTTCGGGGCGTTGCGAACGCCCCTTTTTTTGATTGTGGAAAATGGATGAGAAAATGAAGAAATTGCAGATTCTTGTACTCCTTCTGTTCCTGACCGTGACGGCGTCCGCCGCAAAGATTGATACGGCGGCGGTTTTCAGCCCGAAGATGCAGCGCGACATTCCGGTGGCGGTCGTCGTGCCCGACGGCGCCGAAGAGGGGCTGAAATACCCGGTGCTCTACCTGCTGCACGGTTACGGCGGTTCGCACCTCACGTGGCCCGGCATCTGCGATCTGCGGGCCCTTTCCGAGCGTCACGGCATGATCTTCGTCTGCCCCGACGGCGAGAACAGCTGGTACTGGGACAGTCCGCTCGACCCCCGCTCGCAGTTCGAGACCTTCGTGTCGCAGGAGCTGGTCGACTGGGTCGACGCGCACTACCCGACGCTGCCATGCCGTGAGGGACGCGCCATCACGGGGTTGAGCATGGGCGGTCACGGTGCGCTGTGGGTCGCCCTGCGTCACCGGGAGCGTTTCGGTGCCGCCGGTGCGACGGCCGGAGGGGTTGACATCCGTCCGTTCCCCGATTCGTGGGAGATGAAGAAGCAGCTGGGGCCGCGGGACGAGAATCCCGAACGATGGGACGCCCACACGGTGATCGAGCAGGTCGACCGTCTGAACGACGGCGAGCTGGCATTGATTTTCGACTGCGGATACGGGGATTTCTTCTACGGCGTGAATACGGCCCTGCACGAGAAGTTGCTGGAACGCGGCATCGGGCACGATTTCCAGGTGAGGCCCGGGAAGCACAACGCCGCCTATTGGGCCGTTGCGCTCCCCTCGCAACTGCTCTTCTTCGAGCGTTATTTCCGCACCTCGCGGGCGGAGGATTGACCCATCCGCCGCGGCGCGGACGTTTTCCCCGGGGCAGCGCGCGTTTCGCGTCGGGAGTTCCCGATCCCGGGGGCAGTCCGGCCGAAAGCCTCCGTTCCGGGCAGCGTGCCGAGGTCATGAAAAGGGGCGGTTCCGTCGGAACCGCCCCTTTTCGTATATCCGGTTGTTTATTCGCTCTTGACGCAGCGGACCGGAAGTCCGGTCGAGCGCCGCAGGGCGTAAGCGTTCTGCACCTCCTCGCTGCTGCCGTAGCGGAAATAGAGCGCCGAGGAGAGGTTGTCGGAGGTCTGGGCGTCGGCTGTCCAGTAGAGCCCGATCCAGGGCTGTGCCTCGTCGGCACGGGTGCCCTTCGGGTCGTAGCCGGCCACGTAGACATTCTGGAACTTCCCGTCGAGGTAGGTGCGGCGTCCGGCCCCCATGAAGAGCGACGATACGCCCTCTTTTTCCAGTGTGACGCTGTATTTCGTGTTCTCCCAGCCGAGGCTCTCCGCATCGGGCGTCAGGCCCTCGAAAGCCGCCGCAGGCGCTACGCGCCAGCCCGCCGGGCAGGGATCGTACAGGCTTTTCGTGCTGCCTGGGGCCGTCCAGAGCGTGGTCGAGTGGGCGCTCCACAGCCAGTCGTAGTCGGAATCCTCCACGCCGGTGATGAAGATATACGGATTGAGCTGTGCGTATTCCATCGTTCCGTTCGACGAACTGGATGCCACGGGCGTTACCGTGATGCTCGTATTGCTGCCGTTGTAGAGCGTTGCCGCCGAGCCGCTGGCGAAATTGTAGGTGCTCGGGCCGATGAACGGGTCCTTGCGTCCCCACTGGTAGTAGAGTCCGTAGGAGGCGAGGATGTCGTCGGTCGAGTCATTGCCCGCAGCCCGTGCGCCGAGGTTGCGGTCCATCATCGTGTAGCCGTTGAATATCTTCTGGTTCCCGGCCGCCGAGGGATCGTAGTCCGCGACCCAGATGTGCCAGCTCCAAAGGAGCTTGCCGGCGGCGTCGTAGGCCCCGATCACGGCGTTGCCCGATTTGATTTTCGTGTCGTCGTCGCTGTCCGCACCCACGTAGAACGAGGCCTTTCCGTTTTTCAGCGACAGGTACTGGATCAGGCTCGACGGATTCTGCCAGATGAGTTCCACCGACACCGTGGCGAGCGTCGCGCCGTCGCTGCGGTGCTCGACATCGAGCAGGTAGTTCGTCTCTTTCTGGTTGACGATGTAGCTGTTGGCCCGCTCGGAGAACTCCTTCTGCTCGACCACCCCCACGAAGAGCGATGCCGAGCCCGTAGCTCCGCCTCCGCCCTTGCCGCTCAACACGATCGAACCGGTTTTGGCCTCGTCGTCGTCGAACGAGTCGGGGGGCGTCACCGTCACGGTGCATGCCACGGGATCCAGCACGACACCGTCCCATCCCGTCGGGGTGCTGGAAACGGAGAAACTGTTGAGATTCGAAGCCGTAAAATGGACCGTTACCGGTGCCGTGTCGCCGTCGGCGAAGAAGACGGCCGGAGTATCGAATGCGAGCGAACCCTTCACATCGTCGTCGCTGCACGAGAGAAAAAGGGCGGCGGCAAGAGCGCAGGTCCACCCGGCGAATCGTTTCATATTCATCGTGTATTTTCGAATTTTTGAATCCAAAATCGTTGCAAAGATACCAAAAAGCGGGATAATTTCCATGTTCGTCCCCGCGAATTTTGCATCCGGGAACAATTATTGTGTCTCTTTTTTAACGAATCATCAATCCGTATAGTATGCCGACACGAAAAATTGAGCCGGGAAGTCATCCGGCCGCAACAGGTTTCAGCATCACGGTGAGCGAAAAGGGCCCGTATCTGGTCTACGGGCGTCCGCCGCTGGCTGCGCAGTTCATCATGCCCGATGCGGAGAACGAAAGCTGGTATTTCCAGGAGGGGCGCCGCTTCTCGACGGAGGCCGAACCCACGGCCCTCTGCCGCTGCGGGGCGTCGAAACGCAAACCCTACTGCGACGGAACGCATGCCCGGACGGCGTGGGATCCCTCGCTCACGGCTCCCGACGAGGCGTTGCTCGATCAGGCGGAGGAGATCCGCGGTGAGCGTATCGTGCTGACCGACAATGCGAAATATTGCACCTTTGCACGCTTCTGCCACCCGGCCGGGGATGTCTGGACCCTTACGGAACACTCCGACGATCCGGCCTCGCGCAAACTGGCCGTCCGCGAGGCGTCGATGTGCCCCGGCGGCCGTCTGACGGCCTGGGACCGCGAGACCGGAAAACCCTATGAATTCCGCTTCGAACCGAGTCTGGGGCTGATCGAGGATGAGGCGATCGGCAGCAGCGGCGGTTTGTGGGTCCGCGGCGGCATCCCGCTGCGGCGCGAGGACGGCCGCATGTACGAGATCCGCAACCGCATGGTGCTCTGCCGCTGCGGACAGTCGGCCAACAAACCCTACTGCGACGGAACCCACGCCGCCGTCAAGTGGCGCGACCGAATCGACGGACAGCCCGTCGGCGAAACCCTTCCCGAGGAGGTCTACTGATCGGCGGCAGACCCGGACGGTCCGCCCGGCAGTCGGCGACAGGTCCGGAGCCCGTTTCGGTACGACACTTGCAGGGTGTATGCCAAAATCTCCGCACATGAAAATCAAAACCGGAAAAGGCTTCATCTCGTTGCCCGTTCTGCTGGCCATCTGGTCCGTGTCGGCCATCGCGTCGCTCCCCGGACTGGCCATCTCCCCGATTCTGGGTGACCTGAACAAGGTATTCCCGAAGGTCACCGACCTCGAAATCCAGATGCTCACGTCGCTCCCCTCGCTGCTCATCATCCCCTTCGTGCTGCTCTCCGGAAAGCTCTCCGAAGGGCGCGGCAAACTCAAAATCCTCGCCGCCGGACTTACGGTCTTCTTTCTGGCCGGCGTGGCGTGTCTCTTCCTGCGCAGCATCGTCGGGCTGATCGTCGCCAGCTGCATCCTCGGCATCGGCGCCGGGATGGTCATCCCCCTCTCCACGGGACTCGTCGTCGAGTATTTCACGGGCGACTGCCGCGTCCGCCAGCTGGGGTACAGCTCGGCGATCAACAACCTCACGCTTGTGCTGGCAACCGCCCTGACGGGCTATCTGGCCAACGTCGACTGGCATCTCCCCTTTCTGGTGTATACCCTGCCGGGCATCTCGCTCGTGCTCTCCCTTTTCCTCCGCCGGCAGCCCTCCGACCCCGAACCCGCCCAGAGCATCCAGCTCCGATACAAGCGTATCGACACCCGCAAACTCGTCGGACTCATGCTCTTCTACTTCTTCATCACCTATGCCGTGCTGGCCATCGTCTATTACGCCGCGTTCCTCGTCGAGGCCTGCAAGATCCGCAGTTCGTTCTCCGGGGTGCTCATTTCGCTCTTCTTCCTGGCCATCATGCTCCCGGGGCTCTTCATCGACCGCATCATCCGGCGTCTGAAAGCCGGCGTCAACCTCGTTTCGCTGCTCGCCGTCGCGCTGGGGCTGCTTTGCTTCGGGATCTTCCGCAGCGGCTGGCTCCTCGCCGTCGGAGCCCTGCTTGCCGGTATCGGCTATGGCGTGATGCAGCCCGTCATCTACGACAAGGCGGCAACCATCGCTCCGCCCCGTGCGGCGACGTTCGCCCTGTCGTGCGTCATGGCCATGAATTATCTCGCCGTGATGGTCTGCCCCTTCCTGATCGATCTCTTCCGCTATCCGTTCCATACGCACGGCGACCGCTTCCCCTTCATTTTCAATGCCGTATTGGTTTGTCTGCTTGCCGCCGTCACGTGGCGGCGACGCGGGAATTTCACCCTCGGGCTCGATGCGGCCTATTACAAAAGTGGATCGCCGACTTGAAAATCGGTCGAAAAGGTTTATTTTTGCGCCGGAAAGTCGCATAAAATAAACCGAAACATGAAATATTCATCCTTTTCAGGCATCGTTCTTCTGGCCGGAGGGCTCATGGTGGCATGTGCCAAGCAGGCGGCAACGCCGCGTCGTATTGAAATCGTTCCGAATATGCAGACCCGAGTGTCGGGCCTCTACTTCGAGTCGGGAGACCGGATCGGCCTGACCATTCGGAAGGGCTCCGAAACCTATGTCCAAAACTATCCGATGACCTACGACGGGGCGGTTTTTGCCGACGACAATCTCCTTTGGTACGACGACGTGCAGCAGACCGCCACGCTGACGGCCTGTTATCCCTATTCTCCGGAGGGGCTGCCCGAGGAGTTCGCGCTGTTGCAGGACCAGCGTGCGGGATACGAAGAGGCCGATCTGCTGGGAGCCGTAGCCCGTGAAGTCGCGCCGTCGGAGGCGCCCGTCGCCATGCTCTTCCGCCATCTGATGGCGCAACTCTCCGTCATCATCGACAACACGACCGCGGCAACGGTCGAGGAGGTGGCCGTCGACGGATTTGCCGCCGTTGCCGACGTGGATCTTTCGGTTCCGACGGCCGTTGCGAAGCCCGGGGCCCTTCCGGCCCGGGTTCAGGCCTTCGAGGTCGAGCCCGGTCTCTCCTACCGGGCGATATTGGTTCCGCAGCAGGGCGATCTGACCGTTACGGTCTCGACCTCCGACGGTCGGACCGCATCCCGGACCGTCGCCGATGCCCTGCTCGAAAGCGGCAGGCGTTACGACCTCTCGGTGCAGGTCGTCGACAACGGCATCGAACTCTCCCTGGCCGGCGAGATCGTCGATTGGGAGGAGGGCGGGTCGCTCGGCGGTTCCGGGAAACCCGATCTTCCGGATGAGCCGGAAAACCCCGACGAGGAAGCGCCGGATCTGGTCTACGAGGGGGTCGTCTACCCCACGCTCCGCATCGGCGGGCGGCTCTGGATGGCCGGGAATCTGCGCTGTCAACCCGCCTCGCTGACGCAGGAGGTCGATTACTGGTATCCCCAGTCGGGCCTCGGGGAGGAGACCGGGCAGGGTTTGTTGTATGCCTGTACGGCTGCGATGGGCGGCAAGACCGCGGACGGGACCCCCGTGCAGGGCATCTGTCCCGACGGTTGGCACATCCCCGATACGGAGGAGCTGGCGGCGCTGGCCGCCGATCCCGCACGTCCGGACGATTTTCTGAAATGCGACGGATTCCGCATCGTCACCGCGTCGAGTCAACGCTACGGCGATTCGGAGACGGGGTATCTGATGGGCTGCGAACTCACCGGGACGGGCAAGTGCCGTTGTCTCTGTTATCAGACCGGGGCGGATCCCGTGGAAACGGAGGTTTCCGTCAATTACGGCATCACGGTCCGCTGTGTGCAGGATTGATCCCGGCTGCGCGGAGCCTTCCTTATGACAAACCCCGGATGGAAACACCTTCCATCCGGGGTTTGCGTGCTATTGCGCTGTTCCGGCCGGTTCTTCTCCGGACCGCCGGAGGATCAGTCGCGGTTCAGGAAGAAGATCGGAATGTTGGCCAGGAAGACATCCTTGCCCGAAAGCTGCGGACGCTTTTCAAGCAGCTCGCTCAACAGAATGTCGCCGATCACGTAGTTGCTCTCCTCGCTGATGAACTGCTCGTGGATCTTCGTAAAGTGCAGGATCTGCCGTACGTCGGTCTCCCGGTAGCGGGCGTAGATTTTCAGCGTGATGTCGGTCGTGTAGTCGGGCTTCTCGATGTAGTTCATCTTCTTGTACTCGTAGCGGTAGTTGTTCAGCCGCGCCATGATGTCGCTCAGGATCGACGAGGCCGTGGGCAGGCTCCCGGCGCCCTTGCCGAACATGAACTGACGGTCGTAGCACTCGCCGCGGATCACCACGCCGTTGTACTCGTCGTCGACGCTGTAAATGTACTTCGACGGCGTGACGAACTCCGGCATCACGAACATCGTGAAGTGCTCGTCGCTGACCTTGACGACCTGTGCCACGAGCTTGATCTTGACGTTCTTCTCGCGCGCGTAGCGGATGTCCGAGTCGTGGATCGTCGAGATGCCGTAGGTGAAGATCCGCTCCGGGGCGACGTAGGTCCCCAGGGCATGCACCGTGATGATGACCAGCTTGAAGAGCGAGTCGTAGCCCTCGATGTCGAACGACGGGTCGCTTTCGGCGAAGCCCAGCGCCTGGGCCTGCGCCAGCGCGTTGGCGTAGGAGTCCTTGTGGTCGAAGACCCGCGAGAGGATGTAGTTCGACGAACCGTTCAGGATGCCCTTCACTTCGAGCAGCAGGTCGTTGTCGTAATACTCCTCGAGGTTGCGGATCACCGGGATCGAACCGCACGACGAGGCGTCGTACAACAGCGCCACGCCGCGTGTCTTCTGGATCTCGATCAGCTCCGGGAGGTGGTGGGCCAGCATCGTCTTGTTGCCCGACACGACGGGGATTCCGCGCAGCATGGCGCGTTTGACGATGTCGTAGGCCGCCTGCGCGTTGTCGATCACCTCCACGACGAGGTTCACGTTCTGGTTGTCGAGGATCTCGTCCACCGACGTGGTGAACAACGACGGGTCGACCTCGATTTTGCGGGGCTTGTGCGGGTCGCGGACGCAGATCTTCACGATCTCGGCGTGGGCGTTCTTCGACTTGCGCACCACTTCGTAGATGCCCTGTCCGACGACGCCGAATCCGAACAGTCCGATTTTGATTTTCGTCATAACTCTATGCGTTTGTTGTTTGTTTTCCGGGTGTTGTCTCTGCGGCAGCTTCCGATCTGTCCGTCTCCGGAGCCCTTCCGCTTTCTCCCGTCATGAACGGCAGGAGCAGGGCGTTGAGCTGTTCGTATTCGACGAGGAATCCGTCGTGGGCGAACGGCGAGTCGATTTCGCAATAGCGGCTTCCGGGGATCTGCCCGTGCAGGCGCCGCATCTCCGCGGGGGTGAAGATGATGTCGGTGGTGATCCCCACGACCAGTGTCCGGGCGCGGATCCGGCGAAGGGCCGCCTCCACGCCTCCGCGCCCGCGTCCCACGTCGTGGGTGTCGAAGGCGTCGAGGATCGCGTGGTACGAATAGGCGTTGTAGCGCCGGCAGAGCTTCTCGCCCTGATACCGCTGGTAGGTGCAGGCCCGGTGCAGGACGGGATTCTCCTCACGGTCCTGCTGCGTGAGGTTGTAGCCCTCGGGGCCGCGGTAGCTCAACAGACCCAGTGCCCGTGCCGCCGCCAGCCCCTTCATGCCGGCATCGGGGCGCTCCTCGCCCCATGTCGCGTCGGCCTCGATGGCCATGCGCTGCGTCTCGTCGATGGCGATGTTCCAGGGCGAGGCTTTGGCGTCGGTGGCGATCAGCACAAGCCCCTCGATCCGTTCCGGCTCCATGACGGCCCACTCCACGGCCTGGAATCCGCCGACCGAACTCCCTACCAGCATGGCGATCCGCCCCACACCCAGCGCATCGGCCAGCAGACGGTGCGCCCGCACGATGTCGCGGATCGTGAAGGGCGGGAAGGTGCCGTACCACGGACGTCCCGTCGCGGGGTTGACGTGCAGCGGTCCCGTCGTGCCGTAGTGCGAGCCGAGGATGTTGGCGCACACCACGAACCACCGCTCCGGGTCGAGAAACCGCCCCTTTTCGACCGTGTGGGGCCACCAGTCGGCGACCTCCGAGTTGGCCGTCAGGGCGTGGCAGACCCACACCACGTTGTCGCGCGCGGCGTTCATCCGTCCGTAGGTGTGGTAGGCGATGCGCAGCTCCGGGAGTGCGCTCCCCGATTCCAGCTCGAAAGGCCCCGGGGCCCGATAGATCTGCGGTTCCATGATGCGGCGTGTTCTTGTTCTGTTTCGGCGGTTCCTATTCGACGTGTGCGAACGCCTGTTCGAAATCGTCGATCAGATCGTCGACGTTTTCCAGTCCGAGCGAGATGCGCAGCATCGTGGGCGTCACGCCCGCCGCCGCGAGGTCCTCGTCGCTCAACTGCTTGTGGGTCGTTGAGGCCGGGTGGGTTACGACGGTGATCGAGTCGCCGATCATCGTCATGTTCGCGGCCAGGTGCAGCGACTCCACGAACCGCACGGTGCTTTCCAGCGTCCCTTCCAACTCGATGGTGAAGATCGCCGATGCCCCGAAACGGTAGTATTTGCGGGCGTTGTCGTGGCTCGGGTGGGTGTCGAATCCCACGTAGCTGACGTTCCGCACCTTGGGATGGCGGCGGCAGTACTCGGCCAGCTTCCGCGCCGACTCCACCTCGTGGCGCACGCGCAGCGAGAGCGTTTCCAGCCCGATGAGCATCAGGTAGGAGTCGAACGGCGACGGCGCGCAGCCCAGGTCGCGCAGTCCGTCGACGCGGCATTTCACCACGAATGCCGCGTTTCCGAACGTCTCGTAGAGGTTCAGTCCGTGGTAGCCCTCCGAAGGGCCGTCGATCTGGGGGAACTTGCCGTTCGACCAGTCGTAGTTGCCGCCGTCGACGATCACGCCGCCGAGCGTCGTGCCGTGGCCGTTGATCCACTTCGTCGCGGAGTCCACGACGATGTTCGCACCCCACTCGAAGGGGTTGCACAGGTAGCCCGCGGCCCCGAACGTGTTGTCCACGACCAGCGGGACATCCTTCCGCCGGGCCAGGTCGCCCAGCGCTTCCAGATCGGGCACCGTGCAGGTCGGGTTGCCCATGCTCTCGGCATAGATCATTCGCGTGCGGTCGTCGATCAGCGGTTCGAAATCCGCGGCCTGCTCGCTTGCAGCCATGCGGCAGTCGATACCCAGTCGCCGCAGGGTCGTGCGCAGCAGGTTGTGCGTTCCGCCGTAGAGGTAGGGCGAGACGACGATGTTGTCGCCCGCGGCGGCCAGCGAGAGCGTCGTCACGAGGATCGCCGACATCCCCGACGAGACGGCCAGCGCCCCGACGGCTCCGTACAGCGCGGCGATGCGCTCCTCGAAAGCCGCCGTCGTGGGGTTTTGCAGGCGGGTATAGATGTTTCCGGCTTCGCTCAAATCGAAAAGTCGCGCCGCGTGGTCGCAGCTCCGGAAGCGGTAGGCCGCCGTGGGCCAGATCGCGATGCCGCGCGAGCCGGTCGGTTCGTCGGGATTGAGTCCGGCGTGGATCTGCCGGGTTTCGAATCGGTAATTTCGGGTCTCCATAAATCGGTATGCTTGCGTTTCTTTCCATCGGTCCCGCCCTCTCCGGGCGGGCCTTTCCTGTCATAAAAAAATCCGACTCCTCGGGAAGCCGGATCGTATCGTTGTCGTGCACGAAAAGACTACACCCGGCAAGTTCGGTTGCACATGACCATCATCATCATCATCCCGCAGGAGATCATGCCGGTGTTCATCCGATATGTGATCCGTGCATTCATGTTCCGAGATTTGTTCGTGCTCGACAGGTGCAAATATAGGAAAAGATTTCAAGAAATGCAAGATCTCCGGGCAAATCCCCCAAAGAAAAGCTCCGCACATTGCAATGTGCGGAGCTTTTCTTCATCCGTAGTTTCCGTTGCGGACTCTGGGGGCTTCACGGCCGGCGGTCGATCAGCTCGATACCCTGACGGGTCGCCGCTCCGCGCAGGATCGTCCGCCCGAAGAGGCTCAACTCCTCGCGCGAGGTGCCGTTCAACCGAAGATCCAGAAGCGTACCCATCAACTGCTCGGCGAAGGCCGCGGCGTCGATCTCCGGCAGGAGCAGCTCCTGTTTGCGGCACATGTCGAGCAGCATGGTCAGCTCCTTGTGCCAGAATCCCCGGTGTTCGTCGTAATGTTCCGCGAAGATCACCTTGCGGCGCAGGTCCGACAGGAAACTGTGGTCCACCCGATAGAGGTTTTCGATGTATTCGTTCATCAGCCGGACGGTCTTCTGCAACGGATTTCCGCTCCGCCGTTTCCGGCAGGCGACGATCTGCTCCTGCTGCTGGCGGCTCATGGCGTCAAGACAGGCGCTGATCAGGTCGTTCTTGTCGGTGAACATTTCGTAGAGGGTGCGTTTCGAGATGCCCAGCGTCTGCGCGATCTCATCCACCCGCACGGCACGGATGCCGTTTCGGGCGATGAACTCCTGCGTCGTGCGGATGATCTCTTCTCTGGTCGCTCCCCGTTTCATCACTTCTCCTCCCCGGTTGCGATGTCACGTCCTCCGCCGAGCGCCTGATAGAGGTTCACGACGCCCTGGATCTCGTCGAACTGGTCGGAGATCTGCGACAGTTGGGCCGAAAGCAGCGACTGCTGGGCCGTCAGGACTTCCAGATAGGTCGTCGTGCCGTGCTGCATGAGCAGCTCCGTGGCCTCGACCGCCCGTTCCAGCGCCTTGATCTGGGCAACCCGAAGGTCGGCCTTCGCACGGGCCGACTGGCTCTGCGTCAGGGCGTTGTTGACCTCCGCACCGGCGTTCAGCAGCGCCTGCTGGAAGGCCAGTTTCGACTCCTCCTGCTGGGCTTTGGCGATCTTCACCTGGGCCCGGTTGGCGTTGGCGTTGAAGATCGGTTGCAGGAGCGACCCGGCGGCCGTCCAGATCAGCTTGCCCGGGTTGATGATCCCCGCACCGCTGTTGTTCGTCCATCCGAGCGTACCGCTCAACGTGATCGACGGATAGAGTGCCGACCGGGCGCTGGACGTCGCGTAGTAGGCCTGCATGAGCGAGTATTCGGCCTGACGGATGTCGGGGCGGTTCGAAAGCATCTGCAACGGAATGCCGACGGCCAGCGTCTCGGGCATGTGCTGCGCCGCGAGCTCCCCGCGTGCGATCGTGTGCGGGGCCTCGCCCAGCAGCGAGCAGAGGCTGTTCTCGGTCTGCGTGCGCTGGTAGGCCAGGTCGTGCAGCGATGCCTCGATCGAGAGCGTGTTGGCCTCGTACTGGGCCACGGCGGCCTCGTTCGTCAGTCCGGCATCCTTCATGGCGCGCATCATCTCGACGCTCTGACGCCATTTGGCCGCCGTCTCCTCCGTTACGCCGTATTGGCTGTCGAGCATCAGCAGCGTGTAGTAGAGGTTCGCCACGCTGGCGATGAGCTGCGTCTTCACGGCCTGTTCGTACTCCTGGCTTTGCAGGTAGAGCGCCTTGGCCTTGCGTTTGGCGTTCGTCAGGCCGTTGAAGATGTCGATCTGCCAGCTGGCCGTTACCGGGACGGTGTAGGTCTTCGTCGGTGTCGCGCCGTTGAAACTGCTCAACGAACCCTGCGGCGCGAAGTTGAACGACGGCAGGTAGGCCAGACGCGCCGATTTGAGCGTCGCCTCGGCCTCCTTGACGCGCCATCCGGCCGATTGCAGGTCGGTGTTGTTCGTCAGCGCCTGTTCGATGAGCGCCTGCAACTGGGGGTCGGAGAACATCTCCTGCCAGCTGATGTCGCCCAGCGTCGTCGTATCGGCCGTTTCGGCCGTGCCGTACAATCCGTCGGTCTTCACCTCCGGGCGAGTGTAGGGCTTGTAGATGCCGCAGCCCGTCATGGCGGCTGCAGCAAGTATGATGATGGTTTTTCTCATGGTGTTACTCCTCCTCTTTCTCGTTTTTAACCTCTTCCACTTCAGCGCGTACGGCCCACTGCGGATCGGTGTCGAATTCGATCGGTTTGAACTTCTCCTGCAGCGTCTGGAAGGCGATGAACAGGCCCGGTACAAGGAACAGCAGGGCCAGCGTTCCGACGATCATACCGCCGACGACGCCCGTACCGAGGGTCGAGTTTCCGTTGGCGCCCGCACCCGTCGAGAACATCAGCGGAAGCATACCGAAGACACACGTGAGCACTGTCATCAGGATCGGGCGGAGACGCACCTTGGCGGCCGAGACGGCGGCCTGCGCGAGGCTCATGCCCGCACGGCGGCGGTCGCCGGCGTACTCCGTAATCAGGATGGCCGTCTTCGACAGCAGGCCGATCTGCATGATGATACCCGTCTGGAGGTAGATGTTGTTCTCCATGCCCATCGCTTTGGCCAGCAGGAAGGCACCCATCAGACCGCACGGCACGGCGAGAATCACGGCGAATGGTACGAAGAAACTCTCGTAGAGGGCGCAGAGGATCAGGTAGATCAGCAGGATACAGATGCCGAAGATGATGATCGAGTTGCTGCCCGTTGCATTCTCCTCGCGGGTCAGGCTGTCGAAGTCGTATCCGTAGCCACGCGGCAGCACTTCGGCGGCGGTCTCCTTGATGGCCTTGATGGCGTCACCCGACGAGTAGCCGTCGTTCGACGAACCCGTCACGGCAATCGAGTTGTAGAGGTTGAAGCGGTTCAGCACGTCCGAGCCGTAGGTCTTGGTCAGCGTGACGAACTGGCTTACGGGGGCCATCTCGCCGCTGTTCGTGCGCACGAAGACGTTGTTGAGCGACTCCATGTCGAGGCGGTACTTCTCGTCGGCCTGCACGATCACGCGATAGACCTTCGAGAAACGGTTCAGGTACGATACGTACTGGCCGCCGTAGTAACCCGAGATGGTCGAGAGGATCGTCGTGGGCGACACGCCGGCCCGCTTGGCCTTGGCCGGGTCGATGTCTACGATATACTGCGGGAAGCGCGGGCTGAACGACGAGTAGGCCATGGCGATCTCCGGGCGCTGGTTCAGGGCGCCGATATATTGCTGGGCCACTTGGAAGAAGTCGTCGATCGAGCCGTCGGCACGGTCCTGCAGGTGCATCGAGAAGCCGTTCGTCGCACCGTAGCCCGAGATCATCGGCGGGGCGATAGCGAGGATCTGCGCATCCTTGATGTCGGCCGTGCGGGCGTAGACCTGGCGGATGATCGCGTTCACGTTATCCTCCTTGTCGGGACGCTCCGACCAGTCTTTCAGTCGGATCAGCGCCATACCGTAGGAGGTGCCCTGGCCCGAGATCAGACCGTAGCCGGCCGTCGTCATCAGGGTCTTGATCTGCGGAATGCCATTCAGACGGTCGTAGACCTGCTCCATGATCTCGTTCGTCTCGGCCAGTGTCGAGCCCGGGGCCGTCGACACGTTGATCATGATGACGCCCTGATCCTCGTCGGGAACCAAACCCGACTTGGTGGTATTCATCAGTAAGACTAACGCGGCGAGACCGAGGCACAGCGTCGACCACATCAGCCACTTGTGCTTGATGAAGAGCAGCACGGCGTGCTTGTACTTGTTGAGCATCGCCCCGAATGCGGTGTTGAAGGCCTTGCGGAAACGGGCGGCGAAGTTGTCCTTCATCTCCCCGTTCTCATCGAGGTAGGGCTTCAGGATCAGCGCGCAGAGGGCCGGCGACAGCGTCAAGGCGTTGATGGCCGAAATACCTACGGCCACGGCCATCGTGACACCGAACTGGGTGTAGAACGTTCCCGACGTACCGCCCATCATCGACACGGGGATGAACACCGCCATGAAGACCAGCGTCGAGGTGATGATGGCCGACGTGATGCCCGACATGGCGTCGATCGTGGCCATGTAGGAGGACTTGTACCCGGCGTCGAAGCGGGCCTGGACCGCCTCGACGACGATGATGGCGTCGTCGACGACCGTACCAATCGCAAGCACCAGGGCGAAGAGCGTCAGCAGGTTGATCGTGAAGCCGGCCACCGAAAGGAAGGCAAACGTACCGATCAGCGAAACGAGAATCGACACCGTGGGGATGAGGGTCGAGCGGATATCCTGCAGGAAGACGTAGACCACAAGTATCACGAGGATGATGGCCTCGATCAGCGTCTTGATTACCTCGTTGATCGAGGCGAAGAGGAAGTCGTTGACGCTCATCATGTCCACGATCTCCACCCCTTTCGGGAGGTCCTTGCGGGCCTCGTCGAGCAGGGCGTCGATGTCCTCGACGATGGCTGTGGCGTTCGTGCCGGCTGTCTGGAAGACCATGGTCGTCACGCCCGGGTGGCCGTTCACGCGGCCCTCGAAGGAGTAGGACTCCTGGCCCAGCTCGATTTCGGCCACATCCTTGAGCCGCAGCACTGTACCGTCCTCGTTAGAGAGAATAACCAGGTTGCCGAACTCCTCGGGGGTGTTCCAGCGGCCGCGGTACTTCATCTCATACTGGTAGACATTCTCCGAGTCGGCACCCAGCGAACCCGTGGCGGCCTCGATGTTCTGCTCGGCGAGGATGGACGTGATGTCGCTGGGCATCAGCTTGTATTGGGCCATCACGTCGGGCTTCAGCCAGATGCGGATCGAGTAGTCGGCGCCCATTGCGAAGGCCTCGCCGACGCCCTGGATACGCTTGAGCTCGGGCTCGATGTTGATTTTCGCGTAGTTCGACAGGAAGGTTTGGTCGTAGGTATCGTCGGGGCTGACGAGGGCGAAGACCTTCAGCATGGAGGACTGGCGCTTCATCGTCGTGATACCGATCGAGGTCACCTCGCCCGGGAGCATACCGGTAGCCGTTGATACCTTGTTCTGGACGTTCACGGCCGCCATGTCGGGGTCGGTGCCCTGTTTGAAATAGATGTTCAGCGAGGCGCTTCCGGATGCGGACGAAGAGGTGATGTAGTCCATGTTCTCCACGCCGTTGATGGCCTGTTCGAGCGGGATGGTCACCGATTTCTGCACCGTCTCGGCGCTCGCACCCGGGTAGGATGCGCGCACCATGACCGTCGGGGGCGCGATGCTCGGGTATTGCTCCACGGGCAGCGTTACCAGACCAATGATACCGGCGATTACGATGATAATGGAGATGACCGACGCCAATACGGGTCGTTCAATGAAATGTCTGAGTGTCATGGATTATTCCTCCTTTGTGGTTTGGTTTTGAGCGGCATCGGAAGCTTCGTTCCCGGGTTTGTCGTCAGCTGCGGGTGCGGCCTCGTCGGCGTTGGCAGCGGCCTGGCCTTTGGGTACGATGGGCGTACCTTCACGCATGCGGCTTACACCCTCGGTGATTATCACATCGCCCGGAACGAGGCCCGAGGTGACGATATACTCCTTGCCGTTGGAGATCTTCTCCACGCCGATCATGGTCGACGACGCCTTGCCGTCCACCAGCTTATAGACGAATATCTTGTCCTGGAGTTCGAACGTGGCAGACTGCGGAACGACGATGCAGTTCTTGAAGGCGCTGGTCAGGACGACATTGCCCACACCGCCGCTGTGCAGCAGTCCGTTGGGGTTGGGGAATGCCGCACGCAGCGAAACGCTGCCCGTCGAGGTGTCGATCACACCGCTGATCGACTCCACGCGACCCGACTGGTCGTACATCGAGCCGTCGTTGAGCAGCAGCTGCACGTCGGGCATGTTCTTGAGCGTTTCGGCGATCGAGCCGTAGCGGCGCGTCAGTGCGAGCAGCTGGTTTTCGGCCATCGAGAAGTAGACGTACATCGTCGAGTTGTCCGAGACGGTGGTCAGCGGCTGCGGCATCGAGGCGCTCACCAGTGCACCCACACGGTAGGGAAGCGTTCCCACGACGCCGTCCGACGGAGCCTTGACAACCGTATAGGAGAGGTTGTTGGCGGCATTGACCTGCTGTGCCTGGGCCTGTGCGAGCTGTGCTTTGGCCGTCAGCAGGTTGTTCTCGGCCGTGGAGAGGTCGTACTGCGAAACGACGTTGCGGGCGAAAAGTTCTTTTTTGCTGTCATAGGTCAGTTGTGCCGTGGCGACGCTGGCTTCGGCAGCGGCGACATTGGCTTCGGCGGTTTGCAAAGCGGCCTTGTAGGGCACCTGGTCGATGATGAACAGCGTCTGGCCTTTCGACACGCGCTGACCCTCGTTGACGCAGAGCTGCCAGATCGTTCCCGACACCTGCGGGTAGATGTCGATGTCCTGACGTCCGCGGATCGTGGCCGAGTAGTTCGTCGGAATTTCCCGGTTGGTCGTGGCGACGGTCTGCACGGCGTATTCGCCGGGGCCCATTGCCGTAGGGGCCTGTCCGCATGCGACGGCAGCCAGGCAGCATGCCCAAACGGCCGCTTTCATGATTGTTTGCTTCATAACTTTCCTTTTCTTTTATACTAAAAAACTTTTTCAGGTGCAAAAGTATTTTAAAAACGGTGCCGATATGCCTTATATTGCGAACAGTGTTGGTACTTTTCGGAACAAAATTAGGGTAAATCGCCGCTTTTTCACTATTTTTGTTTGAAAAAAGAATTCTTATGGATGAGAAGAATCCCTTGATCACCACTTCCGAGGATCAGTTCATAGTCGGCGACTCCGATTTTTCCTATTTCGAGCACCATGCCTACCGGCTGGAAGGGTGTGCCATTCTCTTCTGCCGGGACGGCGAGGCGGAGATGATGGTCGACCAGTGTCAGGGCCGGCTCGTGCGGAATACCCTGATGCTGCTGTTGCCGGGGGCATACCTTTTGCTCATGGACCGTTCGGAGAATTTCGCGGTCTCCTATTGTACCTTTTCGCGCGATCTCTTTTCGGAAGCGGCCTTCCGTCTGGAACCGGATTTTTTTGCAGCCGTGCACCGCAATCCGATCGCGAATCCCCCGCAGCAGCTTGTCGACGGAGCCGCCATCTGGTTCCAGATGGCGGCCTACACCTACCGGGACCGGCAAAATATCTTCCGCAATACGATCATCAAGAACCGTTTGCAGAATATCCTGTTGGAGATCAGCGACAAGATGCAGCGCTTCGCCACGAAACAGGTGCGGACTTTCGCGAACACCACCCGGCAGATGGAGCTGTTCCACCGTTTTGCGGCGTTGGTGCACGAATTCTGCGCGCAGGAGCGGGAGGTTGCGTTCTATGCCGACAGGCTCTGCATATCGACCCGTTATCTCTCGACCATCGTGCGGTGCGTGGCCCACACTTCGGCCAAGGAGTTCATCGACCGGGCGGTGATGCTGGAAATCCGGATGCTGCTTCGTTCGACCGATCTTTCGGTGCAGGAGATCGCCTACCGGCTGAAATTCCCGGACCAGTCCTATCTGGGGCGTTTCTTCAAGAAGCACGCCGGGGAGTCCCCCACCGAATACCGCAACGCCAAACGGGCGTAGTTTCCGGGGGTGCGGGGCGGACGGCTTTTCCGGTTTGGACCCGAAATTGCACGTCTCTGCGACGGAGCCGATCCGCGGCGGCCGCCATATTCCGCACCTGTCATATAATAGACCGGCGGCAGGGGCCGTTTGTCGGAACGGGAATTTTCGATATGTTGTCAAGTGCTATGAAAGTCATCTTGTTCGGGACGCAACCCTACGACAGGGAGTCCTTCGAGCGGATCCGCCCGGCTTTCGGGTTCGAGGTCTGCTACCACCGGAGCCATCTGAATGCCAGCAACGTGGTATTGGCCCGCGGAGCCGATGCGGTGTGCATCTTCGTGAACGATGTGGCCGATGCCGACACGATCCGCGAACTGGCCGCCATGGGCGTGAAACTGATCGCCCTGCGCTGCGCGGGATTCAACAACGTGGACCTTACGGCCGCAGCCCGCTACGGGATTCCCGTGGTGCGGGTTCCGGCCTACTCGCCGCATGCCGTGGCCGAACATGCCGTGGCCCTGATGCTGGCGCTCAACCGCAAGATTCACCGTGCCTACTGGCGGACACGCGACGGGAACTTCTCGCTGCACGGTCTGATGGGCTTCGACATGTACGGCAAGACGGCCGGGATCATCGGTACGGGGAAGATCGCCCGGGAGCTGATCCGCATCCTGAAAGGGTTCGGCATGGAGGTCCTGGCCTACGATCTCTACCCGGACGAGGCGTATGCGGCCGGGGCCGGCATTACCTACGTGCCGCTTGAAGAGCTCTACCGCCGTTCGGACATCATTTCGCTCCACTGTCCGCTGACCGACCGCACGCGCTACATGATCGGCGACGTGGCCATTTCGCAGATGAAACCGGGCGTCGTGCTGATCAACACGGGCCGCGGGCAGCTGATCCACTCCGAGGCGTTGATCGACGGGCTGAAAGAGAAACGCATCGGCGCTGCGGGACTGGATGTCTACGAGGAGGAGGCGGGCTATTTTTACGAGGACACCTCGGACCGGATCATGGACGACGACGTGCTGGCGCGGCTGTTGTCGTTCAACAACGTGATCGTGACGTCGCATCAGGGCTTTTTCACACGTGAAGCGCTGGATAATATAGCGCGCATTACGATGCTGAACATCAGTGAATTCGAAGTGGGTAAAAAACTGACAAACGAGGTGCGTGCCGAATCGGATCGATAGGCCGTTTTTTCGGGAATCGGACGGGGCGGACGCGGGTCCGTCCCGTTTTTGTTGCGGGGGTGCGTTCCGTTTCGTTGCGGGGGTGCGTTCCGTTTTCGTTGCGGGGCTGCGTTCCGTTTCGTTGCGGG
>DSTMR04002__coassemble_828_pt1 | contig 33284 bp, 29 predicted proteins | sample DSTMR04002__metabat2_high_PE_025 | metagenome-assembled genome bin DSTMR04002
AACACGAAGATGTCCCGGATGACAGCCAGCTTCGGGCAGTCACTCAGGTCCGCATCGTAGAGGATGTTCCTCTCATCCGAAGTAAGAAAGAAAGGGTCGCCATAGGTGGGCTCCTTGCAGCCGTAGAGGGCATAGACCTCGTTGTCGGAATACTTCATCTTCTTGCACCAGTGCAGGAAGGTGCAGAACAGGTTCATGATGTTGATGACGGTCGTGCCGGAAAGCGGCCTCGGACGGTGGTTGATGAGCATGCGGGGAGCATAGAAGTCGGGATATTCCTGCCGCAGCAGGTATTCGTTCACCACATAATCCCGGAAAGCGTTCATCTGTTCCAGCGTGACGGTCTCTACGAAGAGGGTGAAGTCCGCCTCGCCCTGTATCTCCCGGCGGTAGTCGTGGTAGCGGGTCATTTTGCGCTCGAAGCGGACGATATGCTCCTTGGTTCTCTCCGCACCGTCAAACTTCTCCAGATACTCGTGGACACGGGCGAGCAGGTTCGGGTGGTTGCGCTCGAAGGCGCGAACAGGGTACAGCACATCCTCTATGACTTGTCTCATCCACCGGCTGTCCGCCTTGTCCGAAAAGGTCTTCTCCGCCCGCTCGATGATGGCGGCAATCTGTTCCGGCAGCCGTTTCTGCTCGGCGGTAGGGACAGCCGTCGTGCGTTTGTAACTGAGGGTGTCGGAATCCCAGTACCTGTCCTGCACCTCAAGGGGAGAGACCACCTTTATGTCCACGCTCTTCTCCCTGACCCGGAAACAGATGTTTGAGGCCTCGGGGGAGCATTTCTTCAGATAGACGGAAATTTTCATCAGCGTTGCTTTTTTCGGTTATGCGGCAAAGGTATAATAAATTCCCGTAAATGTTCCCATATATCCCGAAGAAACTTGCAACGGATTAAGACAAATTGAAAAGTCGTTCCCGGATCTAATACCGCATAAAATGCAGTATATCAACTGTTATATTTGCAGATGTTTAGCTCTTTTTTTCATTTTGGGCTGTATCCGACTCCCCTAATATCATATATTGCAGTTCCACGCTTTCTTTTTGTATGAATGGCTCCGATGGGACTGCGGGGCTTGAAAAACAGGATTTTATGAAAGATCTTTTCAAATTCGGACGGTTGCTGGTTGCGGCGGCTGTCCTGACGTGTGCGGCGGGCTGTTCGGACGACAAGGACGGGTCCGGCGGCGGCCCGGAACTTCCCGATCCCGAAGGTACGGTATTGAAATCCTTGCAGAATGAAAACAACGGTAAAACTCGGTTGGATATCGGTAACGGCGACGGTTATCTGTATATCGATGCGGCGAATAATTTTTATGGATGGAGGGCTTCCGTTTGCTGTGTCGGCAAAGTCGATGGATTGGCCTCTATTACCTTTATTCCTGAAAATGGATGGGGTAATACGGCTGCAATGCCCGGATACGGATATGTCGGAATGGCTCCCAATCCTTATCTCGGGGGCAAGGATTACATTCGGATTTACGTGGTCGACTATATTCGATCTGCGGGAGAGATCATCGGCGTTGTCGTGAAATATCAGGATCCTTTCACTCCTGAATCGTAATTTTCGAGGTTCATAACCCTTTGGGATTAATCGGCGGATGCGTAACCCGCCGATTTTTCGTTCGCGGCAGCCATCAATGACAACCCCCGGAGGATTCTCTCCTCCGGGGGTTGCACTCCTATACGATCCGGTCCGCTTCCTCCCTTTCGCAGGGCGGCCGGCGGCCGGTGCAGCCTGCTACTTTTTCGACTTCGGGGCAAGCATCATGTTCATCTTCTTGCCGTCGAGCTTCGGCATCATCTCCACCTTGGCGACATCCTCCAGGTCGGTGGCGAAGCGCAGCAGCAGGATCTCGCCCTGCTCCTTGAAGACGATCGAACGCCCGCGGAAGAAGACGTAGGCCTTGACCTTGGCGCCCTCTTTGAGGAAGTTCTGGGCGTGTTTGAGCTTGAAGTTGTAGTCGTGATCGTCGGTCTGGGGTCCGAAACGGATCTCCTTGACGACGACCTTCGTCTGATTGGCTTTCAGCTCCTTGGCCTTTTTCTTCTGCTGGTAGAGGAACTTCTGATAGTCGGCGATGCGGCATACGGGCGGTTCGGCCTTCGGGGAGATCTCGATCAGGTCGAGCTCCATTTCGTCGGCCAGCCGCAGTGCCTCGCGGATCGACATCACTTGTGCCTGGGGGACGTTGTCGCCCACCACGCGAACTTCCGGCGCCGTAATCTGTTCGTTGATGCGGTGCGGATTCTCCTTTTCGGGCATCCGGCGTCCGTGAGGGTTGTTGCCCGGTGCGGGTTTCGGTCTGTTATTCCCGGGGTTGAACGGCCGCGGCGGGAATGGTTTCGGTGCTGCGATAGTTGTATGTGTTTAAGTTAATAATGTGTTGTCTCTCTCTGCGGGAGATCAGTTCTTGACGATCCTGTTGGCCTCGACCTCCTCCCGAACCAGTCCGGTGAGGAAGTCGCGGAAGGCCTCCATCGACATCTGTCCCTTGTCGCCTTCGCCCTGGGCGCGGACCGAGACCAGCCCTTCGGCCTCCTCCTTCTCGCCGACGATCAGCAGGTAGGGGATGCGTTTGAGCTCGTTGTCGCGGATCTTGCGTCCGATCTTTTCGTTGCGGTCATCGACCTCGGTGCGGACGTCGTACCGGTTGAGGTATTCGGCCACGCGCTGCGCATAGTCGTTGAACTTCTCCGAGATGGGGAGCACGACGACCTGCTGGGGCGAGAGCCACAGCGGGAACTTGCCGCCGGTATGCTCCAACAATACGGCTACGAAGCGCTCCATCGAGCCGAACGGTGCGCGGTGGATCATGATCGGGCGGTGGAGCTTGTCGTCGGCGCCCTTGTAGGTGAGGTCGAAACGCTCCGGGAGGTTGTAGTCCACCTGGATGGTGCCTAACTGCCACTTGCGGCCGATGGCGTCCTTGACCATGAAGTCGAGTTTCGGGCCGTAGAAGGCAGCCTCGCCGTATTCGACCACCGTGTTGAGCCCCTTCTCCCTGGCAGCCTGCATGATGGCCGACTCGGCCTTCTCCCAGTTTTCGTCCGAACCGATGTACTTCTCCTTGTTGTTGGGGTCGCGCAGCGAGATCTGGGCCGTGTAGCTGTCGAATTTCAGCGTCTTGAAGATGTAGAGCACGATGTCGATCACACGTTCGAACTCTTCGAGCAGCTGGTCGGGGCGCACGAAGAGGTGTGCGTCGTCCTGCGTGAATCCGCGGACGCGGGTCAGTCCGTGGAGCTCACCCGACTGCTCGTAGCGGTAGACCGTGCCGAACTCGGCCAGACGCACCGGCAGCTCCTTGTACGAACGGGGTTTCGAGCGGTAGATTTCGCAGTGGTGCGGGCAGTTCATGGGTTTGAGCAGGTACTCCTCGCCCTCGATCGGGGTGTGGATCGGCTGGAAGGAGTCCTTGCCGTACTTGGCGTAGTGTCCCGAGGTGACGTAGAGCTCCTTGTTGCCGATGTGCGGGGTGATGACCTGCTGGTATCCGTACTCCTTCTGGACGTTGCGCAGGAACTGTTCGAGTCGGTCGCGCAGTGCGGCTCCCTTGGGCAGCCAGAGGGGCAGACCCTGACCCACGCGCTGCGAGAAGGTGAAGAGTTCGAGATCCTTTCCGAGTTTGCGGTGGTCGCGTTTCTTGGCCTCCTCCATCATGGCGAGGTACTCGTCGAGCATCGACTTCTTGGGGAACGAGATGCCGTAGATGCGGGTGAGCATCTTGTTCTTCTCGTTTCCGCGCCAGTAGGCTCCGGCCACGGAGGTCAGCTTGATGGCCTTGATGTAGCCCGTGTTGGGAATATGCGGGCCGCGGCAGAGATCCGTGAAGGCGCCGTTGGTATAGAACGAAATGGTTCCGTCCTCGAGGTCGGAGATCAACTCGACCTTGTACTGGTCGCCCTTCTCGGTGAAGGTCTTCAAGGCTTCGGCCTTGGGGACCTCGCGCCGGACGAGCGGCTCCTTGTTGCGGGCGAGTTCGACCATTTTGTTTTCGATCGTGGCGAGGTCGGCTTCGGTGATGGGCGTCGGGGCGTCGACGTCGTAGTAGAAGCCGTTCTCGATGGCGGGTCCGATGCCGAACTTGATACCCGGGTAGAGGGCTTCGAGGGCTTCGGCCAGCAGGTGCGACGAGGTGTGCCAGAAGGCGTGCTTGCCCTCCTCGTCGTCCCATTTGAAGAATTTGATCGAGGCATCCGCTTCGATCGGGCGCATCATGTCCGTGGTTGCGCCGTTTACCGAGGCCGCCAGCGAGTCAGCAGCTAAACGAGGGCTGATGCTCTCCGCGATCTGGTAGGCAGTTGTCCCTTCGGCGTACTCGCGCACGGAACCGTCGGGAAAAGTGATTTTGATCATAAAGGTTTTTATCATTAAAATTTTCGGGGCCTTCGGCGCTTCCACAATTACGAGACGGAATACGCCTCCGGTTTGCCCGGTATTTTCGTGTTTGCTCCTTGTCGGTGCGGGCCTCCCGGCAATCGCCCCCCCCCTCCTGTTTACTCCTTGGCGGCGGCCTGCGGGGTCTCCTTGACCGTCGCGTCGCGTCCCGACTTCTCGCGTTCGGCGCGCGGCAACGGATTGGACGACCATTCGCTCCATGCGGCCCGGTTGCGGACGATGTCGATGGCCGTGTAGATGGCGTTTCGCATCGACTGCGGATCGGCCTTGTCCTTTCCGGCAATGTCAAAGGCCGTGCCGTGGTCGGGCGAGGTGCGCACGGCCGCGAGTCCGGCCGTGAAGTTCACGCCGTCGGGCGAGAGACTTTTGAACGGAGCCAGCCCCTGGTCGTGATACATGGCCAGGATGCCGTCGTACTTGGCATATCCGCCCCCTGCAAAGAGCCCGTCGGCGGCGAAGGGCCCGAAGGCCAGTATGCCCTCGCGGAAAGCCTCGACGATGGCCGGGCGGATGATCTCCTGCTCCTCGCGGCCCAGCAGCCCGCCGTCTCCGGCGTGGGGGTTGAGGGCCATGACGGCGATGCGGGGCTCCACGACGCCGAAGTCCTCGACGAGCGAGCGGCGGAGGATCCGCAGATCCCCGACGATCTTCTCCTTCGAGATGCTGGCGGCGATCTCCGAGACGGGGATATGCTTGGTCACGAGTCCCACGCGCAGCACGTCGCTGCACATGATCATCATCGACTCGCCCTCCAACTCGGCGGCGAGGTATTCCGTGTGTCCCGTGTGCCGGAAGTCGTCCGACTGGACGGTCTCCTTGTCGAAGGGTGCGGTCACCAGTGCGTCGAGTTCCCCCGCTTTGAGGTCGCGCATGGCGGTGCGCAGGGCCTCGACGGCGGCGCGCCCCGCTTCGGGGGTGGGTTTCCCGGGCTGTATTTCGGCGATTTCGCCGCAGGCCACGAGGTTGATCCTGCCGCGCCGGGCCTCGGCGGCCGAGGCGACGGGCACGTAGGAGAACTGTTCGATCTCGGCGATGGCATTCCGGTAGCAGGCGGCAGCCCGGGTCGATCCGTAGATGACGGGTGTGAAGAACTCCGTGATGCGCGGGTCGGCGAGGGCCTTGATGATCACCTCCCAGCCGATGCCGTTGGGGTCTCCCTGCGTGATGCCTATTCTGAATTTCTGTTCGGTCATAAATCGGTTCTTCGTTGCCGCCCGCGGGAATTCGCCCGCGGGATACGCGCCTGTGCGCTAATTGCAACTGTTACAACTTACAAAGGTATAAAAATTCGGAATATGCAATGCTTCGGAAGAGGATAAAAATGCGATTTCCGCCGCCGGAACTTCTATTTTGCGCCGCGGAGGGCGGTCCGGCGTCGGAATTCGGCACAGACGATGCCCGTGGCCATGGCTACGTTGAGCGATTCCGAGCCGCGGCGGCCGGCGGGCCAGGGCGGGATGAAGAGTTTGCGGGTGACGCTCCGTGCCACGGCTTCGGTCACGCCGCGGCCCTCGTTGCCCATGACGACGATCCCCGTCGGTGAAAGCTCCTCGGCGTAGATGTTCTCCCCTTCGAGGAAGGTCCCGTAGACGGGAATCCCCCCGGCGGCAGCCTCCGCGAGGAGCGGCGCCAGCGGCACGTAATGGACCCTCACGCGCAGGATGGCGCCCATCGTGGCCTGTACGACCTTCGGGTTGAAGCAGTCGGCCGTGCCCTCCGAGCAGAGGATGTCCCGAATGCCGAACCAGTCGGCCAGCCGGATGATCGTCCCCACGTTGCCGGGGTTCTGCACCTCGTCGAGCGCCAGGGTGAGCTGCCCCCGCAGGTCGGCGGTTTTCAGCCCGTAATGCGGAATCTCGACCAGCGCCACCGAGTTCGAGGGGGTTTTCAGCTGCGAGAGACGCTCCATGTCGCGCGGCGCGACTGTCTCGACCTCCTCTCCGGCGAAGATCCCCTCCAACGCATAGATCTTCCGCACGCGGAGGTGCGACGCGCGCAGTTCGCCGATGAGCTTCTCGCCCTCGGCCAGGAAGAGTCCGTGCTCCGCACGGCCGCGCTTGTCGGCCAGCGAGCGGACGAGTTGGATTTCGGCTTTCGTCATGGCTCCTTTTCAATGGTGTAGGTGACGCCCTCGGTGGCGGGCCACGTCTCCGGGAACAACGCCCGGGCCTCCTCGACCAATACACCCTCGTCCTTGTAACGCGACGAGTAGTGGCCGATGACGAGCCGCCGGGCTCCGGCTTTCAGAGCCGCTTTCGCCGCATCGACGGTCGTCGAGTGGCCCCGGTCGCGAGCCGACCGCTGTTCGGCGGCGGCGTACGTGGCTTCGTGGTACATCAGGTCGACCCCGGTGCAGAGCCCGGCGGCGCGCGCCGAGAAGTTCGTATCCGAGAGGTAGGCGTACGACCGCGCCCGGTAGGGGCGGTAGGTGAGTTCCCCGTTGGGGATCACCTCGCCCGTCTCCGTCACGATCTCCTCGCCGCGCTTGGCGGCGGTGATCTGCGCGATCGAGAGCCCGTATTTCACGATCTTGAACTTGTCGACATTCAGCGGCGGCTCCTTCTCGCGGAAGAGGAACCCGGCGCACGGCACCCGGTGGCGCAGCGGAATGCTCCACACCTCGACCGTGCGGTTTTCGAAAAGCAGGGCGTGCTTCGTGGTCCGTACCTCGTGCCATACGACCTCGTAGGGGAGCTCCGCGTCGAAGAAGCGCAGGTGCGTTTCGAGCATCTCGCCGAACGGTGCCGGGGCATAGACGTCGAGCGGCGTGCGGCGCCCGTAGAGCCCCAGCGTCGAGATCAGCGGGAAGAGCCCGAACACATGGTCTCCGTGGAGGTGCGAGATGAAGACGGCGCGGATTTTCAGCGGGTTGATGCCGCAGCGGATCAACTGCTGCTGCACGCCCTCGCCCGCATCCACCAGATAATGCTGCTCGTGGATGTTCACCGCCTGCCCCGAGGGGTGGCGGCTCGGGGTGGGCTTGGCCGAGGCGCAGCCGAGGATGGTTACCGCGAAGCTCATGGGGCTATTTCTTGTTCTTGTACTTGATGAATGTTGCTTTCAGCCGATACGAAACCCTCTCGTCGCGTTTGGTTGTCGCCGTGCGGGTGCTGCTGCCGTCGCTGTTCTGTTCGATATGCTCGGTGGTCGTGTAGGTCGGGCTGGTGACCGATTGACCTATGCCTTCGAAAACCACGGCGTCGGCACCCTTCTCGCAGGCCTCTTTCTCAATGACGCTTTGCGCTTTTTCGAGTGTGCCGAAGAGGTGGGGCGTTGCCAGGATGTGGCCCATGGTCTCGTAACCTTCGGGCACGTCGTTCCAGCTGAAAAAGAGTTCCGGAGAGTTGGTTGCCGGATAGGCCTTGCCGATGTAGGTGGTCTCAACAGCACAGGATCCGGTCGCACAGACAGCGCACAAGGCGCCCAGAAACATCGGAATGCGTTTCATCGTATTATATTTTTTGTGGTTTTATCGCAGCAGGAATCGTTCGCAGTCCAGGGCGGCGACGCAGCCCGACCCGGCGGCCGTGATGGCCTGGCGGTAGTGCGGGTCCCTGACGTCGCCGGCGGCGAAGACGCCTTCGACCGAGGTCTTCGAGGTGTTGCCCTCGACCTTGATATACCCCTCCTCATTGAGATCGAGCTGTCCGGCAAAGAGTTCCGTATTGGGATGATGCCCGATGGCGAGGAAGAATCCGGCGATGTCGATCGTGCGCTCCACGCCGTCGTTGCGGCGCAGCAGGGCCCCCGTCACGCCCTGTTCGTCGCCCAGCACCTCGACGGTGTTGTGCTCGAAGAGCACCTCGATGTTCGGCGTGTTGAAGACCCGCTCCTGCATCGCCTTCGAGGCGCGCAGGAAGGGCTTGCGGACGATCATGTAGACCTTGCGGCACAGTGAGGCGAGATAGGTGGCCTCCTCGCAGGCCGTGTCGCCGCCGCCGACCACGGCCACGTCCTTTTTGCGGTAAAAGAATCCGTCGCACGTGGCGCAGGCGCTGACGCCCTGCCCGCGGAACTTCGTCTCGGAGGGCAGCCCGAGGTATTTGGCCGTGGCGCCCGTCGAGACGATGAGCGTTTCGGCCAGCAGCTCCTTTTCGCCGTCGACCTCCACGCGGAACGGGCGCGCCGAGAGGTCGACCTTCGTGACGGTGCCCGCACGCAGATCGGTGCCGAGGCGCTCGGCCTGCTGACGCATGCGTGCCATCAGTTCCGGGCCGTCGATCCCCTCGGGGAACCCCGGGAAGTTCTCGACCTCGGTGGTCGTGGTGAGCTGCCCCCCGGGTTCGATGCCCTCATAAAGCACCGGAGCGAGGTTGGCGCGCGACAGATAGATGGCGGCGGTATATCCGGCAGGTCCGCTGCCGATGATCAGTACCTTGATCGTTTCCTGATTGTTTTCCATGGTTATTGTCCGTTTTTGCTGTTCTTTCTTTTCGTGATTCGGGCGGGCGGACGATTCTGGCCGCTGCCCCTGCGTCGTCAGGTCCGGGCTTCGCGCTCCCCGAACTCTGACTGCTGACGTCCCAGATAGTCGAATTCGGCCCAGAGCCCCTCCTTGCGGACGAAGACGTTGCTTTCGACCGGATCGTAGTCGATGATTTCGTAGACGGGCGGGATGATCCAGTTCCCCTGCCGGTCGATGAGTCCCATGCCCGTTTCGGTTTCGACCTCGGCGCGCCCTTCGTGGAAACTGCAAGCCCAGTGGAACGTCGAGGGGATGACCACGCGGTTCTCCGTGTCGACGAAGCCCCATCCGGAGTCATCCTCGACACAGGCCAGCCCTTCCGAGACGGGGTAGACCCATCGGTGTCCGGTGAGTTTCCGCAGCGGGTTGTACTCCGTTTCGACGTCCGAGACCCGCATCGGGTCGGAGTGGCGGAGAACCTCCTCCCGCAGGGCGTCGAAGGCAGGTTCGTCGATTTCGCACCGTCCGAAGCGGGCGTCGTGGTAGCGCAGCGGAATGAAGCGGTCGCCCACCCACCGGAGGTTCGTCTCCCGGAGGTTTCCGTGTGCGAAATCCAGTTCGCGGAGCGCTTTTTGGAGTTCGTCGATCGCCGTGAGCAGCCGATCGGTGGGGAGTTTCCCGAGCGCCTCCCGGAAGGAGATTCCGTCGGGCAGGTGCTGGATCAGCAGGTCGCAGCGCCGCTCCTCGCCCGAGGGCCCGTACCAGCGCATCTCGCCCGGCAGGATGCGGCAGGGCGTGAGCCAGTCGCTGTTGAGGCGCCCGATGCGCGAGACGGTTCTTTCGATCGAGAGGATGGCCGACGACGACAGCGGCAGCGAAAGCAGCCAGCGGTGTCCCTGCCACTCAATTTCGGTATCGGCGAAGCGGGTCGTGCGCATGAGTTTCGGAAGCCCGTCCGCACCGACGACGGCCCGGGCGTCGGCCAGTTTGTCGAAGACGAGGTCGGGCGTCAGCAGCGCCCGGGTAAAAGTTTGGATCGTAGGAGTCATGGCTATTCGGTCTTTACGCTGATGGAGCCGATGTTGAGCATGGCGATGAGCTGTTCGGCCGAAGCGTTGTAGCTCATGCCGCGGAAGGGCGGCATGGCGCCGGGCCCTTTGGCTTCGCGGATCGCCTCGTTGAAGACTTCGGGCATGGGGCTCGAACATGCGTAGAGCAGCGAGGCGTACCGGTTGGGGTAGGCAGCCTCCTCCTCCGAGGGGAAGAAGACGGCCTGCTGCGAATCGCCGGGTGCGATGTGGATGTTGATCAGCAGCACGTTGCCGTCGCACGTGCGGAGCGCGCGGATCCGTTCGCAGACCGCGCGCAGCTCCTCCTCGTCGCAATCCGTGGCTTCGCCGTCCGTGATGTTGAAGATCGTGGGCGGGAAACTCTCGGCGTGCTCCGGCCTGCGGCACCACGCCTCGGCGATCTCCCGGGCCTGATCCAGCGCCTGGTGCATGGGCGTCTGCCCGGCGGCCTCCGGGAAGACCCACGCCGGCGTGGGGATCTCGCGCAGCGAGGTGCTTCCGTCCGGCAGGCGGCATTCGATGACTTCGCGCCGCATGGTGACCTCCCGGGCGGCGAGCTCCGCGACGGAGATCATCTCCCGGTTGTCGGGCAGCAGCGAATAGACCTCGTCGTTGCCCGAGTAGGTCAGGACCGCGATGTCGTAGTAGTCGCGGACGCCGTCGTTGCGCCGGGCGCGTTCGATCAGCTCGAAGAGCAGCGCATTGGTGATCGAGGCGACGGCTTCGGCCTTGGTTGTCCGCCGGCCGCGGAAGAGGATCTCTTCGGACATCGAGCCCGACCCGTCGATCAGAAGGATGAAGGCGGTCCGATGGGTTCGTGTGATGCTTTGCGTATACATGGGTCGTGACGTGTTTTCGGGTTTTCATTTCAGGCCGCGCACGGCGAAGTAGTCCTCGCGTCGCACCTCGTCGCGGTCGTCGTCGAGTCCGTAGCTGACGGCCATGTCGAGCGAGCTGTCGCGGTCGCGGTCGGCATCGGTCGTGCGGCGCATGGCGGCATGGGCGTTGTGTCCGGCCGCGATGGCTTCGTTCATCTCCGCGGCGGTGGGCGTATGTCCCAGCAGGGCGGTATAGACGTCCACGGCCCAACTGTGGGCGTAGTCGTCGTAGTGGACGTCGAAGACCCGGAAGCGGTTGTCGATGGCCGGCAGGCCGGCGAGTTCCCCGCGGTCCACGGCGTCGAGGATCTCCGTGACGGCGCGGTGCGTGATGTACTGCCCGGCCAGATCGACCCAGCGCCCCGAACCGTCGTACCGCGGATCGGAGGCTCCGCGGTCGAGCAGGGCGCCCAGCGCGGCCACGATGGCGCGGTTGTAGAGTTTCAGCCCGCGTTGGAGCGAGGCGCTGCGGATCAGTGTCTTGTTGTAGGTGTAGACCGCTGCGTCGGGGTCCTGCTCCTGCAAGGTGTGGAGGATGTTCACGGCCTCGATCATCGCCCCCGTGACGTAGGGGTTGTACTCCGCGAAGTCGATGACGTCGCGGCGGACGGTCCGGCGGTCGCGGGCCGGCCACTTCTCGATGTCGCGCACGGCACCGTAGCTGGTGAGGTTCGATCCGGGCATGAGGTGGCTGCGCCCCTCCTTCTCGATCAGGTAGGAGTAGGGGAAGGCCGAGGTGTCGTGGTGGTAGGAGTGGTGGCCCATGACCATCGTGAAGGCCCCTTCGAGGGCCGGGGACATGATGTAGGCTCCGGATGCGAACTTGCAGCCCCGCAGGTGGACCGACTGGTGGACGGCGCCGCTCTTGAAGAGGTGGTTGCTCTGGTTCGAACCGCTGCCGGCGTTGAAGAAGGAGAACATCCCGGCGATGAGCAGCGACGACTTGTGGTGCGAGACGGTGTAGGGGCCGGCGAAGATCGAGGCGGCTTCGCCGTTCTCGCAATGGGAGTTGGCGAAGAAGAGCGACTCGGCGGCCGAGAAACCCTTGTCGAGGATGCAGCTCTCGCCGACGAAGCAGCGTTCGACGATCGAACCGTTCCCGATGCGGGCACCTTCGGCGGCGATGAAGTCGTAGGCCTTGACGTCGACGCCGATGCGGACGCCGTTGCAGAGCGTGGCGTTTTCGAGGGCCGAGGCGCCGTCGATCCCGACGTCATCCCCGATGCGGACTTCGCGGATGAAGCGGGCCCCGACGATGCGGCAGTTGCGGCCCACGTCGCCGATCTCCGCCGAGCGGCTCTCGGCATGGGCGTCGATCATGCGTTCCAGCGCGGCGATGGTCTGCGGGCGGTGGCGGTAGACGGCCATGACGTAGGCCACCTGGGCCGACATCGTGTCGAAGATCCGGACGGTGCGTCCGCCGCATTCGTTCATCGTGGCGACGCCGACGCCGTTTCCGAAGGCCGAGCGGTGCCGGCATTCGAGGGCCGTGACGCTTTCGACGAGCGACCCTGCGCCGATCCGGTAGTTGCGCACGCGCGAGCGGATCACGCGGGCTCCGGAGGCGATCTCGACCCTTCCCTCGAAATGGCTTCGGAGCAGCTGCTCGGGTCGGAAATCCTCCGCGACGCGTATCTGCGACCACTCCTCGGCCGAGTTGCCGAGGACTTGCAGGGCGGTGATTTCCGTTGCGGTCAGGGTTCTCATGGCTGTCATGTTTCGTAAATTCCGGCTTCGGGCTGCGGCGAGTCCCCTGCCGATCCTGCAAAGATAATGAATTGCGTTCAAAAGTCAAATTCGCGTCCTGCGGGGTCGATTTCGAACCGCCGTCCGTCGCGTTCGGCCTGTGCGCGGCCGTTGCGGAAGGGCTTTACCCACCGGCATCCGGGACAGCTGATCCGGACGCGGCCTTCGGGGTCGATGAAGTGCCACGTGCGGCCGAGCAGCACGGCGGCAAGCCCCTCCGAGAAGTCGAAGCCGCTGTCGTAGAGCGGCGGTACGACCACCCGCCGTGCGGTCCGGTAACCCCAGCGCCCGTTTTCGGCGAAGAGTTCCGGAACCTCCGTTCCCGAACCCTCGTCAGCCTGTTTCCCGACAGACTCTTTCTCCTCCGCCGGCCCTCCGGCCTGTTCTCCGGACGATCCTTTCTTCTCCGCCAACCCTCCGACCTGCCGCTTTTGCCCCTCTACGGCCTCCCGGGCGGCTTCGGCAAGCAGTTCCGGAAGCCCGAAGAGTTGCAGACCGGGAGCCTGCAACAATTGTGCAATGCGATACGGACCGGCCATTCCCGCCCGCTCGAAAAGGCAGAATGTCTCCTGCAAGGCGGCATCGGCTGCGATCTTCCGCGGGTCGTAGAGCAGCATGTCGGGATTTCCGTAGCGGTCCCAGAGCGTCGGGTCGACGGCCAGCGCGTGCAGGGCCGTGGAGATCAGCGCCGCGGGATAGTCGTCGAGCCGCTCGTTGAAATCCGCCGGCGTGCGGGCCGGATGCTGGTAGGCGGCCGTTCCCAGCTCGGGGCTTGTCTCGCCGGCGAACTGCGGCAGATACATGGCGTCGAGGTCGATCGGGTGGAGGTGCCCCGCAGCATCGACCAGAATGTTTTCGGGTTTCAGATCGCCGTGTGCCCGGTCGTCGGCGACCATCCCGGCGGCGAGCCGGTCGAAGGCCGCGGCCAGACGGGCCAGCCGTTCCGTATCGCGGAGCACGGCGGCTTCGGCGATCGCCTCGTGGAGGTTCATGCCTTCGATCCACTCTCCGAGGACGACGTCCACCCAGACGCCGCTCTCGGGCGACGTGTAGAGATAGAGCTCCTTTTCGAGCAGGCGATCTCCGTAGATCTCCCGCAGATGGCGCTGCGGCCGCAGGTAGCACCGCAGCGTGCGGATCCTTCCTTCGCGGCGGATGCGGAAAACGGCCGCGGAGTTTCCGACGTGGAACTCCGGGCGTCCCGTTTCGTCGCGGCATACGTCCAACTCTCCCAGCGTGCGGGTCAGTCCGCAGGGATCGTCGAGGGTCATCAGGTATTGGCGGAGTGTGAACATGGGGCGTATGGCCGTGGGGTTTCGGGGTTTCGGGCGGATCGACGGGTCGGACGGCGCATTTGTCGGTCGGCCCGGGGAAAGAAAAAAACCGGATTGGAAACCCGGTTTTTCGCATAGTCTGTGCCGCGTGCCGGTCAGTGGCAGGAGCAGTGTCCGTCGTGGTCGTTGCAACCGCAGCCGCAATCGTCCCCGCAGTCATCTCCGCAACCGTGGTCGCCGCACGAACCGCACGAGCAGTGTCCTTGCAGATCTTCGGGCGTGACGTCGCGCACCGAGACCACCTCGACCTCGAAGTTCAGGGTCTTGCCGGCCATCGGGTGGTTGAAGTCCATCTTGACGTGCTCGTCGCCGACCTCCTTGACCGTACCCATCATGCGGTTGCCCTGGGCGTCGCTCATCGGCACCTGGCTGCCCACGAAGAGGATGTCTTCGGCCAGTTTGCCGTCGACCATGAAGATGGTTTTCGGCAGGTCGACGATCGCCTCGGCGATCACTTCGCCGTAACCGTCCTTGGGTTCGAGCGTGAAGGCCACCTTGTCGCCGGGCTCCTTGCCGAGGATCGCCTCCTCGAATTTCGGGAGCAGCATGCCGGTTCCGAAGATGAATTCCAGCGGCTGTCCCGGACGGGACTGGTCGGCGATCTGTCCGTCGACGGTGAGTTTGTAGTCCACGCCGACCATCTTGTTCTGTTCTGCTTTCATATCTTTGTCTTTGAATGTTTGTTTTCGCTGGTTTTGGAGCCTCCAAAGGTACGTACTTCGGGGCGAGTTGCCAAATTCTCGGGCAAAATTTTCACCGAACGACACCCTGAAAACATCGTGCCGAATCCGACAAAAACGGCGGCAGGAATCCCCGCCGCCGTTTTCAGTGCGTTCCGCCGCCCGTTCAGTCGCAGTTGCGGCAGCAGAGGTTGCGGTCTCCGTAACCGTTGTCGATCTTCGAGACGTAGGGGAAGAACTTCGCCGTGCGCACCCACTCCAACGGGAAGGCCGCCTCCATGCGCGAATAGGGGTGCGGCCACTCCCCGGCCAGCTCGACGGCCGTATGCGGGGCGTTCGTCACCACGTTGTTCTTCTCGCCGGCGGCGGCTGCCGCCTCGCATTCGCGCTTGATCTGCACCAGCGCCTCGATGAAGCGGTCCATCTCCTCCTTGGGTTCCGACTCGGTGGGCTCGACCATCAGCGTCTCGTGCACCGGGAACGAGAGCGTCGGGGCGTGGAATCCGTAGTCCATCAGGCGGTGAGCGATGTCGCCGCAGTCGATGTCGTACTCCTTCTTGAAGTGGGTCAGGTCGAGGATCATCTCGTGGCCCACGCGGCCCGTTTCGCCCGAGTAGTAGGTGCGGTACTCCGCTTTGAGGGCCGACGACATGTAGTTGGCGTTGACGATGGCCATTTCGGTGGCGCGGCGCAACCCCTCGGCCCCGAGCATCTTGATGTACCCGTAGGTGATCGGCAGCAGCAGGGCCGAACCCCACGGCGCCGACGAGACGGCCGTGATCCCCTCCTCGCCGCCGGTGGCGACGATCGGGTGGGTCGGGAGGAAGGCTTTCAGGTGCTCGGCCACGCAGATCGGACCGACGCCCGGACCGCCGCCGCCGTGGGGCATGGCGAAGGTCTTGTGGAGGTTCAGGTGGCAGACGTCCGCCCCGATGTATCCGGGGTTCGTGAGGCCCACCTGTGCGTTCATGTTGGCGCCGTCCATGTAGACCAGACCTCCGGCGTCGTGCACCGCGTCGACGATCTCGCGGATGCGGCTCTCGAAGACGCCGTGCGTCGAGGGGTAGGTCACCATCAGCCCGCACAGCTCCGAACTGTACTCCCGGGCTTTGGCTTCGAGGTCGGCGACGTCGATGTTGCCGCGCTCGTCGCAGGCCACCGTGACGATCTTCATGCCGGCCATCGCCGCCGAGGCGGGGTTCGTACCGTGGGCCGAGGCGGGAATCAGCACGACGTTGCGGTAGCCCTGACCGCGGCTCTGGTGGTAGGCGCGGATCACCATCAGACCCGAATATTCACCCGCGGCGCCCGAGTTGGGTTGCAGCGAGCAGGCTGCGAATCCGGTGATCGTGGCCAGGTCGTGTTCCAGTTCGGCGATCAGTGCCAGATAGCCTTCGGCCTGATCCGCCGGGGCATAGGGGTGCATGTTCTGGAATCCGGCCAGCGACAGCGGCTGCATGAGCGCCGCGGCGTTGAGCTTCATGGTGCACGACCCGAGGGAGATCATCGAGTTGGCCAGCGAAATGTCGCGCAGTTCCAGCTGCTTGATGTAACGCATCAGGGCGCTCTCCGAACGGTAGCGGTTGAAGACCGGCTCTTGCAGGTAGGCCGACTGGCGGCGCAGCCCGACGGGGATGCAACTTTCGGTGACGGCCTTTACGGTCTTGGCTTTCCGGCCTTTGGCGGCGGCGAAGATCCCGATGACGGTCTCGATCTCCTCGGGGGTGGTCACCTCGTCGAACGACATGCGCACCTTCCCCTCCGAGGGATAGAAGAAGTTGATGCCCTCGTCGAGCGCGAGCGACTGCACGACAGCCGCTTCGGCCTCGACCTCCAACGTGTCGAAGAACGCCTTTGCGGTGAGTTTGTAGTCCAGCGCTTCGAGGGCGCGGGCGACGGTTGCGGCGGCCAGGTGGGCCGTCCCGGCGGCGCGGCGCAGCCCCTCCGGACCGTTGTAGACGCAGTAGAAGCCGACCATCGAGGCCATCAGTGCCGAGGCGGTGCAGATGTTCGACGTGGCGCGTTCGCGCTTGATGTGCTGCTCGCGCATCTGCAACGCCATGCGCAGGGCCTTGTTGCCCAGACGGTCGACCGAGACGCCGATGATGCGCCCCGGCATGTTGCGCTTGAAGGCTTCGCGCGTGGTCATGTAGCCGGCGCCCGGACCGCCGAAGCCCATCGGGGTGCCGAGACGCTGGGTCGAACCCACGGCGATGTCGGCGCCCCATTCTCCGGGGGCTTTCAGCAGCGCCAGCGCCAGCGGGTCGGCCACGGCCGTGACGAGCGCCCCCTTGGCGTGGGCCGCCGCGGCGAAGTCGCCGTAGTCGCGGACCGTACCGTCGGCGGCCGGGTACTGCACGACGGCCCCGAACTCGCGGCCCGTGAATTCGTATTCGTCGTATTCGTCGATGATGAGCTCGATGCCGAAGGGTTCGCTGCGCGTGAGCAGCACGTCGAGCGTCTGCGGGAAGAGGTTGCGGTCGACGAAGAGCTGGTTGCGGCCCTCCCTGACGGCCTCGCGCGAACGCAGGGCGAACATCATCAGCATCGCCTCGGCAGCGGCCGTGCCCTCGTCGAGCAGCGAGCAGTTGCCGATCTCCATACCCGTGAGGGAGATCAGCGCCGTCTGGAAGTTGAGCAGCGCTTCGAGACGTCCCTGCGAGATCTCGGCCTGATAGGGCGTGTAGGAGGTGTACCAGGCGGGGTTTTCGAAGACGTTCCGTGCCACGGCAGCTGGCACGGCGCACGGGTACCATCCCATGCCGATGAACGAACGCAGCGTGCGGTTGCGGTCGGCCAGCGCGCGGATGTGGGCCGCGAACTCGTATTCGCTCATCCCCTCGGCGGGCAGCGCCAGCGGTTTTTTCAACCGGATGGATTGCGGGATGACCTGTGCGATCAACTCGTCGACCGAACCCACGCCGATGACGTCGAGCATGGCCCGGAGATCCTTTTCGTTGTTGACGCCGATGTGGCGTCCGAAGAATTTGTCGAACATATTTTGGGTGTTAGCTGTTTGTTGTTTCCGACGTTGTCTTGTCTGTTCTTATTATATATGCCGCCGTTTTTTGCCGTTTCCGGCTGTTTCCCCGTTTTTCGCCCCTCCCGCTTACCGGGTGGTGCGGAGACGCTCGTCGGGCCACGGACAGGGCGCACCCGTCGCCCGGAACGAGGGGCGCTGGGCGTCGGCTTCGCGCAGCCGCTTCGCGAGCCGTCCGGCCAGCCGCCGCACCACCTCCGGATGCTCCGCCGCCAGATCATGCTGCTCGCCGATGTCGCGGCGGATGTCGTAGAGCCGCAGCCGGCCCGTCTCCCAGGTGTAGATCAGGTGGTAGTCTCCTTCGAGCCAGGCCGAATAGGCCCCGTAGCCCTCCTCCTGATTCTGGGTCTCGCCCCAGAGGTTCGGGAAGTGCCAGACGATCGGACGCTCATACCGTTTGGCGGGGTTGCGCAGCACGCCGGCGAAACTGTGCCCGTCGGTCTTCTGGCGGGTTCCGTATCGCTTCACGCCGGCCATTTCGAGGATCGTCGGGAAGAAGTCCTCGATCATCACCGGCTGGTCGCACGTCGTGCCGCCCCGCGTCACGCCGGGCCAGACGACGATCATCGGCTCGCGGACCCCGCCGAGGAAGGCCGAGCCCTTGCCGGCCCTTGCCGGCCAGTTCGGGTCGCGGTTCGCCACGCCCTGACGGACGTTGTTCAGCCCCTGTCCGCCGTTGTCCGACATGAAGAGGATGATCGTGTTGCGGGCCGTTTCGGGGTGCTGCCCGAGGAAGTCGAGCAGGTCGCCCAGACTCCGGTCCATCCCCTCGACCAGCGCGGCGTAGCGCGTTTCGCTCTCGTTGAGCGGGGCGCCGAGCTGTGCGTCGCGGCGGCCGCGGTAGTGTGGCGTGAAACGGACGTCCTCCTCGTAGGGGGCATGGACGGCATAGTGTGCCATATAGAGGAAGAAGGGCTGTCCGCGTCGGATGGGCTCTTGCAGCGCCCCGATCGCCTCGCGCGTGAGCACCTCGGTCAGGAAGAGGTCCTGACCGTAATACTTTTCCAGTCCGAGGACCTCCTGCGGCGTACCCTCTCCGAAGTTCTTGCGGGCCAGGTAGCTGCCCGGAGCGCCGTTGGCGCCGCCGGCGATGTTGACCTCGAATCCCAGCGTCCGGGGGTCGGCCCCGGGGGTGGTCTTGGCTCCGAAATGCGCCTTGCCGCAATGGATCGTGCAGTAGCCGTGGTCGCGCAGCAGTTGCGGGAGTGTCGTCACCGGCGTGGCGTTGCGCGTGTTGTGCGGCGAGGCCGCCGTGTCGGGCTGGATGCCGTTCCAGTGCCAGTCGGGGAGTTCGAGCACGTCGCTCGCCGCATCGGTCGCCCGCCCGTAGTCGAGCGTCCAGTTGGTGACGCGGTGCCGGGCGGCGTTCATGCCCGAGAGGAGGCTGCACCGCGAGGGCGACGAGACCGCGCAGGCGTAGGCCGCCGTGAAGCGTACGCCCATGGCGGCCAGACGCTCCATGTTGGGCGTGCGGTAGCGGTCGTTGAGCGGCGTGCGGCATTCGTGGAAGGGCACCGAGGTGTCCTGCCAGCCCATGTCGTCGACCAGAAAGAGCACGATGTTCGGCGGAGCGGTCTGTTCCGTTGCGGTGTGCGGGGTTTCCCCGGCCTCCGAGCCCTGTGCGGCGAGCGGGAGTGCGGCGAGCGGGAGGATCAGGCGGTGGTCCATGACGGGTAGCGGTATGGGAGGTGTTTCGGACTCATGCGGCGGGGTCTCTATTGGAATCAGTATTGGAAGGAACTTCCGCCGATGAATTCGCGCAGAATCGACGTCGGCGGGATCTCGTCCGGCGGGATCGGGATGAAGTTGTCGAGGAATTTCAGCATCCGGCGCGCCTCGTCGAACTCCGGAACCGTGTCGGGAACCTCGTGCAGGATCTTCTCCGCAAAGGGCCGCAGCACCGAGATCTCGTAGAAGAGCGACGAATTGAGCATCACGTCGGCATTCTCCTGATAGGGGAAGATGTGCTTCTCCTCGCCGCGGCGCACCGAGGCCCACCGCGAGAGGGTCGACAGGGCGTCCGAGCCGCGCTGCTTGTAGTCGCGCGTGAGGCGCCGCAGCAGGCGGTTGTCCGTGGTGGCGATCCGCGAGAGGTTGTCCATGGCCACCGACGTGAAGCACGAGATGTAGATGCGGAACTTCTTCGAGTCGGGGATCGAGGGGGTCAGACGCGGGTTCAGTCCGTGAATCCCCTCGATGATCAGGATCGAGCGGTCGTCGAGCGTCAGCGGCGTGCCGTGCTGCGTGCGCCGTCCCGTGATGAAGTCGTAGCGCGGGATGTCGACGCTTTCGCCGGCCATCAGCCGCCGCAGGTGGTCGTTGAACAGGTCGAGGTCGATGGCTTCGAGCGCCTCGTAGTCGTAGTCTCCGTTTTCGTCGAGCGGGGTCTTCTCGCGGTCGACGAAGTAGTCGTCCAGGGAGATCATCACCGGGTGCAGCCCCAGCACGCCCAGCTGGATGCTCAACCGTTTGGCCGAGGTGGTCTTGCCGCTCGACGAAGGGCCCGAGATCAGTACCATCCGGATGCCCCGTTCGAGGTTGGCCTGCTGGATCGCGTCGGCGACCTCGGCGAATTTCCGTTCGTGGAACGCCTCGGCGATCTTGATCATGCCGCCGGCGTCGCCCGCAAGGGCGCGGGCGTTGACCGCGCCGATCGTCGGGACGCCCATGAGCGTCACCCACGACTGGTACTCCCGGAAGATGCCGAACATCTTCTCCTGCCGGTCGTGCCGGTTGAGGCGGTCGGGTGCCGTGCGCGACGGCAGCACGAGGTAGAAACCCTTGTAGCAGGGTTCGATGTCGAACAGGTGGATGTATCCCGTCGAGGGGGCCAGCGATCCGTAGAAGTATCCGGCCGTGTCGCCCAGCGTGTAGAGGTCGCTGTAAAGCCGCGGCCGGGTGTCGAGCAGTTCGATCTTGTCGGCGAACCCCTCCTCGGCATAGCGTTCGCGGACCTCGGTGGTGAGCATCCGCTGCCGGGTGATCGGCAGGTCCAGGGCGATGAGTTCGCGGATCCGGTCGCGGATCCGCGCGGTCTCCGCCGCGCCGAATTCGTCGATGCCCTCGATCTCGCAGTAGAAGCCGCTCTGGCCCAGCGAGTGGCGGATGTGGAGCGTCTGGCCCGGATAGAGGTCCTTGACGGCCTTCTGCAACAGGAACCACACCGTGCGCTGGTAGACGCGGATGCCGGCGAACGACGTGATGTCGACGAAATGCACCGTGGCCGGGCTGTATATCTTGTAGTTCAGTTCCCGGATGCGGTTGTTGACGAAGGCCGCCAGAAACGGGTGCTCTCCGGCGGGGAGCTGCCCGGCGATCTCCGACAGCGAGGTGCCCATCGGGACGTCGAGCGTCTCGCCGAGGTTTTCACAAATGATTGAAATGGAGTCGTTCATCGGATTTTTTCTCGTTCTGGATTCCAAAGATAGGAATAATTTGTACTTTTGACAACCGTTTCTCCGAAATGGGAAAGAAATTCGACGGATATGAAAACCTTCATCGGAAAGATCTTCACCCGGGGGCTCCTGGCGGGAGCCCTGTTTGCCGCGCTGGCGGCCTGCGCGCCCCGTGAAACGACCCTCGTGCTGCTGTCGACGAACGACATGCACGCCCGGATCCAGCACTTCCCCCGCCTTGCGGCGGCCGTGGAGGCGTGCCGCGACACGGCGCAGCTGGTCGTGGTGGTCGATGCCGGCGACCGCTGGACCGGAAACGCCTATGTCGACAAGGCTCCGACGCCCGGCATGCCGATCGTCGCCCTGATGAACCGCCTCGGCTATGACGTGGCGACGCTCGGGAATCATGAATTCGATTTCGGGCAGGCCTTCCTCGGCCGCATGATTGACAGCATGGCGTTCGAGGTCGTCTGCGCCAACCTCCGCAGCGACACCTGCACCTTCCCGCAGCTGCCCCCGTATGTCGTCATCGAGCGGCAGGGCCTCCGCATCGGCTTCGTGGGTGTGGTGACCAACTACGAGGGCCCGGGCCATCCGGCCGGGAATGCCGCCAACTTCGAGGGGCTCGAATTCCCCGATCCGCAGCAGGAGGCCCGCCGCTGTGCCGAGGAGCTGCGCCCGAAGGTCGACGTGCTGGTGCTCGTCTCGCACATGGGCGACGACCGCGATGCGGAGCTGCTGGCCGGCGAGACCCGTTACGACGTGGTGATCGGCGGCCATACCCACGAACTGCGCGACACGCTCGTCAACGGGACCCTCCTCACGCAGACCGGGAAGAACCTCGCCAATGTCGGCGTCACGACGATCCGCCTGCGCGGAAAACGGGTCGAGAGCGTCGACTACCGGATTGTGCCGCTCGCCGGCTATGAGCCCGATCCGGCGTATTGCGCCGAGGTGGAGCGTTATTACGCCGATCCGGAGCTGAACCGCCCCGTCGGGGAGTTCTCCGAGGCGGCCGGTGCGTGGGGCGTGGCCAACTGGATGGCCGCGGCGGTGGCCGACGAGGCCGATGCCGAGGTGGGATTCTACCACGTCGGCGGCGTGCGCCTCGACTCGATCCCGGCCGGCGGCATGAGCACCGCCCGGGTCTACGATCTGGAACCCTTCGGCACGGAGATCGCCGTCATGCGCATGACTCCGGCCGACATGCGGCGCATGATCCTCTCGAAGTACAACGATACGGAGAACCGCAAGGAGGCACACCGCATTGACCTCGTCTCGACGACCCCCTATGAGATCATCACCGATGCGCAGGACAACGCCCTCGATGTCCGTTTCCCGCAGCTGCGCGAAGGGCGCAGTTACCGGGTGGCCATCAGCGACTATGTCTTCAAGAACTACCGCGACCTGAACTATGCCGACGGTGCGATCACCGGCGTGAAGGTGGCCGACGTGCTGCTCGAAGAGTTGGAGGAGGATTCGCCGCTCGAACCCGACAACCGGCCCCGTCAGCGGATCATCCGGCGTCGTTGACCGGAGTGCGGACTTCGGGAAGAAATAAACCGCTGATTTTTTGAAGTTTTCGGAAAATTGACTACCTTTGTGGCCCTTGCGTGCGCGTACAAAGCCGCACGTGGGGGCTACAAACTTTATTATTAACCATTTAACGAGCGATTGCATCGCAAAATTTCCACACATGGAAGAACTGAAAAACGGAGTTGCCAACGAGAATTTCGACTGGAACGCCTTTGAGAACGACCTGGCCGTCTACGATCAGGACAAGGCCGCGATCACCGAAGCCTATGACAAGACGCTTTCGAACGTCAACGTCGGCGAAGTGGTCGAGGGTACCGTTACCGCCATCACCAAGCGCGAAGTGCTGGTGAACATCGGCTACAAGAGCGAGGGCGTGATCCCCGTCTCGGAGTTCCGCTACAACCCCGATCTGAAAGTAGGCGACAAGATTGAAGTCTACGTCGAGTCGGCCGAGGACAAGAACGGTCAGCTGGCCCTCTCGCACAAGAAAGCCCGTCAGCTCAAATCGTGGGACCGCGTCAACGAGGCCCTCGAGAAGGACGAGATCATCAAGGGTTACATCAAATGCCGCACGAAGGGCGGTATGATCGTCGACGTATTCGGCATCGAGGCCTTCCTGCCCGGATCGCAGATCGACGTGAAGCCCATCCGCGACTACGACGTATATGTCGACAAGACCATGGAGTTCAAGGTCGTGAAGATCAACCAGGAGTTCCGCAACGTGGTCGTTTCGCACAAGGCCCTCATCGAGGCCGAACTCGAAGCCCAGAAGCAGGTCATCATGTCGAAGCTCGAAAAGGGCCAGATCCTCGAGGGTACCGTCAAGAACATCACCTCCTACGGCGTATTCGTCGACCTGGGCGGCGTAGACGGTCTGATCCACATCACGGACCTCTCGTGGGGCCGCGTAAACCACCCCGAGGAGATCGTTTCGCTCGATCAGAAGATCAACGTCGTGATCCTCGACTTCGACGAGGCCAAGAAGCGTATCGCCCTGGGTCTCAAACAGCTCACCCCGCATCCGTGGGAGGCGCTGGACGCCAGCCTCAAAGTCGGTGACAAGGTCAAGGGCCGCGTGGTCGTCATGGCCGATTACGGCGCCTTCGTCGAGATCGCTCCCGGCGTGGAGGGTCTGATCCACGTTTCGGAGATGTCCTGGAGCCAGCACCTGCGTTCGGCACAGGAGTTCATGAAGGTCGGCGACGAGGTCGAGGCCGTTATCCTGACGCTCGACCGTGAGGAGCGCAAGATGTCGCTCGGCATCAAGCAGCTCACGCCCGATCCGTGGGAGAACATCGAGACCAAATACCCCGTCGGCACCCGCACGACGGCCAAGGTCCGCAACTTCACGAACTTCGGCGTCTTCGTCGAGATCGAGGAGGGCATCGACGGCCTGATCCACATCTCGGATCTGAGCTGGACCAAGAAGGTCAAGCACCCGGGCGAGTTCACCCAGGTAGGCGCCGACATCGAGGTGGTCGTTCTGGAAATCGACAAGGAGAACCGCCGTCTGTCGCTGGGCCACAAGCAGCTCGAAGAGAATCCCTGGAACGAGTTCGAGAATCAGTTCCCGGTAGAGAGCATCCACGAGGGTACGATCACCGAGCTTACCGACAAGGGAGCCGTCGTCGCTCTGGGCGAGAACATCGAGGGCTTCTGCCCGTCGCGGCAGCTCGTCAAGGAGGACGGCACGACGCCGAAGGCCGGTGACAAGCTGAACTTCAAGGTCATCGAGTTCTCGAAGGCCACGAAGCGCATCACGCTTTCGCACCTGCGCACCTACGACGACGCCCGCAAGGAGGCCGTTGCCGCCGAGAAAGCCGAAAAGCGTGCCGCAGCCGACGCTACGAAGTCGACCGTGAAGAAGATCAACGCTTCGGTTGAGAAGACGACCCTCGGCGACATCGCCGGTCTGGCCGCCTTGAAGAGCGCCATGGAGGCTGCCGAGAAGAAGGCTGCCGCCGCTCCGAAGAAGGCCGAGAAGGCTGAAAAGACCGAGGAATAATCCCGAGTGGGAGAGGGGGCGGATGGCCGGTCGGCCGTGTGAGACCCCGCTCCTGAACGATGACGCCCGCACTCATCGAGTGCGGGCGTTTTTTGCCTCTTTCCGGCCCGAATCCTTGCTCCGTGAATAAGAAATCGCTATCTTTCCACGTTACTTGGATAAAATCCCGAAACCATGAAAAATGCAGTGCTGTTGGGCGCTCTGCTGCTGATCGGAGTGCAGATGTGGACGGAAGAGGGGCGGGCGGCTCTCCCCGTGCCGCAGCCCGGATACGAATACGGACCGGGTCGCCCGCCGGTTGATTACGTCAAGGATGCCTGGACCGTGTGGTTCCGGGGCCGGGAAGTCCGGGATGCCTCGGCACAGTCGTTTGTCGACCTCGGTTCCGGATATGGCAAGGATAACTGGGCGGTCTTTTTCGAGGGACGTAAAATCAAGGAGGCCTCGGCCCAATCGTTCTCCGTCCTGCCCGGCGGGTATGCCCGCGACAACTGGAAGGTCTTCTGGAAAGGTGCGCCGCTGGCGGATGCCTCTGCCGCTTCGTTCGTGGCACTTGGAGACGGTTATGCCCGTGACAACTGGAAGGTCTTTTGGGCCGGAGAGCCGGTTGCGGATGCTGCGGCCGGATCATTTGTACTCCTCGGCGAGGGCTATGCCCGCGACAACTGGAAAGTCTTTTGGTGCGGACGTGAGGTGCCGGATGCCGATCCGCAATCCTTTGAGGTACTCGGACGCGGGTATGCGCGGGACAACTGGAAAGTCTGGTACCGTGGACATGAGACCCGCGGCGTGACGCCCGGAGGCCCCGGCCTGCCGTGGTAGCCGGGGCGGCGGATGGAGTCTCGTTGGCGCCGGATATGAAAAAGGGAGGTTTCCTGCACAGGAAACCTCCCTTTTTGTTGTATGGATGGTTCGCAGGCCTATTCGGCAGCGGCCACCGAGAACTTGATCGTAGCCTTGACCTCCTTGTGCAGGCGGGCCGTAGCCTCGTACTCACCCACGGTCTTGATGGGCTCGACGCTGATCTGCTTGCGGTCCACGGTGATGCCTTTGGCGGCGAGGGCCTCGGCGAGGTCCGTAGCCGTCACCGTACCGAAGAGCTTGCCCTCCTCGGCCTTCATCGAGAGGGTCAGCGGCAGGTTCGAGATCGTCTCGGCCAGCGCCTGTGCGTCGGCGAGGATCTTGGCATCCTTGTGAGCACGCTGTTTGAGGTTCTCGGCGAGGATCTTCTTGGCGGCAGCCGTAGCGGCTTTGGCGTATCCCTGCGGGATCAGGTAGTTGTTTGCGTAGCCGGGCTTCACGTTCACGATGTCGTTTGCGTAGCCCAGATTCTCGATATCTTTGATCAGAATTACCTCCATGGTCTTGTCCTCCTGTTAATTATTTCATGCAATCGGTTACGAAGGGCAGGATGGCCAGGTGGCGTGCGCGTTTGACGGCCTGTGCAACCTTCTTCTGGAACTTCTGCGAGGTTCCGGTCAGGCGGCGGGGCAGAATCTTGCCCTGCTCGTTGAGGAACTTTTTGAGGAACTCACCGTCCTTGTAGTCCACATACTTGATGCCGAGCTTCTTGAAGCGGCAGTATTTCTTTTTCTTGACGTCGACCGATACGGGATTGAGGTAACGGATTTCCGACTGTGCCTTGTTTTCCTGTGCCATGGTTTACTCCTCCTGTTTGTTAGAAAGTTTTGCACGACGCTTCTCCGAGTACTCGACGGCGAATTTGTCCTGCTTGAAAGTCAGGAAACGGATCACGCGCTCATCGCGGCGATACTGCGTTTCGAGGGTGTTGATCAGCGAGCCTTCGCCCGTGAACTCCATGAGGAAGTAGAAACCGGTGGTCTTCTTCTGGATCGGGTATGCGAGCTTGCGAAGGCCCCACGACTCCCGGTTCACGATCTGACCGCCGTTTTCGGTGATGACACCCTGGAATTTGTCAGCGACCTCCTGTACCTGCGCATCGGACAGCACGGGCGTGACAATGAAAACGGTTTCGTAATTGTTCATAATGTGTTTAATTAGTTGTTAGTCCCATTTCGGGACCGCAAAGATACGAAAGAATAATTAAAAATGAAAAACAGGGGATTAAAAATTTCATGCACAGCGGAATTTCTCGTTTTTTTCGTATCTTCGCATTACATATCGACAAACACGGAAAGTGTAAGTCTGTTCCCTCGGGATGAACGTAGGAAATTCATTTGGATGGGGAATGGGCACGCATCTTGCCGCGTCGTATCCGTATTCTGCGGATATAGGCGTGGGAGTTGTTGCTTATTTTGAATCCAAAGGTATCCTACGACCTATCCCGATAGAAATAGGCTTCGGCACCACGCTTTCTTTTTGTATTTTACCGTCGGGGTGCGGGCGGCAAAAAATCAAAAGATTATGAAAAAGATTTTATGGTGGAGTGCAATGCTGGTGTGGGGCGTTGCGGTTTGCGGTTTCACGGCTTGTTCGGACAACGATTCGGACGGCGGTTCTGGGGGAACGGTTCCTGATCCGGAGGGAACGATCGTGTTGCAGATGCCTAATGATGGTTCTTATTCTTTGAATTTTTATTATTCCACACAATTAAAATTGGATGCGATGAATAATTTCAGAATTATAAATGGCTCTATTATGTCGGTGGGTAAGGTGGCCGGTTTAGGAGCTATTCGTAACATCCCTTCCGGTGCCAAATGGGGAAATTCGACCGTGGCTACACCCGGGTACGGATATATAATGTGTCGCGACGATTCTTATGTGCGTCTTTATGTGGAGAGCTATATCACGTCGAGCGGTGGAACGATCATTGGCGCAAAAGTCAAATATGAACTGGGCTGGACTCCCGAAAACCAGTAAATCCCGGTGCGTTTTTTGCTGACTCGACCTATCGCCAACGGCCTTGCGGCCCGTGTTGAGGTCCGGGCGCATAAGACAGGCTTTTAAGCCTGTGGGCGGCGAGGTCCGGCTTATCGCCAACGGCCTGCCGGAGCGGGATAAGGTTCGGGCGCATAAAACAGGCTTTTTAAGCCTGTGGGCGGCGAGGTCCGGCTTATCGGCAACGGCCTGCCGGAGCGGGATAAGGTTCGGGCGCATAAAACAGGCTTTTTAAGCCTGTGGGAATCCCTGGGCTTTCAGTTTGATCTCCGAACCGTCGGGCGTCACAAGGTAGGCGCCGGTCGATTCGTCCGTGATGTGGCCGATCACGTCCACCAGCCCCAGCCGCATCACCTGCTCCTGCATCGCCAGCGGCACCGTGAACAGCAGCTCGTAATCCTCCCCGCCGTTCAGCGCCGCCACCACCGGGTCGGTGTGCATCTCCTCGGCCAGCGCCGTCGTCTGCTTCGCGATCGGAATCCGTTCCAGATAAATCCGTGCCCCGCACTTCGACGACTTGCAGAGCTGCATCAGGTCGCTTGCCAGTCCGTCCGTGAGGTCGATCATCGACGTCGGCGTGATCTTCTCCTCGGCCAGCGCCTCGATGATGTCCCGCCGCGGACGCGGTTTCAGGTATTTTTCCAGCAGGTATTCGTAGCCCTTGAACTGCGGTTCGGGGTTTGCGACATCCGCGAGGACCCGTTTCTCGCGTTCGAGCAGTTGGAGCCCCATGTAGGCCGCCCCGAGGTTGCCCGTCAGGCAGATCAGGTCGTGGAGCTGCGCGCCGCTCCGGTAGGCGATCCGCTCCTTCGGGGCGTGGCCCAGCGTCGTTACGGTGATCACCAGCCCGGTCATCGAGGCCCGCGTGTCGCCGCCCACGAGGTCGATCTCCTGCTCCTTGCAGGCGAACGAGATCCCTTCGTAGAGGTCCTGCAACGCCTCGACCGGGAGTTTCGACGAGACCCCCAGCGAGACGGTGATCTGCGACGGTCGGGCGTTCATGGCCAGGATGTCGCTCACTCCGGCCGTGACGACCTTGTATCCGAGGTGTTTGAGCGGGAAGTAGGTGAGGTCGAAATCCACCCCCTCGTAGAAGGAATCGGTCGAGCACAGCATGGTCTCGCCGGCCGGCGGGGCGATCACGGCGGCATCGTCTCCAACGCCGCGGAGCGTGGTGGCGTGTTGAATCGAAAACTCCTTCGTCAGCAGGTCGATCAATCCGAATTGTCCGAGCGAGGCGATCTCGGTGCGTTTTTTGGGCTCCATGTTTCTGAATTTTTTTACAAAAGTAGCCAAACATTCTTTATTTGGACAAAAATAACCTATTTTTGTATCGACCAAATCACAAAAACGGGTTAGTTATGGTAAATATCGTCTTATTCGGCGCCCCGGGTTGTGGCAAGGGAACCCAGGCCCAGCGTTTGAAGGAGCATTACGGAATCGACCACGTCTCGACGGGCGAGGTGATCCGCGACGAGATCCGCCGCGGTACGGAGCTCGGCCGCAGCATGGAGTCCTACATCAAGGAGGGCCGGCTGGCCCCCGACTCGATCGTCATCGGAATGATCGCCAACTACGTGGCCGACCACCTCGACGCCAAAGGGTGTATCTTCGACGGCTTCCCCCGCACGACGGTTCAGGCCGAGGAGTTCGACAAGATCCTTGCCAGACACGGCTTGAAGGTCGACATCATGGTGGATATCCACGTTCCGGAGGAGGAGCTGGTCCGGCGCATCCTGCTGCGCGGCAAGGATTCGGGACGTGCCGACGACGCTTCGGAGGAGGTGATCCGCGGACGTTTGGACGTCTACCACCGTCAGACGGCCGTCGTGGCTGATTACTATGCCGGACAGAACAAGTATGCTTTGGTCGACGGGGTCGGCACGATGGATGAGGTCTTCGACCGGATTGCTGCCGTAATCGACGGTTTGAAATAGCAGCGGCTCTCTCGGGCTGTTGCAGACCGGTTCGTCCAGTGGGGCGGACCGGTTTTTTATGTGCCGGCCGGTGCGAACTCCGGCGGGGCAGGGCGGTTTTTGTTTCTGTCTTTGTCGGGGCGGGATGGATGCTGCCCCGTTTGTTGGCCGCGGTTTCGACCCGGAGAAACGTTGCGGCGTTGAAATGACAAAGCCCGGACTTTGCGGTCCGGGCTTTGCAGGTGTTGCGCAAGGATTAGAGTGCGTTCACGTGGAGCTGGATGGCGCTCTTCAAGTTCGCAGCCTTGTTCTTGTGCATGATGTTGTGCTTGGCCAGCTTGTCGAGCATTGCCGTTACCTTCGGCAGCAGAGCCTCGGCGGCGCTCTTCTCGGTCGTCGAACGCAGGGCCTTCACGGCGTTGCGCGTCGTCTTGTGATAGAGCCGGTTGTGAGCACGTTTCGTCACCGTCTGACGAATCCGTTTCTTGGATGACTTATGGTTTGCCATAATCCCTTGTTGATTTATTTTTTACTTTTTCAGTTTCTTGCCTGTGAACGGCTTTCGCCGCTCTTTTCTGCTGTGAACGGCTCCTGCCGTTCTCTTCTGCCGTTTGCACGGAACGGCCGTGGCCGCTGTCGGATAGACCTTGCGGTCCGCTCCTCGATGTTTTATACCCGTCATGGGGTTGAATCCTTCCGACTCTCTCTGCGGGAAAATCGCCGCGGGGAATCATCCGGCCCCCCCCCTGTGTAGCCCATAGCAGAATCGAACTGCTCTTTCAAGAATGAAAATCTTGCGTCCTAACCGATAGACGAATGGGCCTCTACCACTATCGCGCTCCCCTGAATGGGGCGTTTTAGCGGTGCAAAGGTAAATAAAAAAGTGTCTTGAACAAAAAATATGCGGAAAAAATGTGAAAAAATAGTGTAAAATACCTGTGGACAAGGCCTAACGCAGACGTACACTGCGCGTTGCGGGATCAAACCGGGCCTCTTCGCCCGAGAAGAGACGTTCGAGAAGCCCGCTTTCGGCCATCTCGTCGGCCGGAAGGGTGTACAGGGTCGGAGTGTCGATCAACGCCACGCTGTCGCAGAGCGAAAGCGCGATGTCGAGGTCGTGGGTCGAGAAGAGGATGCATTTGTGCTCGTCGTGTGCCAGTCGGCGCAGGAGCGTCGCCAGTGCATAGCGGTTCGGCAGGTCGAGGAAGGCCGTGGGTTCGTCGAGCAGGATCAGCGGCGTGTCCTGGGCCAGCGCCCGCGCGATCATGACCCGCTGGCACTCGCCGTCCGACATCCGGTCCATGGTCTTGCGGGCGAAGTCCGACATTCCGACCAGCCGGAGCGACTGCTCCACGACGGCGCGGTCCGTGTCCTGCATGCGCCCGATCCAGTTGGTGTAGGGGGCGCGTCCCAGCGAGACGACATCCTCGCACGTGAGGTTGGCGATCCGTACCTTGTCGGTGGTGACGAATGCGACGGTGGCGGCGCGCTGCCGGGGCGTCATCTCCGTGAGCGAATGCCCGCAGAGTTCCACCCTCCCCGCCGCGACCGGCCCCAGTCCGGCTACGGCCCGCAGCAGGGTGCTTTTGCCCGTGCCGTTGCGTCCGATCAGGGCGGTCAGCGATCCCGCTTCGAACGAGGTGCAGACGTCGGAGAGCAGCGTGCGGCTTCCGTAGGCGAGGTCGATATGTTCGAGACGGATGCTCATCGGTTCAGAAGAGGTTGCGGTTGCGGATGACGACGAAGATCACGACCGGGATGCCCATCAGCGCCGTGATGGTGTTGATCGGCAGGGCCAGCGTCTTGGCCAGCAGGTCGCAGATCAGCAGCAGGGCGGCGCCCGCCAGCATCGAGGCCGGCATCAGAATGCGGTGGTCGGCCGATGCGAAGATCATGCGGGCCAGGTGCGGGACGGCGAGTCCGATGAAGCCCACCGGGCCGCAGAAGGCCGTGACGGTCCCGGCCAGCAGGACCGTCGAGAGAAAGACCAGCGTGCGGGTGCGTTGTACGTTGAGCCCCATCGTGCGGGCGTAGTTCTCGCCCAGCAGCAGGAGGTTCAGCGGCTTGATGACGGCGACGGCCAGCACGAGCCCTGCCGCGACGACCGGCAGCATCAGCATGAGCCGGCTCCCGGTGACATCGCCGAGCGATCCCATGGTCCAGATGACGAAGGCTTTGAGCGCGGCTTCGTCGGAGAGGTATTGCAGGATCTCGACGACGGACCCGACGCCCGAACTGAACATCATGCCGAGGATGAGGATCACCATGATGTCCTTGATGCGGTGGCTGACGGCCATGACGACGGCCAGCACGAGGGCGGAGCCGAGCCATGCGGCGCCGATGATGCCGAGCGACTGGACGAACGAGTGTCCGGCGATGCCGAGCAGGGGCGCCCCGAGCAGGAACAGCGCCACGCCGAGCGACGCTCCGGAGCTGACACCCAGGACATAGGGTCCGGCCAGGGGGTTGCGGAAGAGGGTCTGCATTTCGAGTCCGCTGGCGGCGAGTGCGGCGCCGGCCAGCAGGGCCGTGACGGCTTTCAGCAGCCGGATTTTCAGGATGATGGTGCGGAGCGCCGGGTCGCACTCCCCGCCCGACAGTGCGGCCCAGACCTTCCCGAGGGGGATGTCGACCGACCCTACGGCCAGATCTCCGATGAAGAGCGCGGCGGTCAGCAGCGTCAGCAGCGTGAACAGCAGAGCAGGGCGCGTCATCGGCTATTCGAGTCGTTTATAATAATAGGTGGAGTCGTCTCCGCCGCAGAGGATCGTGCGCAGGTCGTGCAGCACGACATCGGGGCGCACGGTTCCCGATTCCCAGAAATCGGAGCCTCCGGCCGGAGTCTGACGGCGGTTGTTGTTCCAGACGCAGCGATCCACGACGGCCGGAATTTCGGCGAATTTCGGATTCTGGGCCGTGAGCTCTTTCAGGGAGTCGCAGGCTCCGACGTTGATCCAGAAATCGGCGCCGCTGGCCAGCAGATAGGCCTCTTCGAGTTCTACGGCCACCGAGGCGTTCGAACGGTTTTTCGGGTAGACGTAGCTTCCGCCGGCATCCTCGATCAGGCGGACCATGTAGCTTTGGACGGGCGGCATGAACCACGTGTCGCGGTAGGGCGTGTTCAGCATCACTTTCGGACGGGCGTCGGCCGGATCGAGCCGGGTTTTCTGGGCGTTGTAGCGGGTTGCGATTTTCCGCAGGGAATCGATGCCCGTCCCGCGCAGGTCGCAGAGCTCGGCGACGGCGACGATCCATTCGGCTTTTCCCAGCGGCGACTCCTCGACATAGTCTCCGACGTAGAGATAGGGGATTCCCAACTCGCGGAGTTTTCCGGTGACGACCGTATTTTCACCCGAGACGCCGTAGAGCAGGATCAGGTCGGGATTCAGGGCCGTAAGGAGTTCGAAGTCGAGGTTGGAGTCGTACCCGACGTCGCGGAGCTCGCCGCAGAGACTGCGTTCCCGGATGATGGGGTTGTGGATGTATTCGATTCCGGAGACCCCGACGATGCGGGGAGCCTGTCCGATGGCATCGAAGAGCGCGACATGGCTCGATGACATGCAGACGACCCGTCGGACGGGCGCCCGTACGGCCTGAACATCGGTGTTCCGGGGGGCCTTTGCCTTTCCGCGCAGGAGGATCAGGTGCTGGTCGAGGTTTGCGGCACCCTGCCAGGGGCTGTGGACCGTGATGAGGGTGGAGGCATCCTTTCGGGTGCCGCGGATGTCGAATTTCGACGCATAGATCGGGGTGTAGACCTCGGTCGAGAAATCGCTGATGTGCCGCTCTGCGGAGCCGGAACAGCTGCTTGCGCATGCGGCAGCGAGGGCGAGTATGAGGGTTAAAAAGCGTTTCATTTGTGCAAAAGTAGAAAAAAATCTTGCAGAAAAGTGTTTGTTTTTGAAAAATATCGTATATTTGCAGTCCCAAAGCGAAGGGTTTTGCTCTTTTGCGGGCGGAATCGGGGCGTAGCTCAGTCCGGTTAGAGTACACGTCTGGGGGGCGTGTGGTCGCT
>DSTMR04002__coassemble_836_pt1 | contig 32791 bp, 15 predicted proteins | sample DSTMR04002__metabat2_high_PE_025 | metagenome-assembled genome bin DSTMR04002
TCACGGGCGGATTCTCCGCTGCAATATTACGAGGATCTTCAGGGATTAAAAAGCGTCCTTGTCGGCCATGCGAGGCCTCCGAAGGACATCGGGAATCAACCCCCGAAAACTGCATTACCTTGCGGGCAAACGTCCAACAATCCATCCATGAAACTGCTATTGTATTTGTTCATTGATCCTGCTTTTCAGGATTTCGGGAACAGCTTCCGTCATTTGTTCCTTCACGATGAAATGCTTCCCTTTGTTCGTGCCGGACCCTCTTCCTGAATTCACGAACTCGGGAGTTCGTGCGTGAACGCACTCTTGAACAAACCTGTTAAATCGCGTCTTCCTGAAGAAACAAACTATGGAAAACACACCTGTAAGCATTGCCGTATGCAATCAAAAAGGCGGTGTTGGAAAATCAACCTTCACCGTTTTGCTTGCCAGTCATCTCCACTATACCTTGCAACGGGACGTGCTGGTGGTCGACTGTGACTATCCCCTAATCGTACCCAAGAATCGGATATCAAATTTATTGAATCTTATTTTGAGATGAGAAACATATAACGTATCTTTGCTTTGTAGCAAGGGAAAGTATTGAGACGTAAAATTACTCCAACAAATCAGTGACCCAACAACGAAGCATCAGCTACAACACATTGATATATAGAGGTAAATAATCATAGGTTCGAGTCCCTTCTTCCACCCTCAAAGGCAAAAGCCCATAAAAAAGGATCCGTGTTTGACACGGATCCTTTTTCTTTTCTCGCTCACCCCATCCTACTGCACCGAAATACGCAGTTCGGCACTCTTCAATCCACGGGCCGAAGCCTTGACAACCAGCTCACCCGGTCGGTCGCCGCTCCCGACAATTGCCGTCAGCAGCCCGTTGAAGAGGTGCATGTGCGGCTCGCAGAAGGATTCCAGCGACGTGGGGTCGCCGTTGGCCACGGCCCGGAAGTGTCCCGCTCCGGCAACCTCGATACGCACTTCGCGATGCTCCGTCGGCACGGGATTCCCCGCCCGGTCGACCACGCCGACCGTCACATAGGCCAGATCCCGTCCGTCGGCCGCCAATGTCTTTCGATCCACCGACAACCGTAATGCCCACGGTTTCCCCGGCGTACGGACGATCCGCTCCGCGGCCTGACGCCCCTCGGCATCGTAGGCCACGACGCGCACCTCGCCCGGTTCGTAACGCACCTCGTTCCACATCAGCCGATAGCGTTCCAGGTTGCTGTTGCGGTTCTTCGTCCGGATGCCCTGGCTCCTGCCGTTGATGAAGAGTTCCGCCGAAGGGTACGACGTATAGACATAGACGGGCGTAATCTCGCCCTCACGCCCCGGCCAGTTCCAGTGCGGCAGCACGTGCAGGGTCGGCGACTCCGTATTCCAGACGCTGCGGTAGAGCCAGTAGCGGTCCTTGGGCAGCGACGCGAGGTCGATGATTCCGAACATCGAGCTGTGGTTGGGCCACGCATCGGTATGGTAGGGCGTCGGTTCGCCGAGGTAGTCGAAACCCGTCCAGACGAACTGTCCCATGAGCCACGGAAGATCCTCCGCGGCGGCAAAATCATCGTCCGGGACATTCGACCAGCCGCAGAATTCGACGTCGTAGCCCGACGACTGGTGGTCGTCATGCAACCGGTCGGGGCCGTACTCCACCGGGAAGTGGTAGACACCGCGTGACGAGACCGTCGAGGCGGTTTCAGAGCCGAGGATGATGCTCTGCGGCAGCCGGTCGTAAGCCTCGCGATAGCGGTGCACGCGGTAATTGAGCCCCGGGACATCGAAAATCGCCGCAAATCCGTTCGAAAGCACGGCATCGACCTGATCCATGCCGCAGGTCACCGGGCGTGTCGGATCCTCGCGGTGGCAGATCTCCTGCAACCACGACGCCATGCGGTACCCATCGGCCTCCCATTGCGAAGGGACCTCGTTGCCCACGGACCACATCACCACCGAAGGGTTGTTGCGGAAGTGGTGCAGCATGCCGACCATGTCGCGTTCGGCCCACTCCCGGAAGTAGCGGTGATAGCCGTTGGCGCACTTGGCGACATCCCACTCGTCGAAGGGTTCGACCATCACCATGAATCCCATCTCGTCGCAGAGTTCGACGAGCTCCTCGGCCGGCATGTTGTGCGACGTGCGGATGGCGTTGCACCCCATGTCGCGGAGCATCGTCAGCTGGTGCCGGAGGGCGGCGCGGTTCACGGCGGCGCCCAGCGGTCCCAGGTCGTGATGCAGGCAGACGCCCTTGAAACGGCGCAGTTCGCCGTTGAGGAAAAAACCCTTGTCGGCCCGCACCTCGACGGTCCGGATTCCGAAGCGGGTCGTATGGCGGTCCATCTCCACGCCGTCGATGCGGACCGTCGACTCGGCCGTGTAGAGCGCAGGGCTCTCCGGCGACCACAGCGCGGGATGCTCGACCGTCAGATGCTGCTCGAAGGGCGTATCGTAGACCCAATTCCGGCGGTTGGTCTTTGCGGCGACGACCTCACCGGCGGCATTGCGCACGGCGGTCTCGATCTCGACGGTCTCGCCGCCTTTCAGTCCGTCGAGCTTCGTACGGAGGGTCACCGAAGCGTAATCCTCACCGACATAGGGGGTCAGCACCTGCACGCCCCACACCGGCACATGAACCGGCGCCAGCGTCAACAACTTCACTTCGCGGTAAAGCCCCGCGCCGGGATACCAGCGCGAAGACTGCGGGCGGTTTTCGAGCAGCACGACAAGCTGATTCTCTCCGACATGCAGCGCCTGGGTGATCTCACACGAAAAGGCGCTGTACCCGTAGGGCCAGAAGCAGACCTCATGTCCGTTGACCAACACCTTCGCCTCGCTCATCGCACCGTCGAAGAGCAGCACGTAACGCCGTCCGGCCAGCGTGTCGACCGAGATCGTCCTCCGGTAGCACCCCTTGCCGACGTAGGGCAGGCCGCCCGTGCGTCCGGTTTTCAGCGAGGAGGCCGTCTCCCCGTTCTGGATGACGGCGACCTCCTGCAAGTCGTTCTCGCGCGAGAAGGGGCCGCAGATAGCCCAATCGTGAGGCACGGTCACCGACTGCCAGCCGTCGGTCTGTTCAAAATCGTGATCATTGCGAAACTGCCAGTCGGAGAGCGTTTCTTCGCGGCGCAGGCCCTGCGCATGGAGTGCGACGGCTGCCGAGAGCGCCAACAGCGTAAAGAGAAGTCGATTCATGGGTTTTCAGATGGTTTGTTTCATTCGTTTCATTCCGCCGGGCTTCCGCTCCGGCGCGGACAGGAGCCCGGCCCCGGGTTCTCGGACAAAGCCCGGGCGGCTTTCCGGAATCCGGGGAGCCGTCCGTCGCTTCGCGGCCGGACCGGAGTCCGGCATCCGTCCGATCGTCCTACTCGACGCGGACATCCGAGAGTTCCACCCATCCGTCGGGCGTCACACGGTCCTTGGCGGCGAGCCGGATGCCGATCGCGTTCTGCTTCGAGGTATCGACGATGCCGACGGCCCATTTGTAATTGCCAGCGGCTACCGTCCCGACATCGAACGTGAAGGTGTACTGCGTGCGGGCGCCCTTGTGCCAGTCGCAGGGCTGCGCCTGCTCATCGAAGTAGAGCTTCACGGGCTGCTTCGTCTCGGGGTCGAGCAGAGCGAAGGCCACCTTGTACTTGTCGTGGTACTGCGGGATGTTCGTCGGGCAGTAGGAGTATCCGAGGTTGACCCAGCGGTGGGCAAGTGTCGCCTTCGAGCCGTTCGTCAGCGTCTCGGGAAGGGTCAGCCGGTCGGGATAGAGGCGGTAGCACCCCTCGCGGATGAATTTCAGCACATACTCATACGCCTCGTTGAACCACGACCAGGTCTCGCCCTCGGTGATGTTGCGGTTGTAGCGGAAGTCCATGGTATTGACGCGCGAACCGATGGCATCCTCGTATTCGCCCCTGCGGACATCGCCCCAGTCCGAATAGCCGTCTCCCTGGATGGCAGAAATCGAATGCGAAGCCCGCACCCAGCCGCCTTCGGAGGCAATCGGGCGCAGATAGCGATTTTTCTGCAACATACTCTTCTCCCAGGTCGAGAAATAGGTGTGCATGCCGAATGCGGCGCTCTGCATGGAGAATCCCATGTCGACGGCTTTCTGGACCAGACGCTCCGAGTCGGGATCATACTTGTTTCCGTCCCACTGGGTATCGGTACCGATCCAGCGGTGCACCTGTACGGCGATGGGGACGTTCTTGAAGGTCTCCTTCCAGAGGTTCGTCACCCAGTCGAAGACCGCCTCGCGGGGCGAGTCGTCGCCCGTCGAGTAGATGCAGCTGTGGTACTCGCCCCACAGGCCGATTCCGAAACCGCCGATGAAGGCCGTGATGTCGGGATCGTCGAACTTCGCGGCGAAGGCCCGCATGAACTCGGCATAGCACTCCTGGAAGGCCGGATCGTCGGGATAGGGCGTCCAGAGGTCCGTGGCCCCGTTCTTCGACCAGTAGACCTCGCGGCCTTCGGCCTCGATCTCCTCGCGGACGTATTCGGGGACCATCTGATAGGTGAAGTCGCGGCTGTCGGCCGTGAAGTTGAAGACCAGTTTCATGTTGCGCTCCTTGGCACCCTTCATCAGCAGCCGCAGGCGCTGGGCCTGTTTGGTATCGACGCCCTCGTCCCAGATGTAGACGCCGCGTTCGGGGTTGGCATCCGCCCAGCGGACCCGGATGAGCAGCATCGACGCATAATCCGACACCTTGACATATCCCTCGGGAACCGACGGACATTCCAGCCGGTCGTACTGCTCCCAATAGTCGTCGGCCAGGCCGTCGCCGAGTCCGGCATAGAGCACCCACCCCGAGAAGGGGTTGCGCAGGATCGACTCCCGGTCGGGCGTCACCGTCACCTCGACACCCTTGACGTTGCCGGCACCACCCGACTCGCCGTCCTCATCCTTGGAGCAGCCCCCGCACGCGAGCAGCAGGGCCAAACCGGCCCAAAGTCCGGTCCGTATCATCTCTTTTTTCATCGTTGTTGGTTTTTAAAATCGTATTTCGTTGATTGTTCGTTCACTGCATCGTTTCACCGGGGATCATTCGAGCGTGAAGCCGACCTGATGTCCGCCGACGCGGAGCGTGAAAAGCCCCGGTTCGAGGAAGCGCCGCCCCGCGGCATCGACGAATCCCAGATCCTCCATCGGGTCGATCCGGAACTCGAAGCGCTGCGCGTCGCCGGCGGCGATCATCCGCTTCTCGAAGTGCTTCAACTCCCGGACCGGCCGCGCAATCGAGCAATAAGGGTCGGTCACGTACCACTGCACCACCTCGCGGCCGTCCCGTCCGCCGTCGTTGCGCACCTCGACCTCGGCCGTCAGGCGCACCACGTCGGCGAGTTTCAGCGGTTCCCGTCCGACCGCCACCTCCCGGCCGTCTTTGAGCAGGGCGCGGAGCGTCGGCTCACCGTAGGTGAAGGAGGTATAGCTCAACCCGTATCCGAACGGATAGAGGGGCGTGCTCGGAATGTCCTGATAGAGACCCTGGGTTCCCCGGCGGCCGCTGTTGCGGTGGTTGTAGTAGATGGGGATCTGCCCGACGCTGCGCGGGAAGGTGAGGGTCAGACGTCCCGAAGGGTTCTCCTCGCCGCAAAGCAGCCGCGCCACGGCTTCACCGCCGGTCACGCCCGGCTGCCAGGCTTCGAGCATCGCATCGGCCAGCGGCTCCACCTCCGTCAGGTCGAGTGCACGTCCGTTGAAGAGCACGACGACCACCGGCTTTCCGGCCCGCCGCGCCGTCTCCGAGACGCTTTTCAACAGCTCCATCTGCGCCTCGGGAAGCACGATCTCCGAACGCGAGGCGTTCTCGCCGCTCCACCGGCGCTTCTCGCCCAGGCAGAGCACCACGGCATCCGAACGCTTCACCAGCGCGCCGGCCGCCTTCAACTCCTTCGCCGTCGGGCGGGTCTCGAAGTCACAACCCGGCCGGCAGACGATGCGGTCAGCGCCGAAGTGCTTTTCGAGCCCCTGTTTCACGGTCACGACATCCTCGCCGCGCCCGCGTCCGTACCACGAGCCGAGCAGTTCCTCGCCATTGTCGGCCAGCGGGCCCAGCAGGGCGATGCGCGACGTTGCGGCGAGCGGCAGCACCGCCCCGTCGTTTTTGAGCAGCACCATCGACTCGACGGCCATTTGCAGGGCATTCTCCACGGCTTCGGGTTGCAGGATGCGCTCCGCTTCGGGACGCTCCTCGGTGTAGGGACGCTCGAAGAGTCCGAGACGGAACTTCACGCGCAGGACGCGCCGCACGGCATCGTCAAGCCGCTCCTCCGACACCCGTCCTTCGGCGACCAGATCCCCCAGATGCCGGGCGTAGATATTGTCGACCATGTCCATGTCGAGCCCGGCATTGAAAGCTCTCTCCCCGGCTTCCCGGTCGTTGGCGGCGCAGCCCTGATTGATCAGCTGCCGGATGGCATCCCAGTCCGAGACGACGAATCCGTCGTGCTCCCAGCGCTCTTTGAGCACCTCGGTCATCGTGTAGCGGTCGGCCGATGCCGGGATGCCGCTCAACAGGTTGAAAGCACTCATCACCGTGGCGGCCCCGGCCTTGATGCCGGCCTCGAACGGCGGCAGGTAGGTATCCCACAGCGACTGGCGCGAAATTTCGGTCGGCACGTAGTCGCGGCCGGCCTCCGACGCACCATAGCCGACATAGTGTTTCAGACAGGCGGCAATCGAGCCCTCCTCCGCCAGGTCATCGCCCTGATAGCCGCGCACGGCCGCCTCCGAGAAGCGGGAGGTCAGGAACGGATCCTCGCCGTAACCCTCGGCCACCCGGCCCCAGCGGGGATCGCGCGCCACGTCGACCATCGGCGAGAAGGTCCAGTCGATACCGGTGTAATAGGCCTCGCGGGCGGCATCGGCACAGACGCGCTCCGTCAACGCGGGATTCCACGACGCTCCCTGCGCCAGCGGAATGGGGCATACGGTCCGGAAACCGTGGATGACATCGAACCCGAAGAGGATCGGAATTCCCAGCCGCGACTCCTCGACGGCGTGGCGCTGGATGGCGTTGCGCAGCACGGGATCGTCGCCGAAATAGATCAGCGAGCCGATCTCGGCGGGGATCTTGCTCACGGTCTCACCGATGTTGTTTTCGTTGTCGTTGCGCCCGGCCGTGTACTGGTTGAGCTGGAGGACCTTCTCTTCGAGGGTCATCCGTTCCAGAAGCGAATCCACACGCTCCTCGACCTGCATCTCCTTCCAGGAGGTTACCGAGAAGGGGCGCCGCACGGCGTAATGGGCCGCCAGCTGTGCCCAGCGCGTCTGCTGCGCATCGAGCGTCCGCGGAGCGAAGGCGTTTCCGACGACCGACTCGCCCGACAGCGCCTCGAACCACGCACAGGCCGCCGTATAGCGGCCGTAGGTGGTTTCGAGATGGTATCCGTCGCGGTTGAACGTATCGCCCAGCGGCGTGGTGCGTCCGTTCTGAACCGCCGTGCCCGCGGGGATCACGCCGCAGATCCGCGGCGAGTCGTCCAGCGCACAGCGCACGCTCCGCATGATGCGGCCGTACATCGTCTGCTGGTCGCGGTCGTAGAGCGCGAACTCGCCGTGTTTCGAATCCCCGGCATAGGCCCACGTCTGGTGGAACCAGATTTGCAGCGCGGGGTTGTGCACGAGCCGTCCGACATGCTCGATCAGATCGCGCAGATAGGGCTGGTAGGTCGCATAGCGTCCCGACTTGCCGCTGGCCTGTTGCAGGGTCACGATGTCCCACGCCTCGTCGGCCAGCGCGCTGTCGAGCGACACGCCGGGCGTCTCGGTGCGCACGCCGTCGACGATCTTGCGGTAACGGTAGGCGCCGTCGCCGCTGCGGGCGTTGTCCCGGTGGCGTTCGAGCGTGCAGCCCCCGATGAACAGGTTCCCGATCACGGCGTCGATCCCGGCGGCATCGAACAGCTCCCAGAGGTACTGCTCGACGGCATCCTGCGAGAAGCTGTTGCCGACGGCCAGAATTTTCAGCGTCCGGGAGGCTGTTTGCGAGTTGTCCGGGGCGGTGGTTGCGGCCGGGGCGGCCGGAGCTGCCGCGGGGTCCGGCGTCCGGGCCGCGAAGGCCGTACCCGCCAGCAGGAGCAGGAGCGCCGCAAGCAGACGGCGGAAGAGGTGTCGTTTCATGGCTTTATTTCCGCAATTCGTTCATTCGTTATTCGGCCGGAGCCAGACAGAGTGCCGAGATGTGTCCCTCGACGACCGTGGAGCCGACATCCACGCCCTTGACCGTAAGGCGCAGGGTGCCGTCCGCGGCGGGCGCCACACCCTCGAAGGTCAGCGAATACTCCTCGAAGGGGACCTCCTCCCACGAAGCATACTGGCCTTCACCTGAACCGATACGGACGCCCTGTTCGATCTGACCGTCGGTCTGCGAGGCGCCCACAAGCCGGTAATCGGTCTTGCGGGCCGTCCGCGTACCGTTGTAACGTACCGCCAGCACCGTGACGTCGAAATTCTGGGTGGGTTGCAGCCCCGAGATGACGATCGTGGCGGGATCGCTGTCGCCTTCGCCGGCCGTACCCGACACCGTGAGTCCGTCGACCCAGACCATGCGGGGCCAGGTGATGCCTTTCGAGACGATATCCGACTCGGGTTCGCCGCCCACTCCGGCATAGACGGTGCCGAACGCCGGATCGATCGACAGAACGGCCTGCGTGTAACGCGCCTCGGCATCTTTCAGCGTGATGTCGGCGGCATCCGCAACGGTGATGTTGTTCCAGGGCGTCCCGGAGGATTTGCTTCCGAAGTCGACATAGATCGGCGCCTCGATGGGTCCGTCGTCGACCTGCGGCTGCTGGTAGTCGACGAGCACGGTCACCTCGTAGGGTTTCTCCACGGCGGCATGTGCGGCATGCTGCGCGATGGCGGTCATCTGATCGTCGATCGTCGAGGGGGCGTAGGCGTTCCCGACGACCGACTGCCCCGACAGCGCCTCGAACCAGGTGCAGGCGGCCGTATAGCGGCCGTAGGTGGTTTCGAGATGGTAGCCGTCGCGGTTGAACGTATCGCCGAGGAACGACGTCCGGGCATTCTGGACGGCCGTACCCGCGGGAATCACGCCGGAGAGTTCGGCGTTGTCGGCAAAGGCCTGCTGCACGGCCCCGACGATGGCCTCATACATGGTCGTCTGGTCGCTGCCGTAGGTCGGGAACGACTCATGGGTCGAGCTCTGCGCATAGGCCCACGTCTGGTGGAACCAGATCTGCGCGTCGACGCGCTCCTGCAAATAGCCGATCAGGTTCGACAGATAGGGCCCGTAGCTCGAATAGACGCCCGACTGGCCGCTGGCCTGTTGCAGGGTCACGATCTCCCACGGCTCGTCGTCGAGCGCCGTCGAGAGGGAGACGTTCGACGATTCGGTCTTCGCGCCGCCGACGACCTTGCGGTAGGCATAGGCCGCAGCGTCGCTCTGTGCATTGTTCCAGTGCTTTTCGAGCGGACAGCCGCCGATGTACATGTTACCGATGACGGCCTCGATGCCGGCGGCATCGAACAGTTCCCAGAGATACTGCTCGACGGCATCCTGCGAGAAGCTGTTGCCGATGGCCAGAATGTACAGCTTGCCGTCGGCAAGCGGATCTTCCGGTTCGGGCTCCGGCTCCGGTTCGGGCTCCGGTTCCGGTTCGGGTTCGGGTTTCTGATCCGGATCGCCCTGTTCGGTCCGCTCGTCGTCGGCCGAGGATTCGGTGCAGGCCCCCAGGACGAGCGTCGACACGACGGCCGCACAGCACAACAGTCTGATTATTCTTTTCATGATTTTCCGGTTGGAGATTCAGTGATACATATTCGGTTATTTCCGGGATTGTTCCTCCCGTTTCGCCTGGTAGAAGTCGCGGATCACGTACCAGGCCTTCTTGCGCAGTCCGCGGTCCGAAAGGAGCCCCTTGCGGTTCCAGCCCTCCTGATTGACCGGATGGAAGCGGTAGGGCGAGCGGAAATCGAAGAGGATCCAGGGCGAGATTCCGACCAGATTGGGGATGTTGGCGAACATGGCGAGGTTGTCGGCGCAGAGCCGCTCCTGATACTCCTCGCTCCACGACGAAGCGCGCTTCGGATCGCCGTGCTGCCCGTAGAGAGCCTCGCCGCCGAACTCCGAAATCATCAGCGGCTTGTCGGTGCAGACCTCCCAGCGGAGTTCCGAGGGATCCTTGGGCCACGGGGCGTACCAGCCCATATACTTGTTCACGGCGACGACATCCAGCAGCTGCGCGAAGTCGTCGTGCATTTCGAAGCGGTCGCTCCCGGGCTTGTAATAGACATTGTCGAAGGCCGCAACATAAAGCCGGCTCGCATCGAGGCTCTTGCCCAGTTCGAGCAGGCGGGTCAGAAAGGCGTCGCGGGGCTCCGAGGGGCGGGTTTCGTTGGCCACGCCCCAGAAGCCGATCGCGCAGCGGTTGCGGTCGCGGACGATCATTTCGCGCAGCATCTCCCGGGCCTTGTCTTCCGTCCCGGCATCCGAGAAGTCGATACCCTGCCAGATGGGGATCTCCTCCCAAAGCAGGATACCCATCTCCTCGGCCATGCGGACCGTGTGTTCGTTCTGCGGGTAGTGCGCCAGACGGACCATGTTGGCGCCCAGCGCGCGGACCTCCGACAGCAGCATCTGCGCATCGGCCGGCGTACAGGCGCGGCCCCGGCGCTGGGGGATCTCCTCGTGGAAGGAGATGCTGCGCAGGAAGACCTCGCGTCCGTTGACAAGGACCTTCGTACCGTCGACGGCGATGCGGCGGAAGCCGATCCGGTCGGTGAGCGACTCCCCGCCGTACGAGAGCTCCACGTCATAGAGATACGGTGCCTCGGGCGCCCAGAGTTGCAGCTTGCGGACGTCGACCGTCAGGCTGCCGCGCCCCTGCGCATCGGTGCGGAGCGTCTCCTCCACCCCGAGCTCGGGGATCCGCAGCGCGACTTCGGTCCCGGCCGCGGGCTCCGAGAGTTCGACATCGAGCCGCAGCCGCCGGTCGGAGTCATCGTCCAGGCGCAGGAAATAGTCGCGAATGTAGCGATCCGGCGTGCGCACGAGCATCACGTCGCGCGTGATGCCGCCGTAGTTCCACCAGTCGAAAGCCAGCGCCGGAATGGCATCGGGCGTGCGGCGGTTGTTGACCTCGACGGCCAGGAAGTTGTCGCCCGCGTGCAGGCGGTCGTCGATCTCCACCTCGAAGGGGGTGAATCCGCCCTCGTGGGCGGCGATCTTCTCGCCGTTGAGATAGACGTTGCAACGGTAGTTCACAGCCCCGAAGTAGAGGAAGAGCCGCTCGCCGTCGCGCGGTGCGGCAACGGGCGTGACGCAGGCTCCCTCCGGGAGCTGCGGAGCCGGCTCCCCGACCGCCAGATGCCGGGCGTACCAGACCGTACCCTCGTAGTATTCGAGCTCCGGGCGCTGCGAGTTCCAGTCCCCGGGGACTTCGAGCCGCAGGCCGCCCTCGAAGGCGTATTCGAAGAATTCGGTGTCGTTCTGCGGCGTACGGTTCAGGAAGATCTCCTTGGGAACTCCCTGATCGTAGGGATCGACGATTGCGGCCCACTTGCCGTTCAACGACTGACAGTCACGGCCGTAGACGTTCGTCATCGCCGGGCGCGCCGCCAGCGGAGCGGTCGCGGAGAGGCCGAGCAGTGCGGCCGCAAGCAAAGCATGAAGTTTCATCGTTCTATTTTTCAAGCGAGTATTTGTAGAGTACGAAGGTGTTTTCCGCAGGCAGCGACACACGCAGCGCCCCCTTGCGGCCCACGGTCTGCCGGACGCGCCGGTCGCCGGATCCGAGTACGCGGGTCAGGGTGATCTTCGCGCCTTCGGGCAGGAAGGTCTCGACCACGCCCTCGTCCGACGGTGCAGCCTCGCGGTAGAGCAGCAGATAGCCCTCCGCATCCGAGACGAGCGACTGGAATCCGGTCCACGAACGTCCCGACGGCTCCTCGCCCACGGGCAGGATGATCCCCGCATGGAAATCGGCGGCAACGGCCCGATATTCGCGGACGAGCGGTGCGATGGCGAAGGCCTCCTCGGGGAGGTTCGACGATTCGAGCCATGCCAGCGGCTGCCCGGCCATGGTCGTCGCGAAGAGGTAGTCGAAGCCGTACCCGGCGGGTGCGAAGGGATCCCCGGCATACTTGTCGGCATTGCGCCACTTGTTCAGGAACTCGACCTGGATGCGCTCGGCCGGGACGTAGCGGCTCAACTGCCAGAGGTTGCGCAGCGTCCGATAGGGAAAGTAGTTTCCCCAGTCGGTATAACGGTTTTCAAGAAAAATGTTGCCGTATTCGTTGAACATGTGGTAGCCGCCGCGGCGCGAGGCGGTGGCGTCGAGGTTGAAGAGCACGTCGCCGCCCGACTCCTCCCCGACCCGGTCGAAGAGACGCCGCAAGTTGGTCTCGGCCCGCTTCGTGGGGATCGACAGTCCGTCGATCTTGAAGACCTTGATGCCGTAGCGGCGGTAGAGTCCCAGCAGGGCGTCGGCATCCTTCTCCCAGGCCGCGAAGTCGTCCTGCACGCTCGGATTGAACCACAACCCCACCTCGATGCCCAGTTCGCGGGCCCTTTCGACCACGGGGTCCAACCCCGAAGGATACTTGTCGGCCGCCGGCTTCCAGTAGTCGGGATTCGCCCAGATGTCGCGGAACGACCCCTTGGCCAGCGCCGAATTGGGGCTCTTGCCCTCCTGCCAGCCGTCGTCGATCTGGAAATGGGTGATCCCGAGCCGTGCGGCGCGTTCGAGCTCTTCGAGACAGAAGCGTTCGTTGACCTTCGTGTCCTGGCTGCGGTCGCCCCAGGTGTTCATCATCACCATCTCGTCGCGGCCGTCGCGCGGGGCGCGGATCTGCTTCTGGTAACGGCGCAGGGCGGTCAGCGCCGCCAGTTCGCCCTCACCGAAGACACCCGTCACCACGCCGTAGGCCCGCACCCACTCGTGCGAAAGATCGCGGGGCTCCACGCCGACACCCGTCACGGCAAACGTGCCGAAATCGGCCGTGAAGTCGCCGCGCCCGTAAGCCAGCTGCACGGCCGAACAGGGGGCCTCTTTCAGGAAGAAGAAGCCCTTCCCGTCGACGCCGTTGCGCACGAAGAGCAGGTTCCCGCGGTAGGAGTTCTTGCGGTAGGCGATGATGTCGCGCTCCCAGACGAGGTTGTCGTTCCAGTCCGTGACGTCGGAGAACTCCACGGCCCGCGCATGCCAGTGCACGCCGGGAAGACTCATCCGGTCGAGCACCGTCTCCGAGGATTTCACCGCCATGTCGGCCTGTGCCTCGATGTTCTTGCGGTCGGCGGCGTTCTCCTCGCCCCCGCGGGCGTCCAGCACGGCGGCCGGAGCCTCTTTTCCCTCGGCAAGGCGCAGCCACGTCTGGCAGGCCACGGCCGGCGCATCGGCATAGATGCGGAACTCACGCCGGATGTCGAGCCCGTCCACCGTATACTCGACCCGGGCCCGCAGGCTGGCAGGCGCACAAGCCGTCGCCGGGAGCGTGTCGACCGTCAGCCGGCCGTCGGAGCCCGCCGCGGCGGCATTCCGCGTGAAGACAAAGTCGGGAAGCGTCCGCACCGAGCGGAACATCGCCCCCGTCGTCCGGTCTTCGAGCGAGAGGGTCATCAGATTGCCGCCGTTCCAGCGGAAGCGGCGTTCGAGGTGGGCGTTGCCGAGCACCAGCACCGTATCCCCCTGCATGAAGGCGTAGGGACGGGTGCGGTCGACCGGAACGGCTGTCGCAGCCGGGGCAGCGGTTGCAGCCGTCGCGGCGACGGTCAGCAGGGAGGCCGCCACGGCGGCGCGGAAAATCATCGGACGTCGGTTCATAAGGCATATCATCGGTGCCCGGCAATCCCGGCCGGCTGGTCCAGGAGTTTGTTGGGCAGGTTGAAATTCTGGTTGTTGAGTTCAGCGCCGGGACGCGAGGCACCCCGCTCCATCGCCTCCTGCAACTCCGTCAGATAGTCCTGATAGACCCCGCGGGGCAGGCAGCCGTTGCGGTGGCAGATGGCGGCGGCCATGCCGACCACCTCACCCATCATGCCCGTCGTGCGCATCACGCGCACCGTGCCGAGGGCCACGTGCGTCACACTGATGTTGCGGCCCGCCATGAAGAGGTTCTCCACGTTGCGCGAATAGAGGCAGCGGTAAGGTACGGCGTAGGGCTTGATCCAGTTGTGGACGGTCGCGGCCTTGAACGGATCCTCGGGAAAATGCGCGGCATTCTTCCGGTCAGGGGAGTGCAGGTCGATGGCCCACGTGGTCGTGAACGAAGCATCCTCGTGGAAAACCTCCTTGTCGATGTCGTCCTGTTTGAGGATGTAGTCACCCAGCAGGCGGCGCGACTCGCGCTTGCCGGAGATATACCCCACCCAGTCGAGGTTCCGGTCGGCGAAACGCTCCCGCTGCGAATAGTGGTTTTTCAGGAAACTCCAATTCGAATAGATCACCAGCAGGCCGTAGTCGCGGATCCGCTCGGCCTCGGTGATCTGGTTGCGGTTGAGCCCCGTCTCCCACTTCCACTCGCCGAAGGTCACCGGCTCGCAGTTCTCCTCGTTGAACACCACGCCGTAGGAGAATTCGGGGAATTTCGCCCGGCTCTTCTCCACCTTCGAGGAGTACCACTGCACCGAAGCGCCCATCGTCATGCTGTCGGCCTTCTCGGGCGCCAGCTCCTCACCGAACTCCGACCGTGCCTCACGCCCCATGCGCCAGTCGGCGCCGGCCAGATAGCCGATCGTGCCGTCGCCCGTACAGTCGGAGAACAGCGGCGCCGAGAGCCAGATCTCCTCGCCCGTCTCGATGTGGCGCACCAGCACGGCGGCGATTTTCGTCCCCTCCATGCGGACGTCCAGAGCCCGATAGGGAGCCAAGAGCGTCACGTTCGGCTCGGCATCAATGAAGCGTTGCTTGCGGTCGTCCTCGTAATTGGCTGCGGGCTGGGCGTTTCCGGCCTTCGTGTGTCCGAATTCGCGGATCATGCGCCCCAGCATCGGGTAACGGCCCGTTTCGACGTAGCCGCCCAGATGGACCCGGACCTCGGCGCTGTTGTTTCCGCCCAGCACGGGACGGTCGTTGACCAGCGCCACGCGCCCGCACCCCTCGCGGGCCGCACTCACCGCCGCACACATGCCGGCAATGCCGCCGCCGACGACCACGAAGTCGAACCGCTCCTCGCGCGGCGCCGGACATCCGGCCATCTCGCGACGGAATGCCGCAAGCGCCTCCGCATCGGCCGGCGGAACGTCGTCCGGACGATCCGTCAGGTAGAGGGCGTCGCAACGTCCGTCGAAGCCGGTCAGATCTTCCAGCGCGAGGGTCGTCCGACCCGCCGCAAGCCGCACCTCACCCGCGTACTGCCACTCCCAGCAGCTGCCGGTATGTCCGACAGTCCCGGACAACAGCTTGCGCCCGACCCGCACCCGGAACTTCCCGGGGCCGGGCTCCGCGGTCCACGGCGCGGTCCAGTTGTAGGTGCGGACCCAGACCCGGTAGGTCCCGGCATCGGAGACCTCGATGTCGGTCCGGGCCGGAGCCACGGGCGTTCCGGCGCCGTGCGCCAGCAGATAGGAGGAACCCATCCGATCCATGAACTGCTGGTCCACGACCCATCCGCCTTTCTCGGCGAAGCTCTCGGCCTCGACCAGCAGCGGGGCGGCCGACACGCCGCACAGGCCGGGCAGCATCAGCAACAGGGCAATCAGTGTCTTTTTCATACTCATAAACGTCTTTTTGGGCGATACAAGTTTACTCGAAATTTTCCACTCCGGCAAACGGAGCTTTCGGAAACCGAACCTCCGCCGGGGGCCCTTCACGGACCTCCCCGGCGGATGGATTCGGCATGTCGGGCTCCGTGTCCGGAGCCGGCGGGACTACTCCCGGTTATCGAAGACGACAGTCAGATTCTCGATGTCGATCTCCACGTAGTTGCAGTTCTCCGGAATGATGAAGTAGGCGAAGCGGTTGTCTCCCTGACCTTCAACAAGTTCCTGCGACTGACCCAGCGCGGTCTCCGTATAACCCGAGTGGTCGTTGCGCTTGGCATCGGCCGTCGAACCGTAGGAGTAGACATTGTAGTTCCACGGAGCCACCTTGAAGTTCACCGATCCGGTCACGGTTTTGTCACCGTTGTTGCCGTCTTTACCGCTCTTGCGGGGCAGCACGGCGCCCTTGTAGACAAAGACGTTGGGGTTGGCCAGACTCTGCTTCAACGCATAGGCTTCATCGATACCCAGGAAGTAATTCGAGTTGACCGGATCCCGATCATAACCGTTAAACGTACCGTACATCCACAGCTGGGTCACCTCCATCTCGTAAGGATTGGCTATGTCGGTTCCGTCTTCCGTATAGGTCTTGTTGAACGAAACCACGGTATTCTTCAAGTCGGTAGCGGCCGAGCGGAAGGTGATGGTCTTGGCATCCAGATCGACCACGATGCGGTAGATGCCCGCGTCGGGAATCGTCCAGTAGCTGCCGTTCGTGGCGACCGAAGAGGTCTGCACCTGCTTGTAGGACGAAGCCTCGCCGTCGTGGATGTCATCGCCCTCGGCCGGTACGAACGACATCTCGGTCTTCTCGTCGTAGAGCAGCGGCAGGTAGAGCGTTCCGGCATTCAGCTCGCCGCGGAAGGCGTAAACCGAAGCATTTTCGAGCGTCTGCGCCACCTCGATCTCCGCCTCCGGAGCCGCCGTGCCGGCCAGATAGATCTTGTCGATCTCGACGATGCTCGACGTCGGAATGATCGTAACGGTCCTGGTATCCAGATTCACCGTGACGCGGTACTCGTCGTCGGCCGCGATCTTCCAGCCTCCGTGCGTCTCGTCGGCACCGAGCACCTGCGCCTCCATCGGCGTCTCGACGATCTCCGTGTCGGCACCCGACGCCGGAACGATGACGTTGTTCTCGTCGCCGTAAACCACCGGGAAGTAGACCGTACCCGGTTTGAGCGTCCCGGTCCAGACGAACAGACGCGGATTCGACGCCGAAGCGGCGATCTGCACGGGCGTCTCGAAGGCCGAACCGCTCATGTAAAGCTCGTCGGCCTCGAACTGCTTGGGCCCGTAGGTCTTCACCCGCACGCTGACCGATGCCTCGTCGGGAATGATCAGCGTCGGACCGTCGAACGATACCGTGATGGTGAAGCGCACGTCGCAGTAGGAGCTCGTGAGCGCCCCGAAGTGGTTGACCAGCATGTCCTGCAAGTCGGCGTTCGTGTACTCGCGCCGGAAATTGCCGGTATCCTCGTATTCGGTGACGGCCTCGCTCTTGCTGCCGTCGACCTCGATCTGGTAATAGTAGGTTACGATATAGTCGTCGCCGTATTCGGCCGCCGGGGTCCACTCCACGGTCAGGGCCGTCTCGTCGGCCGCATCCTCGTCCAGGACGACCGTCTGGGCCGAAGAGTTGATCTCCACGACGAAATTGTGCCGCGAATAGGCATTGTCCACCTCCTCGTTGCAGGCCGCAAGAGCCAGTGCGCCCAGAAGGAATGCCGATTTATGAATTGCTTTCATGATTTTCATGACAGTTGCTTTTGAATCGTATTATCCATTAATAACCCGGGTTGTCGGGAAGAAGATTCGGGCACAGCTCGATCTCGTGGGTCGGAATCGGCCACAGATACTGACGCTCCGGGAAGTTCCGCTTGGCACCCAACATCACCCAATCATTACCATTTCCACTCTCTTTGACCCACGGCCAGAAGTCGGCCAGTCCGTCCTCGTCGATCTGGGGCGTCGCGGGCCACGGCCACAGGCCTTTGTCGACGAGCGCCGTCTTGCAGTCCTGGGCGGGATAGAGGTAGATGTAGTTATAGGTGTTCAGCGCCTTTTCAGCCAGACGCCAGCGCATGAGGTCCTGCAAGCGGAGGTTCTCCATGGCCAGCTCGACGCGGCGTTCCAGACGCACCGTGCGGCGCAGCGTCGCCTGATCGCGGGCCGTAACGGCCGGATAGGACGAGGTCGCCGAAGCCGACACGCCGTAGGCGCGGGCGCGGACCGTATTGATGGCTTCGAGCACCGAGTCGTCGATCTCGTTCAACTCGATCTTCGCCTCGGCATACATCAGCAGCACGTCGGCATAACGCATGATGATGTAGTCGTTCTCGACGTCCGGGAAGTTCGTCAACCAGCTGTCATCGATGCCCTTCTTCCAGACCAGTCCGTTGAACGAGGCGTATTGTGCATTGATACGGCTGTCGTTGTTGGTCTGCATCTTTCCGGTGGTCAGGTTCAGGACCTGCGTGGCGGCAGGCGACGGGTCGTAGATGAAGCCGCAGTGTGCCGTTCCGAACTCGACGATGGTCGCCGTGCAGCGCGGGTCGCGGTTCTTGAAGGGTTGCTGCGGATCAAAGAGATCCGACTCGTCGATGGGCAGTCCGTCCGTGCAGAGATAGGCGGCCAGAAGGTCCCACGAGGGGTTGTACGAACCCCAACCGCCCGCATTGCGCGGCACGCCGTTTTTCACGAACCATTCATCGAGCACCTTGTCGTTCTCGATCGAGCGCGGGATGACGAAGATCTTCTCCGGGATCATGCCCGTGCTTTGGAGGAAGACGCTGCCGTAGTCCGAAGCCAGCGAGTAGACCTTCAAATCCATGCAGGCCTTGGCAGCCTCGGCGGCCACCTCCCAGTCACCCATGTAGAGCGCGAAGCGGGCCTTCATGGCCAGCGCCGCACCGCGCGTGAAGTGCTGGCTGCCCGACTCCCACGAAACGGGAAGTCCCTCGGCGGCACGGTCGAAATCATCGTAGACCAGCGGAATGATCTCCTCCTTGGGCCGGCGGCCCAGGGCCTCGGCCTCGCTGATGGTCAGGTACTTGTCCAGATAGGGCACGTCGCCGTAGAAGAAGATCAGATCGGCATATTTGCAGGCGCGGGCGAAATAGGCCTCGGCCTTGCACTGCTTGATGAAGTCCGGATTGACGCCGTTCTCCTCGGCACGGTGGATGTTCTCCAACAGCGTGTTGGCCCGCGAGATGAGCTTGTAGCTCTGCTGCCACAGCGTGTAGACCTCCCACTGCGTACCGCTCATCGTGGCATCGAGGATCGTTCCGCCGCTGCCCGGGTTACGGTTCTGCTGACGGTAGGTCGTGTTATCGGTCCACTGCTCGGAGCTTTCGAGCGGCTTGTTCCAGTAACCGATCATGTAGAATTCATTGACGGCCAGCTGCAACTCCTCCTCGCTCGAATACCACGAAGCGCTGTTGCCCTGCGTTTTCGGCACGATATCCATCGACATGCAGCCCGCGGCCATCAGACCCAGCCCGGCGAGAATACCGGCATATAAATGTTTTCTGTTCATGTTCTTGTGCGTTTAGAGTTTGAGGTTCAGACCGACCAGGATCGTCGACGTGATGGGGTACGACGACACGCCCATCTCGGGGTCCCAGCCTTTGGGATAGTCGCTGATGCAGAAGAGGTCCGAAGCGCTGACGTAGATGCGCGCGGTGTTCAGATGGAGCTTGTTCGTCCATTTCTGCGGGAGCGTATAGCCCAGCGTCACGTTTTTCAGTCGGAAGTAGGAGCCGTCGAAGAGCCAGAAATCCGACGTCAGGTAGTTGTTCGTCTTGCCCGTAGTCGTGAGACGGGGATACTTCGCATTGCGGTTCTGCTCCTCGGTGTTGAACGGACTCCAATACTTGCCGTCGAGAATGGCCGGAATGTTGCCGTAGTTGTCGCGTACGGGCTGAACCATCTGCGTATAGAGGTAGCTGGTCTGCTTGCCGATGCCCTGGAACGCCAGCGAGAAGTCGATGCCCTTCCAGGCGAGGTTGACCGTACCGCCGTACTGGAAGCGCGGCAGCGAGTTGCCCAGCAGCACGCGGTCCTCCGAGGTGATCTTCCCGTCGGGCACGCCGTCCGGACCCGAAATGTCCTTGTAGCGGATGTCGCCCACGGTTACAGCCGAATTGTAGGTGGCCGAATTGTTGACCTCCTCCTGCGTCTGGTAGATGCCGTCCGAAACGTAGCCGTACCACTCGTTGAAGTAGCTGCCCACGCGGTGGATCTTGCTGCCGTTGAACTGGTCCGAACCGTTCATCTTCGTGATCCGCGACTGGAAGTCCGAAAGGTTGACCGATACGCCGTACGAGAGCTCTCCGACGGTGTCCTTCCAGCCCACTTCCAGGTCGAAACCGGTCGTCTTCATCGACCCGGCGTTCGAGTTCGGATTGCTGTAACCCATCAGGTAGGGGATGTTCACCGAGAGGAGCATGTCCTCGGTCTGCTTCCAGTAGTAGTCGAACGTCGCCCTCAGACGATCCTTGAAGAAGCCCAGGTCGACACCCACGTCGGTCGAGGTCGTCGTCTCCCACGTGATGTCCTCGACGGCCAGTTCACGCTGTGCGGCGGTCTTGTCCGAGAGTTTGTTGCCGTCCTTGTCGTAGAAGATCGCGTCGCCGAAGGTCATCAGCGCCAGGTAGGGGAAGTAGTCGCTTCCGATGCGCTCGTTGCCGAGCATACCCCACGATCCGCGGAGTTTCAGGAAGCTCAACCACGGATAGGTGCCCTCCATGAACTTCTCGCGCGTCACGACCCAGCCGGCCGACACCGACGGGAAGGTTCCCCAGCGGTAGTTGCGGGCGAAGCGCGACGATCCGTCGTGACGGACGTTGGCCTGAATCAGATAACGGCCGTCGTAGTCGTACATGATCCGGCCGAAGAAGGAGTTCGAGGCGTACTCCGTACCCGAACCCGAGTTGGTCATGTAGTCCTCCGAACCGACGTTCAGATAGGGATACTGCGTGAACTCGAAATGGTCGCGGCCGGCCGTCAGCGTCTCGCTCTTCATGATGTAGCCCTCGTAACCGGCCATGATGTTGAGGTTGTGGTTCTCGTTGCGGCCGAACGAACGCATGTAGTTGACGATGAACTGGGTGGTGAGGTTCCAGTTGTCGTTGCGGGTCTCGCTCAACGAGTTCGTGCTCCAAATCGAGCCCGAATCGAGGTAACCGCCGATCGTGTTGGGATCATCGGCCAGCGTGTACGCCACGGCCGGCTTGAAAGCCTTCGACTTCGTGTAGTTGATGAACGGCGCAACCACGCCTTTGAGGCTCAACCCCTTCACGGGTTTGTATTCCAGCGAAGCGCGGCCGCCCAGCTGCGTGCTCCACGCGTAGCTCGTACCGCCCTCGGTCAGCAGTCCGTAGGGGTTCGCACCCGATTTACCCTCGGCAATGCGACCGTCGTCCCAGACCGCCGCATAGATGGCCGGCATCTTGCGCATCATGTCGAAGGGACTGAAATTCGGCGAGGTGTTCTTCGCACGGCGGATGTTGACGTCCAACGTGGCAAGGAGCTTGTCCTGAACGATCGTGAAGTCGTTGTTCGCACGCAGCATGAAGCGCTGGAACTCGCGGTTGCCGTAGAGTCCCTCCACGTCGTCATACGACAGCGACGCCTGCGTCCGAACGCGGTCCGAACCGCCGCTGATCGAGAGGTTGTGGCTGTGTTTGAGCGCCGACGACTTCATGATCATGCCCGTCCAGTCCGTGATGGGATAGGTGTTCGGATCCGTGCGGTTGTACTCGATCCAGTTCTTCACCTGATCGGACGAGAACTGCTGGAAGAACCCGGCTGCCGGGTTGTCGTTGTAGAGCATCTCGTTGTACATCTCCATGTAACGCGTCAGACCCACCATCTCGGGCTGCATGGTCGGGAACTCCCAACCCACCTCGCCGTTGTAGGAGAGATGGATCTGCTCCTTGGCACCGCGCTTCGTGGTGATGAGAATGACACCCGCGGCGGCCTTCGCACCGTAGATCGAAGCGGCCGCGGCGTCTTTCAGCACCGAGACGCTCTCCACGTCGTTGGCATTCACGTAGTCGATGTCGTCGCACGGGCTGCCATCGACGATGATCAGCGGGTTGTTGTCGCCCATGGTCGTGATACCGCGCACCTTGATCGTACCCGACGATCCGGGGGCGCTGCCGTCGCGCGTCACCAGAAGTCCCGACACCGAACCCTGAAGCGCCGTCGAGAGCGTCGTGGTCTGGCGCGCCGCCAGCTCATCGCCCTGTACGGCGGCCACCGAGCCCGTCAGGTCCTTCTTCTTGACCGCACCGTAACCGATGACGACCACTTCGTCCATGAGACCGGCATCCTCTTTGAGCGTGACGTTCAGCATGGTTTCACCGTTGTAGACACATTCGTGCGTCTCGTATCCGACGTAGGAGAAGACGAGCGTCGCACCCTTTTGGAGACGGATCGTATAACGTCCGTCCTGATTCGTCGCCGTACCGTTGCTGCCGTCCTTCTCGAAGACGGTGACCCCGATCAGCGGCGCCCCGTTCTGATCGCTGACAACACCCGACAGGGACAAATCCTGTGCGGATGCCACGACCGGAACGGCACACCATGCGCAAAGGACGAGAAACGCCCTGCGCACGAGTCCTGTTGAGAAAAAGTTTGTCATTTAAACAGATATTAAGATTGGTTATTGAATGAATTATCCCGTTTCTGCGGCGGTTCATTCGACCTCCACCCGTCCGAGCCGGAGCCACTTGTCGGCCGTGAGCAGGGAGTCGTCGACGGCCATGTCGAGGCCGATGGTCTTCTCCTTGCGCGTGTCGACCAGACCCACCGCCCACGTATAGGTGCCGCGCACGACGCCGTCGAGGTCGATCGTCGTCTCATAAACCGCCGGACGGCCTTTCAGCCACGTCGACAGGTCGGTTCCGTAATCGGTGAAGACATACGCGGGTTTCAGATCCTTGTCGAGCAGCGCGAACGCCACCTTGTAACACTGGTTCCACTGCGGGAGGTTCGTCGGGCAGTAGCCCCAGCCGATGTTGTTCCAGCAGCTCCGGACCCGCGTGCGGCCGTTGCTGCGGACCCGCTCCGGAACCCGGACCTCGCTCGGATAGAGCCGGTAGCCGCCCTCGGCCACGAAGCGCTTCACCAGATCGAACGCCTGCGAGAACCACGAGGCCACCTCGTCGTTGATGCGGAAATCCATCGTATTGACGTGCGCCTCGCGCGAAGCCTCGAACTCCCCGCGCCGCACATCCTCGGAGTGGCCCTGACGGTAGTTGCCGCTCGAATCAATCCAGTAGCGGTGGTGTGCGGCGGTGATCCAGCCCCCCTCCATGAGGATCGGAAGGCGGAAATTCCACTTGCGGGCGAACTCCTTCTCCCACGTCTGGTAGTAGTCCGTCATGCCGAACGCATCGTGGCGCAGGCAGTAGCCCTTGCCGATGGCCATATCGAGCAGCCGCTCGGTATCGGGCGAAACCTCGCCCCAGCTATCCCGATTCGAATCGGCCAGCACGCGATGGTAGTGGATGACCAGCGGCACGCGCGTAAAGGTCTCGGAATAGAGCGACGTGATCCAGTCGAACACGGCGACCTTGTTGGCCGGATCCTTGTAGATCATGGCATGCGACTCGCCCCACTTGCCCAGGCCGAAGGCGTCGATGAAATCCACCTTGTCCGGATCGTTGAAATCCTCGGCCAGCGCCCGGAGGAACTTGGCATATTTCTGCTGGAAGACGGGGTCGTCCGGATAGGGCGACTTGTGGCGTCCGTTCTCCGAGGTGTAGTATTCGGCGCCGGCGTCGATCACATAGATCGGGGTATTCTGGCCCTGGTCGCGGCCGTCGACGACGATACGCAGCGCGATGCGCATGTTGCGCTCGCGCAGCGAGCGGAACAGCCGCCAGATGCGCGACTGCGGGTCCCGCCAGGCATAATGACCCTCCTCGGGTTCGAGCGATGCCCAGCTCGTCCGCAGGTAGGCCGTCGAGGCGTAGTCCGAAACCCGAACCGTCGTACCCTCCGAAGTCTTCATCGCATCATAACCGGACTTCTCCCAGAAATCCGAATCCCAATTCCGGTTGAGGTACATCACCCAACCGTTCAACGGATTGCGGAGCACACGCACGGTATCGGCCTCGAAGCGGAATACCCGCGCCTGTTTCGCCTGCAAAGGCTGGCTCCACACCGCGAATGCAAATACAAGCAAGGCGATCAATCCCCGACTGTTTTTCATTTCGTTGTCAATATTTTGAATGATTTTGTCCTTGTCCGGAAGGGTCAGCGTACGCTCACCGCGGTCAGACGGGCCCAGCCCGCATCGGTCAGCCGGTCGGCCGGCAGCGCCATCCGAATCCCGACGGCGTTCTCCTTCGAGGTGTCGACGATGCCGACGGCCCACGTGTACTCCCCGGCAGGGATCTCCGGGAGCGTCAGTTTGAACTCGTAGGAGGTCGGCCGGCCGTTGATCCACGCCGAAGGATCGGAGTCCGTATCCACGAACAGCGCCTGCACGGCATCGGATTCGTCGAGCAGCGCAAAGGCCACCCGATATTTGTAGTCCCACTGCGGGATGTTGTTCGGGCAGTAGCCCCACCCGAGGTTCACCCACCGGTGCGAGATCGTGAGCCGGCTGCCCGCACTCATCTCGGAGGGAACCGACACCTGATCGGGATAGAGCCGGTAGCCGCCCTTCTGCACGAAGTCCTTGACGCGGCCGAAGCTCTTCCGGAACCAGACATCCACCTCGTTGTTGACCCGCAGGTCCATCATGTTCACATGCGCCTCGGCGCCGAGCAGGTACTCGCCCTCCCGGACATCCTCGGGGTGTCCCTCGCGATAGTCGCCCGACGGGTCGATCCAGTATCGGTGCGTACCGTCGGTGATCCAGCCGCCTTCCAGAAGGATCGGGCGCTTGAAGTTCCACGTCTTCGCGAAACTCTTCTCCCAGTCCTTGTAGTATCCGGTCATGCCGAAGGCGTCGTGGCGCAGGCTGTACCCCTTGGCGATGGCGCTTTCCAGCAGCGGCTCGGTATCGTCGGGAACGACGTCGACCCAGCTGTTCTGGTTCGGGTCCCCGACCAGACGGTGGTAGTTGATGAAGATGGGAACTTTCGTGAAGCAGCGCGCATACAGCGAGGTCATCCACTCGAAGGCCGCCGCCTTTTTGGCATTGTCCTTATAGAGCACGGCATGCGCCTCGCCCCACTTGCCGGGGCTGTATGCGTCGATGAAATCGACCTTGTCCGGGTCGTTGAAATCCTCGGCCAGGGCTTCGATGAAGCGGGTATATTTCTCTTGAAAGACGGGATCGTCCATGTAGGGGGTCTTGACGCCGTTCTCCTCGTAGCATGCGGCGCCGGCATTCACGACATACAGCGGAGTGTTCTGCCCCTGGTCGCGACCGTCGAAGACGATGCGCAGGGCCAGTTTGAGGCCCCGGTCCAGACAGCTCTTCAACATCCGCGCGTAACGCGACTCTCCGTCGCGCCAGACGTACTCGCCTTCGGCGGTTTCGAGCGTCGACCACCCCGTGCGCAGATAGGCCGTCGTGGCGTAGTCCGAGACCCGGACCGTCGTGCCGTCCGAAGTCGGCATCGCGTCGTAGCCCTCCGACGTCCAGAAATTCTCGTCCCAGCTGCGGCCGAGGTACATCACCCAACCGGAAAGCGGATTGCGGATCACCGACGTGCGGTCGGGAGCCAGCCGCACGGTCTCATTCGATCCCGCAGCGCCCGGATCGTCCGACCCCGCCTCCTTCGAACATCCCGCAACGGCGGCCGTCAAAAACAATACGACGATCATCGCACAACGGCGACAATCGGCAAATCCTGCGAATTGGAGGTTTCGGTTCATCATGGTCAGGTAGGTAGGTTCTGCCGCAGATCGGCAGGACAAAGGTCCTTATTTTCCTATTTTCTTATTAGCACGGATCGGACAACATTTATTTCGAATCAGACAACCTGCGGGAAAGTGGCAAATTTGTTCTATATTTGTGGTAAATCGATACAATGTTTCGAAGACATGAGAGGAAAGATCATCTTCCAGACGATCGCCGCATCGTTGTTTCTGTTTCTGGCAGCCGGCCCGCACGGCACTGCAGCCCAAACCATAGGTCCTGATTTCCAACGACTCGGGAGCCGTTTCGAACCTGCATTCACCGTCATATCGGATCGCAGCGGATACATCTGGACCGGAACGACGCACGGCCTGACCCGTTACGACTCGCACGGCGCAATCTCCTACCTCCACGACGAAAACGACACCTCGTCGCTCTGCCACAACACGGTCAACGCCCTGCTCTGCCTTGCGAAAACCGACGGTCTTCTGGTCGGCACCAACCGCGGGCTGTGCCTCTACGACCCCGCCGTCGACCGGTTCCACCGCATCGAGGCCTGCGGCACACGGCACATCCGCACCCTGCTCGAACACAACGACTCCCTGTGGGTGGGCTCCTCCTCGGGGCTGATGCTCCTGACCGGCTACGAAAAGGGATTCGCCCACGCGAAGGCCGAAGAGGTCATCCGGGAACGGCACATCATGTGCTGCCGCGAGGTCGACGGAGACATCTATTTCGGCACGTACAACAAAATCTACAAGTGGGAGCAGGGGCGCGGCATCCGCGAAATCCCCGTTCCGCTGCTCAACCGCTGGTACAGCAACCTCGTCTACGACATCATCCCCTCGGCAAAAATCCCCGGGACGCTGCTCCTGGGAACCGAATACGGACTCGTGCGGTTCGACCCCGCGACCGGAAAGACCGGCATGGAGCTCTACGACATCCCCGTGCGCTGCTTCATGCGCTCGAAAAGCGGCGACCTCTGGGCCGGGACCGACAAGGGCATCTACCTCTTCGGGACCGACGGCCGGGAGCAGCACATCATCCACGAATCGGGCAACGCCGCCTCGATCTCCGACAACGTCGTCTCCCGGATCCACGAAGACCCGCGGGGCAACATCTGGGTGGCCACCGACCACGGCATCTGCATGACCATGCAGAGCAGTTTCTACACCTTCGTGCATCTGAAATCCATCACCGGGAGCAACGAGGGACTCGCCATCCGCACCATGTGCAAGGACCGCGAAGGGGCGCTCTGGCTCGGCGGGAAGAACGGACTGATCCGCGTCGGGCCGAACGTGACGACCTGGTTCAAGTCCGACGGCGGAAGCCCCGACCGGCGGGTCTCCCACAACAAGATCCGCAGCCTGCATGCCGACGAAATCGGCGTATGGATCGCCTCGGACGGCGGACTGGACCTCTATGAATACGCCTCGCGGCGCTTCCGCCGCTTCACGATCACCGAGCCGACCCGCCGCTACAACTCCTCGTGGATGTACGGCATCAGCGAGGACAACCGCGGACGGCTCTGGATCAGCACCTACGAGGGCGGCGTGTTCGTCGTCGACAAGCACCGGCTGCTCGGGTGTACCGCCCCGAGCTACACCGCCGACCTGCATTTCAGCACCGCGAATCCCGGCTTCCCGAGCAACATCACCTCGAAGATCGCCGTAAACGGCACGCTCTGCTTCGTAACCACCGATGAGGGCACGGTGACGATCGACACCGAAACGGGCGAGATCCGCCCCGTCAGGCTGCCCCGCGGGGTCCGCGCGCAGGCTCTCGACAGTTTCGGAGACCGGGTCTTCCTCGGAACCAACACCGGGCTCTACATCTGGCATGAGGACTCCATCCGCGAGATCCCCGGACCGCGGCTCCCCATCTGGGTCGTCGCCGCCGACAAGGAGCGCGTATGGACCGTCAGCGACGCCATCATGTCGGCCTACGACATCCGTTCGGGGGGGGGAATCGGGCACCATCGGATCGGCAACAACCCGCTGTTGAGCTGTCTGATCGACGGTGAGAAGGTCTATGCCGGGACGACCGACGGCTATCACGTGATTTCGAGCGAGGACTTCTCCCAGAGCAACGAAACGCTCCGGACGCGCATCACGGGTCTGAACATCAGCAACCATCGGATCAGCGTCGGCGAGCGGGTCGGAAACGACGTCCTGCTGACCCGCAACATCGACATCACCGACCGGCTCGTGCTGCCGCACAACCGCAACTCGTTCACGCTGGAATTCTCCGATTTCGACTTCTCACTCACCGAACACCGCTACGCCTACCGCCTGAAAGGACTCAACGACGACTGGCAGATCACCGAGAACGGCAGCAACCACGCCACGTTCATCAACCTCCCCACGGGCTCCTACCTCTTCGAGGTGGGGTCGATCCTCTCCGACGGCCGGATTCAGGAAGACCCGGCCACGTTGCAGATCGAGGTGCGCCCGCAATGGTACGCCGGACCGATCGCCTGGATCGTCTATGCACTGCTCTTCGTCGTGCTGCTCGCGGCCACCCTCTCCGTCATCCGGGCGCGGCGGCAGCTCGCTCTCGAACAGGCCGAACGCGACAAGGCCTTGAAGATGGTCAAGATGAAGTCGGACTTCCTGGCCAACCTCGCCCACGAGTTCAAGACCCCGTTGAGCATCATCCTCGGGCATGTCGGGAAGCTCATCTCGGTCGAGGCCGACAGCCTCTACTGCCAGGAGCTGGTCTCCATGCAGCGCAACGCCGAAAAGATGCACCGGCTGATCGACAAGATGGTCACGGACAACGAAACGGACAACGGCGCACTGTTCATTCCGTCGGCGACGTCGATCGTCGAACTCACCCGCAAGGTCTACGACGAATTCGCCCCGGCGATGGCCGAGAAGGGGATCAACACGCGGTTCTACTGCGACAACATCCGCTACATCTTCATGCTCGACCGCGTGAAGATCGAGTCGGTGTTGAGCAACCTGCTCTCGAACGCCATGAAGTTCACCCCGGCGGGCGGCAGCATCCTGGTCAGCGTCACCGTCGGACGGGAGACCGGCGACCTGATCTATGCCGACATCACCGTGGAGGATACCGGCGTCGGCATCCGTCCCGAGGAGCTGCCGCACATCTTCAACCAGTACTACCGCGCGGCGTCGAATCAGGACCGCAACAGCCACGGCTCCGGAATCGGGCTCTATCTGGTGAAAAGCATCGTCGAGATGCACAAGGGAACGGTCAGCGTCGACTCCACGCCGGGCAAGGGAAGCCGTTTCACCGTGCGGCTCTCGACCATGAAGGCCGACTCCTTCATCATGCAGGACGAGGACCGCGACGAAAATGTCTCGCTGTACAGCCTCTCGAAGGTGTGGAACCACGAACGGAAACCCATCATCCTCCTGGTCGAGGACAACCGCGACATCCGCGACTTCATCACCGCCTCGCTGGGCGACGACTACACGTTCGTCTGCGCCGAAAACGGAAAGCAGGGGCTCGAACTTCTGGCCGGGAACAAGATCGATCTGGTCATCACCGACATCGTGATGCCCGTCATGGACGGATTGCAGATGAGCCGCCGGATCCGCCGCTCGATGGCCACGACCTTCCTGCCGATCATCATCCTCTCGGGAAAGAACGGCCCGAACGTCGAGCTGGAATCCTACGAATTCGCCGATGCCTTCATCTCCAAGCCGTTCAGTCTGAAATACCTGAACAGCCGCATCATCCTGCTGCTGATCAAGCACGAGCAGTACCTCGAAAAGATCCGGCAGGAGCAGATGATGACCGCACAGGTCGAGGAGATCCGCAACCCCGACGAGGTATTCCTCCGGGAGATCACCGACCTGATCAACGCCCACATCGACGATCCGGAGTTCTCGGCGGCACGGCTCTGCGAGTTGAGCCGCTACTCGTCGAAGCAGATCTACCGGAAGATCAAACAGCTCAACGGCATGGGCGCCGTGGAGTTCATCCGGGAGGTGCGCCTGCGCAAGGCCGCGCTCTACCTGAAACAGAACAAGCTGACGGTCACCGAGGTGATGTACATGGTCGGGTTCACCACGCCCTCCTATTTCAGCAAGTGTTTCAAGGCCCGTTTCGGGGTCACGCCCTCGGAGTACGCCGCCTCGGAAGAGAAATAGCGGATAAGGGCAGCGCGGGGCGGGCGGAGGAACGACATGCCCGGCCGTTGCAGCGCGAATACGAGCATCCCCGGCGGTCCAAACCACCGGGGATGTCCGTGTGAAGCGAGTCTCCGGATCGGAAACTCCGTTGCGTCGCCACCGTTTTCCGCCGCGTCAGCGGAGCGTCACCGTGGCCCGGAGCGGCCGGTCGGCCGAATTTCCGCCGACGCTGATGACGAAATCCCCCGGTTCGACGACGAACTTCCCGGCCTCGACATCGTAGTAGCCGAACGCCTCATCCGTGAGTTCGAGCTCCACATGCACGCTCTTGCCGCGGGGAATCTCCACCTTCGCGTAGTGTTTCAACTCCTTCTCCGGACGGGGCACCGACGCCTCGCAGTCGGAGACATAGACCTGCGCTACCTCGCGTCCGTCGACCTTCCCGGTGTTGGCGACATCGAACGCCACCCGCACGCGGCTGCCGCCGAGCGGCTCGACCGTCAGGTTCGAATAGGAGAAGGTCGTATAGCTCAATCCGTAGCCGAACGGGTAGCGGGGCGCCACACCGTTGCGGTCGTAGCCGCGGTACCCGACAAAGACGCCCTCCGTATAGGTCACGCGCTTGTGCACGGCCTTGCTGCGGTCGTAATAGGAGTCGAAGACCGGATTGTCCTCCCACCGCTGTTCCATCGAGACGGGCAGTTTCCCGCTCGGGCACACCCGACCGGTCAGCACCTCGGCCACGGCGCGTCCGCCCTCCTGTCCGGGATACCACGCCATGAGAATCGCCGGCACACGGTCGCCCCAGCCCCGGAAATCGACCGCGCTCCCGGCATGCAGCACCATGACCGTGCGGGGATTCAGCCCGGTGAGGAGTTCCAGATCGGCGGTCTGCGAGCCGGGGAGTTCGAACGGACGGTCGAAGCCCTCGCCTTCGAGATCGGCGTTGAAACCGCCGCAATAGACGATCGCCGAAGCCCGGCGGGCCGCATCACGCAGCACGTCGTCGCGACGGAGCCCGAGTTGCAGGCGGGCCCGGGCCTCACCGGCCGCCTCGAAGAACTCGAAGCGGAAATGGTAAAGCGAATCCTTCTCGACAGGGAGGAAAACGGTCCGCGACGAAAGCGCATGCCGTCCCCAGTCCCCGCCGATCTGCCGTCCGTTCACGAAGAGGCGGTAGCCGTCGTCCCCCGACAGCACGGCCCGCAGGAGACCCTGCTCCGGAGCCTTGTAGAAACCCTCCCAGGAGACCGAATAACCGTCATCGGGCATATCTTCGAACGGAGCGCCGTAGCCCCAGCTTCCCTCGACCGTCGGTTCGATGCGCGTGTGCAGCACGTCGCCCTCGGGTTTCAGCCCCAGGTAGTAGTCGGCCCGATAGCCGGACTCGCCGGCTCCGGTGCAGGCCGACAGCGAGTCGGGCCGCACCGCCGCGTCGATCGAGGCGTAGAGCCGCTCCTCGGAGAGCAGTTCCACGTCCTTCTCCCCGAGCGTCTGTTTCAGCCCCTCGTAGACCGATACGGTTCCGAAGGGGGTCACCGAACCGCTGCCGCCGCCGTGCGGCACCTCTTCGGCATTGGGCCCGAGGACCAGGATCCGGCCCTTCGCACCTTTGGTCCGGCCGTTCGTGCCGAGCGGCAGCAGATCCCCGTCGTTCTTCAACAGCACGATCCCTTCGCGGGCGATGTCGAGCGCCGTCTGCACCGAGGCGGGATCGTCCTCGCCGACTTTCGTCGGGCGGGACTGACGGTCGAGGAACCCGAAGGCCGAAAGGGTTTGCAGGATGTGGCAGACCTTCTCGTCCAGATCGTGTTCGTGGATCACGCCGCTTTCCAGCAGCGGGAGGATCCTCTCCTCGTTGAAGTACCACCCCTTGGGCATTTCGAGGTCGAGCCCCCCGCGGACGATCCCCGCCGTCGAGTAGGTCGAGGTCCAGTCCGACATCACGATCCCCTCGAAGCCCCATTGCCGGCGCAGCACGTCGACGTTGAGCCAGCGGTTTTCCGAGGCGTGCACGCCCCAGATGAGGTTATAGCTGTCCATGACGGAGCCTACGCCGGCCTGTTGCACGGCCTTGCGGAAGGCCGGGAAGTAGATCTCCTGCATCGTGCGCTCGTCGGCATCGGAGCTGGCGTTGTGGCGGCTCCACTCCTGGTTGTTCAGCGCAAAGTGCTTGATCGTCGCCATCACGCCGCGCTCCTGCAAGCCGAGGATATATCCCACGGCCGTCTCCGAGGTGAGGTAGGGATCCTCGCCGAAGTATTCGAAATTGCGGCCGCACAGCGGGCTCCGGCAGATGTTCACGCCGGGCCCCAGCAGGATGTCGACGCCGCGGGCCCGGCAGTCGCGGGCCAGCGAACGCCCGAGTTCGAGGGCCAGGTCGCGGTTCCACGTCGCGGCGGTCATCATGCCGCACGGGTAGAGCGTGCTCCGCGTGTTGTTCCGCACGCCCTGCGGGCCGTCGGCCAGACGGATCTCCGGAATGCCCAGCCGCTCGACGGCACGGATGTAGAACGACCGCAGGCCCGAGATGTAGGCGATCTTCTCGGAGAGGGTCATCCGGGAGACCAGTTCGGCGGCGCGTTGGCGGTCCTGTTCGCGGATCTCGACTTTCCGGGGCGCGTTCGACGCCGTGTAGCCGGATTCCGCAGCGGTTTGCCCGGATACGGCCACCGACGTCAAGAGCAGCACCGACGTCGCAAGGGCAGGAAGGAAGTTACGGTTCTTCATAAACAAGGTATTGAATGGGTTTGCATTTTTGAACGGGATAAAGGTAGGCAATCCGTCGGCGCGGCGTTGTCATGAATCGGACAAACACTATCTCGATTCCGCCCAAGAGGCTCCGGAAGCGGTTCCGGGTCCGAAAAACGGATTTTTCCGGGTGGAGGAGAGAGAAGAACGGGGCTTCGGAAGGCGAGCGGGGAAAAGTTCGGGAGGAGGCCGGAAGGAGGGCAGGGGAAATTCAGGGTCCGGCAACAAAAAAATCGGGAAGACGTTTCCGTCCTCCCGATTTCCGTCGTTTGCAGGGCCGGGGTTCAAATTCTTCTCCCCTCCTCCCTCTTGCAGGGCCGGGGTTCAAATTCTTCTCCCCTCCTCCCTCTTGCAGGGCCGGGGTTCAAATTCTTCTCCCCTCCTCCCTCTTGCAGGGCCGGGGT
>DSTMR04002__coassemble_869_pt1 | contig 30569 bp, 28 predicted proteins | sample DSTMR04002__metabat2_high_PE_025 | metagenome-assembled genome bin DSTMR04002
GTGTGTGAGTGAGTGTGTGTGTGTGAGGAAGTAAGGAAGTGAGGAAGACGAGAACCAAGAAAAGAAATAGAATAGAAAACCAAGTAATACCGATACACGAAAATGGCAGAAAAAGTACCTGTTAACGCGGACAAGCTCAAAGTGCTCGACGCGGTGATGCAAAAAATAGAGAAGGACTTCGGAAAAGGCTCGATCATGCGCATGAACAGCACCGAAGTGAACGATATCCCGGTCATCCCGACGGGATCCATAACCCTCGACATGGCACTCGGCGTCGGAGGATACCCCAAAGGCCGCGTCATCGAGATCTACGGCCCCGAATCCTCCGGTAAGACCACTCTCGCCATCCATGCCATCGCCGAGGCACAGAAAGCCGGAGGCATCGCCGCATTCATCGACGCAGAACACGCCTTCGACAGCTTCTACGCCCAGAAACTGGGCGTCGACGTCGACAACCTCCTCATCTCGCAGCCTGACAACGGAGAACAGGCCCTCGAAATCGCAGACTCGCTCATCCGGTCCAGCGCCATCGACATCATCGTCATCGACTCCGTGGCCGCACTCACGCCCAAAGCCGAAATCGAGGGCGAAATTGGCGACTCGAAGATGGGATTGCAGGCCCGGCTCATGTCCCAGGCCCTGCGCAAACTCACATCGAGCATCTCCAAGACCAAGACCGTCTGCATCTTCATCAACCAGCTGCGCGACAAGATCGGAGTCGTATACGGAAACCCCGAGACCACAACGGGCGGTAACGCCCTGAAATTCTACGCCTCGGTCCGCATCGACATCCGACGCATGTCGGTCATCAAGGACGGCGAGGAGCAACTCGGCACCCGCACGAAGGTCAAGGTCGTCAAGAACAAGGTGGCACCCCCGTTCAAGCGCGCCGAATTCGACATCATGTTCGGCGAGGGCATCTCCAAGATCGGCGAGATCATCGACCTCGGCGTCGACTACGGAATCATCAAGAAGGCCGGATCGTGGTTCTCCTACGGCGACCGCAAGATCGGACAGGGACGCGACGCCGTCAAGGAACTGCTGAAAACCGATACGGAACTCGCCGCCGAAATCGAACAGAAGGTCCGCGAGGCCCTCAAAAACCCCAAAAAGGAGTAGCCTATGGGATACACTGCCGAGGATGAAGCCCTGATTAAGGAAAAGTGGGACGACCTGCTCCTCGCCTGTACGCGCATCTGCAAGAACGATGAGGACTGGAATCTGATCAAACGCGCATTTTTCCTCGCCAAAGAGGCTCACGAGGGGGTACGGCGCCGCTCCGGCGAGCCATACCTCCTGCATCCTATTGCAGTAGCACGAATCGTCATCGACGAGATCGGTCTCGGCGTCAAATCGGTCGTCGCAGCCCTGCTGCACGACGTCGTCGAGGACACCGAGTACACCGTCGAGGACATGGAACGAATCTTCGGTCCCAAGATCGCCTCGATGGTCGACGGACTCACCAAGATGTCCGGCGTATTCAACGCCGACACCTCCGAACAGGCCGAATACTTCCGCAAGGTCCTCCTGACCCTCTCGGACGACGTCCGCGTGATCCTCATCAAGATCGCCGACCGGCTCCACAACATGCGGACCCTGGAATCCATGCCCCTCAACAAGCAGATCAAGATCACCGGGGAGACCATATACCTCTTCGCCCCCCTGGCATACAGGCTCGGGCTCTACTCGATCAAGAGCGAGCTGGAGGACCTCTGCATGAAGTACCGCTTCCCGCAGCAGTATGCCGAGATCACCCGAAAATTGCAGGAGAGCGAGGCTTCGCGCCGCGAGTTCATCGACAAGTTCAACGCTCCGATCATCGCCGCATTGAACCGCGACAACTTCAATTACGAGATTTCGGGACGCCTGAAAAGCGTCTACTCCATTTGGAGCAAGATGCAGCGAAAGCAGATCCCCTTCGAGGAGATCTACGACCTGTTCGCCATCCGCATCGTCTTCAAACCCCTGCCGTTCCCCTCCGAAAAGACACAGTGCTGGCAGATCTACTCGACGATCACCGACATCTACACCCCCAAACCCGACCGTCTGCGCGACTGGATCTCGATGCCCAAGGCAAACGGCTACGAGGCGCTGCACTCGACCGTCATGGGACCCGACGGCGTATGGGTCGAGGTGCAGATCCGCACGCAGCGCATGGAGGACATCGCCGAACGCGGGTTTGCGGCTCACTGGAAATACAAGCATGCCACGATCTCGCAGGACGAGGATGAATTCGACAAGTGGTTGAAGCAGATACGTGCCGCGCTGAACAGCCCGACGGAGAACGCCGTCGACTTCCTGGACAACTTCAAGTTATCGCTGTACACATCTGAAATCGTAGTATTTACACCGAAAGGAGAGTCCCGGAAAATGCCCTACGGCGCTACGGCGCTCGACTTCGCGTACGACATCCACTCGAAGATCGGAAACAGCGCCATCAGCGCCAAGATCAACCACAAGCTCGAACCCATCACCACGCAGATCAACAGCGGAGACCAGATCGAGATCATCACCGCCGACAACGCTCGCCCCAAACCCGAATGGCTCGAAGTCGTCACCACGGCCAAAGCCAAGCAGGCGATCAAGAGCTTCCTCAAACGGGAGCGCCAGAACAACATCGAACACGGCATGCAGATGCTCGACGAGAAGATGAAGTCGCTGAACATCAAACTCAGCGGCCGCGTCCTGCGCAAAATCGTCCCCATCTACGACTGCAACAACAAGGAGGAGCTGTACAGCAAGATCGGAGCCGGTATCGTGACGCTCGAAAACCTCGACAAGGCCCTCAAAGTCAACTCCAAAAGCAAAATCCTCAAATTCTGGACCCTCTTCATTCCCCAAAAGGAGGAGGAGGAGACCGACGATACGGCCCCGGGGGATATTGCCCCGGTGGCAGATGTCCCGGCGGAACCCCAGTTCGAGATCGCCGAATGCTGCAAGCCCATCCCCGGAGACAAGGTCGTGGGGTACAAGGATCCCGCCTCGGGAAAGATCATCGTCCACAAGGCCACCTGCGACGAATTGAACCGTCTGGCAGCCCAGTACGGCAAGAACATCGTCAAGGAGGAGATCAAATGGTCGCAGCACAAGGCCATGTCCTATCTCGTAACCACCGAGTTGCGCGGAATCGACCGGCAGGGGTTGTTGCTCGACCTCGCAAAGGTCGTTACCGACGACTTCAACATCAACATCCGAGAAGTCAACATCCACAGCCACGACGGCATCTTCGAAGGCAACGTAAGTCTCTATGTGAAGGATGCCGAAAGTCTTAATGCCGTCATGGACAAGCTCCGAAAAATCAAAGGAATAGAAACCATCAAACGAACCATGAACTGATCCGGTATGGAGGATTTGTCGACCATAATCTGGACGGTGGTCATCGTCGGGGCGATGATCTTCAACTCCGTGGCAAAGGCCCGCAGGGCCCGTGCGAAAGGAGAGCAGAGGACTCCGCAGCATGGCGAAGCATGGCCTTCGATCCCGTGGAACAACGCCGGGGAAACAGATACCGCGGCGACAAAAGGCCCGGAGAGGAGCGTCATATCACGTGAACCGGTCACTCGCGGGACCGCCACGACCCGAAAAGGAGTGCCCAGGTCCGAAAACGAAACCGGGGCGGGACAAACAGGACAAACAGGACAAACAGGACAGGTCGCCATGCCGAAACAGCCCGTTCCCGCCGATTTCCCAGCCGAATACCGAAACCCGGAAGGAATGGCCCGGAAGGCGCCTGAAACAAAGCGCAAAGAGCCCAGAACGGCAATGCCCGGAGTGATTGGGGCCGATTCAAACGCCCGGCAGGTCGCGGAAAGACACGCCGGAGCGAAAAAAAACGAAGCAATGGGCGGAGCGGGGCGCATTTCTCCGGCGGAAGAGCCGGAAGCCGCGGAAATCGCCGAGGAGTTCGATCTGCGACGGGCGGTCATCTATTCGGAGATTCTGAAACCCAGATTCGAGGAGTAAAACCCGCGGCGGGAGCATGAAAGCCCCCGCCGCCGGGACAAGGCGGAACAGGGCGGGGATAAGACAATAAAACAGAACAAGACAACCATGAAACCGATGCAGCAAACGCCCAAGGAGCCTACGCCCGAAGAACAGCGCTGGCGTGCAAACGCAGAGGATCCGGCCCGCGTAAAACGGCATTTAAAAGCGCAATACATACTCTTTGGTGTATGGTGTGCGCTGACCATTGGGTGGAGTGTCGCAGCCGCATGCAAAGTTCTTGCATTCGAATGGACTGGCATTCTCATCCTGTCTGCCGGATTCCTGAATATTGGGATCGGAATCATCAACAATAAACGTATACTGGCCGGAAAAAAGCCCTGGTAGGAGATACGCGGCGGCCCGACTGACCGACCGACCGCCTGACCGCCTGACCGCCTGACGGAAATACGGACTCGGAAACGATAAATACGCAATACAAATCAATAAACACAGAACTGTCATGGCAACGATTTTTTCACGCATCATCGCAGGGGAGATCCCTTCGTACAAAGTCGCCGAAGACGACCGCTATTACGCATTCCTGGACATCAATCCGCTGGCAAAAGGACATACGTTGGTCGTCCCGAAACAGGAGGTCGACTATCTGTTCGATCTCGATGACGAGACGCTGGCCGGGATGATGGTATTCGCAAAAAAGGTGGCAGCCAAAATCAAGCGCGAAATAGCGTGCAAAAAGGTCGCAGTCGTCGTTTTAGGGCTCGAAGTTCCCCATGCACACATCCATTTGATCCCCATTCAGAGCGAAAGCGACGTCGATTTCCACCGCGAAAAGCTCCGATTGACGCCCGAAGAATTCCGCGAAATAGCCGAAAAACTCGCCCGATAAGGAGCTGTTGACAACTATAAAAAGCTCTGTATTTGAGCCGGATAGTGGGTTATGAACACTGTTCGGCTCTTTTTTATTTAACATAATATATAGAAAAAGCAAGGAATCTTGAAATCCGGGGTAGGCAACAGTGTGAATATACAAAAAAAGCGGAAAAATCAACACGAAAGGGTAGTATATTTACAAATGTAAATGCGCAAAGACGTGTAATTTTCCATTTGTAATTACATCTGTAAACGAAAATCTTTGCGCACAATTGTTAATTATTACTTTTGTAAATCACGACAGGCAGAGCGGTAAAGGCTGCGCAGGGGTAGGATATAAGTGAGTTAAATGATTAAATTATAAGAAACAACATCCGTAAAATCAGCGTATTACACTGCTTATTTAAAGGATAGAATCATAGAAAGCGGTACGGCAGGGCAGATGAGGTGAGAAAACGGTGGCACAGGCCTATATATGCAACATAATATGCTTTTTATCAGCATTATAATTAATTTTATATAAATTTAAACTTCAATATAAGTACAGAGGTTGGTTTTAACCATATTTTTGATTTTACTTTTGTAAACTTTGTCAACACTTATTAACATTTTACAAGTGTACATTTTCCTTGCTTTACAAAAAGAAAATGTTTATATTTGTAAAAAATTACGCCGATGAGGGAAAAATTGCTCGATTTGATGAAATCCGAAGGCTTGAAGCCAAGTCAGCTCGCCGATTTGCTCGAAATCAATCCGGCCGGAATTTCACATATCCTTGCCGGAAGAAACAAACCCAGTTTCGAACTCCTCCAAAAAATACTCCGCCGATTCCCCAGGATCAATCCCGACTGGCTGCTGCTCGACTCCGGGTCCATGTATCGAAACAACGGATTCGCGGCAGACTCTGCCGAAACAGAAGCAAACTCCCCGGCAACGTCGGCACAATCGCCCGGCAGGATGAACTCCGACAACGGACTCTTCGGATCCTCGGGATTCGGTCTCCCGGGAAGCAACGCTTCGGCTGCGGACAACATGAACAATCCGGAATCCGGAAGATTTGCCGGCAGGTCGCCCGGAAACGAAGCAAACGGCGGGAACATCGCAGCACATGGATCTGTCGGCAGTGCTGCGGGAACGGGCGGAGTTGCCGGGGCCGGAGGTGGCCCGGGCAGCGCGGCAGGCACAGTCGGCGGAATCGGCGGAATCGGCGGCCGGGCCAATGCAGCCATTCAGCGGATCGTCATCTTCTATGACGACCAAACCTGCGAATGTTACTTCCCGACAATGCGATAATTCCGGCGGGAGGTACAGGCCGGGAGGAAGATCGCACGCTCGGACGGTTGAAACGCCGGGACTCGCGTAAAACGGCGCGCAATAAGTTACTTCCCGACAATGCGATAATTCCAGCCGGGAGTACAGGGTCGGGAGGAAGATCGCACGCTCGGACGGTTGAAACGCCGGGACTCGCCCAGAAACAACGGCTGGAACACCATGAAAACGCAAAATAACAATCGATCGGATACTTCCGGGGGCGGCAGCAACGAACTCCGGAAAATACCCAACGTCGGAAAACGAACCGAAAAAGTCCTCCGCGAAATGGGATACGACTCCATCGAATCGCTGAAAGGAAAACGCGCCGTGGATCTCTATGCCGAAGAGTGTTCGTTGAAAGGCTCTCCCGTCGACCGCTGCCAACTCTATCTCTATCGGGCCGTGGAATACTTCGTCAATACCGAAAACCCAGACCCGGCAAAATGCAAATGGTGGCTTTGGAAGGACGAACAGGTCGAAGTGGCACCTTGCGGTGCTGTTTGTGCGGAATGCGGGCGCTTCCCGTCAGCATGCAAAGGGTGCAGGTCGATTCGGGGAAAAGTATTCTGGCTGGAATACACGCATGAAGCCTGTTGTCCGGTATATGACTGCTGCGTAAACCAAAAACGAAAAAGACATTGCGGCGGATGCGTGCATCTTCCGTGCGGCCGTTACAAAAAGGATCCGACCGTCTCCGACGAACAAAATGCCGAAAATCTGCGGATAATGCTGGACCGGCTGAACCGGGCACGTCGGAAATAATCAGATCTGATCGGCAAATCCGGTTCCGGAAAAACATCTGGCAGCACATTATCAACTCATCGCAAACTCCGTATTCCGCAAAGCATCGGAATACGGCAATCGTACATATATTAATAGTATACGTATGGGATCGTACGGAGCCCGATTATACATTAAGAGTAAGTCAAAACCGGATCAACAGGCAGAGAGTCAATGTCGCACACAGGATGAAAGATATGAAATAATATTTACATTATGTTAAATAAAGTAGGGAAGAGAAGGAAGAGAAGGAATAAAAGGAAGGAAAAGGGAATCTTAAATGCTCGGTCACAAAGGAAATCTTAAATACCCGGTCATAAAGGGTATCTTAAATGCCCGGTCACAATTATCCGGCCTAACACGGTCCGGCATAACCCAAAGAACAGACCGAACCAAAAACGAATTCGCCGAAACTGTATATACGCTGATTGAAAGATCATTACATGAAAAGCACAAGACGCTCGCCATATCAGGATCGTACGATGCCGCATCCGGGCCACCAACACGACCCAAATACCGAAAATCAACCGCAAAATCAACATCAAAAGGCAGAAAAACATGCGGTGAACGAAACAGCTTGCACGTTCCCCCTTTTTTCCCTATTTTTGCGTCCACACGAATCCGATTCAATTAATCCGGGAATTTCAAGATCCGTTCACCATGAAACTCCGACTGTTTCTCCTCTCCTTCGCGACATGTATCGCTGCATGCTCACAACTGCCCCAAAAACAGATGGATAACAACCTATATGTCTCGATACTGCCCCTCAAATACATCCTCCGAAACATCGTGCACGACGACTTCCAGATTAAAGTCCTCGTCCCGGCCGGCGCAAGCCCCGAAACCTTCGAACCAACACCCAAACAGTTCGTCGAACTGAATCGAGCCCGATTCATATTCAATGTCGGGCTCATCGACTTCGAAAACGCCCTGCTCGACAAAATCAACGAACCCGAAAAAGTCGTGGATCTCCATGTCGGTATCGATCTGATCGAAGGAGCCTGCGCACACGGAAAACATAACGACAACGGAATCCATCATGATCACGGTGTCGACCCACATGTCTGGACATCGCCGAAAGCATTGAAAATCATGGCCCGGAATGCATTCGAGGCCATTCAGCGGGCATTCCCGGACTCCACAAAGTACGCCGACGCCTACAAGCAGCTACAACAGCAGCTCGAAGATCTTGACAACAGAACACACGACAAAATCAAACGCAGCGGAGTCGAAGCTTTCATCGTCTACCACCCCGCCCTCACCTACTACGCCCGCGACTACGGAATCCGGCAGATGACCATCGAAACCGACGGCAAGGATCCGTCCGCAAGACAACTCGCCGAACTCATCCGCACGGCCCGCCAATACGGAATCAACAAGGTGTTCTATCAGAACCAATTCCCGAAATCCGTCGTGGAGGTGCTCGCACGCGACATGAAGGCCCGATACGTCGAAATCGACCCCCTCGACGAACAGGTCGTCGGGAATATCGACCGAATCACCGATTTAATCGTCGAACCATGAAGCTCGTTACGCTCTCCGACGTCGGCGTCGCATACGACGGATACGAAGCCTTGCAACACGTCGACCTGGAAATCGACGAACGCGATTTCCTCGGAATCATCGGACCCAACGGCGGCGGGAAAACGTCGCTCGTCAAGGCCATACTCGGAACCATACCCTACTCCGGGAATATCCGGATGGCCCCCGAACTATTCCGGGGACGCGAACGGCTGATCGGATACATGCCCCAAATCACGAATTTCGACCGTGCATTCCCAATCTCCGTACACGAGGTCGTCCTCTCCGGCTTGCAGGGACGGAAAGGATTCAGAAGCCGCTATTCGCGCGAGGACCGGAACAAGGCCATGGACCTCATCCGGGAGGTCGGAATCGGAGAGGTCGCCTGCCACCCCATCGGTGAGATCTCCGGAGGGCAGATGCAGCGCGCGCTGCTCGCAAGGGCCATCATCTCCGAACCGAGGCTCCTGATCCTCGACGAACCCACCAACTTCGTCGACAACCGCTTCGAAAAGGAGCTATACACCACCTTGCAGCGGCTCAACGAACGTATGGCCATCATCGTCGTCTCGCACGACATCGGAACCATCACCAGCGTCGTGAAGGAGATCGTATGCGTCAACCGCCATGTGCACAGGCACCGGTCGAACATCCTGACGCAGGAGCAGTTGCGGAATTACGACTGTCCGATACAGATCGTCTCCCACGGAACCGTCCCCCACACCGTGCTGGAACACCATCCCGGAGACTGTTGTCCGGATCACGACTGAATCGGCTTGCCGCATAAAAAAGATTGCGACCCTCCGGATCGCAACCTTTTTTAATGAGGACACGGCACAGCGCCGGTCCGGATTACGTGGTCGTTGTTACTTCGCCTCGTTGATCTTGCTCAACTTCGCGAAAAGACCCTCGAACAAATCGTCCATTTCCGCGCGAAGGGCCGCATAGTGCTTGCGGACCAACGACGGATTGTGCGGCTCGGCAGGGTTCATCGCCTTTACGAACAGGGCGTTGCGAACCGAAACAGCCTCCTGCATCACGTCGAAGATCTCTTTCTCCTTCGAGGGCTGGAAACAAATTGCCATATCGCAGTCGAATACGACCTCTTCCAGACGATAGTCGATCTCCTTTTTCAGAGTGCGTAAATTTGCCATGTGATCGTGGTTTTAAAATTTTTGCTACGGCAAAGGTAGCAAATCCTTTCGGATTAACAAGCGCTTTCGCCCTCGGAGTCCGTTTTTTTGGCCGACGGCTGGTCCGGGGCGGCATGGCTGATGGAACAGAGGGATGATGTGCAGGAAGTGCGGCACGGAAAGAAAGAACGGAGAACAGATAAGAGCGGCGCGGAGTGGGTCCGGGCGAGGTGAAAAGCGCACAAGGAAAAGCATGGTGGAATTCGTAAAAAGCCCGGCCTTTTCAGGCCGGGCTCCTCATTTCGCGCAGCGTTCATTACATCTTTTCCAGATCCTTATAGGTCTTCTTCGCAGCCTTCGCGGCCTTCTTCGCGGCTTTCGCCTCCTTCTTCGCTATCCTCTTCGCGGCCTTTTCCTGTGCCCGGGCAATCTTTGCGGCCTCCCGCGCCTCGCGTTTCGCAATCCGCGCGGCCGCCCTCTCGTCCTGCTTCATCTCCCGCCGCTCCTCGCGGAACTCCTTCTCCGGCATCTCTACGATCATCCCGTTCACGTTCTCCTCGACAACCACATAATCCTGTGCCGGAGCCGGCTTCGGAGCCGGTTTCGGCCGCTGGATCAGCGTCCGCTGCTCGACGATCCGCGACGTGTCGTAGTCGATCATCACCTCCACACGCCGCATCGGAGGCAGAATCTCCTGCGCCAGGTAGTTCCAGACGCCCGCGTTGCGTTTCAGAGCCTGTTCCGTGGCGCTCGGACCCTGCGTCCCGTCGATGATCTGCAAAACCCACGCCCGATCCGGAATCGTCGACGACGAAACCGCACTGCGGCACATCGCCCAGTCATCGACCACGGAATTCACCGTCACGGCGTACTTCTGCGAAAAACCGTACTTCTGATCCACATAACCCTTGAAGTCGGTCGCTCGCTGCATCGCAAGTTTCGCGTTGTAGGCCGCAGGTCCGTCCGGCGACGCATAGCCCGTGATGATCACCTGGCGGACCTTCTTCGTCGTGTCCTGCATCAGCCCGTTCACGAAGCCGTTCAGTTCATCCAGCGCCGCCGTATTCCCGTTCAGGGCCGCATTCAGCTTCGCCACGCTGATCCGATAGCGGATCGAGTAATCCACGTCCTCCGTGTTCTGGATCCGATACGTCCGCACGAGATAGTCTCCGTCGACCCGCTCCGAAAGCAGCACGGTATCGGCCGCCGGAGTCGTCGTCCGGCTCGTCGTCTGCGCCGTCGCCCCGGCAGCGGCACACATCGCAACCGTGAGTGCGATGATTCTTACGTTTGTTTTCACATCTGTTGAGTGTTGGTTACGTCTCCCCTGCTTCGCAACATTCGTACCACAAAAATCCAACGCTCCCCCAAACAAAAACGGAGACCCTCCGGCGAAGGTCTCCGCATTCCATCGTTTCCGATTCCCTACATCCGCTCCGGGACCTCGATGCCCAGCAGCGACATCCCTCGCCGGATCACACGCGCAACCTGCTGCGCCAACGCCAGCCGCATCCCCCGAACCGCAGCGTCCTCCTCGCGGAGGATCGAATGGTCGTGGTAGTAGCCGTTGAACTGCTTCGCCAGGTCGTAGACGTAGGCCCCGATGAGCGAAGGCGCAAAGTTGTCGCCCGCAGCCTTCACCGCAGCCGGGTACTCCGTCAGCGTCTTGATCAGGTCCGTCTCCTCCGGAAGCAGCGAAACGGTCGAGTCGATCCCCGCAGGAACCGCTACCCCGCTCTCCGCAGCCTTCCGAAGCACCGAGCAGATCCGTGCGTGCGTGTATTGGATGAACGGGCCCGTATTGCCGTTGAAGTCGATCGACTCGCGCGGGTCGAACAGCATCGTCTTCTTCGGGTCCACCTTCAGGATGAAGTATTTCAGGGCTCCCAGTCCGACCATCGTCGAGACCGCGTCGGCCTCCGCCTCCGTGCAGCCGTCCAGCTTGCCCAACTCCGCAGACATCTCACGCGCCGTCTGCACCATGTCCGCAATCAGGTCGTCGGCATCCACCACCGTGCCCTCACGCGACTTCATCTTCCCTTCGGGGAGCTCCACCATACCGTATGACAGGTGCGTGATGTGGTCGCTCCACTCGGCGTAGCCCAGCTTCTTCAAGACCAGTTTCAGTACCTGGAAGTGGTAGTTCTGCTCGTTGCCCACGACGTAGATCATGTCGTCGAGCTTGTTGTCCTCGAAACGCCGGTAGGCCGTGCCCAGGTCCTGCGTCATGTAGACCGACGTCCCGTCGCCGCGCAGCAGCAGCTTCTCGTCCAGTCCGTCGCCCGTCAGGTCGATCCACACCGAGTTGTCCGGGCGGCGGTAGAAGACCCCCTTCTGCAAGCCCTCCTCCACGAGCGACTTGCCCAGAAGGTAGGTCTGCGACTCGTAATAGACCTTGTCGAAATCCACGCCCAGCGCCTTGTACGTCACGTCGAAGCCCGCGTAGACCCAGCCGTTCATCGTCTCCCACAACGAGTAGACCTCCGGGTCCTTCGCCTCCCACCGACGCAGCATCTCCTGCGCCTCGCGCATGATCGGTGCGTTCTTCTTCGCATCCTCCTCCGACTGCCCCGCGGCCATCAGCTCCTTCACCTGCGCCTTATAGTGCTTGTCGAACTCCACGTAGTATTTCCCCACGAGGTGGTCGCCCTTCATGCCCGACGATTCGGGCGTCTCGCCCCCGCCGTAGAGTTTCCACGCCAACATCGACTTGCAGATGTGGATGCCACGGTCGTTCACCAGGTTCGCCTTGATCACCCGGTGGCCGTTCGCCTGCAAAATCTGCGCAACCGAATAGCCCAGCAGGTTGTTGCGGATATGGCCCAGGTGAAGCGGCTTGTTCGTGTTCGGAGACGAGTATTCGATCATCACCGTGCGCCCCGTCGGGGGCAGTTCCCCATAATGGTCGTCGGCAGCCAGCTCCGTGAAGCGCGACGCCCAGAACGAACCCGCCAGCGAGAGATTCAGGAAGCCCTTGATCACGTTGTAGGCACGGATCTCCGCAACGTGCGACGTCAGGTACTCCCCGATCTCCGTCGCCGTGGCCTCCGGAGACTTCCGGCTCCGGCGAAGCAGCGGGAACGTGACCAGCGTATAGTCGCCCTCGAACTCCCGGCGTGTCTTCTGGATCTGCAACGGCTCCCCGCCGAGCTCCCCGTAAAGCGCCTCGACCGCCTGCCGAACCGCTCCCGAAATATAGTTCTCGATATTCATGTCCTTTTGATTTTCGACCGCAAATTTAACGCTTTTCACCGAATAACCAATCGCCTGCACCCCTTTCTTTTGGCTTTTCGCTCCGCTTGCATTATCTTTGTCTTCCGAAATACCCCGAACCGACACATGGAAATTCTCATCATCGTCATCCTGATCCTCCTCAACGGAGTATTCGCCATGTCCGAAATGGCTCTCGTCTCCGCCCGGAAGTCGAACCTCGAAATGCAGGCCCGGCAGGGCAGCAAAGGTGCACGAAAAGCCCTCAAACTCGCCAAAGACCCCGACCGATTCCTATCCACCGTGCAGATCGGAATCACCCTGATCGGAATCCTTACCGGTATCTACTCCGGAGATACCCTCGCCGCCAGGTTCGGAACCAGCCTCGCCACCCTCGGAATACCCGTCCGGACGGCAACCGTCATCGCACAGGTCGCCATCGTCATCGTCGTCACCTACCTGACCATCATCTTCGGCGAACTGGTCCCCAAACGCATCGGCATGAACGCCGCAGAACGCGCCGCAAAGATCGTAGCGCGCCCCATGGGATTCCTCGCCGCAATCGCCTCGCCCTTCGTCTGGCTCCTCGCCAAAAGCACCGCTGCCGTGACCCGGCTGCTGGGGCTCCGGGAGTCCGGAAGCAAGGTCACCGAAGCCGAAATCCGATCCATCATCCAGGAGGGTGCCGAGGACGGCGAGGTGCAGCAGGTCGAACAGCAGATCGTCGGACGCGTCTTCTCGCTCGGGGACCGGACCGTCAAGTCGATCATGACCCACCGCAGCGAAATCGCATGGATCGACCTCGCCATGACGCCCGAACAGATTCACGAAATCGTCGCACAGGCCCCACACAACCGATACCCCGTCGGCGACGGAAGCCTCGACAGAATCCTCGGCGTGGTCTATCTCAAAGACCTATTCCTCCACCTGACCGATCCCGACTTCGATATCCGAAAACTGATCACTCCCGGAAAATTCTTCCACGAGGAGTTCGAAGTCTACAACGCCCTCGAACAGCTCCGCAACGAACAGCTCGGGTACGGAATCATCTGCGACGAATTCGGTGTCACCCGCGGAATCATCACCCTCAAAGACATCTTCGAGGCGCTCGTCGGCGAACTCCCCGACCCCCGCGAGGAACCCGACATCGTGCGACGCGACGACGGTAGCGCACTCGTCGACGGGCAGTGCCCCTTCTACGACTTCCTCGCCGCGTTCGGCGTCGAGGACGACTTCCCCGCCAATGCCTACAACACCGTCAGCGGTCTGATCCTCGACCTGCTCGGACATATCCCCGCAACGGGCGAAAAACTCGAATGGTGCGGTTTCTCGTTCGAAATCGTCGACATGGACGGAGCCCGAATCGACAAAATACTCGTCACCCACCGTCCGCAAGAACCCGAAGAAGCATGAAAATCGCCGACATAGACCTCGGAGAACAGCCCCTGCTGCTCGCACCCATGGAGGACGTCACCGACCCCTCGTTCCGATACATGTGCAAACGCTTCGGCGCCGATGTCGTATACACCGAATTCATCTCCTCCGACGGGCTGATCCGCGACGCCGCCAAGTCGCTCAAAAAACTCGAAATCGACGACGCCGAACGGCCCGTCGGCATCCAGATCTACGGCCATCTGATCGAACCCATGGTCGAGGCCGCACGCATGGCCGAAGCCGCCGGACCCGACATCATCGACATCAATTTCGGATGCCCGGTGAAGAAGATCGCCGGGCGCGGAGCCGGCTCCGGCATGATGCGCAACCCCGACCTCATGGTCGAAATGACCCGACAGATCGTCCGGGCAGTACATACCCCCGTGACGGTCAAGACCCGCCTCGGCTGGGACAACGACTCGAAAAACATCGAGGAGATCGCCCTCCGCTTGCAGGACGTCGGAATCGCCGCACTCACGATTCACGGACGCACCCGCGCACAGATGTATCGCGGCGAGGCCGACTGGACCCTCATCGGCGCCGTCAAGAACAACCCCGCCATCCGCATCCCCATCATCGGAAACGGAGACGTCGACTCGGGGCCCAAGGCCCGCGAGATGTTCGACCGCTACGGCGTCGACGGCGTGATGATCGGGCGCGCCACCTACGGACGCCCCTGGATCTTCCGCGAAATCAAGCATTTCCTCGCTACGGGAGAGATCCTGCCCCAGCCGTCGGTCGTGGAGCGCGTCGCCATCGCCAAGGAGCATCTCCGCAAGTCGCTCGAAATCAAGGGCCCTCATGTCGGGATTCTCGAAATGAGGCGACATCTCACCAACTACTTCAAGGGGTTGCCCGACTTCAAGTCCACACGCCTGAAACTCGTCACGTCGCTCGACATCGACGAACTCTTCGCCACGCTCGACTGCGTGGCCGAGCGTTGGGGCGGGTATGATCTCTCCCGGGCCGTGCCCGCACCCCTCTCCCACGATCTCTGACTCCGGGCCGGCGGTCCGGACCGGAAACAAAAGGTACAAAAAAATCCATCCGAGTACGGATGGATTTTTTAATACATGGAACGATCCGGACGGAATGTCGGCAGGGAGCCGGTCCAGCAGAACTTTTCCGGATATCTCCCGGCCCCGGCTGGATTTTCCCCCGCCCCGGCGCCTATTTCAGAACCCGTTCGATGTAAGCCTTATAGTCCTTCACCTCCGGCTTGTAGTCGTCGTCCTCGAACAGCGGCGACGAGATCAGAAAGTCCGCCGAAGAGCGGTTCACCGCCGTCGGAACGTTATACAGCGTCGCCAGACGAAGCAGCGCCTTCACATCCACATCATGCGGCTGCGCCGACATCGGATCCCAGAAGAAGATCAACGCATGGATCTTTCCGTCGGCAATCATCGACCCCAACTGCTGGTCGCCACCCAGAGGGCCCGATTTCAACAGCGTGATCTCCAACTCCGGAGCCGTGCCATCCACAGCCTCGTGCTCCGCACGATGGTCCCGAAGCGTCTTCTCGACCATCTTGCCCGTCGTACCCGTGCATACCAGATGGTGGCGGCCCAGCTTGTCGCTGTTCCAGTCCACCCACTCCGCCAGGTCGCGCTTCATGTTGTCGTGCGCAACCAGCGCCAGAACCCGTTTCATCCGACTTTCCATACGATTCCAATGACAAGTTTATTGCTGCTCCGCAGCCGCATCCTCCTCGCTCGGAAGCTTGAACTCCGTGAAGCCCACGCTCACCAGCAGGTTATACCACGAAAAGCATTTCTTGATGTCCGAAACATGCACCCGGTCCCGGTCGTACTCCGGAAGAACCTCCGCAAAGGCCGCCTTCAACGCCTCGGGGGACGACTTCGGGTCGATGGCCGTCTTGCCGCCCGTATGCTCGTAGATCCGTGTGAAAACATCCGCCAGCGCGATGTCGTCACCCTCGGTGAACATCGAAATCTCCGACAGCGCACTCACCCGCGCATTCGCCGAAGCGTTCATCCGGCGACCGTCCAGCAGCGACTCCACGATCACGCCGCGCGTCGACTGCGCAACGTACTTATACAACCCCGGCTGGCCCGAAATGGCCAGAATCTCTTTCAATTCCATAGTTTCTTCTTGATTTGGTTCTATTTCCTATTGGTCCGCGGAGGTATCAGACCTCCGTCAATCATTCTTCACATGCACGTCCATCTGCGGGAACGGGAAGTTGATCCCCGCCTTCGGAAGCTCCTTGTAGAAGCGTTCGTTGTATTCGAAAAAAACCGCCCAGTAATCCTCGTTCCGCGTCCACACCCGGATCGTCAGGTTCACCGAACTGTCCGCCAGCGCCGCAACCCACACCACCGGAGCCGGGTCCGGAAGAATCCGCGCATCGCCCGAAAGCATCCCCAGAATCACACTCCGGGCCGTATCCACATCGTCGCCGTAGGAGATCCCGACCGTCCAGTCCACACGCCGAAGCTCGGCCGTCGAGTAGTTGTCGATGATCGCCGTCGCGATCGAGTTGTTCGGAATGTAGATCGTCTGGTTGTCCGTCGTCGTGATCACCGTCGAGAAGAGTTTGATCTCCCGCACCGTGCCCGACTGTCCCTGCGCCGAAATGTAGTCCCCCACCCGGTAGGGCTTCATCAGCAGGATCATCACCCCGCCCGCAAAGTTCTGCGCCGTGCCGCTCAACGCCATACCGATGGCCAGCGTCGCCGCCGAAGCCACCGCAATCAGCGACGTCACGTTCACACCAAGCGTCGATACAACGATCAGAATCAGCAGCAGCGTGAAGACCGCACGGACCGAACTCCGCGAAAAGGCCCGAAGCGACTGGTCCACGTTGCGCCGCTCCATCGCCACGTCCAGCAGCCGGATCAGGCGGTGAAGAACCCACCGACCGATGTAGTAGACCGCCAGCGCAATCAGAATCTTTACCACCACCCACAGCGCCTCCGACAGCAGATTGCGCGAAATCTCACTGAAATCCAAATTCATCAGGCGGTTGACGGTCTCCGCAAACTTCGCCTTCTGGACGCTGTCCGGCACCATGAGCGGCGCCGCGGGAGTATCGGTTGCAAATAATGTCCACATGGTTCCTGTCGTTTGGGGTACGGGCTGCAAAAATACGTCCGAAATACGCTTTTGATCTCCCGAACCCTCTTTTATCGCACAAAAATAGCCAAAAAAAGCAGAACTTTATTAACTTTGTCTATGCTTTTTACCGAAACGCCCAAAACACCCTTCGTCAAACCATGCAGAACAACGTCGAAATCATTCAGATAAACATCTCCGGAGAGGACAAGCCCGGTATGACCTCCTCGCTGACCGAAATCCTCGCCCGATACGACGCTTTCATCCTCGACATCGGACAGGCCAACATCCATCAGTCGCTTACGCTCGGAATCCTCATCAAAACCACGTCCGACAAGTCCGGATTCATCATGAAGGAGCTCCTCTTCAAGGCCTCCGAACTCGGAGTCATGATCCGTTTCACGCCCATCTCCGAGGAGAAGTACAACGACTGGGTCGGAAGACAGGGCAAAAACCGATACATCATCACCCTCCTCGGTCGAACCGTAACCGCCCGGCACATCGCCGAAGTCACGAAGGTCGTCGCCGAACACGGACTCAACATCGACGCCATCAAACGACTCACCGGACGAATGCCCCTCAAAGAGGACAACCGCGCCGCAAAGTCCTGCATCGAACTCTCCGTGCGCGGATCGCTCACCGACGAGGAGCGAAGCACCATGCAGGAGGGATTCATGAACCTCTCCGAAATCGGACTCGACGTCTCCTTCCAGAAGGACGACATCTACCGCCGGAGCCGACGCCTGATCTGCTTCGACATGGACTCCACCCTGATCGAAACCGAAGTCATCGACGAACTCGCCGAACGCGCCGGGGTCGGCGACCGCGTCCGCGAAATCACCGCCAGCGCCATGCGCGGCGAAATCGACTTCCGCGAAAGCTTCACACAGCGCGTCGCCCTGCTCAAAGGCCTCGACGTATCCGTCATGGAGGAGATCGCTCGCAACCTCCCCATCACCGAAGGACTCGAACGGATGATGACCATCCTCAAACGCGTCGGATACAAAACCGCAATCCTATCCGGAGGATTCACCTACTTCGGAAACTACCTCCGCCAGAAATTCGGGTTCGACTACGTATACGCCAACGAACTCGAAATCGAAAACGGAAAACTCACCGGACGATACGTCGGCGAGATCGTCGACGGTCGCCGAAAGGCCGAACTCCTCCGTCTGCTCTGCCAGTTCGAGTCGATCAACATCGCACAGTCCGTGGCCGTCGGGGACGGCGCCAACGACCTCCCGATGCTCAATCTCGCCGGTCTCGGCATCGCCTTCCATGCAAAACCGAAAGTCAAGGCCACGGCCCGTCAGTCCATCTCGACCATCGGGCTCGACGGAATACTCTATTTCCTCGGCCTGAAGGATTCGAGAATCGAGGCCTGACCCCGCGCCCCCGTCGTTCGCCGAAAATGATCCCGCTCCGCCGCAGATCCCTCCCGAAGGCTGCCGCAATCGCCGCGCTGACGGCTCTTGCGGCAACGGGGTGCTACGACAGCGGATTCCGCAGTCCGGACCCCTCGCAGACCGAAGAGTCCGTCACCCAGACCATCGCCGGACTCAAAGACCGATTCCTCGGAACTCCGTTCGTCGTGGAGACCGACATCGCCGTCGCCGGAGTCGTCACCTCCTCCGATCAGGCGCAGAACTTCTACCGCACGATCTGCATCGAGGAGAATGGCGCGGCACTCGAAATCATGGCCGGAATCGACCGCCTGCACAACGATTTCCCGATCGGATGCCGCGTGGCGCTCCACCTGAAAGGACTCACCGTGGCCGAAAGCCGCGGCGTCCTCCAGGTCGGAAAGGCGCCCGCGCCCGGAAGCGGGTACGATACCGACTACATCGGTTCAAAAGCCGAACTGGACCGGATTCTCGTCCGAACATCCGAACGCATCCTTCCCCCGGTCCCCACACCGATGAGCATCCCGGAACTAACGGTCGGACGGTGCGGAACCCTGGTCCGGATCGAAGGGCTGCATTACGACCCCGAAGAGCTCGCGGAAAGCGCTTGGAGCGGATACAAAAACTTCTCCGACAAGGATGGAAACTCCGTCTGCACCTACGTGCGCAACTATGCCGCATTCGCCGGAAACGACGTGCCCGTGGGCGAGGTCGCGCTGACCGGCATCCTGCAATACGACAACACCGGCGAGGGACGATTCCTGCTGAAACTCCGTGATGAAAACGATTGCGTGCATTAGCCTGCTGCTGGCCGTCGGGTGCGACAGCTCCTCCGAACCCCGTTTCGACCAAACTCCCGAAGCAACCCGCATCTCGATCGCCGGGCTCAAAACCCTCTGCGACGGAGCTGCTTCCGCACTCATCGCCCGCGATGCGACCATTTGCGGCGAAGTCGTCGCAAACGATCTGTACGGAGAGTTCCTACGTGAGATCATCATCCAGGACGATACGGGCGGAATCACCGTCGCCATCGAAAGCCAGCAGCTCGCCGACCGATTCCCGTTCGGAGCCATCGTGGAGATCCGATGCAACGGACTATCGCTCTGCGATTACGGTGGCAAAATCGAGATCGGAACGGAACCCGGCGACGACGGAAAACCCGGTGAAATTCCCGAAGAGGAGATCGGTCGCTATCTCCGCACGGTCGGTACAGCAGAAACGGAGCCCCGGATACGGATCCTGCGTTTCGGGGAGGTGACGGAACGTCACGTCGACACCCGCGTGCGGTTCGAAGGGGTACGCTTCGTCGAAACCGGAGCCGCATGGTGCGATACCGATCCCGAAACCGGGCGTCTCGTCTCCACCGAACGCGAAATCGTCGATTCCGACGGAAACCGATTCTTCGTCAGGACCCTGTGGAGTTGCTACTACGGAACCGAACCGCTGCCCGAAGGCGACGGCGCCCTGACCGGCGTGATCGATTATTTCGGAGGAAAATACACCCTCCGGGTCACCTTCCGGGAAAAGGAATTCCCTGTTACAGAAGGAGAAAGGTTCCTTTACGAAGGGGGGGGGTTCGGCGACGCCGTCGCCGAAAAGGCCGAGGTCGGAACAAACGCAGACCCGGAATCGTGAGGCGATGCCGACGGCTTACCGTTGCAGCGCCTCCCAGAGCATGTCTTTCAGCGTCCGGATGTTCAGACCCGAAACGGAGGAGATAAATACCGACGGAACACCCTCCGGCAGGTGGCTGCGCATCTCCGCCATCAGCTCCTCGTCCAGCATGTCGCATTTCGTAATGGCCAGCAGGCGCTCCTTGTCCAGCAGCTCGGGGTTATACTGGGTCAGCTCGCCCAGCAGGATGTCGTAGTCCCGCCGGATGTCGTCGCTGTCGGCCGGAATCATGAACAACAGCACCGAGTTGCGTTCGATATGCCGCAGAAAGCGCGTACCCAGACCCCGGCCTTCGTGCGCACCCTCGATGATCCCCGGAATGTCGGCCATCACGAACGACTTGTGGTCGCGCACCTCGACGATCCCCAGATTCGGTTCCAGCGTCGTGAAGGCGTAGTTCGCGATCTTGGGCTTCGCCGCCGAGACAACCGACAGCAGCGTCGATTTCCCCGCATTCGGGAACCCTACCAGCCCGACGTCCGCCAGCACCTTCAATTCCAGCACGAAGGCCCCTTCGTCGCCCTCCTCGCCCGGCTGCGCATAGCGCGGCGTCTGGTTCGTGGCGCTCTTGAAGTGCCAGTTCCCGAGGCCGCCGCGCCCCCCTTTCAGCAGGACGAGGCGTTCTCCGTCCGAGGTCACCTCCCCCACCGTTTCGAGCGTCGTCGTGCCGTCCTCCAGCTCCACCACGCGCCGCGCCACCGTACCCAGCGGTACCGGAATCACGATGTCCTTCGCATCCTTGCCCGAAGAGCGCGCCCCGGAGCCGTTCTCACCGTCCTCGGCGAACTGGTGGCGCTGGTATTTCAGGTGGATCAGCGTCCAGTACTGTTTGTCGCCCACCAGCACGATGCTGCCCCCCTTGCCGCCGTCGCCGCCGTCCGGGCCCCCGAAGGCCACGAACTTCTCGCGCCGGAAGTGTGCCGAGCCCGCGCCGCCGTGTCCCGAACGGGCGAAAATCTTGACGTAATCCACGAAATTCGATCCTGCCATACGCTTTTCTGCATTTGACGCAGCCGGCAATCGGCGCCGGTGCGGGTTTTCCGCCTGCAAAGATAGTACAAAAAATGCAGACCGCGAAAACGGTCTGCACAAGAGAGAAATTCCGGAACTCGGGCACCCCCCCGCCGGAAACCGGGGCCGGGAGGAACCGATGTGCGGCAGAACCGGAAGCATCCGGGTCCGCGAGCGGCCGGAGGGACCGGAAGAAAATCAGCAGAAACCCAGGAAATCCGGGCCGCCGCCACGCTACACGTGAGCCGCCACGTAGTCGCCCACCTCCGAGGTCGTATAGCGCCGTGCCCCGGGGGCCGTCAGGTCCTCCGTGACGATCCCCGCCGCCAAAGCGGCATTCACCGCCTCGCGCACGGCACGCCCCTCGGCGTCGAGACCCAGGTGTTCGAGCAGCATCGCCGCCGAGAGGATCGTCGCCATCGGGTTGGCGATGTTCTTGCCCGCGGCCTGCGGGTAAGATCCGTGGATCGGCTCGAAAAGGGCCGCATCCGCCCCGACACTCGCCGACGACAGCATCCCCAGCGACCCGCTGATGACACTCGCCTCGTCGGTCAGGATGTCCCCGAACATGTTCTCCGTGACGATCACGTCGAAGTGCGTCGGCTGCCGGATGATCTGCATCGCCGCGTTGTCCACGAACATGTAGTCCACCTTCACCTCCGGGTATTCGGCCGAGACGCGCTGCGCCGTCTCCCGCCACAGCCGCGAGGTTTCCAGCACGTTCGCCTTGTCGACGACCGTCAGACGGCGGCGGCGCGTCATCGCCAGACGGAACGCCACATGCAGCACCCGCTCGATCTCCCCGACCGTATAGGTGCAGGTGTCGAAGGCCCTTTTGCCCCCTTCGTCGCGCCCCTGCGGACGCCCGAAGTAGATGCCGCCCGTCAGCTCGCGAACGCACACGAAGTCCGTGCCCCGCACCACCTCCGGGCGCAGCGGAGATCGGTCCGCCAACGCCTCGAACAGCGCCACAGGCCGCAGGTTCGCAAACAGTCCCAGCGACTTGCGCATCCGAAGCAGACCCTGTTCGGGGCGCACCTTCGACGTCGGGTCGTTGTCGTACTTCGGGTCCCCGATCGCCCCGAACAGCACCGCGTCCGCCGACTGGCAGATCCGGTGCGTCTCCTCCGGGTAGGGATCCCCCACCGCGTCGATCGCCGCAGCGCCCACCAGCGCCCGCGTATAGCTGATCCGATGGCCGAAGCGTTCGGCAACCCGGTCCAAAACCTTCACGGCCTCCGCGATGATTTCGGGGCCGATGCCGTCACCGGGCAACAATGCAATCTTGATTTCCATGATTCGTATGGTTTGTTTCGATGATATTCAACATCTTGACCGTCGCCTTGATCGCCGCTTCCGTCTGGTCGGCGTCCAGACCGTGGGTCCGGAACGTGCGCCCCTCCGACTCCCACGTGATGATCGTCTGCACGAAGGCGTCCGTCCGTCCGCCCGGAGGAATCGACACCGCATAGTCCCGAAGCATCGGGAACCGGCGCCCCAACTGCTCGCGGTAGATCTGGCGAAGCGCACGCATGAAGGCGTCATACTGTCCGTCGCCCGCCGACGTCTGCTCGTACTGCTCGCCGTGGATCTCGATCCGCAGCGTCGCAACGGGCCGCAAACCCTGTGCCAGCGACAGGCTGTAATTCAGAATCCGCACCGGAGCGTCCGTCTGGTCGTAGCGAAGCACGTCCGCAACGATATACGGAAGGTCGTCCAGCGTCACCAGCTCCTTCTTGTCGCTCAACTCCACGACCCGCTCCGTCACCTTCCGCATCGCCGTCTCGTCCAGTTCGATGCCCAGCACTTCGAGGTTTTTCAGGATGTTCGCCTTCCCCGACGTCTTGCCCAGGGCGTATTCCCGGACCCGGCCGAAGCGCTCCGGAAGCAGTTCGTTGAAGTAGAGGCCGTTCTTGTTGTCGCCGTCGGCGTGCACCCCCGCACACTGCGTGAAGACGTTCGCGCCCACGATCGGGCGGTTCGCCGGGATCCGTACTCCCGTATGCGACTCCACGGTGCGGCTCACACGGTAGATCCGCGACTCGTCGATGTCGGTCCGGCACCCCAGCCGGTCGTGGAGCACCGCCACGGTGCTCGACAACGGCGCGTTGCCCGCCCGTTCGCCCAGTCCGTTGATCGTCACGTGGACGCCCCCGAAGCCCGCACGGACCGCGGCGGCCGTATTCGCAACCGCCAGGTCGTAGTCGTTGTGGGCGTGGAAATCGAAGCGAAGCGACGGGTAGCGCGTCGTCATTTCGCGGCAGAAGCGCTCCGTGTCGCAAGGGTCCAGCACCCCCAGCGTGTCGGGGCACATGAAGCGCCGAACCGGAAGGTCAGCCAGGGCGTCGAGCATCGCATAGACATAATCCGGCGAGCGGCGCATGCCGTTCGACCAGTCCTCGAGGTAGAGGTTCACGCCCATCCCCCGCTCCGCCGCCCGCAGGATCTCCGCACGCACGTCCGAAAGATGCTCCGCCGGCGTGCGCCGCAGCTGCTCCTCGCAGTGCTTCCGCGAACCCTTCGCCAGCAGGTTCACAACCCGGCAGCCCGCCGTCCACAGCCACTCGACCGAGACGCCCCCGTCGATGAAGCCCAAAGCCTCGACCCGGTCCGCGTATCCCTTCCCGGAGGCCCACTCGGCAATCGCCCGCACGGCCTGCTCCTCGCCCTGCGAAACCCGCGCCGAGGCGATCTCGATCCGGTTCACGCGCAGCTCTTCGAGCAGCAGACGCGCGATCGACAGCTTCTCGCGCGCGTTGAACGACACGCCCGAGGTCTGTTCCCCGTCGCGAAGCGTCGTGTCCAGAATCTCGACCGTCCGGGTCGTCATTCCGTCGTTCCGCATCGTTGCCGCTCGTAGGATTCGATCTCCGCCGAGATGCTCCGCAGGTAGTCCACGTCGTCGTAGCCGTTTTGCAGGCACCGTTTCTTATAGGCGTCGATCTCGAACGGCGTGCTCGCACCGCTCGACACGATCGTGAAAAGCTGGTTGTCCAGGTCGACCGTGAACTGCGCCGACGGGTCGCGGCGGATCTCGTCGAAGATCGCACGGAGGAACTCCTCGCTGACCCGCACCGGCAGCAGGCCGTTGTTCAGCGCGTTGTTGCGGAAAATGTCCGCGAAGAAGCTCGACACAACGACCCGGAAACCGTAGTCGGCAATGGCCCACGCGGCGTGTTCGCGCGAACTCCCGCAGCCGAAGTTCCGCCCCGCCACGAGGATCTGCCCCCCGTAGCGCGGGTCGTTCAGCGGAAACGTCGCAACGGGACGGTTCGCCGCATCGTAGCGCCAGTCGCGGAAGAGGTTGTCCCCGAAGCCCTTGCGCTCCGTAGCTTTCAGAAAGCGCGCCGGGATGATCTGGTCGGTATCTATGTTCTCCACCTCGACGGGCACCGCCCCCGAAGTGAAGGTCTCGAATTTGGGTATCGACATGTCGTTCGTGTTTTTAAAATCCGAAAAGTTCGCGCGGGTCGGTGATGCGCCCCGTCACCGCGGCAGCTGCGGCTACCGCAATGCCCGCAAGCATCGTCCGCGCTCCGGGGCCCTGGCGCCCCTCGAAGTTGCGGTTCGAGGTCGAAACGCTGTATTTCCCTGCCGGGATCTTGTCCGCGTTCATCGCCAGGCACGCCGAGCAGCCCGGCTGCCGCAGTTCGAAGCCCGCATCCGCAAGGATCCGGTCCAGGCCCTCGGCCACGGCCTGCGCCTCCACGCCCTTCGAGCCCGGGACGATCCACGCCGTGACGCCCGCGGCCTTCCGGCGGCCCCGGACCAGCTCGGCAAAGCGCCGCAGGTCCTCGATCCGCCCGTTCGTGCAGCTCCCGACGAAGACATAATCGACCGGCTTGCCCAGCATCCGTTCGCCCGCCTTGAAGCCCATGTATTCCAGCGCCTTCGGGTCCGCAGCGGCCGGGATCTCGCCGTCGATCGCCATCCCCATGCCGGGGTTCGTGCCGTAGGTGATCATCGGCGCGATGTCGGCGGCGTCGAACCGGTACTCCTTGTCGAAAACCGCATCCGCATCGCTGTAAAGCTCCCGCCAACGCGATACGGCCTCATCGAACGCCGCACCCTGCGGCACCCGTTCGCGGCCCCGCAGGTAGGCGAACGTCTTCTCGTCCGGAGCGATCATGCCGCCCCGCGCCCCGCACTCGATGCTCATGTTGCAGACCGTCATCCGGCCCTCCATCGACAACGAGCGGATCGTGCTCCCGGCGAACTCGATGAAGTAGCCCGTGCCGCCCGAAGCCGTGATCTGCGAAATAATATATAGAATCACATCCTTCGCCTCCACGCCCGGGCGCAGCGCCCCGTCGACCGTGATGCGCATCGTCCGCGGCTTGGTCTGGATGATGCACTGGCTCGCGAAGACCATCTCCACCTCCGAAGTCCCCACGCCGAAGGCCACGGCCCCCAGCGCCCCGTGCGTCGACGTGTGGCTGTCGCCGCACACGATCGTCATCCCCGGCTGCGTGAAGCCCAGCTCCGGGCCGATGATGTGCACGATGCCCTGACGCGGGTTCCCCACGCCGAAGTGCTCGATGCCGTGTTTCGCGCAGTTCGCAGCCAGAGCCTCGACCTGACGCCGCGACTCCGGTTCCCCGATCGGCAGGTGCTGGTTCACAGTCGGGATGTTGTGGTCCGCCGTCGCCGTGATCTGCGACGGCCGCGCAACGCCGATCCCCCGACGGTCCAGACCCGCAAAGGCCACCGGCGAAGTTACTTCATGGATATACTGGCGGTCGATGTAAAGCACACAACGGCCCCCGTCCTCGATACGCACCGTGTGTGCGTCCCAGATCTTGTCCAAAAGCGTCTTTCCCATATCACGCCTCCTCCTCTTCCTTGCGTTCCGTAACATTCAGGGCGCGCAGTGCGTCGAGGAACGCCTCGACCGACGCACGCGTCGTATCCGTATGGGCCGCGAAGCCGTGCACCGTGCGGTTGCCGCACGCCACCTGAACGTGGACACGCCCCACGTCGTTCGAGCCCCGCGTGATGGCCTGCATCAGGAACTCCGTCAGCACCACCTTCTCGTTGATCAGCGTCTTGATCGCCGAAACCGCAGCATCCACCGGCCCGTTGCCCGTGGCGATCGCCATCCGCTCGTGGTCGCCGAATTTCAGCACCACCGTGGCCGTCGGAACCAGCGTCCCGGTCGTCACCTGCAAGAACTTCAACGCCACGGACTGCTGTTTCATCCGGTCGATGTCTCCCACCAGGTACAACAGGTCGTAGTCGTGGATCTCCTTCTTCTTGTCGGCCAGCGCCAGGAACTTCTCGTAGGTCGCGTCCAGCTCCTCCTGCGTCAGGTCGTAGCCCAGCAGTTCGAGCCGGTGGACCAATGCCGCACGTCCGCTCCGAGCCGTCAGCGCAATGACCGACTCGTTCAGGCCGATATCCTGCGGGTCGATGATCTCGTAGGTCTGGCGGTCCTTCAGGACCCCGTCCTGGTGGATCCCCGACGAGTGCGCGAAGGCATTACGGCCCACGATCGCCTTGTTCGGCTGGACCGGCATGTTCATCAGGCTCGATACCAGGTGCGACGCCTTCGTGATCAGGCGCGAGTCGATCCCCGTGTCGATCGCCACGTCCTTGTGGCAGCGGAGCGTCATCACCACCTCTTCGAGCGACGTGTTGCCCGCCCGTTCGCCGATGCCGTTGATCGTCACCTCCGCCTGCCGCGCCCCGTTCAGAACGCCGCTCAACGTGTTCGCCGTGGCCATGCCCAGATCGTTGTGGCAGTGCGTCGAGAGGATCGCACGGTCGATGTTCGGAACGTGGTCCATCAGGTATTTGATCTTCGCGCCGTATTCGTTCGGAAGGCAGTAGCCCGTCGTGTCCGGAATGTTCACCACCGTCGCACCCGCGGCAATCACCGCCTCGACGACCCGCGCCAGGTAGACCACGTCCGCACGACCCGCATCCTCGGCGTAGAACTCAACGTCCTCGACATAACGCTTCGCGTACTTCACCGCCGCGATCGCCCGTTCGAGAATCTCCTCCGGCGTCGAGCGCAACTTGTCGTAGATATGCTGCGGCGAAACACCGATACCCGTGTGGATCCGTTTCCGTTTGGCCAGGCGCAGCGCATCCGCCGCAACGTCGATATCCTTCTCCACGGCCCGCGTCAAGGCGCAGATCGTCGGCTCCGATACCGCTTTCGAAATTTCAAGAACCGAGTTGAAATCTCCCGGACTCGAAATCGGAAAGCCCGCCTCGATGATATCAACGCCCAGCGCTTCCAGCAGCTTGGCGACCTCGATCTTCTCCGTGGTGTTCAACTGGCAACCGGGAACCTGTTCCCCGTCGCGCAACGTGGTGTCGAAAATGTACAGTCTCTCGCTCATACTCGAACCTTTTTATGAAAGGATAAAAATGCAGTGACGCCCCCTCACGCTCCCGTGCGGCAAACGCCACCGTTTACTGGCTTTTCACTTACAATCCGTAACCAGATCCCGCCATACAACTGAAATCCGAACGGATCCGAACACCTTTCCCTGTCGGAATGAAACATCAATCATCCGCATAACGTGCTCGTTCTTTGGCAAATATAATAATTTTTTAAGATTTTCAAAAACAAATTCCGCAAATTTCGATTCTTTATACGCCGGCGGCCCTCCGAACCCGAAGGTCGGAGGGCCGCAATACACTCGGAATGCTCCCGTTACAACGTCAGCGGCTCATAGGGAAGTCCCCACGCCTCGGCAACCGGCCGGTAGACCGTCTTCCCCGAGACGATGTTCAGTCCCAAAGCCAGCTCCGCATTCTCGCGAGCCGCCCGCTGCCAGCCCTTGTCGGCCAGTTGCAGCACGTAGGGAAGCGTCGCATTCGTCAGCGCCAGCGTCGACGTGCGCGGAACCGCACCCGGAATGTTCGCCACACAGTAGTGCAGGATCCCGTCCACGTAGTAGACCGGATCCTCGTGCGTCGTCGGACGCGACGTCTCGAAGCAGCCGCCCTGGTCGATCGCAACATCCACCATCACCGTCCCCGGCTCCATATCCTTCAACATCTCCCGCGTGACCAGCTTCGGCGCCTTCGCCCCCGGAATCAGCACCGAACCGATCACCAGATCGGCGTGTTTCAGCTCCTCGCGGATGTTGTACTCCGACGACATGAGCGTCTTCACGTTCTTCGGCATCACGTCAGCCAGGTAGGTCAGCCGTTGCAGCGAGATGTCGCAGATCGTTACGTCGGCACCCGTCCCGGCTGCCGTCCGTGCCGCGGCCGTACCCACGACTCCCGCGCCGATCACGAAGACCTTCGCCGGCTTCACGCCCGGAACGCCGCCCAGCAGCACCCCCTTGCCGCCGCGCGGCTTTTCCAGAAAGTAACGGCCCTCCTGCGTCGCCATGCGCCCCGCAACCTCCGACATCGGAATCAGCAGCGGAAGCGACCCGTCGGCTCGCTCGACCGTCTCGTAGGCGCAGCAAACCGCCCCGCTGTCGAGCATCGCGTGCGTCAGCGGCTCGCTGCTCGCAAAATGGAAGTAGGTGAAAACCAACTGGTCGCGGCGGATCAGCCTGTACTCCGGAGCGATCGGCTCCTTCACCTTCACGATCATCTCCGCCGCAGCGTAGACATCCTCGATCGTCGGAAGAAGCTCCGCCCCCACAGCCGTATAGGCCGCATCGGGAAAGCCGCAGTTCTCTCCGGCCGAAGCCTGTACATACACTTGGTGTCCCCGCTTCACGAGCTCCCGGGCCCCGGCAGGGGTCAGACCAACGCGATTCTCGTTGTTCTTGATCTCTTTGGGAATTCCGACAATCATGGGTTGAAGTTTTTAAGGTTTTACCCCTACAAAATACGAATTCAAAACCAAAATCCCAAAAAAATCATCCGATTTTTATCCCCGCATCAAAATCGGTAAGAGATCGTAAGGTAGAACGTCCGCGGAAGCAGATACGTATAGCGCGTGGCGTGCGGCGTGTAGAAGGTCGCGTCGCCCGACGAAATGCGGCGGACGCGGAGCGATTCGTAACCGTTATAGGGTATATCGCTGTCGCCCAGCAGATTCTTCAACAGCAACGACACCGTGAGCCGCGAACGCGAAAACCAGAAGGTCTTGAACAGCGAGCCGTCGAGCGTGAAGGCGTCCGGAAGGCGCTCCTGGCAGATGAAGGCCGCGAAGGCCTCCGGCGTGATGCCGCCCTGTCCCGCAAGCCGGTCCGTACGCCGCAGCGCCATCGGCTCCACGAACCGGCGGCCCGCATACCCCGCCGACAGGTGAACGCCCCAGCCCCGGCGTCCGAACCACGACAGTTCGCCCGCAGCGGTCAGCTGCGGAGCACCGCCCACCGCGCAGCCGCCCATCCGGCTCCGGGAACCCCGGTCCACAGGCGTATTGTCCACGTCGGAGAGAACCGTCACGACCGGATCCCGCACGTAGCGGTAGCGGCCCGCCGAGGCCGCCAGCGTCAGCTCCCAGCGATCCGCAAGCCGGATGTCGGCGGCCAGCTCCACACCGCAGGACCACGTACCGATGCCCGTGACCGCGAGGTCGCAATAGACGTAGGACATGTCGTCGTAGTAGCGGCGCGTCTGCATGCCGTCGAGCGTCAGCACCGTGAAGAGCGTCGCCTGGAAATCCACCCGCGGGCCCGTCAGGCGGTAGGCGGCTTCGGCCGCAAAGCTCCGCTCCGCACGGGCATCACCGACCGTGCGGTTGTTGTAGAGCGGCTGGTAGAAGAGATCCGACGCCTCGGGCGTGCGCGACGACGCCAGAAGCGTCAGCGACGCATAGTGCCGCGGCGTGAAGGACCACCCCGCCGTCGCACGCACCGTCCACGGCGCAAAGCGCAGCGTGCGCGACGGTCCGCAGGACTGCGAACCCGGAAAGAGCTCCTTCTCGTAGTGGCCCCGACGGTTCACCGACGTGTGGCCGAGCGACAGCCACAACGCTCCGAGAAAGCGGTCCGAGCGGTAGTCCGCCTCGAAAAACGCCTGCGCATGCCGCGTCGTGAGCGTATAGTCGTAGCCGAAGCGGTCGCCCGCGCGGATCATCCGGTCCGGGTGGCGGAGGTCGTTTTGGAGCAGCGTGCCGTAGGTGTCGTCGTCGATCAGGTACTGGTCGATGTCGACGATATGGTCCGCGCCCAGCAGATCGCGCATCTCCTTGTAGTGGCGGCGGTCGTCCAGCCGCACCTCGGCACCATAGCGGAACGTCAGGCTGCGATCGACCTCCGTCGTGAAAAGCGCGCGC
>DSTMR04002__coassemble_875_pt1 | contig 30232 bp, 23 predicted proteins | sample DSTMR04002__metabat2_high_PE_025 | metagenome-assembled genome bin DSTMR04002
TCCCCTCATCTCTTCCCCTCATCTCTTCCCCTCATCTCTTCCCCTCATCTCTTCCTCTCCTCTCGCTCCTCTTCCCCTCTCGCTCCTCTCTCCCTCTCTCTCGCGCTCCCGGCCCCTCTCACGGCCCCCGGCTACTCCTCGATGAAGTCGACGTTCACCTCGCGCTGGAAGACCTCCTGCAACGAGATGTTGGTCTCGGTGGTGGCGATGCCCTGAATGCGCAGAATGCCGTCGAAGATCGTGTGCATGAGGTGTTCGTTATCCACGCAGTAGAGTTTCACAAGGATGTTGCCCTTGCCGGTGATGTAGTGGCACTCGACGATCTCGGCGACTTTTTGGAGCTCCTCCACGGTGCGGGCCTGCAACTGCGGGTCTTTGAGCATGATGCTGATGTAGGCGCAGACGTCGAAGCCGATCACCTTCGGATCGACGATCAGCCGGCTGCCGAGGATCACGCCCGCTTCGTCGAGCTTGCGGATGCGCTGGTGGATGGCCGCACCCGAGATGCCGCACTCACGTGCGATTTCCAGGAAGGGCATGCGCGCATTCTTGATGAGGTATTTGAGGATCTTGCGGTCGATTGCGTCCAATGTCGTTTTAGCCATATCTGTGGGGTTATTTGATGACGTTCAACTCCTTGCCGATTTTGGTGAAGGCGGCGATGCAGCGGTCCAGCTGTTCGAAGGTGTGGCCTGCGGAGACCTGCACGCGGATGCGTGCCTGGCCCTTCGGGACGACCGGATAGTAGAATCCCGTGACGAAGATGCCCTCGTCCTGCAACTTTGCGGCGAAGTCCTGCGAGAGCTTCGCGTCGTAGAGCATCACGGCGCAGATGGCCGACTGCGTGGGTTTGATGTCGAATCCGGCGGCCATCATGCCCTTGCGGAAGTGCTCGACGTTGGCCACCAGACGGTCGTGGAGTTCGTTGCTTTCGGCCAGCATGCGGAACATCTCGATTCCGGCGCCCACGACGGCGGGGGGCAGGGAGTTCGAGAAGAGGTAGGGGCGCGAACGCTGGCGGAGCATGTCGATGATCTCCTTGCGTCCGGTGGTGAATCCGCCCACGGCGCCGCCGAAGGCCTTTCCGAGGGTTCCGGTGAGGATGTCGACCTGTCCGCGGAGGTTGTAGAGTTCGGTGATGCCGCGGCCCGTTGCACCGAGGACGCCTGCCGAGTGGCACTCGTCGACCATGACCAGTGCGTCGTACTTCTCGGCCAGGGCGCAGATTTTGTCGAGCGGAGCGGCGTTGCCGTCCATCGAGAAGACACCGTCGGTGCAGATGATGCGGAAGCGCTGGGTCTGGGCCTTTTTCAGGCACTCTTCGAGTTCGGCCATGTCGGCGTTGGCGTAGCGGTAGCGCACGGCCTTGCAGAGGCGCACGCCGTCGATGATCGAGGCGTGGTTCAGGGCATCGGAGATGATGGCGTCCTGCTCGGTGAAGAGGGGTTCGAAGACGCCGCCGTTGGCATCGAAGCAGGCGGCATAGAGGATCGTGTCCTCGGTTCCGAAGTAGTCGGAGATGGCCTTTTCGAGCTCCTTGTGGATGTCCTGGCAGCCGCAGATGAAGCGCACGGAGGACATGCCGTAGCCGCGGGCGTCCATGGCGCGCTTTGCGGCCTCGATCAGGCGGGGGTTGTCCGAGAGTCCGAGGTAGTTGTTGGCGCAGAAGTTCAGGACCTTCCGACCTGCAACCTCGATCTCGGCACGCTGGGGCGACGAGATGATCCGTTCGTGCTTGTAGAGCCCTGCGGCCTCGATTTCGGCGAGTTCATGTTGCAGGTACTCCTTGATTTTTCCGTACATATCGCGTTAATGTTTTGATGAAATTCCGGTTATCGGGCTATCAATCTGTTACAAAGGTACGACAAATTTCCGAAAAACAGACACTTGCCGACATTAATTTTTCGCGCCCGGGGTTACGATTTGTCAGTTCCGCGGCCGAAACGAAATTCCAACCGGCATTTCCCACCCTCTCCCGGACTGCCGCACCCAACGCCGCATTCTCGGTCCTCCCCGCCGGCAGAGAGGGCTCCGGTCAACGATCCGGTCTGCAAAAAACGGTGCAAAAGCCCTCTCCAACCCGAAAAAAGACAGTCAACCGCCCCGTTTCGCGCCCTTTCACTCCCCTTCGCGCCGCAAATTTTCTCCGTTCCGACACGCTTGTTCCGAAAAATTTTATATCTTTGTTATTCAATCAATCATCTTTGCGACTTATGAAAAAATCGTGTGTCTTGGTGAGCGGCGGTGCCGGTTACATCGGCTCGCACACCACCGTGGAACTGATCAATGCCGGTTACGACGTCGTCATCGTCGACAACTTCTCCAACAGCGACATGGGCGCCGTCGAGGGCGTACGCAAGATCACCGGCATCGACATCCCCTTCGTCGAGGTCGACTGCTGCGACCGCGAAGCCTTCCGCAAGGTCTTCGAACAGTATGAATTCGACTCGGTGATCCACTTCGCCGCCTCGAAAGCCGTCGGCGAGTCGGTCCAGAAACCCCTCGAATACTACGGCAACAACCTCACGTCGTTCATGAACGTCATCTCGCTGATGCGCGAGTTCGGACGCCGGAACATCGTCTTCTCGTCGTCGTGCACCGTCTACGGCGAACCCGAGAAGCAGCCCGTCACGGAGCAGACGCCCCGCAAGCCGGCCACCTCGCCCTACGGCAACACGAAGCAGATGTGCGAGGATATCCTGCGCGACTCGCTGGCCGCCTATCCCGGACTGAAAGGTATCGCCCTGCGCTACTTCAACCCCATCGGCGCCCACCCGTCGGCCCTGATCGGCGAACTGCCGCGCGGCGTGCCGCAGAACCTCGTGCCCTACATCACGCAGACGGCTGCCGGCATCCGCGAATGCCTCTCGGTGTTCGGCGACGACTACCCGACGCCCGACGGTTCGTGCATCCGCGACTACATCGACGTCGTGGACCTGGCCCGCGCCCACGTGGCTGCCATCCGCCGCATGATCGAGGACAAGAACAAGACCCCCTACGAGATCTTCAACGTCGGTACGGGCCGCGGCGTCTCGGTGCTGGAACTGGTCCGCAAGTTCGAGGAGGTCAACCACGTGAAGCTCAACTACAAGATCGCGCCGCGCCGCGAGGGCGACATCATCGCCATCTGGGCCGACCCGACGCTGGCCAACACCGAACTGGGCTGGAAGGCCGAGCGCTCGCTCGATGAGACGCTGGCTGCCGCCTGGGCCTGGGAGAAGCACGTCCGCGGCATGAAATAGAGTCCCGGAACCGGAAAAACGGGGGAGAGGCGTCGCCGCTTCCCCGTTTTTTTCGTGTAAAAGGGTGATTCCGGGCGTTTTTCGGGCTGCGAAGTTTCTTTTTTCGATCCAAATGCTTATCTTTGCACCCCGAACAGGCGGAAATGGGATGCGACCCCCGAGGCCGCATTGAGAACCGCCGCAGGTAACACACTAAAAAACAAACACATCATGAAAACCATTTCGGTAAAGGCCACCAAACGTGCCGAGTTCGGCAAGAAGGCCGCCAAAGCCGTACGCCGCGAGGGCCTCGTACCCTGCGTACTGTGCGGAAACGGCGAAACGGAGATGTTCTCCGTGGATCCCCGCGAGATCAAACCCCTGATCTACACCCCCAACTCCTACATCGTCGAATTCGACGTCGAGGGCAAGAAGGAGCTCGCCGTACTGCGCGAGGCCCAGTTCCACCCCGTACGTGAGGAGATCCTCCACATGGACTTCTACCGCATCGCCGACGGCAAACCCGTCTCGATCGCCATCCCGGTACGCCTGACCGGCAACGCCGAGGGCGTGAAGGTCGGCGGCAAGCTCGTCCTGTCGGCCCGCAAGCTGACCGTGAGCGCCCTGGTCGAGAACCTGCCCGATGAGATTGTCGTTGACGTAACGCCGCTGGGCGTAGGCAAGACGATCTTCGTCGGCGACTTGCAGTTCGAGAACCTGAAATTCGTGACTCCGGCCACGACGGCCGTCTGCGCCGTACGCGTAACGCGTGCTTCGCGCGGTGCCGAGGCTGCCGCCAAATAGTCGCTGAAACGGCATGAAATACCTCATTGTTGGGCTCGGGAACATCGGCGCCGAGTACGCCGATACCCGCCACAACATCGGTTTCAAAGTGTTGGACGCCCTCGCAGAGGCGTCCAACGCTGTTTTTACCACGGCGCGCTACGGCGATGTGGCCGAGGTCCGCTACAAGGGCCGCACGCTCGTGCTGCTGAAACCCTCGACCTACATGAACCTCTCGGGAAAGGCCGTCCGCTACTGGCTGGATGCCGAAAAGATCGACCGGGAGAATCTGCTGGTCATCTCGGACGACATCGCCCTGCCGTTCGGCACCCTGCGCCTGCGCCCCAAAGGGAGCGCCGGGGGACACAACGGCCTGAAAAACATCGCCGAGCTGCTGGGCTCCGAGGAGTATGCCCGGATGCGCTTCGGCGTGGGCGGCGACTTCCCGAAGGGACATCAGGTGGAGTATGTGCTGGGGGAGTGGACCGACGAGGAGCGGCAGGCGATGCCCGAACGGTTGAAGGTCTTCGTCGACGCCATCCGTTCGTTCGTCACGCAGGGGTGCGCCCTGACCATGAACTTCTTCAACAAGAAATAAGCCCGTATTTGCAACTGCGAAGGCCGCCCCGTTCGAGGCGGCCTTTGTATTTTCGGGGAAGGAGGGTGTGCGGCGTCCCGTTTCCGGGTCTTTTTCAGCCTCTCCGGCGCTCACTCCTCATCGTCGTAGTAGAGGTCGTCCATGAGCGAGTCGAGTTCGCGCCGCTCCTTCTTCGTGGGACGCCCGGTGCCGCGGTCGCGGAAGACGAAGATCGTCTCGCGCGGAACGTTGAGTTTGTCCAGCTCCTCCTGCGGGGTGATGTTGAGGCAGTAGGCGGGGACGTTCTTGGCCGGCTGGCGGCTCGACACCAGGTCGAGCACCTTGTAGGAGTAGGTCACCTGCTGTTTCCGCACGGCGATCACGTCGCCGATCTTCACCTCGCGCGACGGCTTGGCGTAGGAGCCGTTCACCGTCACCTTGTTCGTGCGGATGGCATCGGCGGCATCGCTGCGGGTCTTGAAGACCCGCACGGCCCAGAGGTATTTGTCCAAACGAATATCTTCCATGATATCAGTAAATATTCCTGGTTTTATATTCCGAGCGCCGGAGCGTTTCCGGCCGCCGTTTTTTGTCAACCGTTGATCCGCAGCTCCTCGTTCTTCGGCCGATCGTGCGACTGCTCGTCGTTCTGACGGCTGACGCTCAAAATCATCCCCAGGGCTATGGCCGTGAAGAGTACCGACGAACCGCCGCGCGAGATCAACGGCAGGGTCTGACCCGTCTCGGGGATGAGGTTCACCGTCACCATGATGTGCAGCAGCGCCTGACACGTGATGAGCAGCGCCAGCCCCAGCACCAGCAGCCCCGGAAAGGCCGTCCCGCAGCGCCGGAAGATCTCGATCGCCCGGAAGAAGATCCACAGGTAGAGCATCAGCAGCAGCACGGCCAGAATGATGCCGTACTCCTCGACGAAGAAGGCATAGGCGTAGTCGCTCTCCGGGTGGATCATCTCCACGCGCATGGCGCTCTGCCCGGCGCCCTCACCGAAGATGCCGCCGTTGTGGATGGCGATCATCGAGCGTTCGGTATCGGTCAGATGCTCGATCGGTTTTTCGGTCTGCGGCTGGGTCCAGAGGTGAATCCAGGTCGAGACGCGGCCTTCGGCCGTCTCGCTGCGTCCGAGGTTGAGGGTCATGATGAGCACGATGCCCGCAACGGCCCACCCCACGAGTTTCATCAGTTCGCTGAACCGCACCCGCCCGATGAGCATCATGACCCACGAGGCCAGGAAGACCAGCACGGCCGACGAGGTGTGCGCCGGGAAGATCACCAGACACGACACAAAAACCGGCATCAGAATGGGCCACGTGCCCTCGTGCCAGATCTTGCGTTGCAGGGCCGACGAGCGCCATGTCCAGAACTTCCAGCTCGGGACGATGCGGATGCGGTCGATTTTCGACTGGCGTCCGGCCAGCTGCCGGGCCAGGAAGAGCACCGTGGCGACCTTCAACGCCTCGGAGGGCTGGAACTGGAAGGGTCCCAGCGGGATCCAGCGCGCCGCGCCGTTGGTCGTGGCGCCGATGAAATAGACGGCCAGCGTCAGGGCCACCGAAAGGAAGTAGATCGGCCGCGAAAAGAGGTTGTAGATCCGGCAGTTGATCTTCTGCACGGCAACCATGACGGCGAGACTGAACACCAGAATCATCAGTTGCTGACGCAGGAAATGGGCCGTCGACCGGGCCGTATGGGCGTCATAGGCCATCTTGGCCGTCGAGGAGTAGACCACCAGCACCGAAATGACGGAGAGCGCGGCGATGATGATCCACAGCACGCGGTCGCCGGTGAAGAGCCGGAACCGCGGCCGCTCCGCCTCCTCCGGGATCCGGTCCGGACGGTTGTTCCGATCCTCCGTTCCCGGGGCGGTCCCGCGCCGCCCCGCACGGCGGTCCCGCGCCCCGGAAGGTGCGCCGGGCGCCTCCGGAGCCGGCTCCGACTCCGGGAATACGGCAGCCGAAGGCCCCGCAGTCCGACGCGGCACGGCATCGCGGGCGAGTTCCGCCGCAGCCCGTTCATCGTATCCGTATCCGTCACGCTCCATAAGCGATTCCTTTCCTGTTTTCTATGCGTGTTCCCGGACCCACTCCTTGAAGAGTTCGCCCCGGTTCTCGTAGTTCTTGAAGAGGTCGAAGCTGGCGCAGGCCGGCGACAGCAGCACGGCATCGCCCGGACGGGCCGCCCGCTTGCAGGCCTCCATCGCGGCATCGAGCGACGCGGTCGAGACCACCTCCGGGACCACGCCCGTGAATTCGCGCACGAGTTTTTCGTTGTCCAGCCCCATGCAGACCAGCGTACGGACCTTCGCCCGCGCGAAAGCCTTCAAGGGTCCGTAGTCGTTGCCCTTGTCCGTGCCGCCGGCGATCCACACCACGGGGCGGGTCATGCTTTCCAGCGCATAGTAGACCGAATCGACGTTCGTGGCCTTCGAGTCGTTGATCCACAGCACGCCCTCCTTTTCCAGGACGGGTTCGAGCCGGTGCTCGACGGGCGCGAAATCGTAGAGCGAGCGGCGGATCTTCGCCGGGGCGATTCCGGCGGCCAGCGCCGCCAGCGAGGCCGCCATGGCGTTGTAGGCGTTGTGCAGCCCCTTGATCCGCAACTTCGCGGTGTCGATCTCCACGGAGGATTTCCCGGCCGTGGCCGTGAACTTCCCGTCGCAGAGGAACGCATCGCCGGCGCCGCTCGCCACGGCGCTGTGCGCCATGAAAGGGAGCTGCCGCATCCGCAGGTCGTATTTCGGAAGCTCCCGGCCGATCACCGGGTCGTCGCCCGAGTAGACGAACCAGTCGCGCGAGGTCATGTTCCGCGTGATGCGCATCTTGGCGTCGACGTAGTTCTGGAAGCAGTGGTCGTAGCGGTCCAGGTGGTCGGGCGTGATGTTCATCAGCACGCCGATATGGGCCCGGAAGCGGTACATGCCGTCCAGCTGGAACGAGCTCAATTCGAGCACATGCCAGTCGTACGAACCCGTGGCCACGGAGTAGGCGAAGCTCTCGCCGATGTTGCCGCCGAGGGCCACGTTGCAGCCCGCGTCGCGCAGGATCTTGTAGATGAGCGACGTGGTGGTGGTCTTGCCGTTCGAGCCCGTGATGCAGATGCACTTCGCGCGGCCCATGTAGCGGCCCGCGAACTCGATCTCCGAGATCACCGGAATGCCCGCCTCGCGGACCTTCCGCACGATGGGCGCCGTGTCGGGAATCCCCGGCGACTTGACGACCTCCGTGGCGGCGAGGATGCGCTCCTCCGTATGGCCGCCCTCCTCGTAGGGGACCTGCCATTCGTCCAGTTTTGCCTTGTAACGGTCGGCGATCTTCCCGGCATCCGAAAGGAAGACCCCGAAACCTTTCTTTTTGGCGAGGATCGCGGAGCCGTAGCCGCTGATGCCGCCGCCCAGTACGACGATGTTTTTCATGTTATCGGATCTTCAACGTAACCAACGTGATGGCTGCCAGCAGCAGCGAGATGATCCAGAAGCGGGTGACGATCTTCGTCTCGAAGATGCCCATCTTCTGGTAGTGGTGGTGGATCGGCGACATGAGCAGGATGCGGCGCCCTTCGCCGTACCTGCGCTTGGTGTACTTGAACCAGCCGACCTGCATCATCACCGAGAAACTCTCGACCAGGAAGACGCCGCACAACAGCGGCAGCAGCAGCTCCTTGCGGATGCAGAGCGCGAAGACGGCGATCACGCCGCCGATCGAGAGCGAGCCCGTGTCGCCCATGAAGATCTGCGCCGGGAAGGAGTTGTACCAGAGGAATCCGACCAGCGCTCCGACCAGCGCCGCGGCGAAGACCACCAGTTCGCCGCTTGCGGGGATGTACATGATGTTGAGGTAGTCGGCATAGACGATGTGCCCCGAGAGGTAGGCCAGCACGCCCAGCACCGCAACGATCGGCACCGAGACGCCCGTCGCCAGGCCGTCCAGACCGTCGGTGAGGTTCGCGCCGTTCGACACGGCCGTGACGACGAAAATTGCCACCAGCACGTACAGCAGCCACGTGGCCGTTTCGTTGCCGCCCGTGAGCCAGCCGTAGTCGAACTCGTTGTTCTTGACGAAGGGGATGGTCGTCTGCGTGGTCTTGCGGCTCTCGGAGCTCAACACGACGTTGCGCTGCACGCTCCCGATCTCCGTGCCGTCCTCGTCCATGTAGACCGTCTCGACGGGCTGCGTGACCTTCTCGCGGACGACGATCTCGGGCGAGAGCCACATCGTCGTGCCGACGATGATGCCCAGCCCGACCTGTCCCACGATCTTGAAGCGTCCTTTGAGCCCCTCCTTGCGGTGGCGGAAGACCTTGATGTAGTCATCCAGCCCGCCGATGAAGCCCAGCCAGACCGTCGAGACCAGCATCAGCTGGATGTAGATGTTGTCGAGTTTGCCGAACAGCAGCATCGGGACCAGAATGGCCACGAGGATGATCACGCCGCCCATCGTCGGGGTGCCCTTCTTTTGGAGCTGCCCCTCCAGGCCGAGGTCGCGGATCTCCTCGCCGATCTGCTTCCGCCGCAGGAAGTCGATGATCTTCCGTCCGAAGATGATGACGATCAGCAGCGAGAGGATGATGGCCGCCGCCGCACGGAACGAAATGTACTGGAACATGCCCGAACCGGGCAGGTCGTAGACTTCGTCCAGATACTTGAAAAGATGGTAAAGCATGTCTGCGTATGGATGTTAGAATGTTTCCTGTTTTTCCGCCGCGGGGAGGAGTCCGAAGGCCTTGCGGACCTCCTCGCGGTCATCGAAATGGTGTTTCACGTCGCCGATGATCTGGTAGGTCTCGTGCCCCTTTCCGGCCACGAGCAGGATGTCGCCGGGCCGGGAGAGCAGCACCGCCGTGCGGATCGCCTCGGCGCGGTCCGTGATCCGCACGCAGCGGGTCCCGGCGTCGAGCCCGGCGGTCATCTCGTCGAGGATCGCCTCGGGCGACTCGTGGCGCGGGTTGTCCGAGGTGAAGATCGCCGTCGTGGCGTACTTCACGGCGATGCGCGCCATTTCGGGACGCTTCGTGCGGTCGCGGTCGCCGCCGCAGCCGCACACCACGATCAACTGCTGATCCGGCGTGCGGATCTCCTCGATCGTGCGCAGGACGTTTTCCAGCGCATCGGGCGTATGGGCGTAGTCGACGACGGCCGTCGTGCCGTTCGCCGCCCGCACGATCTCGAAACGCCCGCTCACGGGGTGCAGCGTCGACAATACGCGCAGCACCTCCCCGCGGTCGAGCCCCAGCAGCACCGCCGCACCGTAGACGGCCAGCAGGTTGTAGGCGTTGAAACGCCCCAGCAGCCCCGTCCAGAGCTCCTGCCCGTCGATGCGCAGCAGCATGCCGTCGAGGTGCATTTCGAGGATCCGGCACCGGAAATCGGCCATCTCCCGCAGTGAGTAGGTGCTCACCGCGGCGGCCGTGTTCTGCACCATCACGGCGCCGTTGCGGTCGTCGGCGTTCGTCAGCGCGAAGGCCCCCTTGGGCAGTGCGTCGAAGAAGCGTTTCTTGGCCCGGATGTACTCGGCGAAGGTCTTGTGGTAGTCGAGGTGGTCGTGGGTGATGTTCGAGAAGATCCCCCCGGCGAAGTCGAGCCCGCGGGTGCGCTCCTGCACGATGGCGTGCGACGAGCACTCCATGAAGCAGAATTCACACCCCGCATCGGCCATTTCGCGCATCATGGCGTTCAGACGGATCGGGTCGGGGGTCGTATGCGTCGATTCGATCTCGCGTCCGTCGATCTTGTAGACCACCGTCGAGATCAGTCCGGCCTTGTATCCCAAAGCGCGCACCAGATCGTAAAGCAGCGTCACGGTCGTCGTCTTGCCGTTGGTGCCCGTAATGCCCACGAGTTTCAATTCCCGGCTCGGGAATCCGTAAAATGCCGCGGCCATGTCGGCCATCGCCCCGGCCGAATCGCGCACCACGACGTAGACGACGCCCTCGGCCGGCGACTCCGGCATCCGTTCGCAGACCACCGCCGCAGCACCCCGGCCGACGGCCATGGGGATGAAATCGTGGCCGTCGCAGCGCGTTCCCGGAACCGCAAAGAAACAGGCTCCGGGCTTCACGGCCCGCGAGTCGTAGGTCAGGCCGCCGACCGCGGTCTCCGCATCGCCGTGCACCGCCTCAACGGGCGTATGCCGCACCAGTTCCGAAATTCTCTTCATTGTCTATTTCAACGTTATGGTTACCGTCGCGCCCGGCACGATGCGGGACCCGGCGGAAATCGTTTGCTGTGTCACGGTTCCCTGCCCCGAGAAGCGGACTTTCAGCCCGCGGCTTTCGAGCAGGAACAACGCATCCTTCAATCCCATGCCGCGCACATCGGGCATGACGTTACGCCCTTCCGGAAGGGCCGTCACGGCCACCCACGCCAGGCTGTCCACCCGGGCGCGCCCCCATCCCGTGCGTCGGTCGAAGGTCGTCCGCGGCGAGAGCTCGCCGGCGACGCTCCGGATCTGGGCGATGTCCCCGCCCTTGATCCGTTCCGGATAGCGGCGCGGGCCGTCCGAATCGACCCGTCCGTACCACTCCTGCTCCCGGTTGTAGATGTAGTCCACCATGCGCTTCACGACAGGACCCGCCAGCGGACCTCCATAATAGGCCTTGCCGGGCTGGGCTCGGGTCTCGATCGTCGTCAGGACCGTATAGCGCGGGGCGTCGGCCGGAAAGTAGGCGATCATCGAACCCAGATAGGGTCGTCCGCCCTCGGTCGGGGCGGTGATCTGCGCCGTCCCGGTCTTGGCCGCTACGCGCAGGCGCGTCGTATCACGGAAGAAGGCGCTCGCCGTACCCTCCGTGCAGACCGCCTGCAAGCATTGCCGCACCTCGTGCAGCGCCGCCCGCGAGGCGATCGACGAGGCGATCGTGCGGCTCCCGAAGCGCTCCTCGACGCGGTCGCCGCGCCGCAGTTCGCGCACCAGCACCGGCGAGATCATCTTCCCGTCGTTGGCCACGGCGTTGTAGAACGTGATCATCTGAATCGGCGCCAGCCGCACGCGGTAGCCGTAGGCCATCTTCACGAGCATCACCCCCGGATCGGGGACCTTCCAGTCGGTGGTGATCGAGGGTTTGCGCTCGCCGAGGCGTTCCAGCCCGACGGTCTCGCCCAGGTGCAGCGTCTCGTGCAGATACCGGCTGTAATCGAACTTCTTGCCCGTGATGCCGTAGCGGTCCCACACCGCCTCGGCGAAGTAGACGTTCGACGACGACGCCACGGCCCGTCGGAAGTCGATCTCATGGTCGCCGCGGTGCGAATCGCGGATGTTGCGCGCCGGGCCCACCGTCACCGGATCGCCGTTGTGGGCGTCGTAGACCGTCGAGGGCGACATCCGCGCATCGTCCAGCAGCGTGAGCATCGTCGCCAGCTTGAAGGTCGAACCGGGCTCCATCGAGCGGCTCAACGCATAGTTCTCGCGCTCGGAGAAGCTCCCGTCGGCATTGCGCCCGAGGTTCGCCAGGGCCAGGATCTCGCCCGTATGGACCTCCATGACGATCGTCGTGCCCCACAGGGCGTTCTGCCGCTCCAACTGCTGCCGCAGGGCCTTGTCGGCCACATCCTGCAAGTCGAGGTCGAGCGTCGTCACCACGTCGTATCCGTCCACCGGATCCTTGTGGTCGCCGCCCGCCACACGGCCGTAGAATCCCCGTGCGATGCGCTGCCGCAGGGCTTTACCGTCCTCGCCGGCCAGTTCCGTGCGATAGGCCTCCTCGATGCCGTAGTTGCCCCGGTCCCCCGTCAGACCGATCGTCCGCCGGGCCAGTTCCCCCTGCGGATAGATGCGTTCGTCGCGTTCGACGAGCCGGTAGACCATGCCCATGTTCCAGTTCAGCAGCGGATAGTGCCGCAGCACCTCCCACTCGGCATAATCCACCTCGCGGGGGAAGATGTTCACGGGCGTATGGTCGCGGAGCGTATCGTAGATGCGTTTTTTGATATACTCCTCGCCGCGCAGGCGGTCGAAGAAGCGGGCGATGCGCCCCTCGGAACGCAGGTAGGTCGTGTCGCGCGGCCGCACCAGCCGGTAACGCCGGGCGTGCTCGTCGCGGAACTTCTTCGCATAGGCCGCGGCGGGTTTGTCCTTGAAGAAGGCCGCCAGCAGCTTGGCCAGCGAATCGGCCTGTTCGTGGAAGGTCTTCAAGGAGTCGAGCCCCGGCGACGCGAAGTCGAAGGCCGCCTGATAGCGGAAAATCGATGTGGCGAGGGGTTCTCCGTCGCGCGACAGGATGCTGCCGCGCTGGGCCGGGATCTCCTCCCGGGTGAAGATGCGGCTGGCCAGCCGGTCGGCATTGTAGGCCACCTCGCGGCTGAACAGCTGCACCCAGATGAGCCGCGTGAACACGACACCCCCGGCGAGGATGAACAGCACGTACAGCAGCCTCACCCGCAGCAGAATATCGCTCTTGACCTTCGATCGTTCCTCCTTCATCGCCGGTCAGTTTTCGATGATTTCACCCGGGACGGCCGGGTCGTAGAGTTCGATGCCGCGCTCGCGCAGCCGTTCGACGATGGCCGAATGGGTGGTCCGCTGATAGCGCTGCTCCTGCAAGCGGATCGAGCGTTCGCGCAGCATCTGCACTTCGCGCGACAGCCGCGTATAGCGCATGTCGAGGTGCAGGGACCAGAACATCACCACGATGCTCAAAAAGAACATTCCGGCGATGGTCAGCAGGTAGGGGTAGTATTTCGAGACGCCCTTGCGCACGAGAATCGACCCCGAGAAGAGCTGCCAGAAGGTGCTCGACCGCCGTCTCCGCTCGCGGGCCTCACGGGCTTCGGTCTCGGCCCGCTCGGCGGCTTCGCGCTCCTCGTCGGCACGGATCTCCTCGTCGGCCTCGCCCCGCTCCATGCGGCGCACCTCGCGGCGCACGCGCCGCGCGAACTCGGCCTCCTCTTCGCGACGGGCCTGTTCCTCGGGGGTTATGGGATCGAATTCGTGGTCGCGGTACATGGCATCAACGTTTTACGGCCGCACGGAGTTTCGCCGAACGCGACCGGGGATTGCGCGCCAGCTCCTCGTCCGAGGGGACCACGGCCTTGCGGGTCACCGCCTCGAACGGCGCCAGCGAACGCCCGAAAAAATCCTTCTCGGCCTCGCCCGAGAAGTTGCCGCTGCGCAGGAAGTTCTTCACCAGACGGTCTTCGAGCGAATGGTAGGAGATCACCACGAGCCGCCCGCCGGGTTTCAGCACTTTCAGGCTCTGTTCCAGCGCCATCTTCAAGGCCTCCATCTCGCCGTTCACCTCGATGCGCAGGGCCTGGAAGAGTTTCGTGAGGAATTTCGCGGGGTCTTTGGCCGGCGTGCAGGGCTTCACGGCCCCGACCAGCCCGGCCGTAGTCGTCACGGGGGCTGCCGCACGGGCCTTCACCAGGCAGTTGGCCACCTTCCACGGCGTATCCAGCTCGCCCCAGTCGCCCAGGATGCGCGTCAGCTCCTCCGCCGGGTAGCCGTTCACGACATCGGCGGCCGTCAGGCGCCCGCGCTGGTTCATGCGCATGTCGAGCGGGGCGTCGCCGCGGAACGAGAAGCCCCGGTCGAGGGCGTCGAAATGGTGCGACGAGACCCCGAGGTCGGCCAGAATGCCGTCGACCGCCACCACGCCGCGCAGGCGCAGCGCTCCGCGCAGGAAGCGGAAGTTGCTCTCCACGTAGTGGAACCGCGGGTCGTCGGGGCAGTTCGCGCGCGTATCGCGGTCCTGATCGAAGGCGTAGAGCCGGCCTTCGGGCCCCAGTTCGGCGAGAATGCGGCGCGAATGGCCCCCGCCGCCGAACGTGAGATCGGCGTAGGTCCCCTCCGGCACGATACCGAGCAGGCCCACAGACTCTTCCAGAAGCACAGGTGTATGATAGGTCGACATGGCGGTCATTGACAAAAGTCCATTTGGGGTGTAAAGTTAGTGTTTTTCCGAAAAAGAATCCGTATATTTGTGTAACTAAATTTTCGAAGATTCCATGCCCCAGATAGACATCGGCGCCGTAATCCGGGAAAAAGCCCCGCGGGCGGCGCGCTGGATCCCCCGAGCGGTCGTCACGTGGCTCCGCCGCACGATCCACGAACGGGAGATCAACCACATCCTCGAAAGCTACTGGTCGCTGCCGCCCCAGGAGTTCATCCGTGCGGCCTTCCGCGAATGGGGGGTCACCTACTCCGCCGAAGGGCTCGAACGCCTCGACCCCCGGGGCCGCTACCTTTTCGTCTCGAACCATCCCTTCGGGGGGATGGACGGCATGATGCTCGCCGACAAGCTGATCGACCGCTTCGGCGATGCCCGTGTGGTGGTCAACGACCTGCTGATGCACCTCGAACCGCTGCGCCCGCTCTGGATCCCCGTCAACAAGCACGGCTCGCAGAATGCGGCCTACGCCCGGAAATTCGACGAGGAGTTCTTCGGCGACCGCCCGATCCTGACCTTTCCCGCGGGCCTCTGCTCGCGGACCGTCGACGGACGGGTCACCGACCCCGAGTGGAAGATCAGTTTCCTGAAAAAGGCCTACGCCTCGCAGCGGCTGATCGTACCGGTCTTCGTCGAGGGGCGCCTGTCGAACTTTTTCTACCGCGTCTACCACCTGCGCAAGGCGCTGGGCATCCGGTTCAACATCGAGATGCTGTGGCTTCCCGACGAGATGTTCTCGCAGAAGGGGCGCCATTTCCGCATCGTCGTGGGCGATCCGATCGCCGTCGCCGAGCTCCAACCCTGCGGATCGCTCCGCGAACAGGTCGAAGAAGTTCGCAAAAAGGTCTATTCGCTGGAAAAAACGCTCGCCGATCCCGCAAAAAACCGGTAATTATTGGTATTTTTGCGTCGCCATGCAACAGAAAACAATGGAACCCATCATCGAACCCGTCGACCGGGAGTTGCTGCTGGCGGAACTGACCCCCGCCCGCAAGGTCCGCGACACCCACAAGGCCGGCAACGAAATCTACATCTTCCCGGCCGCCGAATGCCCGTCGCTGATGCGCGAAATCGGACGGCTGCGCGAAGTGGCTTTCCGCGGCGCCGGCGGTGGCACCGGACACGAAGTCGACATCGACGAGGAGGACCTCGCACCCGACGGATACTACCAGCTGATCGTCTGGGATCCCGCGGCCCGCGAGATCATCGGCGGCTACCGCTTCATCGTCTGCACGTCGCCCCATCCGCGCCACCTCTCGACGGAGCACTACTTCCGGTTCAGCGACCGCTTCCGCAACAAATACCTGCCCCGGACCATCGAGCTCGGGCGTTCGTTCATCCAGCCCGCCTACCAGGCCCGCGGAAACTCGAAGAGCATCTACGCCCTGGACAACCTCTGGGACGGACTCGGCGCCCTGATCGTACTGAACCCCAAGGCCAAATACCTCTTCGGCAAGGTCACCATGTACACGACCTACAAGGCCGTGGCGCGCAATGCGCTGATCTGGTTCCTGCGCCGCTACTTCCCCGACCGCGAGGGGCTGGTCGAAGGAATCCATCCGATCCGGCTCGACCTCGACGACCCCTACTACGAGGAGCTCTTCTCGGGGGAAACCTACATGGAGAACTATCGGATCCTGATCCAGAAAGTCCGGGAGTTCAACGAGAACATCCCGCCGCTGATCAATGCCTACATGAATCTCTCGCCGACGATGCGGGTTTTCGACACGGTTTCGAACCCCGATTTCGGAGGGGTCGAGGAGACCGGAATTCTGGTGACGATCCGGGACATCTACCCCGAGAAGCGGCTGCGCTATACCCGCTGGCAGGGCTGGCGGGCGAATCTGAAACACCGCCGCGAGGAGTTCAGCGAGCAGCTCCGCGAACACCTCGGCCGGATCACCAGGAAACGGAATCCCTGAACGCCGGGCCTCGTCCGGAAAGGGATGGATGCGACGGACGAATTCCCGCATCCGGGTCGCAATACAGACAAAAAACGATTCCGGAGCCAACCGGGCTCCGGTTCGGGATCGACGACAGGCGGGCTTGCGACATGCAGGCCCGCCTTTTTGTGGCGCCCCCATCGGGCAAAAAAATCCCTGCCCGAAGGCAGGGAACCAGGCAAACAATTTTTTTGTTTTTGATTTAAAAAGAAGATGGAAGCACACGAGGATCCTTGCTGCCTCACTCCCACACACAAGACCTTCATGGCCTCCATCCGTTTCGATTATTCTTCTGCGGGTTGTTCTTCGGGTCCGGAGGGAGTCTGATCCGGATTCGACGGTTCGGGTTGATCCTCCGGTTTCTGATCCGGAGCCGGCTGCTCTTCGGGGGCCGGACACTCTTTCTTCGGAGGTTCCTGCTTCTCGGGCTCCTGGGCGACGGCCCAGCCGCCGCATGTCAGCATCAGGGCTGCCATCATGACAATCGTCTTTTTCATAACGCGGTGTCTTTAAAAGGTTGAACTTCTGTTTCTGTTTTTGTCTGCGGAATCGTCTTCCGCGCTTCTGTCTTCCAGAAGTTCAAGGGCGGTGCCACAAATGCACGGACCATACGACTCGTTGCATATCAACAAAATAGGCACATAGCAACACATGCGGGGAGTTGTGGAAACCTGTGGAAAAGCGGATATGTGCTGTGGAAATATTCCACACGGCGCGTCCGAACGGCACATCGGGCGTCATTCGATGCCGTAGAGACGAAGTTTGTTGTAGAGCGTCTTGCGGTCGATACCGAGGAGTTTGGCGGCCTGCGACTTGTTCCCGCCGGCGACGGCCAATGCCCGCCGGATCTGCTCCTCCTCGGAGACCGGATCGTGCAGGGAGAGCGGCGCGGAGGAGCCCGAACCCTCGGAGATCTCGCGCGGGAGATCGCTCACGGCGATGTATTCCCCGGCGGCGAGCAGCGTCGCCGACATCACCGTATTTTTCAACTGACGCAGGTTTCCCGGCCAGTCGTAGGCCGAGAGCGCCTTCACGGCCGCAGCCTCGAATCCGACGATCCGTTTGTCGAGCTCGCGGTTGGCCTGGTCGAGGAAGAAGTCGGCGAAGAGCGGAATATCCTCGCGCCGCTCGCGCAGAGAGGGGACGCGCAGCGTGAAGGAGTTGATGCGGTGATAGAGGTCGGCGCGGAAGGTTCCGCGGGCGATGGCCGCTTCGAGATCCTCGTTCGTGGCGGCCACGAGCCGGATGTCGACCGGGATCTCGCGATTCCCGCCCACGGGGCGGATCCGCCGCTCCTGCAACGCCCGCAGCAGCTGGACCTGGGTTTCGTAGGTGAGGTTCCCGACCTCGTCCAGAAAGAGCGTTCCGCCGTCGGCCGCCTCGAAAGCCCCCATTTTGTCACTCACGGCACCGGTAAACGAGCCCTTGACGTGCCCGAAGAACTCCGAAGCGGCCAGTTCGCGGGGAATGGCCCCGCAATCGACCGCCACGAAGGGTTTTCCGGCGCGTTTGCTGTTCTGGTGGATGAGCTGTGCCACGTGCTCCTTACCCGTTCCGCTGGCGCCGTTGACCAGCACCGACATGTTCGTCGGACCCACCAGCCGGATGTATTCGTAGAGGCGTCGCGACGCATCGCTGCGCCCCTCGATGTAATCGAGCCGCCCCGTCGGCGCCGAGACCTTCGATGTGCTCTTCCGGGCGGGTTTCGGCTCCGCGGCGACCGCTCCGTCGGAGATCTCTAACGCTTCGCGGATCTTTTTCAGCAGTTCGTCGGGGTTCACCGGCTTGGAGACGTAGTCGCGCGCGCCGAGCTTCATGCAGCGCACGGCATTCTGGATCTCCGCATAGCTCGTCATGACGATCACCGGGGTTTCGAATCCCTCGCCGGCCATCCATTGCAGCAGGGCGATGCCGTCCTCGTCGGGCAGGCGCATGTCGCACAGCACCAGCGAGAAGGCACCGTCGGCAAGCGAAGTCCGGGCTGCGGCGACGGTCGAAGCCGTCGCCACCTCGAAGCCGCGCTTCGAGAGCCAGGTGCGCAGCATCAGGGCAAAAGTGATATCGTCGTCTACGATCAGAATCCGTTCCATAACGTCACAAAGATAGTCTTTTTTCCGCTTCCGCAACGATTGCGCGGATTTCCCCGACCGCCGCGCGCAACGCTCCGTCGCGGGAGGCAATACCGGGACGATCATCGGTTTCGGCCCGCTGCAGGGTCTCGGCCACCTCCGCGGCGCGGAGCATCGTGAAGATCGGAACCATCTTGTGGGCCAGGGCCCGAACCGTCGCATCGTCACCCCGGTCCAGCGCCCGCTCCATCTCCGCACAATGGGCGGCGGTCTGTTCGGCGAACGAACGCAGGATGCTCCGCGCCGCCTCGGCATCGTCGCCCGCATAGGCCGTCAGGGCGCGGAAATCGACCCCTCCGGCAGCCGGCGCCGCATCGCAGCCGGACGTTGCGGCAGCTACACCCCGCTCCGGGTCGGGCACCCGGTCCCCGCCGCAGGCGGCACGGATCACCGCCAACAGCTCCTGCGAGGTGAAGGGCTTGCGCAGACAACCGGCGAATCCGCGCTCCGCAAGCCCGTCTCCATCGAGCGTCCCGCGGGCCGAAACCGCCACCACGGGCAGCGACGGATCGACCTCGTGTACGGCGTTCAGAACGCTGAATCCGTCGGCCGAGGGCATCTGGATGTCGGTAAGCACCAGATCGAAGCCTCCTTCGCCGACGAGTTTGCCCGCATATTCGGGATACTGGCAGCTTTCGGCCTCCAATCCGGCACGGCGGCACATCGCCGCAGTCATTTCGAGTTGCAGCGGATCGTCATCGACCAGCAGAATCCGCAGACCAGGCAGGACAAAGGACTCCTCCGTTCCGGAGAGAGCCGCGTCGGAGCCTCCGGGAGCCGATACCGGATCGGTTTCCGCAGGGGTTCCGAATCCGCCGGTCTCCCGTACCGGCACGGTCACGATGAAACGGCTGCCCTCGCCGAGACGGCTTTCGAGCGAGATCCGGCCGCCGAGGAGCTTCACCAGCCGGTCCACGATCGAGAGTCCGAGACCGAAACCGTCGACCCCGCGGGCCGAGCGCAGGCGGACGAACTCCCCGAAGATCCGCTCCTTCTCCTCGCGGCCGATGCCGCGTCCCGTATCCCGGACCGAGAAGATCAACTCGCCCTTCACCACGTCGACCCGGAGTTTCACCCACCCCGTATCGGTGAATTTCAGGGCGTTGGACAACAGGTTGTCGGCAATCTGCCGCACGTGGAAGGCATCCCCCTCGACGATCTTCGCGGCGCCCCCGCCGGTTTCGAGCCGCAGGTCCAGCCCCTTGGCCGCGGCTGCGGCGGCGAACCCCGCCCGGATCGTCTCGAAGAGCTGGCCCGGATTGAACGCCACGCGGTTCACCTCGATCTTGTTGATGTCCAGCCGGTAGAAGTCCAGCAGGCTCTTGACCAGCGCCAGCAGGTGGTCCGACGACTCCTTCATGTTGCGCAGGTAGAGCTCCTGCCGCTTGTCGTCGGTGAGCCGCGACAGCAGGTCGATATACCCCATTACGGATCCCAGCGGAGCCTTGATGTCGTGCGTGATGGCCAGCATCAGCTGCTCGCGGGCCGCCAGCAGCGACTCCTTCTCGCGATTGGTGCGTTCCAGTTCGCGGCGGTAGCGGTTCCCGCGGTTGATGTCGCGCCAGAGGATCCCCACGAAGAAGAGCATCAGCAGAATCGACCCGCCCGTGACGCCGCCCAGAATATGCGACGTGCGGCGGCGGATCGCCTCGTTGCGCCGGATGCGCCGCATCAGGAAGGCCGTATCCTCGGCTTCGAAATCGAGGATCAGGCTGTAAATCTTCATGTTCACCAGGTCGTTGCTGTAACTCAACCGCAGCCCCTCCTGCCACGCCCGGTCGTAAATCGTCCGGCGGTTGCTCGTGACGCTGTCCTGCAAGGCCCGGAGCACCAGTTCGATGGTATCCTTCACCACCCCGACGGGCAGCATCGCCCCGACCACCTCGCGGCGTGAAATCACCACGCTGGAATCCGCCGACGGGCTGAACAGATCGGCCACGCGTTGCAGGAACCGGCGCTTGGCGCGCGGTTCGACGATTGTATCCTGCCGCACGATCCGCCGGAACGGCGTCGTGTCCCCCGCGATGCTCGCCTGCGGACCGATCAGTTCGCGGATGTTCTTGTCCAGCAGTCCGGCGGTCGAACTCGCACGGATGGACTGCTGCAAGCTCATCGTGCGCCGCTCCTTGTCGTTCAGCAGGCGCGTGATGCTGTCCAGCCGCAGCAGCTGCAAGGAGTCATCGGCGGTCGTGAGCGCACGCAACGAGTCGATACATCCCCGCACGGTACGCAGTTCGCTCCGGTAGCGGTTCTCGTAGGAGTGGTAGCCGGCAATCACCAGCTGTCCGTAACTTTCGGACTGATAGAGATGGTAGAGCGTCCGGTTCACGGCCGTACGCTTCGTATGCAACAGGATGGAGTCGTTGTCGGGCGCGGAGAAACGCACCATGACCCGATAGACATAGGCGATGGCGAGGATACTGACCGCCGCGAGCAGCACATACCCCGCCACGATCTTCGTTTTGACGAATTTCGACTCCTTCACAGCGCCAAAGATAGCGAAAGTTCCGCGGATGAACAACTCCCCGGCCCGCCGATGCGCCGGAACCGATCCTCCCGAACCGTGAAAAAGAGGGGAAAAGCTTGTTAAAATTTTATCGAAAAACGATAAATATTTTTTGATATTCACAATTTGTTTCTATATTTGCGGCTGTAACGATCCGAAAAATCTCAACCATCATGAAGGATTTGCTCACGGCGGAGCACGTCACCAAACGCTACGCGGCGCACACGGCGCTCGACGACGTCTCGCTCGCCATCCCCGAAGGCTCGGTATACGGCCTGCTCGGGCCCAACGGAGCCGGAAAAACAACCCTCATCCGCATCATCAACCGCATCACGGCTCCCGACAGCGGCCGCGTGCTCTTCGACGGCCGGGAAATCGCCCCCGAGGATGTCTACCGCATCGGCTACCTGCCCGAGGAGCGCGGACTCTACAAGAAGATGAAGGTCGGCGAACAGGCCCTCTTCTTCGCCCGCCTCAAAGGGCTTTCGCGGCGCGACGCCACGGCCCGGCTGAAAACCTGGTTCGAGAAGTTCGGCATCCAGAGCTGGTGGGACAAGAAGGTCGAGGAGCTCTCGAAGGGCATGGCCCAGAAGGTGCAGTTCATCGTCACGGTGCTGCACGAACCGCGTCTGCTGATCTTCGACGAGCCCTTCTCGGGCTTCGACCCCATCAACGCCAACCTCCTGAAAGAGGAGATCCTGGCCCTGCGCGACAAGGGCGCCACGGTGATCTTCTCGACGCACAACATGTCGTCGGTGGAGGAGATCTGCGACCACATCACGCTGATCAACAAGTCGCGGAACATCCTCTCGGGGCGCGTCGACGACATCCGCCGCCGTCACGGCGCCAACATCTTCGAGGTGGCCTACCGCGGCGATGAAGAGGCCCTGCGGCGTGTCGTCGCGGGCCGCTGCGAGATCCTCGAAGGGGCCGAGGAGGAGTCCGCCTACCGGACCCTGAAACTCCATGTCCCCGGCGACGGTGAGGTCCGCGCCGTAATCGCGGCCGTGAACGAGGCGGTCGAACTGCGTTCGTTCCGCGAGATCATCCCCTCGATGAACGACATCTTCATCAGGGCCGTAAACGGAAAACTCTGACAACAGGAACCCTTCATCCCCAAAAGCCATGGCAAGATCCAACATACCCATCATCATCCAGCGCGAATTCAACGAACGCGTACGCAAAAAATCCTTCATCATCAGCACGATCCTCATGCCCGTGATGATGATCGCCCTGATGGCCGCCCCGGCGCTCATCATGGAGTATTCGCGCGGCGAGCAGAAGGCGATCGCCGTGATCGACGAGAGCGGCCTGGTGGCCCCGCGGCTCGAAAGCGACGAGGAGATCCGCTTCGAGACCACCGACCTGACGACCGACAAGGCCCGCAGGGAGCTGACCGACCGCTTCGGCGTGCTCTACATCGGGCGGGACATCCTCGAAAACCCCTCGAACGTGCGGCTCTATGCCAATGCGTCGACGTCGCTCTCCGTCGAGAACAACATCACGGGCCAGATCGGGAAGATCCTCGAAGCCGAGAAACTCAAAGCCTACGACATCGAGGACCTCGACCGGATCCTCTCCGAAGTGAAGACCACGGTCACGATGCAGACCTTCCGCAACGACAAGTCGCAGGAGGAGGAGACCCAGGCCCAGTCGTCGGGCGTCGCCACGGTCCTCGGCTACATCCTCGGATTCGTGCTCTACATGTTCCTGCTCATCTACGGCTCGATGGTCATGCAGTCGGTGATCGAGGAGAAGAACAACCGCGTGCTGGAAGTGATGGTCTCGTCGGTGCGTCCGTTCGACCTGATGCTCGGGAAGATCCTCGGCGTGGCGGCCGTCGCCGTGGTGCAGATCCTCATCTGGGGCGTGCTGATCGTCCTCGCCGGCGGGGTCGTCATGCCCCACCTGATGCCTGCCGACACGATGGCCGGCGTCCAGGCCATGCAGCAGGGCATGCCCGACGCCGCAGCCATGAGCGGCATGGATCCCGAGCTGTTGCAGGCCGTGGCCGCCATGACCGATCTGGGATACGTCCTCAAAATCTTCGGCTGCCTGCTGTTGTTCGTCTTCGGCGGATACCTGCTCTATTCGGCGATGTTCGCCGCCGTGGGCTCGGCCGTCGACAACGTCCAGGACGCCTCGCAGTTGCAGATGCCCATCACGCTGCCGATCATCCTCGCCCTGCTGATGATGCTGGCCGTGATCAAGGACCCCAACTCGCCGATGGCCTTCTGGTTCTCGATCATCCCCTTCACGTCGCCCGTGGTGATGATGGCCCGCATCCCCTACGACATCCCGCTGTGGGAGATCCTCCTCTCGCTCGCGGTGCTCTACGCCTCGTTCGTGGCGATGGTCTGGTTCGCGGCCAAGATCTACCGCGTGGGCATCTTCATGTACGGCAAGAAACCCACCCTGAAAGAGCTCTTCAAGTGGGTTCGGTACAAATATTGACCGCCGTTCCCGAAAATCGGGAAGCCCGCATCCGGAAGACGTCCGGGAAGGAAACTCATTTTTCTGTTATCGGAATAACAGATTTGCTGAAAATTTTTCGTAAATTTGCCGCCGATACGGAATTCGCGAAAAAATTTCTACAAAATACTTAAATCTCAAAGAGCTATGATTTCGATCGACAACTACGATTTCAAAGGCAAACGCGCGATCATCCGCGTGGATTTCAACGTGCCCCTGAATGAAAAGGGCGAAGTGACCGACGACACGCGCATCCGCGCCGCCATGCCCACCGTCAAGAAGGTGCTCGCCGAGGGCGGAGCGGTGATCCTCATGTCGCACATGGGACGTCCGAAGAAGAATCCCGATCCCAAATATTCGCTCGAACAGATCATCCCGGCCATCGAGAAGAACCTCGGCGTGAAGGTTCAGTTCGCCGGCGACTGCATGGGCGAAAAGGCTGCCGAGATGTGCAAGAACATCAAACCCGGCGAGGTGGTTCTGCTCGAAAACCTGCGTTTCTACGCCGAGGAGGAGGGCAAACCCCGCGGTCTGGCCGAGGACGCCACCAAGGAGGAGAAGGACGCCGCCAAGAAGGCCCTGAAAGAGGGCCCGCAGAAGGAGTTCGTCAAGAAACTCGCTTCGTATGCCGACTGCTACATCAACGACGCTTTCGGCACGGCACACCGCAAGCACGCTTCGACCTACCTGATCGCCAAGCACTTCCCCAACGACAAGATGTTCGGCTACCTGATGGAGAAGGAGGTCAAGGCCATCTCGTCGCTCATGGAGGCTCCGCAGCACCCGTTCTGCGCCATCATCGGCGGTTCGAAGGTCTCGACGAAGATCGGCGTCATCAAGTCGCTCATCGAGAAGGTCGACTCGATCGTCATCGGCGGCGGCATGACCTACACGTTCGCCGCAGCCCAGGGCGGCAAGGTCGGCGGTTCGATCTGCGAGCCCGACATGTTCCCCGTGGCGCTCGAAATCCTCGAGCTGGCCAAGCAGAAGGGCGTACAGCTGGTGATGTCGCCCGACGCGCTGATCGCCGACGCCTTCTCGGCCGACGCCAACACCTCGACGGCCCCGGCCAACGACATCCCCGACGGATGGGAGGGTGTCGACATCGCCGATGAGGGCAAGAAGATCTTCCGCGAGCACATCCTCGGCTGCAAGACCATTCTGTGGAACGGCCCCGTGGGCGTCTTCGAGATCGACAAGTTCGCAACCGGTTCGAAGGAGGTGGCGCTGGCCATCGCCGAGGCCACGAAGAAGGGCGCCTACTCGCTCATCGGCGGCGGCGACTCGGTGGCCTGCATCAACAAGTTCGGTCTGGCCGACCAGGTATCCTACATCTCGACCGGCGGCGGCGCCCTGCTCGAATACATCGAATTCGGCACGCTGCCCGGTGTGGACGCCATCCGCGAATAAACCCGGAAAGCCCGAGCAACCATTTCCAAAGCGGGGACTTCCGGAACTCCGGGAGTCTCCGCTTCCCATAAAAACCCGAACGCAATGAAACGTATCTTTCTTTTAGCAGCAACCGTGGCCTGTATGGCATCCTGTCAGAACAACCAACCGAAAACCCCGGCCATCGACCTCTCGAACTTCGACCTGTCGGTAGCGCCGAACGCCGACTTCTACCAGTATGCCACGGGCGGCTGGCAGAAGAACAACCCGCTGAAACCCGAATTCTCGCGCTACGGATCCTTCGACGTGCTGCGCGAAAACAACGAAAAACGGATCAACGCCCTCTTCCAGGAGATGACCCGGCTCGAAGCCGCTCCGGGGAGCGTCGAGCAGAAGATTTCGGACCTCTACAAGATGGGGCTCGACTCGGTGCGTCTGAACGCCGAGGGCGCCGCGCCGCTGGCCGCCGACCTGCAACTCGTCGAGGGGCTCGCCGACCGGTCGCAGCTTCCCGAAGTGCTGGCCAAAATCCACATGGCGCTGGCCAACCCGTTCTTCGGCATCGGCGTGATGGCCGACCTGATGGACAGCAACGTCAACACGCTCTACGTGGGTCAGTCGGGCCTCTCGATGGGCGACCGCGACTACTATGTCGATCCGGAGAACGCCAGGATCAAGGAGGCTTACAAGAATTACCTGGTGCGGATCTTCACCCTCGCCGGCTATGACGAGGCCGCAGCCGCACAGGCCGCCGCCGACGCCCTCGAAGTGGAGGACTCGCTGGCCGAGGTCTTCTTCTCGAACGTCGAGCAGCGCGACATCCCCGCGCAGTACAACCCGATGACGCGCGCGGAATTCGCCAAAGCCTACGACGCCATCGACTGGGATGTCTACTTCGAAGGGATGGGTCTGGCCGATGCCGACCGCATGATCGTCCAGCAGAAGCGCGTCATGGAGCGTGTCAACGAGATGTTCAAGACCCTTCCGCTCGACAAGATCCGCCACTACCTCGCGGCACAGATCATCAACGGCGGCGCCTCGTCGCTGAGCGACGACTTCCAGACGGCATCGTTCGAGTTCTACGGCCGCACGATGTCGGGCCAGCAGGAGCAGAAACCCCGCTGGAAACGTGCCATGTCGGTACCCAACGGACTCCTGGGCGAGGCCGTGGGCGAGATGTACGTGGCGAAGTACTTCCCCGAGAAGGACAAGCAGCGGATGATGGAACTGGTGAAGAACCTGCAAACGTCGCTCTCGCAGCACATCGCCGCCCTCGACTGGATGTCGGATGCCACGAAGGCCCGGGCCCAGGAAAAACTGGCCTCGTTCACCGTGAAGATCGGCTACCCGGACAAGTGGAAGGACTACTCGACGCTGACGATCGATCCGTCGAAGAGCTACTACGAAAACCTGCGTGACGCCAGCGTGTGGGCCACGAAGGACAACCTCGAAAAGTACGGCAAACCGGTCGACCGGGAGGAATGGGGCATGACGCCGCAGACGGTGAACGCCTACTACAACCCGACGACCAACGAGATCTGCTTCCCGGCGGCTATTCTGCAACCGCCGTTCTACAACCCGGATGCCGACGATGCGGTGAACTACGGCGCCATCGGCGTGGTGATCGGTCACGAGATGACCCACGGCTTCGACGACCAGGGCCGCCAATTCGACAAGGACGGCAACATGAACAACTGGTGGACGGACGAGGATGCTGCGGCCTTCCAGGCGAAGACGGAGATTCTGGTCAAGCAGTTCGACGCCATCGAAGTGCTTCCGGCCAAGGAGGAGCAGCCGGCACTGCATGCCAACGGTGCGCTGTGCCTGGGCGAGAACATCGCCGATCAGGGCGGTCTGCGCGTGGCTTATACGGCCTACCGGAACTCGCTGGAAGGCAAGGAGGCTCCGGCGCCGATCGACGGATTCACCGATGCCCAGCGCTTCTATCTGGCTTATGCGACGCTCTGGGCCCAGAACATCCGCGACGAGGAGATCGCTCGTCTGACGAAGCTCGACGTGCACTCGCTGGGCAAATGGCGCGTGAATGCCACGCTGCGCAACATTCAGGACTTCTACGATGCCTTCGGCATCACCGACGGAGCGATGTTCATGCCCGAGGAGGAGCGTGTGATCATCTGGTAACCGCCCAAAGAGAAGAGGGGCAGCCTTCCAGCAACCCCTTCATGAAAAAGCCGTCCGAACGAGTTTCGGGCGGTTTTTTCGTGGAGGGGGGGGGCCGGTAAGACGTCCGACAGCCCGAAAGGTCCGGATCCGCATAAAGTCTCGGAGCCGGAAGTCTCTTCCGAAAGCGGGAAAGCAGTCCGACACCGAGAGACTATCGGGTCCTAATCCAAGAAATGCTCCGGAGCCGAAAATCTCTTCCGAAAGCGGGAAAGCGGTCCGACACCGAGAGACTATCCAGCAGCGGCAACAGGATACGGTCCAAGAAAAAAACTCAATAAAAGGTGCCCTTGGGAGCGAAGATTGCGTATCCGAAATTGAAGGTCAGATACATGTTCTTCCAGTTTTTCAGATCGTATTTCGTCAGCGAAAGACTCACCGGGCCGATCGGCGTATGGTAGACGAGCGACGCTTCGGCGATGTAGTGCCAGCGTTCGTCGGCACCGCCCAGCGGATTGAAGTCACGCTTCTCCCGGAACATGGCGTAGAAACCCGTGCGGAAGAAGAAGTCGGGCATCAGGTCGAAGGTCGGCATCACACCGCCGGCCACGAAGCGGCTCGCCCGGTAATCGGGCATGAAGACCATCCGGGCATGCGATACCGGTGCATATTCGGGCATCGACATGAGCGTTGCGGTGCGGGTGCGGAACGACGGATGGTTCGTATAGACGGCATCGGCGTTGAGGCCGAACGAGAACCAGCTGCACTGCGGCATGTCGAAGAACTTGTTCCACGTAAAGCGTCCCCCGAACCAGCGCCGGTCCACCCGCGACGTGAAATCCTCGGCGTCGTAGGGGCTGTATTTGTCGCGTCCGGTAACGAAGATCGCCGAGAGATAGAGTTCCGAACCGCGGCGCGGATAGAGGAACTTGTCGAGCGTGTTGCGGGCGATCCCGGCCCGGAGTCCGAAGAACGAGAAGCGCGAATGGTCCGTATCGTCGGCGAAGAAGTCGTCGGAATCGTAACGGTAGTTGACATGTCCGCCGTTGGCCCGCAGGACGAAGACGCTGCGGTGGGTCAGCGGCATCCCGATCCCCAGGGAGAGGAAACTCTCGCTGCTCTTGACCTGCTCGGCATTGCGGATGCGGGTAACGTTGCCGAAATATCCGTGGCGGAAGTTGCTCACCGAGAAGTTGTAGGAGTAGTCGATGAAGACCGGCTCGATGGCATAGAAGTCCGTGCGACCGCCGAAGACCCCCCATGTATAGAGGGGTCCGAGGTAGAGATCGGCCCCGAGATGCTGCGACACGCGGCCGATCCAGTGGTATCCGATCCCGATATAGGCCTGGTTGAAGGCCGTGGAGGAGATGTTCCCGCCGATGGTGATCTTGAAGCTGGGACGGATTCCGAAGGTGGTCCCGAAGGTGTAGCGTCCGGAGACCGAATCGTAACGCACGCGCGGGAAATCCATCGTGAAATTCCCGTCGGCAAGGAGTTCGAAGAGGTTGTCGCGCAGTTCGGGGAAGCGCATCGGGCGCTGGACGCCCGGAGTGCGGCGGTCCATGTGGAGGAAATCGCGGATGTAATCCCGCTGTTCGGGTTTCAGGCCGTCGAGTTCGTAATTGTCGAAATAGAGCGCCGGGCACTTCTCGCGGAAGGCACGGCGGCGTTCGGCATACCAGGTCGAATCCCGGCGTTCGCCCACCTTCTCCAAGAGTTGCGGCATCGCGGCCATGGCATCCTCGTATCCGGCGTCCATGATCGCCTCGGCCTGGTCGAAATCGAGCATGTTGACCCCCACGGCGCGGCGTATCGTGACGCTGCGTTCCGCAGGAAGCGTGTAGTCGGTATCCTGCATGGCGAGCATGAAGGCCTGATCGAAGAGGTTGCTGTCCTCGCTGGGCGGGGTGTTCCCGGCCGTGCAGATCGACCCGACGATCAGATCCGGAGCAAATTCGGCGTCCAGCGGTTTCCAGGGGAAGTTGTCGTAGATGCCGCCGTCGTAAAGCAGCATCGAGTCGATGGCCATGGGTTTGAAGACCAGCGGAATGGACATCGACGAGCGGACCGCGAGACTCAAATCGCCGCTGCGCATCACCACCGGACGGCGGTGATTCATGTCGCTGGCCACGCAGAGGAACGGCACCATCAAACGGTCGAAATCACCCTGTGCAGCGGCTGTCGCCGGGGCAAAAAGCTCCGTAAGAGCCAGATCGACCTGTGTCGAGGAGATCAGGTTCGTCGGAACCTTGACACGCTCGCCGGCGGGGTTTCCGAGGTTCGCCCGCACGCTCAAAAACGAGGGATTGCTCCCCAGCTGGCGATAGTAGCTCATGTAGCGGTTGGGGTCGATGCGCCCCGAGACCCACTCCTTGACCACTCCCGAGGAGACGATGGCCCGCATCTCGGCAGGGGAGTAGCCGGCGGCATACATCGCCGCGATGATCGAGCCCATGGAGGTCCCGGCCACGCAGTCGATCGGGATTCCGTTCTCCTCCAGGGCTTCCAGCACGCCGATATGGTAAAGGCCCTTGGCACCGCCTCCGCTCATCACGACCCCGACCTTCCGGGCCGAAACCGGAGCGGCGGCCAGCAGCAGCCAAACCACAAATGAGCCGATTTTACGCAACATATCTCAATTTTTTTATAACTTTGCACGTTACAAGGATGTCCGTCAAAAGTAGGCAAAAAAGAAACACGCACAAAATATGATCGACAAAATCAACGAACTCCTGCAACGAGTCGAGGAGTTCAAGCCCAAGGCAGCCGCCGAACTCGAAGAGTTCCGCATCCGGATCCTGGGCAAGAAAGGCGAACTGAACGCCCTGATGGAGGAGTTCAAGACGGTGGCCCCGGAACTCAAACGCGAGCTCGGACAACGGCTCAACCGCCTCAAAAACGAAGCCACGGAACGCATCGCGGCACTGCGCGAGCAGTTGCAGAACGCCGCTGCGGACAATACGCCCTCGTCGGGCGACCTGACCCGCCCCGGATCGGCCGAACATCTCGGCTCGCGCCACCCGATTTCGCTGGTCCGCAACCAGATCGTCGAGGTCTTTTCGAGACTGGGCTATACCGTGGCCGACGGTCCCGAGATCGAGGACGACTGGCATGTCTTCTCGGCGCTGAACTTCCCGCCCGAACACCCGGCACGCGACATGCAGGACACCTTCTTCATCGAAAAGGATCCCGAC
>DSTMR04002__coassemble_887_pt1 | contig 29208 bp, 32 predicted proteins | sample DSTMR04002__metabat2_high_PE_025 | metagenome-assembled genome bin DSTMR04002
GGGAGAGGCTTTGCCGATGGGATTCCAATATACTCCCATCGGCAAAGCCTCTCCCTTTACAAATTCAATACTTCGTTTTAACGCTGCACCCTGCGCAACCCACAAAAAAGAGCTGCAAGGCCGGAGTCGCCCCGTCAGGCCTTTTTGGCGGCATCGTCGTTGCGGATCTCCTTACGGCGGATCTTGCCGCTGATGGTCTTGGGCAGCGACTCGACGAACTCGATCACACGCGGATACTTGTACGGCGCCGTGATGCGCTTCACATGGTCCTGCAACTCCTTGATCAGCGCGGCATCGGCGCGGTCCCGGTAGGCGGCCGACAGGACGATCGTCGCCTTGACGACCTGCCCGCGGATCTCGTCCGGCACCCCTGTGATGGCGCACTCCACCACGGCCGGATGGGTCATCAGCGCACTCTCGACCTCGAACGGCCCGATGCGGTATCCCGAGCTCTTGATCACGTCGTCGGCACGCCCCACGAACCAGTAATAGCCGTCCTCGTCGCGCCAGGCCACATCCCCCGTGTAGTAGACGCCGTCGTGCCAGGTTTCGGCCGTGCGCGCCTCGTCGAGGTAGTACTCCTTGAACAGGCCGACGGGCTTTCCGCCGTCGGTGCGGATGACGATCTGCCCCTGCTCGCCGTCCTCCGCCGAACGTCCGTCGGGAGTCAGCAGGTCGATGCGGTACTGCGGATTGGGCACGCCCATGCTCCCCGGCTTGGGCTCCATCCAGGGGAAGGTTCCCAGCGTGAGGGTGGTCTCGGTCTGCCCGAAGCCCTCCATGAGGCGGATCCCGGTCTGTTTGAGGAAGGTGTCGTAGACGGAGCCGTTCAGCGCCTCACCGGCCGTCGTGCAGTATTCCAGCGACGAGAGGTCGAACTTCGAGAGGTCCTCGCGGATCAGGAAGCGGTAGATCGTCGGAGGGGCACAGAGCGACGTGATGCGGTACTGCCCGATCTTGTGGAGGATCTCCGCGGGAGTGAACTTCTCGTGGTCGTAGACGAAGATGTTGGCGCCGGCGAACCACTGGCCGTAGATCTTGCCCCAGGCGGCCTTGGCCCATCCCGTGTCGGCGATCGTCAGGTGAAGGCTCCCCTCGTGGAGGTTGTGCCAGTACTTGGCCGTGACGATATGCCCCAGCGGATAGGTGAAGTCGTGGGCGACCATCTTGGGTTCGCCGGTGGTTCCCGACGTGAAGTACATGAGCATGATGTCGTCGTTTTCGTTCGCGTGTTCGGGGCGCACGAAGGGCGCGGCGGTCTCGATTCCGCGGTGGAAGTCGAGGAATCCTTCGGGGACCTCGGGCCCGACGCTGACGAGGGCCCTGACCGTGGGGCTTTCGGGCATGGCGGCGGCGACATGGTCGGTGATGACCTTCTCGCCGGCCACGACGATGGCCTTGATCGACGCCATGTTGCAGCGGTAGACGACATCCTTTTTCGTCAGCAGATGGGTAGCCGGAATCGCCACGGCGCCCAGCTTGTGGAGGGCCAGCATCGAGAACCAGAACTCGTAGCGGCGTTTGAGGATCAGCATCACGGGGTCTCCCTTCCCGATCCCGAGGCTCCGGAAGAAGGAGGCCGTGCGGTCGCTTTCGCGTTTGAGGTCGGCGAAGGTGAACTGGATTTCGCGGTCCTTGTCGTCGGTCCAGAGCAGAGCCTTCTTGTCGGGCTGCTCGGCGGCATAGGCATCGACCACGTCGTAGGCGAAATTAAAGCGTTCGGGCACCCGGATATGGAGGTGCTCCCGGAACTCCTCCTGGGAGGAGAACCCGGTTTGAGCAAGAAAACGTTCTACCATACTTATATATTTATAATATAATGGCCAGGAACCGGACCGTTTTGCCGTCGAGGGCCTTCATGCCGTGCGGCAGGCTGGAATCGAAGTAGAGGCTGTCGCCGGGGTTGAGTTCGATCTCCTTCCCGTTGAGTCCGATCAACAGCCGCCCTTCGAGCACGTAGTTCATCTCCTGTCCGGGGTGGGTATTGAGGTGCATCGGGGCGTCGTCGGGGGTCGGTTCGACGGTTACGATGAAGGGGTCGATCCGGCGGTCGCGGAAACCGGCGGCGAGGGCCTCATACTTGTAGGCCTTTCGGCGCTCGACGGAGATGCCCTTCCCGGCGCGGGTGATGAAGTAGGAGTTCATGCGGGGCTCCTCGCCGAACATCAGCACATCGAGGCTGATGCCGTAGTGGCGCGAAATGGTTTGCAGGAGGTTGACCGAAATATCGGTCTTCCCGCTTTCGAGTTCGCGATACTGTTCGAGGGAGATATGGCAGCTGTCGGCCACCTCCTGCTCGGAGAGTTCGAGGACTTCGCGCAGCCCGCGCAGGCGGGTCGCAATCGAGAGAATGGGATCGTCGCACATGGTTCGGATCAATTTAACGGGTTATACGACAAACGGTTGCAGCGGCACCGAAGCAACATCGGTTACGATCCGGAAGTGCGGGTCGGGCGGCAGCGGGCCGCCTGGGCCTCCGGCATCGGGCAACAATCTGGCGGTAAAGATACTAAAAACTCTTAAAAACTGCAACTCCCCGCGCCGAAAGAGCGTGCCGCCTCCGGATCGGACGATCTGTAATCCATGCAGAACGGGCCGACACGGCCTCCGGGCGACGATTTTTCCGCCAAAGATTTTGTTTTTCGGCGAAAAAAGATTATATTTGTCCCCAACGAACCGAACGTATGACGATTTTCCTCCATATCCATCATCATCACTGCCACTTTACCGAGGGGTAGACGATCATGTATGGAAGGGGTCAGGAAAAGAGGCCGGGCCGAAAACGGAATCCGGACCGAAACGATAAAAAATACCGACAGACATGAAGCTCACCCCTTGCGGGGTGGGCTTTTTGTTTGGCACAGCCGCAGGGGAGAGTTTCCGCGAAGGGAACGACAACCAAAAACAGAAACGATATGTTGAGAATAGCGATTCAGGCCAAGGGCCGACTGAACGAACAGAGTACGGGTCTGCTTGCGGAGGCAGGCATCCGGGTAGCCGAGAGCAAGCGGAAACTGATCTCGCAGGCCGAAGGTTTTCCGTTGGAGGTGCTTTACCTTCGGGACGACGACATTCCGCAGGCGGTTGCAATGGGTGTTGCCGATCTGGGGATCGTGGGGCTGAACGAGGTGGCGGAGAAGGGTTTCCGCGTGGATCAGCTCATGGACCTCGGGTTCGGGGGGTGCCGCATCTCGCTGGCCGTCCCGAAGGGCACGGCATACGAAGGCCCGGAGTATTTCCGGGGCAAGCGCATTGCGACCTCCTACCCGAACATCCTGACGCGGTACTTCGCCGAGCGGGAGATCGAGGCGGAGATCCACCGCATCGAGGGATCGGTGGAGATCGCCCCAGCGGTGGGGATGTCGGATGCGATTTTCGACATCGTGTCGTCGGGCGGGACGCTCATCTCGAACGGGCTCGTGGAGGTCGAGAAGGTCTTCTTCTCGGAGGCGGTGCTGATCGCCAACCCGGATCTCGACGCGGAGAAACGGCGCGAGACGGCGCAGCTGACCTTCCGGCTGAACTCGATTCTGGAAAGCCGCGGGATGAAATACGTGCTGATGAACCTCCCGAAGGAGCGGTTGCAGGAGGCGATCCGGATCCTTCCGGGAATGCGGAGTCCGACGGTCCTGCCGCTGGCGCAGGAGGGGTGGTGCTCGATCCACGCCGTGATTGCGCAGGAGCAGCTCTGGGAGCGCATCGAGCAGCTGAAAGGGATCGGCGCCGAGGGCATCCTGATCCTGAATCTCGAAAACATGATCCGCTAAACGGCAACCGAACATGGAACGACTCACCATCTACAACCATCCGCCCCGCTCCGAGTGGGGTCGGCTGACCGAACGCTTCACGCGCCGCGAGGAGGAGATCACCGCACAGGTTGCGGCGATCCTCGCCGAGGTGCGCACGCGCGGGGACCGGGCGCTGCGCGCCCTCACGCAACGCATCGAAGGGCGCACGCCCGACCGCTTCGAGGTCCCGGCCGGAGAGCTGCGGGCCGCGGAGAAGGAGCTCTCCGCCGGGTTGAAGGAGGCGTTGACCGCGGCGAAGGCGAACATCGAGGCCTTCCACCGGGCACAACTTCCGCTCGAGGTGCGGTGCGAGACACAGCCGGGCGTAACGTGCATCCAGCGTGCGGTTCCGATCCGCCGCGTGGGGCTCTACATCCCGGGCGGGAAGGCGCCGCTCTTCTCGACGGTGCTGATGCTGGCCGTCCCGGCACGGGCGGCGGGCTGCCGGGAGGTGATTCTCTGCACCCCGGCGCGTCCCGACGGAACGATCGCCCCCGAAATCCGCTATGCCGCATGGCTATGCGGCGTGGAGCGCGTCTTCGCCGTGGGCGGAGCGCAGGCCGTGGCGGCGATGGCCTACGGCACGGAGAGCATCCCGCGCGTGGACAAGATCTTCGGACCGGGAAACCGCTACGTCACGAAGGCCAAACAGCTGGTCGGCGCGAACGACGTGGCGGTGGACCTTCCGGCCGGGCCTTCGGAGGTGCTGGTGCTGGCCGACGACGGCGCTTCGCCGGCCTTTGCGGCCGCGGACCTGCTCTCGCAGGCCGAACACGGGGGCGACAGCCAGGCGGTGCTGGTCTGCGCCTCGATGGAGTTTGCGCTGGCGACGCAGCGGGCCGTCGCGGAGCAGCTGCGGGAGCGCCGCCGCGGGGAGATCATCCGCGAGGCGCTGCAACAGAGCCGGATCATCGTCCTCGCGGAGCGTGCCGACCGTATCGCCTTCTCGAACGCCTACGCCCCGGAACACCTGATCCTCTCGATGGAGGATCCGTGGGAGGCGGCCGCACAGATCACCGATGCCGGGAGTGTCTTCATCGGGCCGTGGTCGCCCGAAAGCGCCGGGGACTACGCCTCGGGGACGAACCACACCCTGCCGACGGGCGGCTGGGCCCGGGCATACAGCGGCGTGAATACGGACTCGTTCCTGCGGAAGATCACCTTCCAGGAGCTGACGCGCGCAGGGCTCGAAGGCCTCGCCCCGACGATCGGGACGATGGCCGAAGCCGAGGGGCTGGACGCCCACGCCGCCGCGGTGCGCATCCGCCTGAACGAATCCCCCACTCCGAACCCCTCCGACGAATAACCACCCGCAAACCGCGACCTAACAAACCAACGCTCCATGAGACCCCTTGAAGAACTGATCCGCCCGAACATCCGGGCCCTGAAACCCTACTCCACGGCACGCGACGAATACGCCGGCGGGGCGATCGCGACGTGGCTCGACGCCAACGAGAGCCCCTACGACAACGGGCTGAACCGCTACCCGGACCCGCACCAGCGGGAGCTGAAACGCCGGATCGCCGCGCTGAAAGGCGTGCGCGAAGGGCAGATTTTCCTCGGCAACGGCAGCGACGAGGCAATCGACCTCGCGTTCCGGATCTTCTGCCGGCCGGGCGTCGACAATGCCGTGTCGATCGCCCCGACCTACGGCATGTACCGCGTGGCGGCCGACACGAACGACGTGGAGCTGCGCGAGGTGGCGCTCGGCGCCGACTTTTCGCTGCCGACCGACGCGCTGCTGGCGGCAGCCGACGAGCACACGAAACTGCTGTGGCTCTGCTCGCCGAACAACCCCACGGGCAACGCCTTCCCGACCGGAGAGATCGAACGGCTGCTGCGCACATTCGACGGCATGGTGGTGCTGGACGAAGCCTACATCGACTTCGCCGCAGGGCCGGGTTTCCTGCCGCGTCTCGACGCATTCCCGAACCTGATCATCCTGCAAACCCTCTCCAAGGCGTGGGGCATGGCGGGCATCCGTCTCGGCATGGCCTTCGCCGCGGAGCCCGTCGCGGAGCTCTTCGCGCGGGTGAAGTACCCCTACAACATCAACGGCCCGACGCAGCAGACGGTCGCCGAACGCCTTTCGGCCGACATCGCGCCGCAGGTCGCCGAGCTGCGCTCCGAACGCGAGCGCATGGCGCAGGCCCTTGCCGCCTGCCCCGCCGTCGAACGGGTCTACCCTTCCGACGCGAACTTCCTGCTGGTGCGCACGGCGGCGCCCGACCGGCTCTACGACGCACTGATCGCCGCGGGGGTGATCGTCCGCAACCGCTCGCGCATCCCCGGATGCGAGGGATGCCTGCGCATCACCATCGGCCGTCCCGAAGAGAACGACCGCATGCTGCAAACCGTCCAAACCTTCCGCCCATGAAGCCCATGAAAAAAGCCCTCTTCATCGACCGCGACGGCACGATCATCGCGGAGCCTGCCGACGAACAGATCGACAGCCTCGAAAAACTGACCTTTGTTCCCGGGGCGATCTCGGGACTGAAAGCCCTCGCGGGGCTGGATTTCGAGCTGGTGCTGGCCACGAACCAGGACGGTCTGGGGACGCCGTCGTTCCCGGAGGAGACCTTCCGGCCGGCACACGAAAAGATGCTCGCGACGCTCGGCGGCGAGGGCATCCGCTTCGACGACGCGCTCATCGACCGCACCTTCGAACGCGACAACGCCCCGACGCGCAAACCCCGCACGGGGATGTTTTCCCGCTACCTCGACGGGAGTTACGACCTGTCGTCAAGCTACGTCATCGGCGACCGCGTGACGGACATCCTGCTGGCGCGCAACCTCGGGGCACGGGGGATCCTGCTCCGCCCGGCAGCCGAGGGGCTGCGGATGGCGGAGGAGGCGGGGGTCGCGGACGCCTGCGTGCTGGTGACCGACTCGTGGGCGGAGATCGCGGAGTTCATCCGCCGCGGGGAGCGGCGCGTAGATGTACGACGCGAGACGCGCGAGACGCAGATCCGCGTGCAGCTGGACCTCGACGGCCGCGGCGACTTCAACGACCGCATCTCGACGGGCCTGCGTTTCCTGGACCACATGCTCTCGCAGATCGCCCACCACGGCGGGGTCTCGCTGGCGATCGAAGCGCACGGCGACCTCGACATCGACGAACACCACACCGTGGAGGATGTGGCCATCACGCTGGGCGAAGCCATCGACCGCGCGCTGGGCTCGAAGGCCGGGATCGCGCGCTACGGTTTCGCGCTGCCGATGGACGACTGCCGGGCGCTGGTGCTGCTCGACTTCGGCGGGCGGATCGACTTCGAGTGGGAGGCGGAGTTCCGCCGCGAGCGGGTGGGCGACGTTCCGACGGAGCTGTTCCGCCACTTCTTCCAGTCGCTGTGCTGCGCCGCACGGTGCAACCTGCAAATCGCGGCCCGCGGCGAGAACGACCACCACAAGGCCGAAGCGATCTTCAAGGCCTTCGCCCGGGCGCTTCGCATGGCCGTACAGCGGCAAGGCTTCGGATACGACATACCCAGCAGCAAAGGAGTCCTATGATAGCCGTTGTCGATTACGATACGGGCAACCTGCGCTCGGTTGCCGATGCGCTCCGGCGGGCCGGAGCGGAGTTCACGCTCACGGCTGCCCCGGCCGTGCTGCGCGCCGCCGACCGGGTGATCCTCCCGGGTGTGGGCGAAGCGTCAAGCGCCATGGCGAAGCTGCGGGAGCGGGGTCTGGACAGCGTGATCCCGGCGCTCACGTGCCCCGTTCTGGGGATCTGCATCGGGATGCAGCTCATGTGCCTTTCGAGCGAGGAGGGCGACGCCGAATGCCTGGGGATCTTCCCCACGCGGGTGCGCCGCCTCGACGCCGATCCGGAATTTGCATCCGTTTGCGGCGGGCATCCGGAACTTCCCGATGCGGACAGCCGCACCGCCGCTCCGGAGGGCACGCCGGCCGCATCCCGGCTGAAAGTGCCCCATGTGGGATGGAATACGGTCACGGCATTGCGCACGCCGCTCTTCTCGGGGCTTCCGGAGGCGAGCTACGTCTACTACGTGCACTCCTATGCGGCGGACCTCTGCACGGCGACGGCCGCCACGACGGAGTACGGACGGCCGTTCAGCGCGGCGTTAGTGCACGACAACTTCTACGGCACGCAGTTCCACCCCGAGAAGAGCGGCGCGGCGGGAGCGGCCATCATTCGGAACTTCCTGACGCTGCGCTGAACCATTCGGGCCGAAGCATTCCCATAAGCCCCTCCCGAGGGAGGGGTTTGGGGTGGGGTCAGATTTGGAAACGACGCCGAAGGCGGCGAGAACGGGACGGCACAGAGGCTTCACCCGGGAATACGCTAAAAACGGGAACAAGATAAAAACGAATTGATCAAATACCTCCAACCATGAACATCACCATCATACCCGCTACGGACCTGATCGACGGACAATGCGTGCGGCTGACGCAGGGCGACTATGCCAGCCGGAAGACCTACTACCGCGACCCGCTCGAAGCGGCCCTGCGCTTCGAGGAGGCGGGGATCCGGCGCCTGCACATGGTCGACCTCGACGGCGCGAAGGCCTCCGAACCGCGGAACCTCCGGGTGCTGGAACGCGTGGCGACGCGCACCTCGCTCGAAGTGCAGTACGGCGGCGGCATCAAGAGCCGCGAGGCGCTCCAAAGCGTCTTCAACGCCGGGGCGCGGCGGGCCATCTGCGGCAGCATCGCCGTGCGGCAGCCGGAGCTTTTCGCCCGGTGGCTCACGGAGTTCGGACCCGAACGGCTGATCCTCGGCGCCGACATCCGCGACGGAAAGGTCGCCGTGCAGGGATGGCTCGAAACCGCCTCCACGACCGCCGAAGAGCTGATCGAACAGTTTCAGCCGCAGGGAGTTGCGCAGGTTATCTGCACCGACATCTCACGTGACGGCATGCTCTGCGGCCCCTCGGCGGCGTTCTACGCCGCGCTGCAACAGCGATTCCCGAACGTAGAGATCACCGTCAGCGGCGGAATCGCGTCGCTGGACGACATCCTCCGGCTCGACGAACGGGGGCTGCGGAGCGTCATCGTCGGCAAGGCCCTCTACGAAGGACGTATCACCCTTGAAGAACTCGGACGATGCTTGCGAAACGGATAATACCCTGCCTGGACATCCGTGACGGCCAGACCGTCAAGGGAATCCACTTCGAGGGGCTGCGGCAGGTCGGCGACCCCGTGGAGCTGGGGGCGAAATACGCCGCACAGGGCGCCGACGAACTGGTTTATCTCGATATCAGCGCCTCGGAGGAGGGGCGCCGGACCTTCACCGAACTGGTCACCCGCATCGCCGCACGCATCGACATCCCGTTCACCGTCGGGGGCGGCATCTCGTCGGTGGAGGATGCCGGGCGGCTGCTCGACGCCGGGGCCGACAAGGTGACGGTCAACAGCGCCGCGGTGCGCAACCCCGCGCTGATCGACGCCATCGCCGCCCGCTACGGTTCGCAGTTCGTCGTGGCGGCGATCGACGCGCGGCAGGTCGACGGCCGCTGGGTCGTGACGACCCACGGCGGCAAGCGCCCCACCGACCGCGAACTCTTCACATGGGCCCGGGAGGCCGTCGAACGCGGCGCCGGCGAGATCCTCTTCACCTCGATGGACCACGACGGCACGAAGAACGGATACCCGTGCGAGACTTTCGCGCAACTGGCCGAACTGCCCGTGCCGATCATCGCCTCGGGCGGCGCCGGGAGCGTCGGCCACATCGCCGAGGTCCTCACCCGCGGACGCGCCGACGCCGCGCTGGCCGCCAGCATCTTCCATTACGACGAGATCCCGATCCCCGTCCTGAAACGCGAGTTGGACCGGCGGGGCATCCCCGTCCGACTTTGAAACGAACAGATACAAAAACATAAAATCACGAAGGCCATGAAGATTCAAGCCGTTCCGTTCGCGGAACTCAACCTCGAAAAACTCCCCGACGGGCTCGTTCCCGCCGTCATCCAGGACGCCCGCACGCTGCAAGTGCTCATGCTCGGATACATGAACCGCGAAGCCTACGAGAAGAGCCTCGCCGAAGGCCGCGTCACCTTTTACAGCCGCTCGCGGCAGTGCCTCTGGACCAAAGGCGAAACCAGCGGCCACTGGCTCGACATCGTCTCGGTGACTGCCGACTGCGACGCCGACACGCTGCTCGTGCGCGTCATCCCTCACGGCCCCACCTGCCACACCGGATCGAAAACCTGTTTCGGAGAGGCCGTACCCGAGACCGAAGGCTTCATCCGCTACCTGCAAGGCGTCATCCAGGGCCGCCACGCCGAGATGCCCGAAGGCTCCTATACCTCGAAACTCTTCACGCGCGGCGTCAACAAGATCGCCCAAAAGGTCGGCGAAGAGGCCGTCGAGACGGTCATCGAAGCCGTGGCCGGGAACCGCGACGCCATGATCTACGAGGCCTCGGACCTCGTCTACCACCTGCTCGTGCTGCTCGAAGCCACCGGTTGCTCGATCGCCGACCTCGAACGCGAGCTGGCCCGCCGCCACTCCTGACCCCGGGCCGGGAAGGGGCATCCGGAGCGGTGCATCCCCGGACCTCATGCCGCGAATCCCGACCGATACAAGAATCGGCCGGGATTCGTGCGGTTTTATCCGAATAAAATGCTATCTTTGTCGGGAGGAGCCTCAAACAAGCAGACCTCCTTCCAGTCAGGAACGGTTTATTTCCCCAAAGGCTGGCACCCCGAAAAAACACCTAAAAAAGAAGAATTATGTTCATACCTTGTGGCATGATTGGATTAAATGAATGGATCATCATCATTTTGGTCATCCTGCTGCTCTTCGGAGGTCGTAAAATTCCCGAACTGATGCGCGGCCTCGGCCGCGGCGTCAAGGAGTTCAAGGATGCCGTCAACACGGACTACTCCGACGAAGAGAGAACCCCGGCCCCCAAAAACGCCCGTAAACACGAAACCGCCGAAAAGGAGTCGGAAAAATAACATCCGACCGCTTCGTCCGGCACCCCCACGCCCCTCCGCAACATGAAACACGCCGAGCAGGAATCCTCGGAGATGACCTTCTTCGAGCACCTCGACGCCCTCCGTCCCCATCTGGTGCGAGGGGCGCTGGCTGTCGTGCTCGTCGGAATCGCCGCATTCCTCTGCAAGCACTTCATCATCGACACCGTGCTCTTCGGCCCCAAGAGCGCCGATTTCCCGACCAACCGCATGCTGTCGTGGATCGGCGCCGAGTGGGCACATCTGGCCGCATGGCTCAATACCACGCTCGGGACCTCGTTCGACACCGACGTCGCCACCTTCCAGATCGCGGCGGACCGCTTTCAGGTCATCAACACCTCGCTGGCCGGGCAGTTCAACCTCCACATGAAGATCTCGCTCATGGCCGGCATCGCCCTGGCCATGCCCTACGTGCTGTGGGAGTTCTGGCGGTTCGTACGGCCGGCCCTCACCCCGCGCGAGATCGCCGGGACCCGCTGGTTCGTCGCCAGCGTCTCGCTCTGCTTCTTCGCCGGACTTCTCTTCGGGTACTTCATCATGGCGCCCCTCTCGATCAACTTCTTCGCGAACTATCAGGTCAGTCCCGAAATCACCAACATGATCGACATCGGCGATTACCTCTCGACCGTGATCGTCGTCTCGATGGCCTGCGCCTTCCTCTTCGAACTGCCGCTGCTGATCTACTTCCTCACCCGCATGGGGCTGGTCTCCGCGGCCTTCCTGAAACGCTACCGCCGCCACGCCTTCGTCGTACTGCTCATCATCTCGGCGATCATCACCCCGCCCGACATTTTCAGTCTGATTCTGGTCGTCGCGCCCCTTTACGGTCTCTACGAGTTGAGCATCCGTCTGGCTGCGCGCATCGAGCGCAGGCGGCTCCGCGAAGAGACGGCCGGAACCGCATGATTTTCGGACTCCCGACCGTCCGAAATCCCCGAAAAATAGCTATCTTTGCCGCAGATCGCAGCGGGAAGCGTCCCGAACGGTCCGTATTTGTGCAATCAACCGTTAAAAAACAAAAAACAACAGATCATTATGGAATTCGAAGGAACCGTTTACAAGATAATGCCCGTCACGAAGGGGACCTCGGCCCGCGGCGAGTGGCAGCGGCAGGACGTGGTATTCGAGATGAACGAGGGTTCGTTCACGCGGAAGATCTGCGTCACCTTCTTCAACAAGCCCGACGACGTGGCCCGGCTGAAAGAGGGTGCCGCCTACAACGTCTCGGTGAACATCGAGTCGCGGGAGTACAACGGCCGCTGGTACACCGACATCCGGGCCTGGCGCATTCAGCCCAAGCAGCAGGAGCCGGCAGCAGCCCCGATGCCCGACATGCCCCCGATTGTCGAGGAGCCGACCTATGCCTCCACGCCTGCGCAGGAGGTGGATGACCTGCCCTTCTGATCCCCGGATCGGGAGCCGAAGGCTGGTTTGCCGGATCGGGTATGAGCGATCGGCTCCTCCGGTTTCGGATCGGAATTCGACACGACAACCCCTTCTCGCTTTTCGAGAAGGGGTTGTCTTTTATCGGGGAGTCCGACCGGCGGAATCCGTCGGCGGAGCGGAATCCGTCGGCGGAAAATCCGGACGGCGGGAGGGGACGAAAAAATCCCGACGCGCGCTGCACGTCGGGATTTTTCATTTACAGGATTCGTATTGCGGAGCCCTTTCAGCCCCCCCCCTTACGCCCCGGAGCTATTTCGCGGGCTCGACAGCCGGAGTCTCGGCCGTAGCCGTCGAATCGGCAGGAGCCGGCTCCTCGTACGGAGTGACGTCGATCAGCTCAACCTCGAACTCCAAGGCCTCGTTCGGGCCGATGTCACGACCGGCACCACGCTGTCCGTATGCCAGGTCGGAGGGGATCCACAGCGTGATCGTACCGCCCTTGCCCACGAGCTGCATGCCTTCGGTCCAGCCCGGGATGACGCGGTTCAGCGGGAACTCGACCGGCTCGTCCTTGTCGTAGTCGTCCGGACGCTGCTTCTTGATCATCTCCTGCTGCTCCTTCGTGCGGTTGGCGAATTTCGACGTGTCGAAGACCTTGCCCTCACGCGTGCGGCCCGTATAGTGGACCTTCACCACGTCGCGCACATCCTTTGCCATGACCGTCGTGTCGCCCATCTTGTTCACCTTGTAGAGCAGACCCGACTCCGTCTTCTTCACACCCGACTTCTTCTCGATCTTCTCCAACCAGGCCTTCGAAGCCTCGGCATTCTCCGCAGGGCGCTTCACCATGAAATAGTACTGCAAGTACTTGTTCACCTCATCCTCGTTCATCTTGGCGTTGTTGTCGCGCACGTTCTGCATGGCCTCGCAGATCCATACCAGCTGCACCGGAATACCGCTCTGCGCGATGTTGTAGCCGATGTCGTTGCCGAACGCATACGAAAGCTCCGTACGCTCCTCCTCCGACTCGAACATCTCCGGATCGGCTGCCGGATACTCCACCTTCGTGGAATCGCCGCCCGCCAGACGGATGCTGTCCGCCTCGGCACGCTTCTCCGCAATGGCACGCGCCCGCGTCGCACGCTTCGACATAAAGTATTCGCGGAGCATGTTCAGCGACTCGTCGTGCGGCTGCGAAGCCTTGTCGAGCGCACCCTCCTTGATACCCTGATCCATGGCCTTGAAGTCGAACGGAATGTCCTTCATCTCATAGCTCATGCCGTAGCCGATATTGGCGCCCAGAGCATACGACAGCGAGTCGAACTCCGACAGGCTGCCCATCGACACTCCGGTCTTGCCGCCCCCGCAGGAAGCGAGCATCGCGGCCCCCGCAAGCGCCGCTGCAAAATAGAGTTTTTTCATGGTTGTTTTTGAATATGTTTGATGTTTGCTTCTTTTCGTACGCGCAAAGATAGTAAAATATTGTATGAATGACCGATTTTATCGACTAAATTATCGACGGCGGTAACGATTCGCATATTTGTCCACTTCGAGCAGCTCGATCTCGTAGTAGAGCGTCGAATTCGGCGCGATGCCCAGTTCCTTGTCTCCCTCGGCGCCATAGGCTTCCGAAGCCGGGAGCCACGACAGGATCTTACCCCCGCGGCCGATCAGTTTCACGCTCTCCCGGACGCCGCTGCGCAGATTCCGGAGCGTCGAGCGCACCGTGTCACCCCGTTCGTACGAAGAGGTCACCTCCTCGCCGTCCGCCGTGCGGATCACCCACCGCAGCGCCACGCTGTCCCGGTCCGACGTCGGGATCAGGTCCTGATCCCCCACCTCCTCGACCGTATAGGTCACGCCCGACGAGGTTCGCGCATACGAACGGTTCGACCGGGCGATATCTTCCAGAAACTGCTCCTCATAGGCCCGGGCCTTCTCCGGCAGCGCATAGTTCACGTAACTCAAATAGAAGGTCTCGGCATCGTCCATCGTCATTCGTGTCTTTCCCCGGAAGACGTCCCGGATCCCCTCGCACACGGCCTCCGCATTGAGCGTCGAGTCCATACGTTGCAGATTCAGCCCCACGTTCATCCCGATGACATACGCCACCGAATCCAGATCGGTTTTCAGCTTCACGCCCCCGCCCGAACCGTGCGAGCAGGCTCCGGCCGCCGACACGACCGGAATGAGGTATAGGAAGAGTCGTTTCATGATTCTTGACTTTTTTTCGAGAAGAGCAGGATCAGCAGACTCCCGAAAAGAGCGGCAGCCACCGATCCCATCAGAATGGCGATCTTGCCCCGGTCGACCAGATCCGGATCGGTGTAGGCCAGCGAATCCACGAACAGCGACATCGTGAAACCGATACCGCCCAGGCAGGCTACGCCGAACAACATCCGCCACGAAGCCCCCGCCGGCATCTCCGCAAGCCCCGAACGGACCGCCCCCCAGCTCGCCAGGAAGATGCCCAGCGGTTTGCCGATCAGCAGTCCGAAGAAGACTCCCATGCCGATCGAGCCGATCTCGGACGAATAGTGGAAGATGTTGAGGTATTCGAACGACCCGATCTCCACGCCGGCATTCGCCAGTGCGAAAATCGGCATGATCAGGAACGTCACATACGGCGACAATGCGTTTTCAAGCCGGTAGCTCATTCCCATCGAATTCGCCGTCAGATGGGACATCCTGCGCAGGTAGAAACGCTGCGTCTCGTTCGGGAACGGCTCCTCGTTCTCGGCCTGCAACATCAGCGTCTTCAACCTCCGCATCTTATATACGTAGTACTCCTTGCTGTAACGCGGCTCCATCGGGATCAGCATCGCCATCGCCACGCCCGAGATGGTCGAATGGACCCCCGAATAGTAGAACAGCCCCCACACCACGATAGCGGGAACCAGGTAGCAGGCAATGCGTTTCTCGCCCATCCGATTCATGATATAGACCCCGAGCATGATCAACAGGGCCAGCGCCAACAGCCCGAACCGCACCTCGCCGCCGTAGAAGAGCGCAATCACCAGAATCGCACCCAGATCGTCGGCCACGGCCAGCGCCGTGAGAAAAATTTTCAGCGAGATCGAAACCCGGTCGCCCAGGATCGACAGGATGCCGATGGCGAAGGCGATGTCCGTCGCCGTCGGGATTCCCCATCCGTTCGCCGCTCCCGTGCCGTGGTTGAACAGCGTGAAGATGACCGCCGGAGCCAGCATGCCGCCCGCAGCCGCCAGTACCGGAAGGATCGCCCGGCGGACCGACGAGAGTTGTCCGTTGACGATCTCGCGCTTGATTTCAAGCCCCACGGTGAAGAAGAAGATCACCATCAGGCAGTCGTTCACGAACGTCTCAACGGTCATTCCCCGCGGGAACATCCAGTCGATCAGCCCCTCCGGAGAATGGATCATCAGCGAAAGATCCGTTTCGAGCAGGTCGTGGTAGTAGGTTTTCGTGATCGGGAGATTGGCCAGCAGCATCGCGATGATGACGCAGACCACCAGCACGACACCACCGGCCCAGGGGGTTTCGATGAAATTGCGACCGCGGAGGCCGATCATGTGCCGACCGCGAACCCAGCGGTACATGGAAAAGAGTCGCATATCTATTTTTTGTTTGATTGTTGATTGGATTCAAGTGTCAGTCCGCAGAGTTTCCACAGCATGCGGGCCCCCGTAATGGCGTCGATCCGTTCCTCCGGGGAGGGGCACACCTCCACCATGTCGAATCCGATGATCCGGCGTCCGGAGTCGGCCAGCGTTTTGAGCAGCCAGACCGCCTCGTTGAAGGTCAGGCCTCCCGTCACCGGCGTCCCCGTATGGGGGCAGTTGTCGAACGTCAGGCCGTCGATGTCGAAGCTCACGTAGACCTCCGCGGGAAGTTCGGCGACGATCTTCCGGCACCGGGCGTCCCACGTCTCGCCCCGGAACGAAGCTGCGGCCAGCGTGAGGTCGTCGAACATGACGACCCGCTCCGTTGCGGCGGCCAGCCGCGCCTCCCCCTCGCTGAAATCCCGGACCCCGACCTGCACGATCCGGGTCACCTGCGGGATATCGCGCAGCACGTTGTACATGATCGAGGCGTGCGAATACTCGAAGCCCTCGTAGGCCTCGCGCAGGTCGCAGTGCGCATCGACGTGCAGGATCCCGAACGACGCATGCCGCGCCCCCAGCGCCCGGAGCAGGCCGTAGGGGGTCGAGTGGTCGCCGCCCACGAGGCCCACGAGCCGACCCGCATCGAGCCAGCGCGATGCCTGCGCCTCGATGTTGGCGTTCATCGCCCGGCAGCCTTCGTTCACGCGCCGGATCTTGCGGATGACCGAATCGTCATCCGGGTTCCCGCCCCCTTCCAGATGGTCGATCACCCGTTCGGCATCGCCGCGAAGGCGCTGCGACTGCTCCTGCAAGGTATAGTCCACGTCGGCCGTGGCAATGCCCCGACGCCAGGCGCCGGGTGCCAGCGGATCGTGGAAATCCAGTTGCGTGGAGGCCTCGATGATCGCATCCGGCGCATACGCCGTACCGGCCCCGTAGGAGACCGTCACGTCCCACGGCGCCGAGATCAGCACCAGTTCCGCCTCCTCCGGCTCGAACGGCAGTCCGAAATAGCTTCCGTTGGCCACGCCCACTCCATCCGGGTCGAATGTTCGCTCTTCCATAGCGTTCTCTTGAAACATATCCTCCTTTTAACGGACAAAGGTACTAATTTTTACCTATATTTGCGCATCCGTCGGAAGATTAACCGAGGGAAGTTCCGATTATCATGAAGATTGTAGCCGATAATGCCATACCTTTTTTGGACGGGGTTCTGGAACCCTTCGCCGAAGTGTGCCGCCGCCCCGGGCGGGAGATCTCCGCAGAGGACGTCCGCGACGCCGATGCGCTGGTGATCCGGACCCGAACCCGCTGCGACGAAACGCTCCTTGCCGGATCGCGCGTGCGGATGATCGCCACGGCCACCATCGGATTCGACCACATCGACCTTGCATGGTGCCGGCGGAACGGCATCGAGGTCGCAACGGCCGCCGGATGCAACGCCCGCGGCGTCCTGCAATGGGTCGCCGCCGTGCTCGCCCTCCTCGCCCGGCGGCAGGGGTGGACGCCCGGACAGCGGACCCTGGGCGTCGTCGGCGTGGGACACGTCGGATCGCTGGTCAAAAGTTATGCCGAAGCGTGGGGATTCCGCGTGCTCTGCTGCGACCCCCCGCGCGAAGAGCGGGAACGGTGCGGATTCCTGCCCCTCGAAGAGGTGGCGCGCCAGGCCGACATCCTCACCTTCCACACACCCCTCGACGACTCGACCCGCCACATGGCCGGCGAATGGCTCTTCCGCATGATGAAACCCGGGGCCGTGCTCCTCAACTCCTCGCGCGGCGAGGTCGTCGACGGAGAGGCCCTGCTGCGGAGTGAGTTGGAATGGGCGCTCGACGTCTGGGAACATGAGCCGGAACTCAATCCGGAGCTCCTGCGCCGGGCGCTGGTCGCCACGCCCCACATCGCCGGATACTCCTTGCAGGGAAAGGCCAACGCCACGGCCCTCGCCGTCGCGGCCCTCGCCCGGAAGTTCGGACTCCCGGTCGAGGGGTGGTACCCGCCGGAGGTGACCCCCTCGCAACCCCGCGCGATCTCCTGGCAGGAGCTTGTCCGCACCATCGTCGGCGCATACGACATCGAGGCCGAGAGCCGGCGTCTGAAACAACAGCCCTCCGCGTTCGAATCCCTGCGCGACCGCTACGACTATCGGCAGGAATATTTTTAACTTGCCGTTTTTTCATTACCTTTGCGCGCAACTATGTATCGGAGAATCATAAAGCCCATCCTCTTCTCGCTTCCCATCGAACGGGCCCACAGGATCGCCCTGCTGCTTCTGCGCATCATCGGGCTCATTCCCGGCGGCCGCTGGCTGCTGCACAAGAGCTGCGCCGTCGAGCACCCGGCGCTCGAACGCGAGGTCTTCGGCATGAAGTTCCGCAACCCCGTGGGGCTCGCCGCCGGATTCGACCGCAACGGCGAAGCCTACCGCGAACTCGCCGCCATGGGATTCGGATTCGTCGAGATCGGAACCGTCACGCCGCAACCGCAGCCCGGGAATCCCCGCCCGCGCGTCTTCCGGCTCCCGAAGGACAAGGCGATCATCAGCCGCATCGGAATCGCAAACCGGGGACTCGAAACCGCCATCCGCCACCTCCGCCGCCCCCACGAGGGGGTTATCGTGGGGTGCAACATCGGGAAAAACACCGCCACACCCGTCGAGAACGCCGCGGCCGACTATCTGAAACTCTTCCGCAACCTCTATCAGTATGCGGACTACTTCACCGTCAACATCAGCTGCGACAACGCCTGCCGGGAGGGAACGACCCACGCCCGCGAACACATTCTCCGGATCCTCGAACCGCTGTTCGACTTCCGCCGCGGACAGAACCAGTACCGCCCGATCATGCTCAAAATATCCCCCGACATGCCCGACGAGGTGATCGACCGCGTGACCGACATCCTGCTCGAAACGCCCCTCGACGGCATCGTCGCCACGAACGGCACGCATCTCCGCGAAGGACTCCGGACCAGCCGCACGTCGCTCGACAAGATCGGGACCGGACGCCTCGGAGGAGCCCCCCTGACCCGCCGGGCCGTGGAGATCGTCCGCAGGGTCCACGCCCGCTCGGGCGGAAACTACCCCATCATCGGCGTGGGCGGGCTGATGACGCCCGACGACGTGCGCGCCATGCTCGACGCCGGCGCCGACCTCGTCCAGCTCTACACCGGCTACATCTACGAAGGCCCCGGGCTCGTCGGCGAAATCTGCCGCGCGCTGATCGACGACGCCCGCCAGCCGCAGGGCAACGCCGGACAGCCGCAGGACGAGGCCCGCGAAATCCCGGCCCCGACCGCCGAACCCCCGCAGGCGGAAGAGCCAGGCAACGGAACCGACCCGACGGTATCCCCCGAAACGGACGGCGGAAACCCGCCCGCTGCGCCCGAAGCCGCCGCAGAACATCCATAAACGCATGAAAGCTTCGATCATCACCATCGGCGACGAGATCCTCATCGGACAGATCGTCGACACCAACTCGGTATCCATCGCCAGGCACCTGAACGGAATCGGCATCGTCGTCCGCGAAAAGATCTCCATCGGAGACGACCGCCAGCAGATCATCGACACGGTCAACCGCGCCCGGGAAAACAACCAGGTGACGATCATCACCGGCGGACTCGGCCCCACGAAGGACGACATCACCAAGAAGACGCTCGCCGAACTCTTCCACAGCACGATGCGCTACGACGAAACCGTCGCCGCACACGTCGAGAAGATGCTCACGGCCCGCGGCATCGAATTCAACGACCTGAACCGCTCGCAGGCCCTCGTTCCGGAGGCCTGCACGGTGCTCTTCAACGCCTACGGAACAGCCCCCGGCATGTGGTTCGAATGCGACGGACATGTCGTCGTCTCGCTGCCCGGCGTCCCCTACGAGATGGAGCACCTCATGCAGGACGAGGTCATCCCCCGGCTCAAAGCCCATTTCGCCCTGCGGCAGATCGTACACCGCACGATGATCACCGCCGGACTCGCCGAGTCGATGCTCGCCAAGCGCATCGAAAGCTGGGAAAACGCACTCCCGCCCTACCTCAAACTCGCCTACCTGCCCAATCCGGGAGCCGTGCGGCTGCGGCTGTCGGCCTACGAGGTCGAGGGCGAAAGCGTCGCCCGCGAGATCGACCGGCAGTTCGAGGCGCTGCGGGAGCTCATCCCCGAGTACATCGTCGGGTTCGAAACCGCCTCCGTCGAGGAGCTCGTCCACGAGACCCTCGTCCGGCGCGGGCAGACCCTCGCCACGGCCGAAAGCTGCACCGGCGGCGTCATCGCCTCGCGTTTCACCGCCCTGCCCGGGGCTTCGGCCTACTTCCGCTGCGGCGTGGTCGCATACAGCAACGAGTCCAAGGCCGACGTGCTGGGCGTCCATGCCGCCGACATCGCCCGTTACGGCGCCGTCAGCGAACAGGTCGCCCGCCAGATGGCCGAAGGAGCCCGACGCATCGCACACGCCGACTTCGCCGTCGCCACCACGGGAATCGCCGGTCCCACGGGCGGAAGCCCCGAAAAACCCGTCGGAACTGTCTGGATCGCCGTGGCGACCCCCGACCGCACCATCGCCGAATGCCGGCAGTGCGGCGCCGACCGCGGGCAGATCATCTCCCGGGCCAGCGCCTTCGCCATCGGCATGCTCAAAGACGAGCTCAACGCAAAATAGTCCCCGCCGGCGTGCAAAAAAAGCCGGGGCACTTTGCGTTTTGACGAAAAGGTTGTATATTTGCAGGCCCCAAACGGGCTTAAACAAAAAACAAAGTACAAAATGAAAGTTTGCGAAATCACAGGCAAGGTGGCTGTCGTGGGCAACAACGTCTCGCACTCCCACCACAAGACCAAACGCAAATTCAGCCCCAATCTGAAAACCAAGCGTTTCTGGTCCGAGCAGGAGGGCCGCTGGATCACCATCAAGGTGTCGGCCGCCGGTATGAAAACCATCAACAAGAAGGGACTCGCAGTCGCCCTGCGCGAAGCTGCCGCTCCCAAAAGCGTGTACTAAAATCAACGAGTAATCCATGGCAAAGAAAGGCAACAGAGTTCAGGTCATCCTCGAGTGCACCGAACAGAAAGAGAGCGGAGTTGCGGGAATGTCCCGTTACATCACCACGAAAAACAAGAAGAACACGCCCGAACGGCTCGAACGCAAGAAGTACAACCCGTTCCTGAAACGTGTCACCGTACACCGTGAAATCAAATAGTTAGAGCAGACCTATGGCAAAGAAAGTAGTCGCAACGCTGAAAACCGGTACCGGCAAGCAGTTCACCAAGTGCATCAAGATGGTCAAGTCGGAGAAAACCGGCGCCTACATGTTCAAGGAGGGCGTTATTGCAAACGACCAGGTGAAGGATTTCTTCGACGAGAAGAAATAACGTATTTTAAGAGTCCGTCTCTTAAATACAAAGGGCATCTCATCAGGAGGTGCCCTTTGTGTGTGAATGAATTTGGCTGTTTCGATAAAAAAGCCTATTTTTATTGCAATTATTATCAAGCAACACCATGGACATCCGAACAATCGCTTTCTATAACAGACCTTTTCCCGAGGGCGGAGCAGAAACAGTCACCAGGAATTTAGCGCACTACTTCAAATCACAGGGACTCCGAATCATTATTTATACATCCCTGTTCAAAAGAGAACTGCTCACCGCAAAGGAACTCGAAGATTTTACAATAAAAGTCCTTCCGGATGCCAGCAACGAATGTCTCCCGATAAACGTAGAGTTTCTACGCAACTCTCTTAACGAAGAGCAAGTCGATGTCCTGATGATCCAAGGATCTACGGTTTTCCCCTTTGAAAAACTTTATCACATCGGCAAAACCCGGTTAATCTATTGTTTGCACAGCATCCCTTTATGGGAGATCTATGATTTGATGAATTTGAAAAGCAGCCAATTATCCAATCCGACATTCCTTCGAAGAATGGAGTTCATCTTTCTGCGCAAACCGGTCTATCGGTTCACCGACAAGTTAAAACGAAGATATTTGAAACTCTACTCAAAAATACATCACAATACAGACCGGTTTGTAACACTCTTTCCTGAATATTATCGACAATTGTTTCGTGATCTGCAAAAATACGATCATCATCCCGATCAAAAGAAATTCGCAGCGATTTCCAATCCGTTACTTCCGCCCCAAGAGCCAACTCATTGCCCGAAGGAAAAGATCGTTCTTTTTGTCGGACGATTCTCCCATTGCGACAAACGAATAGATCGTCTGCTGAAAATCTGGCATCAGATCGAGGATTCTGTACCCGATTGGAGATTGATTTTAGTCGGAGACGGCCCCGAAAAAGAGAATCTGCATAAACTTGCAAAAACGCTAAAACTCAAAAACATCGAATTTACCGGATACCAATCCGACGTAGCCTCATTCTATCGCCGGGCCACCTTCGTCTGCCTGACATCAGACTTCGAAGGCTTCGGCATGTGCTTCGCTGAAGGACAACAATACGGAGCTATTCCCGTCTCATTCGATTCCTACGCCGGGATCCGGACAATCACCCGCAACGGAGAGGCTGGCATACTTGTCCCCCCGTTCAGCAAACGGCAATACGCCAAACGTCTGAAAGCCGCCATGCTTGACCGGGAATGTCAAATCCGAATGCGGGAAAAATGCTATCAACAGGCGTCCGAATACAAATTGGAACTAATTGGATCCCAATGGCTCCAACTCTTTAAGGATTTAGATTAAAACATGAAGAGAATCGCTTTCATCATTATCCGTTACGGCAAAGATGTCAATGGTGGCGCCGAAGCACATTGCCGGATGTTGGCCGAGCGTTTAACTCCCTACTACGAAGTTGAGGTCCTCACGACAACCATCCGCATATTCAATGATCCGACACAGGACTTCAAAGAGGGAGCTTCAACCGAAAACGGAGTCTTGATCCGCCGATTCAAACCCCGGCCAGTCAACGCCGAATTACATAACGACTACTACAAACACGGGAAACTGGCACGTCGGATACGGATTCGCCTACATCGTTTGGGGATCTTGCGTCTTTTCTCCTCATTACATCCCCATTGGAGCCTCGGCGTTGAGGCTGAACGCCGAACGATCGAATCGCAACCAAGCCATACTCCCGAGATGTTTGATTTTATTCGTCAACATCGAGACCTGTACCACGCTTTCATTTTCATGAATTTTTATTCCAGCCAAACAATACTCGGCGCTGCCATCGCTCCTGAAAAGAGCATTCTCATCCCATTGGCACATCCTGAAAATCCGCTTTACTACGGAATCAATGTTCCGATGTTCACTCGTGTACGGCATATTGCCTTCAACACATCAGCCGAAGAGCAACTCTGCCGACGAATTTTCGGACGCTCAATGGCACCTTGCAGTCTGGTAGGATGCGGCATTGAAGAGGCTGAACCCGCAGACTGGGAAGAAGTCAAGAAACGCTACATGCTGCCCGAACGATATGTCCTTTATCTGGGACGTGTCACAGGTCCAAAGATCAACCGAATCATTCCTGAATTTTTAAAGTACAAACAACAGTACGGCGGAGATGTCAAACTGGTATTGGTCGGAGGCATTGACGACAAGACGATCAGACATCCGGCATCCAATGAAGTTATTTTAACGGGATTTGTAAGCGAAGCAGAAAAAAGTGCCATCATTCGACATGCTTCCGTCATGGTCAATCCTTCGCATCTGGAAAGCCTCTCGCTGCTAATGCTCGAAGCCATGCAGAATCGCATCCCTGTATTGGTAAACGGGAAAAGCAAGGTCATGAAAGATCACTGCAAGATCAGCGGAGCAGCTCTCTGGTACAACAACTGGCGCGATTTCCGTAAAAAACTTCATAGACTCCTCTTTGATTCCGAATTACGGCAATCCATGACGGAAAAAGGCCCACGATACGTCCAGGATCATTACGAATGGAAGATCATTATCGGAAAACTTCGTGAAATAATAGACTCGATCTGACAAAAACACATATAAAAAACGAGCATGCGGAATCGTGGTTCCGCCCTTCGACCTGCGGGAATATGCCGACAAGCTGGGCGATGCGCTGGAAGACTCCGCATGGCAAGAGAAGAAGAGCCGCGAAAACCGGGCCGCAGCCCGGCGATACGATCCACGGGCCATCGGAGCGGAGTGGCTCCGGCTGTTCGATGAACTCCAATAAGTATGAAGAAAAAGATTGCATTCACCGCTTTCCGGTACGGAGAGGGAATTTTCGGCGGCACGGAGATCCATTGCCGGATGCTTGCCGAACGGCTGAAACCCTATTACGAGGTAGAGGTGCTGACCTCCACGCTCCGCCACCCGACCGCCTCGGAGGAGGACTTCCCCGCCGGTGAGCGGCTGGAAAACGGGATTCTCGTCCGACGCTTCCGTGCGGAACCCGACAGGGAGCACACCAACGAACGGCGCCGCGAGGCCAGCAAGGCCCGGAGGCTTCGCTACCTGCTCGACCAATGGCGGCTGCTCACCCCGCTGGCGGCCCTCCATCCCCTCTGGACGCTCAACGAAGAGGCCGAACGGCGCTTCTTCGCCACCCACGAAGAGTATGCTCCGACGCTGGCGGATTTCATCCGCGAGCACAAGGAGGAGTATGCCGCCATCCTGCCCGTCGGATTCAACTTTACCTCCACGCTCACCGCCGCCCTGGAAGCCCCGGAACGGTGTATCCTGATCCCTACGGCCCACCCCGTGCGGTCGCTCTATTTCAGTCTCTTCACCCGGGTTTTCACCCGCGTGCGGCACATTGCCTTCAACACCCCGGCCGAGCAGCGGCTCTGCCGGCGGGTATTCGGACCTGCGCTGGCACCCAACAGCATCGTAGGATGCAGCATCGAGAAGGCGGCGCCCGTACAATGGGAGGAGGTCAAGACCCGATACGAACTCCCCGACGACTACCTGCTGTATGTGGGACGGATGCACCCCCAGAAGATCGGATCGCTGATCCCCGACTTCCTCCGCTACAAGCAGCAATACGGCGGAGAGATCCGTCTGGTGCTCGTCGGTCCCGCCGACTCCGAAAGCAGGGAGATCGACCGTTCGGAGATCATCGTCACGGGGAGCGTCAGCGACGAAGAGAAACTGGCGATCATCCGCCATGCGACGCTCATGGTGAATCCGTCGCTGGTGGAGAGTCTCTCGCTGCTGCTGCTCGAAGCGCTCGACAACGGCATTCCGATGCTCGTGAACGGCCGTTGCGAGGTGATGAAGGACCACTGCAAGTTCAGCGGCGCGGCACTCTGGTACGACAACGGGCGCGACTTCCGCAAAAAACTCCACCGGCTCCTCTCCGATCCCGAACTGCGGCGAACCATGGCGGAGAGAGGCCCGCGCTATGTCCGGGAGAATTATGGCTGGGAGCTCATCATCGGCAAGCTGCGCCGGCTCATCGAGAGCCTTTGAGCGGCTTCCGAACAGCGGAAGGCCGGGCATGCGATCAGCAAGCCCGGCCTTTTCCGTTTGCGGTACCCCGGCGGTCAGAACTTGTGCACGGCCCGCACGAGGAACCTGTTGTATTTCGGAATCTCGACCACGTAGGGCGGTTCGATGCTCATGTGCGACGTATAGGCGTTCTTCTCGTCCATCTCCGTCGAGGAGAAGTAGTACACCATCCGGTCCATGCGCTCGCCGCCGGCCCCTTTCAACGCATCGTTGAACTTGTTCCGCGCCTGACGGTCGTTCCGGATCCGCGTCCCGCCGTTGTAGTTATGGCCGATCGTCAACAGTTCGTCGATCGCCGGGAGGTACCACCCCTCGCCCTTTTCCCGGCACCACTTGAAGGCCGGGAACGAATCCCACGTAAGGCCGTTTGCCTCGATATATTGCGCCACCTTCGCCATGTTCACCGAGCCGTCCGTGCGGTCATCGGCCCCGACCGCGCGCAGATCCGGCTTCCGGAACTCGCTCCACGGCAGGTAAAGCTCGTCGAGCGAGATCACCAGTCCGTGCTGCTTGTCCTCCGACAGCAGGCACACGACACCCTTCACGCCGTTCCGGTCGTAAAGCTCGCCGATCTCATACTCTTTGAGCACGTAACGGTCGTCGGGAGTCTGCGCCGCGGGTTCCGAGGCGAGCGGTGTGGCCGGGATGCTCCGCGTATAGTACTCCATCTCGCCGTTGGCATAGCGGATGTAGTGAATATCCGCAACGGGCAGGACATAGGTCGGGCCGTCGGGATTCGAGAAGCGCTTGTAGCGCACGTTCTCCGGCGTGATTTCGATCACCTTGGCTTCGATTTTCGTGGAGTCCGTCTTGACGATCAACTCCTGGGCCGTGGCCGACAAAACCCCGAAAACGGCGGCCGTCAGCAGCAACATGATTTTTTTCATTTCACTTAAAAACGGGTTGTTCCGCAAAGATAACGCTTTTCCAAACATTCTTCGTATCTTTGTCCCAGGATTAATCGTTCGGATATGGCATTTTTCGATATTTTCCGCAAGAAACAGCAGGAGACCCCCGTCTCCGAAGAGCAGGCCCGACAGCAGCGGCAGGAGCTCGACGCCGGATTGGAGAAGACCAAACAGGGGCTCTTCTCGAAACTCGCACGCGCCGTGGCCGGCCGCACGACCGTCGATGCCGAGGTGCTCGACGAACTCGAAGAGGTCCTCATCACGTCGGACGTCGGCGTGGAGACCACCGTGAAGATCATCCGCCGCATCGAGGAGCGTGTCGCACGCGACAAATACATGAACACCACGGAGTTGCAGTCGATCCTGCGCAGCGAGGTTGCCGAACTGCTCGAACAGGCCCACGGGTCGGCCGAGCACTTCGGACTGGACGCCCGCGAGGGTGAGCCCTACGTGGTGATGGTCGTCGGCGTGAACGGCGCCGGGAAGACCACCACCATCGGGAAGCTCGCCGCACAGCTCGTCAAGGCCGGGAAGAAGGTCTGGATCGGCGCCGCCGACACATTCCGCGCCGCGGCCATCGACCAGTTGCAGGTCTGGGCCGACCGCGCCGGGGCCACGATGATCCGCCAGCAGATGGGTTCCGATCCCGCGTCGGTTGCCTTCGACACGCTGACCTCGGCCCGTGCCAACGGCGCCGACGTCGTGCTGATCGACACCGCCGGGCGTCTGCACAACAAGATCAACCTGATGAACGAGCTGACGAAGATCCGCAACGTCATGTCGAAGGTGATTCCCGGAGCGCCCCACGAGGTGATGCTCGTGCTGGACGGCTCGACCGGGCAGAACGCCTTCGAGCAGGCCCGCCAGTTCACGCAGGCCACGCAGGTCACCTCGCTCGCGATCACCAAGCTCGACGGCACGGCCAAAGGGGGTGTGGTGATCGGCATCAGCGACCAGTTCCACATTCCGGTCCGCTACATCGGCATCGGCGAGGGGATCGACCAGCTGCGCATCTTCGACCGCCGGGAATTCGTAAACGCCCTGTTCGGAGATGAAAAAGATTAACGTCATCACACTCGGCTGTTCGAAGAACACCGTCGACAGCGAGCACCTCATGGCACGGCTCGCGGCCGCCGGTTACGAGGTCCACTTCGACAGCGACCGAACCGACGCCAAGACCGTCGTCATCAACACCTGCGGATTCATCGGCGACGCCAAGCAGGAGTCCGTCGAGATGATCCTCCGCGCCGCCGAGGCCAAGAAGGCCGGGAAGATCGAACATCTGTTCGTCATCGGATGCCTCTCGGAGCGCTACGCCGACGAGCTGCGCTCGGAGATCCCCGAGGTCGACGAATACTTCGGGGCACGCACCTGGGACGGGATCGTCCGCGCGCTCGGGGCCTCGGAGGATCCCGCGCTGGCAACCGAACGCCGGCTCTCGACCCCGAAGCACTACGCCTATCTGAAAATCTCCGAGGGATGCAACTGGAAGTGCGGCTACTGCGCCATCCCGCTCATCCGCGGGCCCCATGTCTCGGTGCCCATGGAGGTGTTGGAGGAGGAGGCCCGCAAGCTGGCGGCGCAGGGCGTCCGCGAACTGATCGTCATCGCGCAGGACTCCACCTACTACGGACTCGACCTCTACGGGAAGCGGCAGATTGCCGAGCTCCTGCGACGTCTGTGCCGCATCGACGGGATCGAGTGGATCCGGCTGCACTACGCCTATCCCGCGGCGTTCCCGGAAGAGCTCATCGGGGTGATGGCCGCAGAACCGAAGATCTGCAAATACCTCGACATCCCCTTCCAGCACATCTCCGACGCCCAGCTCGCAGCCATGCTGCGCCGCCACACCAAGGCCGAGGCCATGGAGCTGATCCGCAAGCTGCGGGAGGCGATTCCCGACCTGGCGCTCCGGACCACGCTGCTGGTCGGATACCCCGGAGAGACCGAGGCCGATTTCGGGGAGCTGCTCGACTTCGTGCGCGAAGTGCGCTTCGAGCGGCTCGGCGTCTTCGCCTACTCCGAGGAGGAGGGGACCCATTCGGCCGAGAAACTGAAAGACGACGTCCCGGAGGAGGTCAAGCAGCAACGTGTGGACCGCGTCATGGCCTTGCAGAACCGCATCGCGACCGAGAACAACGCACGCAGGGTCGGACGCATCGAGCGTGTGCTGATCGACTCCCGCCAGGGAGACTGGTATGTCGGACGCACGCAGTACGACTCCCCGGAGGTCGATCAGGAGATCCTCATCCCCGCGGCGCCGAAGCGGCTGTTGAAAGGCCATTTTTACACCGTGCGGGTTACGGCCGCCGAGGAGTACGATCTCTACGGAGAGGTCGTTCCAAAATAAATTTTGTGTTTTCACCTTTTTTTCGTACCTTTGAAAAGCGAAACGTTTCTTTCTCCGGAACGATGGCCGAAAAGAGTGTGATAACGAACATCGAAGCCCGCGTAAGGCTGTTGATCGACGACCACAAAAGGCTGTCGGGTCTTTGCACAGAGCTCGCGCAGCAGCGCGACGCCCTGCAACGGGAAAAAAGAGCCCTTCAGGAACAGGTCAGGGACCTCGAAGCCGAAGTGGCGAAACTCCAACTCGTCGACGGGCTCGCCGGAGGCAGAACGAATCGGGACAAGGCACGGGCGCGCGTCAACCGACTGATGCGGGAGGTCGACAAATGTATCGCACTCGTGGGAAATCCGTCGCAGACAGATTCCGAACCCTCCGGAAAATAAGTGTCGCGACGACGGGACGGATACGGGATGTTACAGAGATAAACGAAACGAACCAAAATGGCGAAACAGGCAATTACCCTCAAAATAGCCGGTAAAAGCTATCCTTTCAACATCGAAAGCGGAAAAGAGGAGATATACCGTTTGGCCGAAAGAGAGGTAAACAGCTACCTCGCGCTGATTAAACAGCAGCATATCAAGAACTGGAACGACCAGGACTATCTGGCCATGGCCGCGTTGAAGTTCGCAATCGCCAACGTCGGAATGAGGCAAAGCCGCGAGATCGACAGCGAAGATATGAAGCAGCTCGAAAAAATCGGCACGGAAATAGATGGATACCTCAACACCCTGAAACCCTGACGGGGGGGGGCAGAGAAGAGAGGACGAGAGAGAGGAGAGGAGAAGAGAGGAGGACGGGAGAGACGGGAGAGACGGAGAGACGGAGAGACGGAGAGACGGAGAGACGGAGA
>DSTMR04002__coassemble_898_pt1 | contig 28797 bp, 26 predicted proteins | sample DSTMR04002__metabat2_high_PE_025 | metagenome-assembled genome bin DSTMR04002
ACACGGCAAACTGCAATGTATGAAACACTTTATTCTTATCACCTTATCCCTTTTCGGTCTGCTTCTGACCGCGGAATCCGTCTCGGCACAGAAACGGATCATCATCAATTCGGAGCCTGCCAATGCCGACGTTTATATCAATGGGGTACCGACCAATCAGAAAACTCCTACCATGATTAAAACACCCGGAGGCAAATCATTTACCGTCACATTCAAAAAGAAAGGATATGAAGACGGCAAACTTCTGGTCGTGAAACAGAAACAATTCGACGGGAAAAAAGCCTATCCGTCCGAATTGAGCTGCCGACTCTCGCCGACTCCGTATACGGAAGATCCGACCATCCCCGAAGGAGCCGCCGAAGAACGAGTCAGCCGCAACACCCCGGGACGAACCTCGCTGGAACAGACGATCATCCGCTGGGCCATCGACTCCGACCCGCAAGGTGCCCGGGTATTTTACCGCGTCTTGTCGAGTGTCCCGGCAGAAGTAAAAAACACCAATGAAACCTATCTGATGACTACGCCCTACGAGGAGACCCGTTCTTTCAACATTCTGGGTCTTACCTACGAGAACTCGCGCAACGTACAGATTGAAATCAAAGTTATGAAAGCCGGATATGAGGCCCAGGTAAAAAGGTTCAATGTCCGCCAAGCCATTGATCAACAGGAGATCAGCAGTTTCTTCATGCTGGTGCCCAAAGAAGAGTAGATGCCATACACGGAAAAGTGCCGGACAATCATGCGCGGCACAAGAAAACCCCGGACAGGACTGTCCGGGGTTTTCAGCTTAAACGCCAAACGACGTCATTTACCGCACCTTGCGGATGATCTCGCCGCCGTGGCGGATCGCCTCTTCGTTCGCCGGAAGCATCTTCCATGCACGCTCCGGCAGCGATTTCTTCAAGCCGACCATCACGTTCTCCATCCCGACCACCGGGCGGACCTTCAGGTAACCGCCCAGAATCATCGTGTTGAACAGCTTCGCCTGACCCAGTTTCGCACACTCCGCCGTCGCGTCGATCGCATAGACCTCGATGTCCGTGCGCACCGGATGCCGCGAAATGCCGTTCGTGTCGTAGATCAGCACGCCGCCCGGCTTGACCATCGGCTCGAACTTCTCCATCGACTGCTGGTTCAGGATGATCGCCGTATCGAACTCATGCGCGATGGGCGACGAAATTTTCCGGTCCGAAAGAATCACCGTCACGTTCGCCGTGCCGCCGCGCATCTCCGGGCCGTAGGAGGGCATCCACGTCACCTCGAAGTCCTGCATCACGCCCGAATAGGCCAGAATCTTGCCCATCGAGAGGACGCCCTGTCCTCCGAATCCTGCTATGATCAATGTCTCTTTCATCGCTTTACTCCTTTTTTACGTCCTTAATATCGCCCAGCGGATAGTAGGGCAGCATGTTCTCCTCCAACCAACGGTTCGAATCCACCGGCGAGAGCTTCCAGCCGCTGTTGCACGTCGAGACGACCTCCACCAGCGAGAAGCCGTTCCCGGCCATCGCGTTCTCGAACGCCTTGCGGATCGCACGCTTGCACTTGCGCACGTTCGCCGCCGTGTGGACGCTCTGCCGCGTGATGTAGGTCGCACCGTCCAGATGCGCCATCATCTCCGCGATCTTGTACGGATAGCCGTTCAGACGCGGGTCGCGGCCGTAGGGCGTCGTCGAGGTCTTCATCCCGAGCAGCGTCGTCGGGGCCATCTGGCCGCCCGTCATGCCGTAGATCGCGTTGTTGATGTAGATCGCAACGACGTTCTCGCCGCGCGCCGCCGCATGGATCGACTCCGCCGTACCGATCGCCGACAGGTCGCCGTCGCCCTGATACGTGAAGACCATGTTCCCCGGCCAGAGCCGCTTTACGGCCGAAGCGATGGCCAGCGCGCGTCCGTGCGCCGCCTCGATCCAGTCGATGTCGATGTAGTTGTAGGCGAAGACCGAGCAGCCAACGGGCGAAACGCCCACCGTGCGATCTTCGAGACCCATCTCCTCGATGACCTCGGCGATGAGTTTATGCACCGTGCCGTGGCTGCAACCCGGGCAGTAGTGCATGACGTTATCGGTAATGAGTTTCGGTTTCGTGTAAACCAGATTCTCCTGTTTGATTTCAACCTCTGCCATCGTAGTCTACTTTTTAATCAGTTTTTCCTTCAAGGCTGCGAGCACCTCGTCGGGGTTGAACAACATGCCGCCCTGGCGCCCGTAGTGCTCCACGGGGGCCTTTCCGTTGACGGCCAGACGCACGTCCTCGACCATCTGTCCGGCGTTCAGCTCCGCCGAGAGGAAGCCCTTCACGCCGCGTGCGGCCAGTTCGGCGATCTGTCGGGTCGGGAACGGGTAGAGCGTGATCGGGCGCAGCAGGCCCACTTTCAGACCTTCGGCGCGCGCCATCTCGACCGTCGCCGAGCAGATCCGCGCCGACGACCCGAAGGCCACGATCACATAATCCGCATCGTCGCATTCGATGGCTTCGTAGCGCACTTCGTTCTCTTCGAGCGCCTTGTATTTCTCCTGCAAGCGGATGTTGATGATCTCCATCTTCTCGGACTGCAATTCCAGCGACGTGACGACGTTGCGTTCGCGGTCGGCCGGTTTCCCGCAGGTCGCCCACGAGCGGCATTCGGCCTTGATCTCCTCGTCGGTGCGGCGCGGACGCTGCGGCGCCAGCACCACCTTCTCCATCATCTGGCCGATGGCGCCGTCGGCGAGGATCATCGCCGGATTGCGGTACTTGAAGGCCAGATCGAAGGCCTCGGCCACGTGGTCGTGCATCTCCTGCACGGAGTTCGGGGCGAAGACGATCAGGTGGTAGTCACCGTGGCCGCCGCCCTTCACGGCCTGGAAATAGTCGCCCTGCGAGGGTTGGATCGTTCCCAGACCCGGGCCGCCGCGCTGGCAGTTGATCACCAGGCAGGGAAGCTCCGCGCCGGCCAGATAGCTCAAACCCTCGGCCATGAGCGAGATGCCGGGGCTCGACGACGAGGTCATGACCCGCTTTCCGGTCGCTGCACCGCCATAGACCATGTTGATCGAAGAAACTTCCGACTCGGCCTGCAAAACGACCATGCCGGTCGTCTCCCACGGTTTGAGTTCCATGAGCGTCTCCATGACCTCCGACTGCGGGGTGATGGGGTAGCCGAAATATCCGTCGCAACCGTAGCGGATCGCCGCATGGGCGATCACCTCGTTGCCTTTCATGAGTTTTACTTCCTTCTCTGCCATCGCTTATTCGAATTTTTGACGATAAACCGTGATGACGCTGTCGGGACAGATCACCGCACACGAAGCGCAGCCCGTGCAGGCATCGGGATTTGCCATCCGGGCCACGGGATAGCCCTTGCCGTTGACCTCTGCCGAGAGGGCGAGTACGTCGCACGGACAGACCGAGACACAGACGCCGCACCCTTTGCAGCGCTCCCTGTCGACGACGATTGTTCCTTTGATCTTTGCCATAACGCCGATAGTATTGTTAAGTTGCTTACAAATATACGAATTTTTCCCGGTCCCGATTTATTTTTGTTATAAAATATCACCGTTTCATGATAAAATATTGGTCCGGAGCGCATCACACGGATTCCGGAGCGCTCTTTTCCTGATCGGGCTGCTTGGGATCGGGGCCGTAGCGGTTCTCCCCGGGCGTCCCGGGCAGGCAGAACCACACCAGAAAGACGATCTCCCAGATGAAGAAGAGCACGCAGCCGCCGCACAGCACGATGAGAAACCACGCGGATGCGTCCCGACCTCCGGCAAAGGCCGACAGTCCCGAAAGCACCAGAGCGGCCACTGCCCAGACCAGCAGGGCGAGATAATTCCAGAGGAGCCATTTGGAGGTGCGGCCCGTGTCGTGCAGGCGGCGTGCCGAGACCGCGAGCTGGGGCAGGAACAGGAACAGCGCCACCAGCAGATAGAACACCCCGTAGGGCGTATTGAAGCAGACCACGTCCAGCGCCATGGCCACGATCAACAGCAGGCACGAAAAGAGGATAAAGTACCAGAATTCCGTCCGGCGGGCGCGTCCCGAGAAATTCACATAGTTGCGGATACATTTGAGGAACCACTTCATACGGCACGTTTTTCAGGGATTTTCCGATCTGCGGGCCAAACAAAAGCCAGAACAAAGTCCCGGCAAGGGGCGGCCCGCGACAATTTTCCTCCGGAACGCTCCGGTCCGGCTGCGTAAAGATACGAAAAATCCCGGAACCTCCGCCCCGAACCGACCAAAAACAAAGACGGCCCGGAGGATTTTCCGGACCGTCTTCATTCCATCGGCTGCGGCTACTTCTCCTCGGCGAAGGAGTGGATCACCACGCCCGAACGCAGTTTCGGCTCGAACCACGTCGTCTTCGGAGGCATGATGTTGCCCGTATCGGCGATGTTGATCAGCTGCTGCATCGAGACGGGGTAGAGCGCGAAGGCCACCTTCATCTCGCCGCTGTCGACGCGGCGTTTCAGCTCGCCCAGACCGCGGATGCCGCCCACGAAGTCGATCCGCTTCGAGGTGCGCAGGTCCTCGATGCCGAGGATCCGGTCCAGCACGAGGTTCGAGAGCACCGTGACGTCCAGCACCCCGATCGGATCGTTGTCGTCGTAGGTCCCGGGCTTGGCCGTCAGGCTCCACCAGCGGCCGTCGAGGTACATCGAGAAGTTGTGCAGGCCCGTCGGACGATACTCCTCCGTGCCCTTGTCCCCGACCTCGAACGACTCTTTGAGCCGCTCGACCAGCTCCGCCGGCGTCAGGCCGTTCAGGTCCTTCACCACGCGGTTGTAGTCGATGATCCGCAGCTGGTTGGCCGGGAACGTCACGGCCAGGAAGTAGCAGTACTCCTCCTCGCCCGTGTGGTTCGGGTTCTTCGCCTTGCACTCGGCGCCCACACGCGCGGCGGCAGCCGTGCGATGGTGACCGTCAGCAACGTACAGCGCCGGAATCTTCGAAAAGATCTCCGTGATGCGGTCGTTGGTCTTCCGGTCGCGGATCACCCACAGCTTGTGCCCGAATCCGTCGGACGCCGTGAAGTCGTACTCCGGGGCGTTGTTCGCCACGATGTCATTGACGATGACGTCGATCTCGGCGTTGTCCGGGTAGGCGAAGAAGACCGGTTCGATGTTGGCCTGCTGGTTGCGCACGTGGATCATGCGGTCCTCCTCCTTGTCGGGGCGCGTGAGCTCGTGCTTCTTGATCGCTCCCGAGAGGTAGTCCTCGAAGTGGCAGCACATGGCCAGTCCGTACTGCGTGCGGCCCTCCATCGTCTGCGCATAGATGTAGTAATACTCCTCGGGATCCTGCTGCAACCAGCCCTCCCGCTGCCACTTGCGGAAATTCTCCACCGCCTTCTCGTAGACGGGTTGCGAATGCTCGTCGGCAATGGGGTCGAAGTCGATCTCGGGTTTGATGATGTGCAGCAGCGAACGCTCCGTGGCTTCGGCCTTCGCCTCCGCGGAGTTCAGTACATCGTAGGGACGCGACGCCACCTCGGCCGCATGCTCCTTCGGCGGACGCACCGCACGGAATGGTTTGATTCGTACCATAGTCTTTCGGTTGTTTTCGATTATTGGTTGGTTGGTTCACTCGTTCCATCGAAAAAGGCGGGCCCGTTCATGCCGCACCCGCCTTCTCCGCTCGTCCGGTCCTTCCTATTTGTTGACCTGGAATTTCCGGTTTCCGTTTTTCAGGAAGTCGACAATCTGACGGGCGGCGGCCAGGCCGGCGTTGATGTTCGCCTCGGCGGTCTCGGCGCCCATCTTCTTCGGCGTGGCGAAGACCCGCTTGCCGAATTTCTCGTCCAGTTCGGCCTGATTCCCGGCCGCGATGTCGGTGATGTATTTCAGATCCTCGCGTTCGGTCAGCGCACGCAGCACCCCGGCCTCGTCGATCACCTCCTTGCGGGCGGTGTTGACCAGCGTGGCGCCCTTGGGCATCGACATCAGCAGGTCATAGCCGATCGAGCCGACGGTCTGCGGCGTGGCGGGAATGTGCAGCGAGAGGAAGTCGGAACGCTTGTAGAGCTCCTCGACCGACGCAACCGGCTCCACACCGTCGGCCGCGAAGACCTCCGGGTCGGTGATAAACGGATCGTAGGCCACGACGTTCATGCCCAGGGCCTTGCCCTTGCGGCCGACCAGCTTGCCGACGTTGCCGTAGGCGTGGATCCCGAGCGTCTTGCCCTGGATCTCCGAGCCCGTGCCGGGCGTAAAGCGGTTGCGCGACATGTAGATCATCATGGCGATGGCCAGTTCGGCCACGGCGTTGGAGTTCTGGCCCGGGGTGTTCATCACCACGATGCCGCGCTCCGTGGCGGCCGCCAGATCCACGTTGTCGTAGCCCGCGCCGGCCCGCACCACGATGCGGAGGTTCTTCGCCGCGGCGATCACCTCGGCGGTGATCTTGTCGCTGCGGATAATGATGCCGTCGGCATCGGCCACGGCTTCGAGCAGCTGCCCCTTGTCGGTGTATTTTTCGAGGAGCGCCAGTTCGCAGCCGGCCCCTTCGATGATTTCACGGATTCCGTCGACCGCCTTCCTGGCAAAAGGCTTCTCCGTTGCTACCAATATTTTCATGGGTTTCAATATTTCGGTGTTCAACACTTCTTGGATGTCCCAGGCCTTCACCTCACCGGTGAGGGTGTCGTAACCGGTCGGGACGCGCGTAACGAGCGGCATGGGGTCCGGCTATTTGGCGTGCTTGGCGGCGAACTCCTGCATGCACTCCACCAGTACGCGGACGCTCTCGATCGGCAGGGCGTTGTAGCACGAGGCGCGGAAACCGCCCACCAGACGGTGACCCTTGATGCCGACGATGTCGCGGCTCTTGGCGAACTCCATGAACTCCGGAGCCAGATCCTCGTAACCCTCCTGCATGACGAAGCAGATGTTCATCAGCGAGCGGTCCTCCTTCTCGACCGTGCCGCGGAACAACGGGTTGCGGTCGATCTCGTCGTAGAGCAGGGCGGCCTTCTCCCGGTTGCGGCGGTAGATCTCCGGCACGCCGCCGATGGATTTCAGCCAGCGCAGCGTCTCCATCAACACGTAGATCGGGAAGACGGGAGGCGTGTTGAACATCGAGTTGTTCTCGACGTGCGTGCGGTAGGACATCATCGTCGGCAGGTCGCGCACGATGCGGTCGAGCATGTCCTCGCGGATGATGCCGAAGGCGACGCCCGCCGGAGCGAGGTTCTTCTGCGCGCCGCCGTAGATCATGGCGTATTTCGTCACGTCGACCGGACGCGAGAGGATGTCCGACGACATGTCGGCGATCAGCGGCACCGGCGAGGTGAGGTCCTCGTGGTACTCCGTGCCGTAGATCGTATTGTTCGAGGTGATGTGCACATAGTCCAGATCCCCGGGGATGGCGAATCCCTTGGGGATGTAGGTGAAGTTGCGGTCCTCGGAGGAGGCCAGCACCTCGACCTCACCGTAGCGTTTGGCCTCCTTGATGGCCTTCTTCGACCAGACGCCCGTATTCACATAACCGGCCTTCCGACCCAGGAAGTTGGCCGGAATCTGATAAAAATAGGTACTGGCTCCGCCGCCCAGATAGATGATCTTGTAGTTGTCGGGGATGTGGAGCAGTTCGCGGAAAAGCGCGTCGGCCTCGGCCATCACGGCATCGAAATCCTTCGTGCGATGCGAAATCGAAAGCAGCGAAAGTCCCGATCCGTTGAAGTCGAGAACGGCCTGGGCCGCCTTTTCGATCACTTCATCCGCCAGAATCGACGGTCCCGCATTGAAATTGTGCTTTTTCATAGTAGTTCGTTATGTGATTTGAGTGTCCGATCCGAAACTGTTAGTTTGCTAACACAAATATAAATAAAAAATTTTTATAAACGCAAAGATAGCCAAATAAATTTCACTCCGGAAGAAGAATCGACACCTTTTTGATTTGTTTTTACTACTTTTGTGTCCGAATTCAAGTGTTCCTGAACCATGATCAAATCCATGACGGGCTTCGGAAAGGGCGAAGCCGCACTCCGAAATAAAAAGATCACCGTGGAGATCCGCTCGCTGAACTCCAAGCAGTTGGACCTCTCGCTGCGGCTGCCGGCCGTCTACCGGCAGTCGGAATCCGAACTCCGTGCGCTGGTGACGCGCCTGCTCCAACGGGGCAAGGTCGACGTCTCGGTCGGCGTGGAGTCGCAGGTCACGGAGACTTCGGCGCGCATCAACCGCGAAGTCTTCGCCGCCTATGCCGCCCGGCTGCACGAGGCTGCACGGGCCGCAGGGCTGACGACCGACACCCCGGAGTGGGATGCCGCAGCGCTCCAAACGCTCATGCGCCTGCCGGACGTCGTATCCACCGAGAGCGAGACGATCTCCGACGAGGAGCACGCCGCGCTGCTCGCCGCCACGGAGGCCGCCGCCGCACAGCTCGATGCCTTCCGCACACAGGAGGGCGCCACGCTGATCGCCGACCTGCTGCGGCGCGTCGACCTGATCGAACAGTATAAAAACGAGGTCGTCCCCTTCGAGCAGGCCCGTACGGAGACCATCCGTGCGCGGATTCTGGACAACATCGCCAAACTCGGCGTCGAGGTCGACCGCAACCGGCTCGAACAGGAGATGATCTTCTACCTCGAAAAGCTGGACATCACCGAGGAGAAGGTGCGCCTGACGAACCACTGCCGCTACTTCCGCGAGGTGGCCGCCGAGGAGGAGGGCGTGGGCCGCAAGCTGGGATTCATCGCCCAGGAGATGGGCCGCGAGATCAACACCCTGGGCTCGAAGGCCAACGAGACGAACATGCAGATCCTCGTCGTGAAGATGAAGGACGAACTGGAAAAGATCAAGGAACAGGTACTCAACATTTTGTAAATCCCCGGAGGGCGGGGGAGGTTCCGCCGGGCACGGCCCGGACAAACGACAAGAAGGAAAAATGGGAAAAGTCATCATATTTTCAGCCCCGAGCGGTTCGGGGAAAACCACCATCGTCCGGGAGCTGCTGGCGCGTTATCCGCAGTTGGAGTTCTCCATTTCGGCCACGAGCCGTGCCCCGCGCGGAGCGGAGCGCAACGGCGTGGACTACTACTTCCTCACGCAGGAGGAGTTCGCACGGGCCGCGGCCGAAGGGCGTTTCGTGGAGTGGGAGGAGGTCTACAAGGGCACCTGCTACGGCACGCTGCGCAGCGAGGTGGAGCGCATCTGGGCGAAGGGGCACGTGATCGTCTTCGACGTCGACGTGCTGGGAGGCATCAACCTCAAACGGATCTTCGGCGACGACGCCTGCTCGGTCTTCATCATGGCACCCTCGGTCGAGGAGCTGCGCCGCCGGCTCGTGGCGCGCGGCACGGATGCCCCGGAAGCCATCGAACGGCGCGTGGCCAAGGCGGAGTTCGAACTGACAAAGGCCCCGGAGTTCGACCACGTGGTGGTCAACGACCGGCTGGACGACGCCGTGGCCCGGGCCTGCGAAATCCTCGGACAATTCATCGCCCGGTAGCTGCATGAAACGCGAAATGCTCTATTTCGGGTCGTTCAACCCGATCCATAAGGGACACATCGCCCTGGCGGAGCATGTCCTCGACCGGGGTCTGTGCGACGAGGTGGCGCTGGTCGTCTCGCCCCGGAGCCCCTACAAGGAGGCCGGGGAGCTCGCTCCGGAGCTGGACCGCTTCGAGATGGCCGAGATCGCCTGCCGGAACTCGAAACATCCGGAGCGGATCAAGCCGTCGGTCGTGGAGTTCCTCCTTCCAAAGCCTTCATACACAATCGACACCCTCCGTTACTTGCAGGGAAACTTCGGGTCGGAGATGGCGTTCTCGATCCTGATGGGCGGCGACCAGATCGCCGGGCTCTCCGGTTGGAAGGAGTACGAAAAGGTGCTCGAATATCCGATCTACGTCTACCCGCGGCGCGGCGAAACGACCGCCGGCTACGAGGGGCGCATCACGGTGCTCGACGATGCCCCGTTGCAGGACTTCGCCGCCACCGACATCCGCGCCTGCATCGCCCGCGGCGAGGACGTGAGCGCGATGCTCGACCCGGAGGTGTTCGAATACATCCGCAAAAAGGGGCTGTGGAGCCCCGCAACCCGCATCGCGGAGCTCACGGCCCGGATCGCCGCCCGTCCCGGCGACGCGGAGCTGCTCCTCGAACGCGGCAGGCTCCATTACCGCATGGGCGAGTGGGGCCCGGCGCTGAACGACTTCAACGCCGTGCTGCGCACCGACGCCGCGCATGTCGAGGCGCAGCAGTTCGCACAGATGGTGCAGGAGATTCTGGACTTCCGATACAAAGACATATACAACCCCTGAACATGGCACGTTTGAAGATCGCCCTCATGGCGGGCGGCGATTCGCCCGAACGGGAAATCGCCCTGCAAAGCGCCGCACAGATCGAAGCGGCGCTCGATCACTCGAAATACGACATCACGGTCGTCGACCTCCACCGCCGCGACTGGCACTGCACGACGCCCGACGGACGCCGCTGGCCGGTCGACCGCAACGACTTCTCGGTGACGATCGACGGCGAACACAAGATCTTCGACTACGCGCTGATCCTCATCCACGGCACGCCGGGCGAGGACGGGCGGCTGCAAGGCTATCTCGACATGATGGGCGTTCCCTACTCGTCGTGCTCGATGGTCTCGTCGGTCGTCACGTTCGACAAGATCACCACCAAGCGCACGCTGGCCGGACACGTGAACCTCGCCCGCGAACGCTTCCTGCGCCGCGGCGAGGCGTACGACACGGCGCAGATCGTCGCCGAGTTGGGCCTGCCGCTCTTCGTGAAGCCCAACGCCAACGGTTCGTCGTTCGGCGTGACGAAGGTCCACACGGCCGAAGAGCTGCCCGCGGCCATCGATGCGGCTTTCGCCCAGGGCGACGAGATCCTCATCGAGGAGTGCATCTCGGGCCGCGAAATGGGGTGCGGAATCCTCGTCACGCGCGAGAAGGAGTACGTCTTCCCGATCACGGAGATCGTCCCCCGGAACGACTTCTTCGACTACGAGGCCAAATACACCGCCGGGTGCTCCGAGGAGATCACCCCGGCGCAGATCCCCGACGAGGTGCGCCGGGAGCTGAACCGCATGACGCGCGAAGCCTACCGGCTGTGCCGATGCTCGGGTGTCGTCAGGGTCGACTTCATCGTAACCCCCGAAGGAAAACCCTACTTCATCGAGCTGAACTCGATCCCGGGCATGAGTGCCGGGAGCATCGTCCCGAAGCAGGCCCGCGAAATGGGCATATCGCTCGGCGAGCTCTATGACCTGATTATCGCCGACACCTGCCGCCAATGATCGAGATCGACGACAAGATCGTGAGCGCCGACCTGCTGCGCGAATGCTTCGCCTGCGACCTGGCGCAGTGCAAAGGTATCTGCTGCGTGGAGGGCAACGCCGGGGCGCCCCTCGAAGCCGACGAGGTGGAGGTGCTCGAACGCGAATTCCCGAACTACCGCCCCTACATGACCGGCGAAGGCATCGAGGCCGTCGAACGGCAGGGCTTCATGGTCGTGGACGAGGAGGGCGACCTCACCACGCCGCTGGTCAACGGAGCCGAGTGCGCCTACGCCTATCGGGAGAACGGCGTGACGCTCTGCGCCATCGAGAAGGCCTGGCAGGAGGGGAGGACGCCGTTCCGCAAGCCGATCTCGTGCCACCTCTATCCGATCCGCGTGATGCGCTTCTCGAACGGCACCGTGGGGCTCAACTACCACCGCTGGTCGGTCTGCGCCCCGGCGCGGCAGTGCGGCGCACGGCTGGGCATCCCGGTCTACAAGGCGCTGCGCGAGCCGATCATCCGCCGCTTCGGCGAGGAGTTTTATAAAGCGCTCGAAGCCGCCGAAGCGTTGATCAAACAGTAAACAGAAACCCGAAACCGACAAAACACCCGACAACCGACAAAAGGATGAAAAAATACACGCTGACACTCGTTATGCTCGCTGCGGCCCTTGCGGCCGAAACCCGGGAGGTCCGGGCGGCCCGGCCGTCGCGGGCCCGACTCCAGGAACAGGCCGTCGAAGCGATGGCCGAAGCCGACTCGCTGCGCCGCCTCTCCGCGCTGCAAAGCGCCGAAATCGACTCCCTGCAACACCTGCTCGACCGCACCGAAGCCCGGATGGCCGCCCGCAACCAGACCAACCGGACGGTTACGGCCGAACAGACCGTCGATCCCGAACAGGCCGCGGCGGATTCCATCGCCTCGCTGCAACTCCGCCTGCAACGCAAGCAGATCGAGTCGACGTTCGACACCAACGGCCTGACGATCCTCGACACGCTCAACTCCGGGAACGACGCCCTCTACGTCATTCTCTACGCCAACAACACCTGGAAATATGTCCGCAACCGCGCCGTGGCCAAAGACAGCACGATCTTCGAGAAGTACTGGGACACGTCGTCGCTCTTCCCGTACCAGAGCGTCGACATGTCGTCGATGCCGCAGTCGGTCGTGATCGACCTGATCGACTCGACGAAGAGCTACCACTATCCCTACAAGGGCGCCGTGAACCCCCGCGGCAAGTATGGACCACGCCGCGGACGCCGCCATCAGGGCGTCGACCTGCCGCTCAAAACGGGCGATTCGGTCTATGCGACGTTCTGCGGCCGCGTGCGCATCTCGAAGTACGTCCGCGGATACGGCAATCTGATCATCATCCGCCACGACAACGGGCTGGAAACCTACTACGGACACCTCTCGGAGCGGCTCGTGGAGCCGGGGACGTGGGTCGAGGCCGGGCATGTGATCGGACTCGGCGGCTCGACGGGCCGTTCGACGGGTCCCCACCTGCACTTCGAGACCCGCTACTACGGGCAGGCGTTCGACCCCGAACGGCTGATCGACTTCAAGAACGGCACCCTGTGCCGCGAGACCTTCCTGTTGAAGCGGTCCTTTTTCAGCATCTACTCCAACGCCGGGCAGGATTTCGAGGATGAGATCGCCAACGAGGAGCAGGACAAGAAGGAGGCTGCCGAGAAGGCCGCCATGCGTTACCACAAGATCCGCTCGGGCGACACGCTGGGTGCGCTGGCCATCAAGTACGGAACGACGGTCTCGAACATCTGCCGGCTGAACGGCATCAAGTCGACGACCATTCTGCGCATCGGCCGCACGCTCCGGGTGCGATAGGTTCCCTTTAAGAAAGGGGCTTTCTTAAAAGCTTAAAAGGGTACCTTTTGATGGCAAAAGGTACCCAAAACCAGCCGCAAGTTGCTTTTCGCGGGGCCGCAGTTTGGCGTCGCGGAAACGGGCGCCTGACGCGGGTTTGCAAGCAAACCGGCCCCGTTTCTTCTCGCGCCGCCTGCGCTGCGTCCTCTTTCCGCGAAAAGCAAAGTGCGGCGGACACCAGACGACGCAGATTCGGTTATCCGAAACCCCAATAAGCCCCGCAACCCACAAAACCCGGCTTTTAGCCGGGCGGAAATGCTTGCGGATCCGGCACCGGCCCCCGGGAGAGTCCGCCCCGGAGAAACCGGTTCTTAACCGGATGGGTTATTTTTTGTTGATCTTCGCGTCGATGGCGTCAATCGCCGCAATCACCGCCCCGCGGAAACCCCGCTGTTCGAGCTCCCCGACTCCCACGATCGTCGTGCCGCCCGGCGAGCAGACCGCATCCTTCATCGCTCCCGGGTGCTGGCCCGTTTCGAGTTGCAGCCTGCCCGTTCCGACGACCATCTGGCTCACCATCCGGCAGGCGTCGGCCCGCGGAATGCCGTGCTTCACCGCCGCGTCGGACAACGCCTCGATGAACATCGCCACAAAGGCCGGGCTGCATCCGCAGATCGTTCCGGCCATCCCCAGCAGCGGGGTATCGACCGTCAGCACCAGCCCCACGTGCGAGAAGAGCTCCGTCACGGCTTTCAGCTGTACGTCCGAAAGCGAGTGGCGGCGTTCGAAGACCACGATGCCCTCGCAAACCGCAACCGGCGTGTTGGGGCACGTGCTCAAATGGGCCGTGCCGGGAGCAAGCATCCGCTCGTAGTCGTCGAACGTTACGCCCGCAGCCACCGAGACGACGATCTTCGTCTTCAACTGTTCGCGGACCGGCGCCACGACCGACCCGACCTGATAGGGCTTCACGGCGATGACCACCACGTCGGCAAACGCCGCGACCTCGGCCGCCGTGTCGAAGGCCCGGAAGCCGAAGGGCTCCGTATTGCGTTGCAGTTTGGCCCGGTCGCGGGCGCAGGCCCCGATGCAGCCGGCCCCGACCGCGCCGCCGCGCACCAGTCCGCCGGCCAGGGCCCGGGCCATGTTTCCGAATCCGATAAATCCGATGTTCATAACGAAAAATACGATTTGAAAGGCTGCGCCGCCTTCGCGACGCAGCGGATGGTTGTTGTCTGAAAAGGTCTATTTCGAATAGTCGCGCTCGCCGAAGATCAGCGACCCGACGCGCACCTGCGTCGAACCGCACCCGACGGCCAGCGGGTAGTCGTGCGACATGCCCATCGAGAGGGTGTCGAACGCCGGGCCGAACATCGGACGCAGCTCCTCGAAGCAGCGGCGCAGTGCGTCGAAGTCGCGGCGGACGGTCGTCTCGTCGTCGGTGTTCGTGGCGATGCCCATCACGCCCCGCACCCGGAGGTTCGGCATCCCGGCAAAGGGATTCCCGGCCAGGTACGTGCGCAGTTCATCGGGGTCCCAGCCCGTCTTGGTCTCCTCCGCGGCGACGTGGAGTTCCAGCAGGATGTCGATCACCCGGCCGCACCTGGCCGCCTCCTTCTGGATCGCCCCAGCGAGCCGCGCGCTGTCCACCGACTCGATCTGGGCCACGAACGGCGCGATGTACTTGATCTTGTTGGTCTGCAAGTGGCCGATCATGTGCCACTCGATATCCTTCGGCAGCGCGTCGTACTTCCCGCGCAACTCCTGCGGGCGGCTCTCGCCGAAGACGCGCTGTCCGGCGTCGTAGGCCGCGCGGATCGCCTCCGCAGGGTGGGTCTTCGAGACGGCGACCAGCGTCACCCCCGCAGGCAGCGACTGCCGCACAAGGGCCAGTTGGGATGCTATTTCCGACATGGGTTTGCAAATTTTCCGTAAAAATAGGGAAAAATCCCGCAAATCGGAACTCCGCCCGCCGGAAAATAGTCGCCGCAAAGCGATCTCCGCTCCGGGAAATAGCCGCCGCAAAGCGATCTCCGCCCGCCGGGAGGAATGCCCCAGCAGGAAAAAAGCCTCTTTTCCGAAGATCGGCGCAGCGGTTTCCGGCTTTTTTTCTATCTTTACGTGCTAAACCCGAAAAACATGAAAAAATTCCGATTGATGCTCGCAGCCTTCGCCGCCGTAGCCGCTTACGGCGCGGTCTCGGCCTGCACCAACTTCATCGTCACGAAGGGCGCCTCGACCGACGGTTCGGTCATGGTGACCTACGCGGCCGACTCCCATGCGCTCTACGGAGCCCTCTACCACACCCCCGGCGGACGACACAAGGCCGGGGCGATGCTCCCCGTCTACGAGTGGGACACGGGCCGCTACCTCTGCGACATCCCGCAGCTCCGCGAAACGTACTCCACCGTGGGCAACATGAACGAACACTCGCTCATCATCGGCGAGACGACCTACGGCGGACGTGCGGAGCTGGTCGACACCACCGGCCGCATCGACTACGGATCGCTGATCTACATCGCCCTGCAACGCGCACGCACGGCCCGCGAGGCGATCCGCGTGATCGTCGACCTGGCCAACACCTACGGATATGCGTCGAGCGGCGAGTCGTTCTCGATCGCCGACCCCGAAGAGGCATGGATCATGGAGCTCATCGGCAAGGGGTACAAGGACGACGGCAAGGGAGGAAACGCCCGAAAGGGAATCGTATGGGTCGCCCGCCGCATCCCCGACGGCTATGTCTCGGCCCACGCCAACCAGGCGCGGATCACCACCTTCCCGATGGACGATCCCGAGAACTGCCTCTACGCCCCCGACGTCGTGGAGTTCGCCCGCGAGATGGGCTACTTCGAGGGTGAGGACGAGGCGTTCAGCTTCGCCGACGCCTACTGCCCGCCCGATTTCGGGACCGTGCGCGGCTGCGACGCCCGCGTGTGGGCCTTCTTCCGCACCGTGGCCGACGGCATGGACGCCTATCAGGACTACGCCATGGGCCATGACCTCAAAAACCGCATGCCGCTGTGGGTGAAACCCCGCACGAAGGTCTCCCCGAAACAGCTCTTCGACTGCATGCGCGACCACTACGAGGGTACCCCGATGGACATGACCACGGACCTCGGAGCCGGAGGCCACAACTGCCCCTACCGCTGGCGCCCGATGGAGTTCGAGGTCGACGGCGAGACCTATCTCAACGAACGCGCCACGGCTACGCAGCAGACCGGATTCTGGTTCGTGGGGCAGGCCCGCGCCGATCGTCCGGCCGACACGGGCATCCTCTGGTTCGGGGTCGACGACGCCGCGACGTCGTGCCTGACGCCGATCTTCTGCTCGGCGCAGGAGGTGCCCGAATGCTTCCGCGAGGGCAACGGCTCGATGCTCGAATATTCGCCCACGTCGGCATTCTGGCTCTTCAACCGCACGACGAACTTCGCCTACATGCGCTATGACATGATTGCGGCCGACATCCGCAAGGTCTCGGACCAGTGGGAGAATGCCCGCCTGGCCGACATGGAGGCGATCATGGCCCGCACCGGAAGGATGTCGCCCGCGGCGCGCCGCAACTACCTCACCGAAGTGAGCGTATCGACGGCGCAGGAGCTCTTTGACCGCTGGCAGCGTCTGAACGGCTACCTGCTGATCAAGTACATGGACGGCAACGTCAAGAGCGAGCACGGCGACGTGCTGTCGTTCCTCGACGGCGACGGCTCGGCCGCCCACTTCGTCGACAACGGAAACGGGCGCCAGATCCCCGACAAGATCCAGTTCCCGGGCTACAACGAGAAGTGGAAGCGTGCCGTGGCCGCCGACAACGGCGAGGTGCTCAAAGTGCGGAAATAAGCACCCGAACTCCCGGGGCCGGCCGTCTCACGCGGTCCGGCCCCGACCGGGAAACCGCGCATACAAACGGCCGAAGGAGGGGGCATTCATACCCGTCCGGAAACCGGGACATCCAGACCTGAAACGAAAATCTGAAAACCATGAAATACGACATTCTGATCATCGGCAGCGGCCCCGGCGGATATGTGGCCGCAATCCGGGCCGCGCAGCTGGGCCGCAAGGTGGCCCTCGTGGAGCGGGCCGAGGCGGGCGGCGTCTGCCTCAACTGGGGCTGCATCCCCACCAAAGCGCTCCTGAAAAGCGCACAGGTCTACGGCTTGTGCAGCCACGCCGAGCAATACGGACTCGAACTCTCCGGAGAAATCCGACCGAATCCGGAAAAGATCGTCGCCCGTTCGCGCGCCGTGGCCGAGACCATGTCGCGGGGCGTGCAGTTCCTGCTGAAAAAGAACGACATCGACCTCATCGCCGGAACGGGGCGGCTCACGGCCCCGGGGCGTGTCGACGTCGACGGCTCGGAGTACGAGGCCGACCACATCATCCTCGCCACCGGGGCCCGTCCGCGCGAGATGCCCTTCATCCCGGTCGACGGCGAGCATGTGATCACCTCGCGCCAGGCCCTCACGCTCACGCGGCTGCCCGAGACGATGATCGTCGTCGGCTCCGGGGCCATCGGCAGCGAATTCGCGTGGTTCTACGCCGCGCTGGGCGTCAAGGTGACCGTCATCGAGTACCTCCCGCGCATGATGCCGCTCGAAGACGAGGAGGTCTCGAAGGCCATGGAGCGCGCCTTCCGCAAGCTGCGCGCCACGGTGCTCGTCGGGACGACCGTCAGGCAGGTGCGCGTCACGGACGAGGGGCGCTGCGCGGTGGAGATCGAGGGCCGGAAGGGCCCGGAGACCCTGACGGCAGATGTCGTGCTGTCGGCCGTGGGCATTCAGTCCAACATCGAGGGAATCGGTCTCGAAGAGCTGGGCGTCGCCGTCGAGCGCGGCAAGGTCTGCGTCGACGAATTCTACCGCACCAACGTCCCGGGGATCTACGCCATCGGCGACATCGTACCGGGTCCGGCGCTGGCCCACGTGGCCTCGGCCGAGGGAATCTGCTGCGTGGAGGCCATCTGCGGGCTCGACCCCGCTCCGGTGGACTACACGACCATTCCGTCGTGCGTCTTCACGCAGCCCGAAGTGGCGTCGGTGGGCATGACCGAGCAGCAGGCCGCAGAAAAGGGCATTGCCGTGAAGATCGGACGCTTCCCCTTCACGGCCTCGGGCAAGGCCACGGCAGCGGGGGAGCGCGACGGCTTCGTGAAGCTGATTTTCGACGAGGAGGATCATCTGCTGGGCGCCCACCTGGTGGGGGCTTCGGTGACGGAGATGCTGGCCGAGCCGACGCTGGCCCGCAAGCTGGGCGCCACGGCCCACCAGATCGCCCGCACGATCCATGCCCACCCGACGATGAACGAAGGGGTGATGGAGGCTGCCGAAGCGGCCCTCGGGGCCGCCATTCACCTGTAACGGTCCATCCGGCGGAGGCGCACACGGCCCGTCGGAGCGAATTCCGACAAGAAAGCCACCCTTTGCGGGGTGGCTTTTGTCGTAACGGGGCACATCTTGATTTTTTTGGAGGGGGGGGGAATGCCGTCGGAAACCTCACAAAGGCCCCTCCGCCCCTAAAACCTGGTGAGGGGTGGAAGCGCAAAATACCTTCGGAAACCTCATAAAGGCCCCTCCGCCCATAGAACCGGTTTCTTAAACCGGCGCCCCTAAAACCCGGTTCTTAACCGGGCTGAAAAGGGGCACCTTTTGGTGTCAAAAGGTGCCACCAAAACCATCCGCACGTCGCCTGCTGCGGGAGATGCCGGCCGGGTGAGTTGAGCGGGCGCAGTAAGATCAGGCCTTTACAGCCTCCCGCTCCGGGCACTCCCCCGCCCGCCATCTCTTGATCCGCATCCGGCGAGAGTGCGGAACCGCCCTTTTATTTCAGATAACCCGCAAATAACGGTCGACGCGGATTCAGGACTACGGAAACCCCACAAAGGCCCCGCAGCCTCTAAAACCCGGTTAGGGGTGGAAGCGCAAAATACCTTCGGAAACCTCATAAAGGCCCCTCCGCCCATAGAACCGGTTTCTTAAACCGGCGCCCCTAAAACCCCTTTCTTAAAGGGGGGGGTAGATCTCGGCAGGGTAGCGGACGTCGCTCAAAAACAGCCCCTGCGCCGGGGCGCCGGCACTCGAACGCGACAGGTCGCGGCTCTCGATGATCGACCGGAAATCCTCCGGCGTATAGCGCCCCCGGCCCACGTCGACCAGCGTCCCCACGATCGCCCGAACCATGTTCCGAAGAAACCGGTCCGCACGGATCGTGAAGCAGAGGCGCCCGTCCGCCAGCTCCTCCCAGTCGGCCCGCTGCACATGGCAGATGTTCGTCCGGTTGTTCGAGTTCAGCTTGGCGAACGACGTGAAATCCTCGTATTCGAGCAGAAAGGCCGCCGCACGGTTCATCCGCGCGACGTCCAGCGGCACGTAGTACTGCCATGTCAGGTGGCGCGTGAAGGGATTCTTGCGCGGCTCGATGTAGTAGCGGTATTCGCGTTCGCGGGCGTGGAAGCGTGCGTGTGCATCGTCCGCAACCGGCGTCAATCCCTCCACGGAGATATCCTCCGGAAGCAGAAAGTTCAATTTATAGAGTGTCTGCGCCGGGTCCGCAACCGGCTTCGTGCAGTCGAAGTGCGCCACGTAGTAGGAGGCGTTGACCCCCGTGTCGGTGCGACCCGCACCGGTCGTCTCGATCGGTTCGCGCAGGAGCGTCGTCAGGGCCCGTTCGAGCGTCTGCTGCACCGACGGCTGGTCGGGCTGCCGCTGCCACCCGCAATAGGCGGCCCCCAGATAACGGAGTTCGAGAAAATAACGCATGGCTGAATCCTTTTCGCCGACAAAGATACGCATTTCACGCATACGATAAACGATCCCGCTACGTTTAGTTTCCGAATTTATTCGTATCTTTGTCGGAAACTTTCGAACGACATGAAGGCTGCAATCATCGGATACGGCAAGATGGGCCGCGAAATCGAACGGATCCTCACCGAACGGGGACACGAAATCGCCCTCATCATCGACCAGGAGAACGCACACGACCTCGACGCCGAACATTTGAAGGGCATCGACGTGGCCATCGAATTCACGACGCCCGAAACGGCTTACGACAACATCCGCACCTGTCTGGAATGCGGCGCGGCCGTCGTCAGCGGAACCACCGGCTGGACCGACCGGCTGGCGGAGTTGCAGGAGCTGTGCCGCCGGCGCGGCGGGGCGTTGTTCTACGCCTCGAACTACTGTCTGGGCGTCAACCTCCTGTTCCGCCTCAACCGCCAGCTGGCCGCACTGGTCGACCGCGTCGGGGGCGGCTACGACGTCCGCATCGAGGAGGTCCACCACACCCAGAAGAAGGATGCCCCGAGCGGCACGGCCATCACGCTCGCCGAGGGCATCATCGAAAACCTCCCCGCCAAAACGGGATGGGTGAACTTCGCACCGGGAATCGAACACGCCGCAAACCGCGTGGAGCGCAGCGGGGATACGCCGGCCGACCGCATCGAGATCCGTTCGGTGCGCGAGGGAATGGTCCCCGGCATCCACACCGTGACCTACGAGTCCGAGGACGACATCCTCGAACTGCGGCACACGATCAAAAACCGCCGCACGCTGGCGCAGGGAGCCGTCGTGGCGGCCGAATTCCTCTGCGGAAAGAAGGGCGTGTACGGCATGGAGGACCTCCTGAAATAGTTGAAATAACCGAGACAACATGCAAAAAATCAAGGCTTTTTTCAGAAACAAATGGGTCGGGTTCACGCTGGCCGCCCTGCTCTATACGCTCTGGTTCGTCGTCTGGACCGGGAACCTCTGGCTCCTGATCGGCCTGCCCGTCATCTACGACCTCTACATCTCGAAGCTCTTCTACCGCTACGTCTGGCACCACAACGCGGAGCTCTGCAAGCGAAACAGGCTCTACAAGACCCTCTACGAGTGGGTCAACGCCATCATCTTCGCTACGGTCGTCGCCACGCTCGTGCACATCTTCATCTTCCAGATGTATGTGATCCCCACGTCGTCGATGGAGAAGTCGCTGCTCGTCGGAGACTACCTCTACGTCAGCAAGGTCTCCTACGGCCCCCAGATGCCTAACACACCCCTCTCGTTCCCCTTCGTGCACCACACGATGCCCTTCTCGCAGACCAAAAAATCCTTCTCCGAAGCCGTCAAGTGGCCCTATCACCGGCTCAAAGGACTCAAACCCATCCGCCGCAACGACGTCGTGGTCTTCAACTTCCCCGCCGGAGACACCGTGCTGCTCGAAAACCAGTCGGTGACCTACTACGACGTGCTGCGCGGTTTCGAGGAGTCCTTCGGAAAGGAGGAGGGGCGCAAGCGCCTCAACGAAAAATACACGGTCATCAGCCGACCCGTGGACAAACGCGAAAACTACATCAAGCGATGCGTGGCCCTGCCCGGCGACTCGCTCGTGATCCGCGACGGACAGGTCTTTGTCAACGGAGAACCCCAGGAGCCGATCCCCGGCTTGCAGAGCTCCTACATCGTGCAGACAAACGCCCCCTTCACGCAGTATGCGCTCGACAACCTCGGAATCACCGAGTACAGCGGAAACGGCGCCGCCTACTACATGTCCCTCACGAAGGAGGCCGCCGCAAAGATCGAGGCGTCGAGCAACGTCATCTCGATCCGCCCCTACATCTACGCCCCCTCGACCGACGTATTCCCGCAATGGGACGAGGCGCGGTGGAGCCAGGACAACTACGGCCCGATCTGGATCCCGAAGAAGGGCGCAACGGTGGAGCTGACACCCGAAAACCTGCCGCTCTACCGCCGGATCATCGAGGCCTACGAGGGGCATGAGCTCGACGTGCGCGACGGCGCGATCCGCATCGACGGAGAACCCGCCACGCAGTACACCTTCGCCATGGACTACTACTGGATGATGGGCGACAACCGCCACAACTCGGCCGACTCGCGCTTCTGGGGATTCGTTCCCGAGGACCACATCGTCGGAAAGGCCTCGTTCGTCTGGCTCTCGCTCGACGCCAACAAGAAGTTCCCGTCGAACATCCGCTGGGAGCGGCTCTTCCGGAAAGTGCGGTAGGCCATGCAGCCCGACGACCTCTACCGGACCGTCGCGGCGCCCGCCGAGGCCGCCTGCCGCGAACGCAGCAGCAAGTTCCTCGCCTGGATCTATCCCGTCCGCAGCGAGGAGGAGATCCGCGGTCATCTGGACGCCCTGCGCAAACGATTCTTCGACGCCACGCACCACTGTTACGCCTGGCGGCTCGGACCCCGCGGCGAGGCATTCCGCGCCAACGACGACGGAGAACCTTCGGGAACGGCCGGAAAGCCGATTCTCGGGCAGCTGCTCTCGAACGACATCACCGATTGTCTCGTAGTCGTGGTCCGCTACTTCGGCGGCACGAAGCTCGGGGTTCCCGGGTTGATCGCCGCATACCGCGAAGCCGCAGCTGCGGCCATCGAAGCCGCGCAGATCGTCGAGCGGACCGTCGACCGGGTCGTCACGGTGGATTTCCCCTATGTGGCGATGAACGACATCATGCGCGTCGTCAAGGAGGAGCAGCCTCGGATCGAGGCGCAGGAGTTCGACAACCTCTGCACCCTGCGGCTCGCAATCCGCGAAAGCCGCGCCGAAGGGCTGGTCACCAAGCTCCGCAAGGCCGGAGGATCCCTCCGGGAATAACCGGTGAGGGCAGACGGCCGGAAAGGACCGGGAAAAGGAGCAGGGAAAAGGAGCAGGGTAGAAGGACCGCGGGAAGAAGGAGTAGGGAAGAAGGAGCAGGGAAGAAGGAGCAGGGAAGAAGGAGCAGGGAAAGAAAAAACCGGGATTGCAGACGCGGACAGGCGGAATCGGGTCCTCCCAAGTATAGAAACAAACCAACGGAACAAGGTCGCGGATCGCAGACCTTACGGATATGGAAAAACACGAAAACTGCATCTACATAAAGGGAGCGCGGGTCCACAACCTCCGCAACATCGAACTCGCCATCCCGCACGAAAAACTGATCGTCATCACCGGTTTGTCGGGCTCCGGAAAGTCGACCCTCGCCTTCGACACCATCTTCGCCGAAGGGCAGCGCCGCTATGTCGAGAGCCTCTCGGCCTATGCCCGGCAGTTCCTCGGCAAGATCAACAAACCCGATGTCGACATCATCGAGGGAATCGCCCCGGCCATCGCCATCGAGCAGAAGGTCAACACGCGCAACCCCCGCTCGACGGTCGGAACGACCACCGAAATCTACGACTATCTCAAACTCCTCTTTGCCCGCGTCGGACACACCTTCTCGCCCGTCTCGGGCGAAGAGGTCCGCTGCTACTCGACGGACGATGTGGCCGAATACCTCCTCGAACACCGCGGGCAGCGCATCCTCATCGGGGCGCCGCTGCTACTCGCCGAAGGGCAGGGGATCATCGAAAAGCTGACGCTGCTGCTCTCCGAGGGTTTCATGCGCGTCTACACCGGCGGCGAGGTGCGGCTCATCGAAGACATCCTGCCCGGAATCGGACCCGACACGAAGGCCGACGGGCTGCGCATCGTCGTCGACCGCCTGCGCGTGAGCGACGACGAGGAGATCCCGACCCGCATCCGCGACTCCGTAGCCCGCGCCTTCTCCTACGGCGGGGGCGTCTGCGAAACGGTCACCGACGACGGACTGCGCTCCTTCTCGTCGCGCTTCGAGGCCGACGGCATCGAGTTCGAACCCCCGACCGAGCATCTGTTCAGCTTCAACAACCCGCTCGGCGCCTGCCCCCGCTGCGAAGGCTACGGAAAGGTCATCGGCATCGACGAGGACCTCGTGATCCCCGACAAGAGCAAGACCATCTACGAGGATGCCATCGCCTGCTGGCGTGGCGAGACGATGCGTCGCTGGAAACAGCAGCTCATCGACAACGCCGCGAAGTTCGATTTCCCGATCCACACCCCCTTCTACGAACTGACGCCCGCCCAGAAGCGGCTGCTCTGGCGCGGAAACCAGTATTTCCACGGTCTCGACGAATTCTTCCAGTACATCGACTCCGAGCGGCGCAAGATCCAGTTCCGCGTGATGAAGGCCCGCTACACGGGCAAGACCGTCTGCCCCGAGTGCGGCGGTTCGCGGCTGCGCCGCGAGGCGCTCTACGTCCAGGTCGGGGGGCGCACGATCGCCGATCTGGTCCGCATGCCCGTCGACGGGCTGATCGACTTCTTCGCCGCCCTGCAACTCGACGACCACGACGCAAAGGCCGCGGCGCGCATCCTCGTCGAGATCCGAAACCGGTTGCAATACCTCGCCGACGTGGGGCTCGGATACCTCACGCTCGACCGGCTGTCGTCGACCCTCTCCGGAGGCGAAAGCCAGCGCATCAACCTCTCCACGTCGCTCGGAAGCAACCTCACCGGCTCGATGTACATCCTCGACGAACCCTCGATCGGGCTCCATCCCCGCGACACGAACCGCCTGATCGGCGTGCTGAAACAGCTGCGCGACCTGGGAAACACGGTGATCGTCGTCGAACACGAGGAGGAGGTGATCCGCGCCGCCGACTGGATCGTCGACATCGGCCCCAAGGCCGGGTACAACGGCGGCGAGGTGGTCTTCAACGGCACGTTGCCCGAACTGTTGAAGTGCGGGCAAAGCCTCACGGCCGACTACCTCACGGGACGCCGCGAAATCGCCGTACCCCCCAGCGAACGCGGGTGGAGCCGCGCAATCCGGATCCGCGGCGCCCGCGAAAACAACCTCCGCAACATCGACGTGCGGATCCCGCTCGGCGTGATGACCTGCATCACCGGAGTCAGCGGATCGGGAAAATCCTCCCTGGCCAAAGGAATCCTCTATCCCGCACTGCGGCGCATGCTCTTCGACACGGGCGTCAAACCCGGCGACTTCGACGGCCTGGACGGAGACGTACAGCTGCTCAAATCGGTCGAGATGGTCGACCAGAACCCCATCGGAAAGTCCTCGCGATCGAATCCCGTCACCTACATCAAGGCCTACGACGAGATCCGCAAGCTCTTCGCCGACCAACCCTATGCCCAGCACAACGGCCTCGGCGCCTCGGCCTTCTCGTTCAACATCGCCGGAGGCCGCTGCGAGGAGTGTCAGGGCGAGGGCGTCATCAAGGTCTCGATGCAGTTCATGGCCGACGTCGAGCTCGTCTGCGAAGCCTGCGGCGGGAAGCGTTTCCGCGACGAGATCCTCGAAGTCAGGTACCGCGGACGGTCGATCTACGACGTACTCGAAATGACCGTCGACGAGGCCATCGACTTCTTCGGCGAAGAGCCCGCGAACGCCACCTGCCGCAGGATCATCGAGCGGCTGAAACCCTTGCAGGACGTCGGTCTCGGATACATCAAGCTCGGGCAGTCCTCCTCGACGCTCTCCGGCGGCGAGAGCCAGCGCGTCAAGCTCGCCTCGTTCCTCACGAAGGATGCGGCGCAGGGCGGCGTGATGTTCATCTTCGACGAACCCACCACGGGTCTCCACTTCCACGACATCTCGAAGCTCCTCGCGGCGTTCAACGCCCTGATCGAACGCGGGCACACGATCGTCGTCGTCGAGCACAACATGGACATCATCAAGTGTGCCGACTGGGTCGTGGACCTCGGGCCCGAAGCCGGTGACGGGGGCGGGCGCGTCATCTTCGAGGGCCGGCCCCGCGAGCTGGAACAATGCCCCGAAAGCCACACCGGCGAGTTCCTGCGCCGCCGCACCAAACGCTGATCCCCAATCATGGAATTCCACACCTATACCTTGCCCAACGGAATCCGCGGCATCCACCGTCAGGTGCGCGGATCGGTGGCACACTGCGCGCTGGTCATCGGCGCCGGAAGCCGCGACGAACTCCCCACGGAGTACGGGCTGGCACACTTCACCGAACACGCCTTCTTCAAGGGAACCGAGCGCCGACGCGCCTGGCAGGTCAACTGCCGCCTCGAAAACCTCGGCGGCGAGCTCAACGCCTTCACCACGAAGGAGGACACGACGATCCATGCCACGACCCTCCGCGGCGACTTTGCAAAGGCCGCCGAGCTGATCGCCGACATCGCCTTCCATTCGACCTTCCCCGAACGCGAACTCGAACGCGAAAAGGAGGTCATCGTCGACGAGATCAACACCTACAAGGATTCGCCCGCCGACCTGATCTACGATACCTTCGAGGACCTGCTGTTCGAGGGTTCGCAGCTGGGACACAACATCCTGGGCCGCAAGGCCGCACTCGCCCGTTACGACGGCGACGCCATCCGCGCCTTCACGCGGAGGATGCACACCACCGACCGCATGGTCTTCTCGTCGATCGGCAACTTCTCGCCCCGGGCGGCCGAAGCCGTCGCCGCGCGTTACTTCGGCGAACAGCCCGCCACCGTATGCGGCGGCGAAAGGGTAGCGCCGGGCCCCTGCGCGGCGTTCGAAAAGAGCGTCGTGAAGCACACCCACCAGACCCACTGCATCATCGGCGGCCGCGCCTGCGGAATCGCCGAAGAACGCCGCCTGCCCCTGGCCCTCGTGGTCAACATCCTCGGAGGACCGTCGGCCAACTCGCTGCTCAACGTGGTCGTGCGCGAACGAAACGGACTGTCGTACAACATCGAAGCCAACTACACCCCCTACGGCGATACGGGCATCGTGGCGATCTATTTCAGCTCCGAACACGGAAACGCCGACCATTGCATCGAGCTCATCGAGGAGCAGCTGCACCGGTTGCGCACCGTACCCCTCACCAGCCGCCAGCTCTCGATGGCCAAGAAGCAGTTCATCGCCCAACTGGCCATTTCGAGCGAAAGCAACGAAAGCTACATGCTCGGCGCCGGGAAGAGCCTGCTGACCCACGACGAGGTCGACACCATGGAGCAGGTCTACGCCAAAGTCCGCAATCTGACCGCCGCACAGCTCACCGAAGTCGCCGAAGAGGTCTTTTCGGGAATGTCGAGGTTGATTTACAAATAGAATCCTATGGACCCACTCGAACGATACGTACACGAACATTCGGCGCCCGAAGAGGAGCTGTTGCATGAGCTGGACCGCGAAACCAACCTCCGCGCCGTGGCACCCCGCATGTTGTCCGGGCACATTCAGGGGCGGATGCTCGAAATGATCGTCCGCATGATCCGCCCCCGCCGGGTGTTGGAGATCGGGACCTTCACGGGCTATTCGGCCCTCTCGATGGCCGCGGGGCTCGACGACGAGGCCCGGTTGGACACCATCGAGGTCGACGACGAGCTGGAAGAGTTCACCCAATCGTGGTTCGACCGCTCCGAACACGGCCCCAAGATCCGGCTGCACATCGGCTCGGCACTCGACATCGCCCCCCGGCTCGGCGAGGTCTACGACCTCGTCTTCATCGACGGCGACAAGCGCGAATATCCCGACTACTACCGCATGCTGATGGGCGACAACGGCGGCAAGGCGCTCGTACACGGCGGTTCGGTGATGATCGCCGACAACATCCTCTGGTCGGGAAAGGTCGTGCAGCCCGTGGCACACGGCGACCGGCACACGCAGGCGTTGATCGAGTTCAACCGCATGGTCGTCGAGGACCCCCGCGTGGAGAACGTCATCGTCCCCCTGCGCGACGGGCTGAACCTGATCCGGGTAAAAAGCAACTGAAAACAACAGGGATACTACGGATTTCAACGATTCGATACAGCGCTGACAGGCTTCGCAAAGTCCCCGCCGAGGCGGGGATTCAGGGGTGGGTCAGACCTGAATACGGCGCCGCAGGCGGCGAACAACAGCGGCGGGATACGAAACACCGGACAACAAGCAACCATCGACAACATACATTTTACCATGGAGATCAAGGAATTGCAGGAAAGGGTAGACGCCTGGATCAAGCAGTACGGCGTGCGTTACTTCTCGGAGCTGACCAACATGGCCTGCCTCACGGAAGAGGTGGGGGAGTTGGCCCGCGTCATGGCCCGCACCTACGGCGACCAGTCGTTCAAGGCCGGCGAACGGGCCAACCTCGCCGACGAAATGGCCGACGTGCTGTGGGTGTTGGTCTGCCTGGCCAACCAGACCGGCGTCGACCTCACCGAAGCCATCGAGGCCAACTTCGCCAAGAAAACCTCCCGCGACAAGGAGCGACACCTCAACAACAGCAAACTCAACAAGGAGTGAAAAAACGGTTCATTTCAGGGAGCGGACCCCGTATGTGGCGGCCCGCTCCCTCTGTTTTTTCCGGAACACCCTGTTTTTTATACCCTTCGGGCGGATCGGTTTGGTGCGTTCGGGAAAAATCCCTATCTTTGGAAAAACCGGATTTACAAACTCCAAAAACAGACATCATGAAACGTTTTTACCTGCAGACCGCCCTGTTCGCACTGACCGCCGCCGGCTGCGTCAAGGTGGATCTGGTCGATGTTTCTACCTCCCCCCTTCCGGAAAATCTGACCGTTGAACAGACCGACTACACGCTCGGGGCCTTCGAGAAACGGACTGCAACGGCCGCATTCTCCGCAAAGGGCGACTGGACCCTCTCGATCGTGTACGACGATGCCGAAGCCGGAGACGAAACCGATGCCGATGCCGCGTGGCTGACGGCCGATGCCGCAGGCGGTGCCGCCGGCGAACAGAGCCTCGGAATGTCCGCCGCACGGAATTTCCAGGCAGCGCCCCGCACGGCCTATGTCGACCTCGTCTGCGGGGAGCAGACCGTGCGGCTGACCGTCACCCAGACGGGCCTGTCCGACGACATGGACTTCTCCGCACTGTTCGATGAGACCTTTGCGCAGAAGTTGCAGGAACGGGATATTGTCGCAGATGCGGAGAAGATCACGATGCAGGAGATACAAAGCATGGCCATAATGACCGAACTGGATATTTCGGGAACTTATGACAATCCCGGCTCCCTGACCTC
>DSTMR04002__coassemble_913_pt1 | contig 28153 bp, 22 predicted proteins | sample DSTMR04002__metabat2_high_PE_025 | metagenome-assembled genome bin DSTMR04002
GTACAGCTTCCTTGCCCGGAGCCAGATGCAACCCGAAGCGTTCGGTCAGCTCGCGGCACACCTTCGCATTGCGGAGTTTGATGTTGCGGTCGGAGATGGTCTGCCCATGATCACCTACGCGATTGTAGACCAGGTGGCAATGGGGATGGGGCTGGTCGAGGTGCCGCACCAACAGGTATTGCGTATCGGTGATACCCATCTTCTGCATGTACTCCCGGGCAATTTGTGTCATCCGTTCGTCGGTGAGCTTCGGGGCATCCTCCGGCGAAAACGACAGGGAGATATGTCCGACGTTCTGCCGCAGACGGGGATTGAGGCGCGCCTGATCCTCGAAATCCTCGACCATCTCCCGTACGCCGGGCGGCTCGACACCCCGAGCCTCCAGCACGCGCGACTGCTCCTTCATCACATAGCCGACCGTGCCGCCGAATGACCCTCCCGAAATGACCTTACCGATCACGGCGCAGGGCTTCGATCATCCGCACCAGTTCGGCCTGAAGCGTCGCATGGCGTGCTGCGACGGCGGCGAATCCCTGGGTGTGGGCCAGCCGGGTCAGCTGATTCAGATTGCGGGCAAGACCTTTGAGTTGGGCAAGCCATTCGAGATGCTCACTCCGCAGCCGCTCGCGGACCGAGCCGTTGAGAATCAGTTGCCGCAGCACTTCGGTGCGCGTGGTGCCGGCCGCACGGGCCAGGGCACGGAGCTTGAAGTTACAGGCTGTGTTGCACCGCAGGGTGATGCGGTACTCCTGTTTTCGGGCGCGTCCCAAAGGCGGACGGCCCCCTTTCTTCGGTGTGTTCATGGATTGGAATTTTTGAGTTGAGACCATCGGGATAGGGCCTTGCGGCCGGTTTCTGGCTGACAAAAACACAAACTTGCCTCTGTTACCTCTGCTATTCGAATGCTCGGGGATCTCCCCGGCATTCTCAATCGACTATTTGCTCTCCCGCTCACCGAGAATCCGTTGAATATCCGATGTGCGATATCGAATCTTGTTGCCGATCTTGACGGCCTTCAGATAGCCCTTCCGGTTCCAATGCCAGAGCGTCGCATCGCATACGCCGCACAGTTCCTTGACCTGCTCTTTGGTCAGGAAGCGCACCTTGCGTGCTTCGGCGACCTGGGAGGCCAACTCCTCTTTGGCGCGATTGATCAGATGGCTGGAGAAGGCCAGCAGATCCTCGCCGCTAACCTCCATACGAATGCTGCCGGGCGCTTCGCGGAGGATGGATAATAAGTCTTTCATAAGTTGCTGTTTCCGCACGGGTGGGACGGCGCTTCCCGGCGGAACAAAAAGCGACGCCGTCACCCGGATATCCGAGTGGCGGCGCAAATATAACAACGTGATTGAATGATCGTTAAACGTTTAATTCGCGGCGGGTTCGGACGAATTAAACGAGTTCGTTTCGGATAGAAAATCCTTGATTTCGCGAATGACGACGGCTTCCGAGCCTCGATCCCGGACCGCTTTTCCGGCAAGCAGCGGTTCGGTCAGCCGGCTGTATGCCTCTTGAATACCGCGTTCGTGGACGATGCGAATCTCCCGGCCGTATTCCTCCTGCAGTGCGTCGCGGAACGGCTTGATCGGAATCGGGAGCGTCAGATAACGTAACTCTTCGAGAGCTATCTTCAGTCGGGCAATATCGGTTTGTGTATGCCGGGTGAGGAGATACGTCCCGATCCTACGCCGCAACTCCTCGGGACGGGATACCGTTGGGGCGAACATCTCCGTCAGAGAGCGGGTGGTTCCCGGACGCCCCAGCTTGCGTTTTGAATCGTTCCTGTCGCTCGACGACTCCTCCATGGCCCAATCCAGCACCTGATCGCTTTCGGCCAGGCGCATGGCTTCGCGGTGGGTTTTCCACTCCTCCCGGGTCCGAAGCCCCAGTTTGATGGAACGGGCAATCAGCAATCGGATTGTGGCGCTCATGGTGATCTTCTGGAAGTAGCTCAGGTCGGGAGATCGGCGCAACTCTTCGCAATGCTCCACCATGCGCTCGAAGCTCTTTCCGAAGTAGAGCCAGCAGAGCATTGCCGGAACCGGCGATCCGGCAACCGGCTGCTCGCACTCCCCAATCAGCTTGCGGGCGAGGTCGTTGTCTTGGGCGGCTTGTTCGATCTCGTCGACATGGTCGAACAGCCCCTCGTTGGCCTTGGCTGCCGCGAGCTTCCGATATTGCGGAATAAGGGCGATGGCCTGAAGCAATACGGCCTGACACCCGGCCATGTCCCGGGTGTTCATCGACTCTTCGAATGCGGCATATTCCTCGGGATGGGCCTCCATCCACTCCCGCAGCTTTGCCTTGAAGGCTTCGTATTCCGCCTGGCCCATGGTGTAGTTGTTTGAAGTTGGTAATTGGCTCGTTGGGAGAGCTTCTTATGACAACAAATTTACTAATTCTTTTTTCATTTCATCGTCGATGGTGCGGTAGCGGGCAAAGGCCTTGCTACCCTCCTTGTGTCCGCTCAGGGCGCCGACCAGATTGGGATCCTTGACTTGCCGGTAGAGATTGCCGACAAAGGTCCGACGCGCCAGGTGTGACGAGGCGATCTCATACAACACCCGCTTCTCCTCCTCGCGGGTCGTCGGGTTGATGACCGTAACCAACCGCTTCAACCCGGCCGCCTTGAAGATTCGTTTGATGGCCAGGTTGTATTTTTGTTCGGAGATGAACGGCAGCAGCTTGTCGCCGTCACAGGCTTCATACCGGGCAAGAATCTCCGTGGCCATGGCGTTGAGTGGTACCCGTACCGTCAGCGGACGTCCCTCCTTGGTCTTGCGCGGAATGTATTCGATGGCGCCGCCGATGAGATTCGATTTCGTCATCTTCAGTAGGTCGCCCACCCGGCAGCCGATCAGACATTGGAAGACGAAGATATCCCGCTGGACGGCCAACTGGGGATGGCGCTTCAGATTGGTGGCGTAGATCCGGTGCAACTCCTCGATGGTGATGTAATACGGCGTCCCGTAGGTGCACTCCTCCAGCGGGAAATCGTCGAATGGCCGGTTCCGGCTCTTCTTATGGGTGTTGCACCAATAGAAGAAGGTTCGGATGCGCGAGAAGCAGTCCAACAGCGTGTTCTTGCCTCGGGGTTGCGGTGTGCGGGCTTCGGGAATGGCCTCGTAAATTTCGGGATAGATAGTGCAGTAGCGGTATTCGTTCTCCAGAAAGCTCCAGATGTCCCGCAGGGTGTCGGCCGTTACCCGGTCTACATCCAGCGTGAAGTCCTCCTTCCCCATCTGGGTAGCCCGGATGTAGAGTTCATAACGCTGCAAAGCCCGCTTGATGACGCGATAGTTCTTCTTGCGAACCTCCGAAAGCCGGTGCTTTTCGAGAAACTCGTCGAACAGCGCGGTCAAGGTCGGTTTGATGGCAGATACTTGCTCCAGGTTGTACTTCTGCGGATTGTAATATTGGTCCAGCGCCTCCTTCAGCCAACCTTTCGATACCGTCTCTTCTGGGCGGTTCTGATAGGCTCTCTCGATGTAGGTCTTGAGCCTGCGGGCTTCGTTGTTGTAGCGGGTGCGCATGGCCTCGTCGCAGACGACTTTGCTCTTGACCTGCTCGGCCTTGTCATCCCAAAGATTCGGATTGATCGTAAGACGGGTCGGAGCGACCAGATCGAGTTGCCGGCCGTCGCGCAGACGTGCGTAGATGGTTGCCTGGGACTCCGTGTCGTAACGGGTGACGCTCTTTTTGAGAATGAGGGTTACTTTCATGGTTCAGCAAGATCTAGGGGCTTGTGACAAAGATAGGAGTATTTCCCCACATTTTCCCCACACATGCTGAAAAATCTTCAATGCCCTTTTAGTGATTAAAACAAACGAGTGAATATATAATACTGAAAATAAGTGAAATATGGTGAAATTTGCACATATATCCAATTATTTCGATTTAATTGGATTTACTATATTCAAATGCGGCTCCGGGTACGCAAGGGATGCCAAATGGTTGCTTCGTCGCTGTTTGGCATTTTTTATTGGGACGAAGCGACCGACCTTGAACCTGTGACGCGATGAAACCGCTCCGCACCTTGTGCCTCCTGCTGACGATCTTCGTTTCGGGAAGCCTGTCCCATACGCTCGAAGCGCAGACCCTGTTGATTGATTCCTGGCCGGAGACGGTGCCGGGAGCCCCTGCTCCGGGGCGGAAGGTTGCCGAGACGCTCCCCGCGTACCGCGGCACGGAGGTGCATCATCTGTTGTATCTGCCGGAGAACTACGACCCTTCGCGCCGGGATCCGGTCCTTGTCGAGCTGACGGGCAACCGCTGGGCCTACGGGAACGGCACGGTCGAGGAGGCGCATCTGGGCTATTCGATCACGCTGGGACGCGATTTCATCTGGGTGGTCGCCCTATGTCAACCGGGCCGGAACGGCGAATGAGACCACCTGGTGGGGCGATGCCGAGCGGACGGCGGCCTATCTGAAAGAACTGGCGGCCCATCTGGTCGAAAACTGGCAGGCCGATCCGCGGCGTATTTTCCTGTGCGGGTTTTCGCGCGGGGCGATCGGATGCAGCTACATCGGGCTGCACGACGACGAGATCGCACGGTTGTGGTGCGGGTTCCTCTCGCACGACCACTTCGACGGCCAGCGTGAATGGCCGGGTCAGGAGTGGGGTTTCCCGCTGGCGGAATACCGGCAGGAGGCTGCCGAACGCCTGAAACGGGTCGGCGGACGGGACTGGTACGTTTCGTCGAACGGACGGGCGCGCAGCCCCTACCCGGAGGTGCTCGGGACGATGGGCGTGGCCGGATTCGGGAACTATTTCTTTGCGACGGTCGACATCCGGAAGCGTTTCCCGACGATCCCGAACGACTGGTTCGGGAGTGCGCACAACGACTGCTGGTCGGCGTTCGACCTTCCGGAGAGTGCCCGGATCCGCTATTGGCTCCGCCGGGTCGACAACCGGCTGCAAGGGGTAAAGGTCTGGAAGCGGGATTACGTCGATGCCGAAGCGGTCTCCGGGTTCGGCATGGTCGTCGACTCGGGAACGCCCGGACAGCAGGCCTGCATCTATGCCGACCTGCCGACGGATTCGTGCCGTGTCGTGGAGTTGGTTTACCGGGTGGATGACGGGGCGCCGGTCCGGCTGTCGTCCGCGACGAATCCCCGGGAGTTCCGGTTCGGGCTTCCGGCCGGCAGCCGACGCCTGACCTTCCGCTTCGGGTGGGACGGCCGCCGGTCGCCCGAATACACATTGAGCCGTGAGTGATACCCAATGTTCTGGCGACGTCCGCCGACACACGCCCGCCTGCCGGTTAACAAACATTCAGCCGACGCCCGATGCCGGCCTGTCGACACCCGCCGACGTTGCAGGATTCCACAGCGTTCCGGGGCGTGCTCCCGGCTACCCTATTCCCCGCGGATAAACATCCGTTCGTAATTGATCGTCAGCCGCCGGAAGGCCCGCACGAAATCGGCTCCCAGCGACCCGTTGTAAGGTACGACTCCGCCTTCCGGCCCGGAGCTGATCACCTCCGTGTCGTGCAGCACGATGTCGTGCCCGGCCGCCCGGAAGCGGAACTCGGGGAGCGTCACCGCCTCGACCTTCTCGATGCCGCCGAAGCCGCCCCGTCGGGTCGTATGCTGCGCAAGCCCCGCCACGGCATCGGGGAATCTCCCTGCAAAACCGCTGTCCAGATCGCTCTTCACGTTGCCCGTATCGAAGATCATCTCGAAGTGCAGGCCTTCGTACTCGATCCTTACGCGCGGAATGCCGCCCGACAAATACATGTTGGGGGCTCCGTCGGAGGGTTGCACGGGGAAGCGGAACTCGCCCGTCTCGTTGTCGATCACGACCTCCCCGACCGCATGCAGCAAATCGTATCCGATGACGCCGTCGAACGCGAATGCGGCATCGACCTCCGGGTCGGGCGGTGCGACGAGGAAGAACGGATGATGATAGACCATCCCGCCGATCCGCAGCGAGTCGGCCGTGGCCAGTTTGACGAAGCCTACCGTCATGCCCGAAACCGGGATGGAGTCGGCAACAATCCGCAGCCCGACCTCCTCGGCATAACCCTCCGAGACGAAGCAGCCGAACGGACAGCCCGTGTCGAAGATAAAGTCACGTCTCTGCCCGTTGACCTCCACGGGGATGTAAAGATGATGCCCGCGGCCGACCTCGCCATACCGCATCGGCACGGTTACGGTGCGGTCGGGGCGTTCGAGACGCGGCGCCGGCACATCGGAGAGCGCCTTGCCGATCCGCTCGATGAAGACCAGCCCGAAGTAGGACTCGAACGGAAGGGACTTTTCAAGCACCCGCACCAGATCGCCGGCGGCGGCCCCGGCCTGGGCATACATTCCCAGATTCAGCAGGTTCATGGCCCGCAGCGCTGCCATCGAGAGCGTGCTCTCCGCGCCGAGCGCCTCCTGATGGAGCAGCAGGAGCGAATCGAGCGCCGGGGCAGCCTCCTCCGGCCGGTTGAACCCGACCCCCAGCTGGCTGCGGGCCAGCAGACCGAGCATCCCGATGGAGAGCGAATCCTTCAATTGCGGGTATTCGTCCCGAAGACGGAAGAGATCGCCGCTGTTGAGCAGTTCGCCCAGCCTCACATCGGCGGGCGTCTGGGCCGGGGCGCAGATCCCCCACCCGAGCAGAACGAGGAGGATCAGTGTCCTCCGAAGGTTCGGAAGTTTCATGGTTGTCGTGTCTGTTTAGTGTCCGAATCGCGAGGTGTCGACCTCCTTATGCCTGCGCTCCTTGTAGCCGCCGAAGCGGTAGGAGAAGTGTACGGTCGCCGTGCGCGTATGGCGCTGTGCGCCCATGTCGAGCCACTGCCCGCGGTAGCGGACCTTCGTATTGGGCATGCCGCTGTCGAAGAGGTCGTTGCAGCGCACGGAAAGGGTTGCGCGGCCCCGGTCGAAGGTCCACTTCACGGCGGCGTCGGCCGATCCGAGCGGTTCGATGTCGAAGGTTCCCTGAATGGCCCCCGACTGGAAGAAGCCGTTCATTTCGAGGTCGAGGGCGGGCTTGCGGCTCAAATGGAAGGTGTTCACAAGGCGTGCGATGCCGACCCACTTCGAGCGGTCGAACGACATGTCGTGGAACGGATCGCACTTCTGTCGCATCCGCATCCCCGTAAGCGTCAGCCGCGAATCGAGCCATTTGCCGATGCGGAACGGAATGACGGCATTGGCGCCCCACTGCCGGTTGAAGTTCCAGTTGAGCGACTGGTAGATCAGCGCCAGCCGGTCGGATGCCTGCCAGGCGGCCTGCACGAAGTAGTCGGGACGCTCGTTCCAGAAGAGGACGAAGATGTACTTCTGGCGGTAGATGTAGACGGCCTGTGCCTCGTAGCTGCGCGAGGGGCGGAGTCCCGACGTGCCGTGGATCTCCGAATAGCCGTCGATGTAGGAGACGGCGCCCTGCATCTCCCAGTACGAAGGATACTCCTTGTCCGACGAGAAGTTCAGCTGCACGATATGCCGCTCGGAGGGCATCCAGTTCAGCGACGCCTGCGGATACAACGACCAGTTCTCGTAGTCGCCCAGACGGTAATACTCCCCGGCGAGCGAGGCCGAGAAACTCATCTTCCCGAACTGACGCCCGAAACCGGCATAGAGGTTTGCGGTGTATTCGTCGAGCCGGGCGTCGGTGTCCGAGGTCGCGGGCGCGCCTTCGAGCACGGTGTAGTGCTGCCGGTCGTGCGAACGGGCGAAGGCGAAGGCCCCGCCGGCCGTCAGCTCCCAACCCGAGTCGAACGTGTGGCGCTCGTCGGCCGTGACGTTCAGCCGGTCGATGCGCTGCCCCGAGACAATATCGAAGGCTGTGGCCGACCCGTCGGCATAGTCGTTTTCGAGCGTCGAACGCCCGGGATTGTCGTAATGGGTGTAGTCGAGGCCCAGGTCGAGTCCGAATGCCGAGATGTAGCGCAGCGCAAGGTTGTGCAGCGATTCGTCGCTCCACTTTTTCGAGAGCGACCCGACATAGGTTCCCGTCGAACGGGACAGACCGTCGGTATTGGGCGAAAACGAGGCGGTGTAGGCGGCGCTCACCCGCCCCCGCTGCTTCGGGGCGTACTCGACGGCGGCCCGGAGTTGATGGCTCCACCCCTCGTCGGTCATCCATTCATCCTGCCGGATGTCGTATTGCCTCCCCTCGAAGGTGTGCAGCGACCGCAGGTCGAAGCTCGACAGCTCCTTGCTCCGGGCCGCAGAACAGGTGACGTCGGCCGACCATTTGGGAGACGTGAGGACGAAGTTGCCGCCGGCGTCGTAGGTGTTATAATAGCGGTTCGTGTAGTTGGCATGGAGCTCGCCCGAGAAGGCTGTCTCGTGGCTGCGGCGCAGCACGACGTTGATCGCCGCACCGCGGACGTGGTACTGCGGCGGGGCGCTGAACATCACCTCGGCCTTCTCCACCCGATCGACCGGCGTCGAACGCAGCAGCGAGGCCAGCTGCTCCGGGGTCATCGTCGAGGGGCGCCCGTTCAGGATCACCGTGACGGACGACGTGCCGGCCAGCGTCAGCGCGCCGTCCTGCTCCGCGACGCCCGGCAGACGGGTCAGGGCTTCGTAGACGTTGTTCACGGCCTGCCCTTCGGTCAGCCGCCCGAGGTCGTAGTTCAACCGTCCCTGCTCGACCTTCACCACGGGACGTTCGCCCTCGACCACCACGGCTTCGACGGCCGTATTCGCCTCCGTCAGGCGGATATCGCCCAAATCGGAAAGGTCAGACTCGATGCAATACAACTCATAGACCAGATGCTGGATCTGCAACCGGTAGGGACGCACCGCCGAGCGGATCTCGAAGCGTCCGTCCGCACCCGAGGCGACGGCATCCAGATAGACCGAATCGCGGTCGAACAACACGACGGCAGCCCCGGCGACGGGGGCATCCGACGCATCGACCAAACGTCCGCGGATCACGCCATCGGAGGGGGCGGACGGTTGGGCCTGTGCAACGAGTGCCAGGAGCGTTGCTGCCGGGACAAACAGCCAATAAAGGATTTGGGATTTCATCGTTTGGCAGTTTTCGGGGAGTTTTCTCCGTACTGCAAAATTACGCCTGAAAGGACCTTTCCGGTGCGGATCGGATCTTGCCGGCCCGATCCCAACTGCCTGATGTGCAATGCCGAATTCCGGAAAAATCTTGCCGGCAACGGCCGTCGCCTTGCTCCGCCGCCGAACCCGTCCCGACGGCGGCCGATCAGTTGAAAAACGCGAGCAGCCGCTCGCGATCGGCGGCTCCGGATTCGGCGATGCGCCGTTTGAGTTTCGATTTGAGCGTGTAGACGCCGTTGAGCGACATGCCGAGCATGACGCAGATCTCCTGCGGCGAGAACCCGGCGATGACCAGCGCCGCGAAGTCGTAGTTGCGCGCCGTCCATCCGGGCAGCTGTTCGCAGAGCCGCGTGACGGCCCGGTCGCTGTACAGGTCGGCCATTCCCACGACGTCGGACAGCACCGCGGGACTCAACGCCAGTTCGCGCATCTTGGCCGTCAGCCGCTCCCCTTCGCCGAAGGTGTAATACGTCGCGGCGATGTCGCGCACGGCGGCCACACGCCCTTCGAGAAGCCTTTTCACGGCCGCTTCGCGGGCATCCGAAGCGTCGAGCCGCGACGTGAGGCTGTCGTGCGACTCGCGGTAGGAGTCCACGAGGGCCAGCGACTCGCTCAACTGCTCGTCGCGTCGGCGCAGCTTGCGCCGGTAGCTGACTACGGCCCACCCCGCCGCCGTGACGACCAGTACGGCCGCCAGCGCCGTAATCCAAGCCCGGTAACGGAGCGACGCCTCGCGCAGCGCCACCTCGTTGGCCGTGCGGTAGCGTCGTTCGAGCTCGGCGACCTGTGCCCCGCGCTGCACCTCGAAGAGCGAATCCTTCACCGAGACATACTGCCTCATGTAGTCGTAGGCCCGGGAGTCGTCGCCCCGGTCGTGGTAGATTTCGGCAGCCAGGTCGAACAGCCCGACATCGCCCTGATGGAACGTATCCCGGCAATCGAGCGACTGTTCGATGTAGTAGCGTGCCGAATCGAGCTGTCTGTCCTGCTGGAAGATGATTGCCGAGGCGACGTTGTAGAAAGAGCGTCCGGTATCTTCCGATGCGGCCGTTCCGTATGACAGCGGGGCCTTGCGGATCACGTCGAGATCGATGCTGTCGCGTGCGGCCAACAGCTGTCCGGGTGTCCAGTCCCCGAGGTAGGCGTGGAACACGAGGTTTTGCAGGCGGATCTGCTGGGCGAAGTAACGGAACGGGATCGTGTCGGCCGCCGCGACCAGCGGTTCCAGCGTCTTTACGGCCTGTTCGTAATCCCCGTTGGCACAGTACGACGAGGCCAGCATGAAGCGGCTGTATCCCTCCTGCTCGGTGTTGCCGTTCGCGCGGGCCGCCTCGACGGCCTTCGCAAAGGGCTCCACGGCGTTGTACCCCTGCTCGAAATAGAGCAGCCCCAGCGTGTGGTAGACAGCTACGAGTAGCATTTCGGTCTGCTTCCGCAGCGAATCGTTGAGTCGTTTCGAGGCGAGGGCCTTTTCGGCCAGAATCGCCGACTCGGTGTAACCCCGGATACCCTCCTCCATGTCGCCGAGCCCGATATGGGCTTTGGCATAGGTGTACCACGCCTGGGCCCGCTCACTGTCCGAACCGTGGCGGTCGTAGTAGCGCATGCCCTGGTCGAGGATCGGGCGTCCGGCCAGTGTGTCTCCGGCGGAGACGTCGGCCAATCCCACCAGCAGCGACCAGCGGGCCCGGTCGTTGCGGCTCATCCGCTCCGGATTCATCGCCCGCAACAGCCGGCGGGCGCTGTCGGGATGCTCCACGGCCAGGAAACCGCCGACCGAGACCGGCACCGCTTCGGGGCGCCCGCATCCGACGGCCGTCAGGGCCAAAATCCCGAGTATCACCCGCAAACTTCGTATCATCCGTGTCTTCATCATCACTCCTCCCATTCGATCGTTCCGGCGTTGTGGAAAAAACCGCTCACGAGCATCAGGTATTCGGGTATCCGCCCGTCGCAGCTCCACAGCAGCGGGATTCCGAACAGTTCCTCGGACGTGCGGCAGAGATCGAAACCGCAGGCTTCGAGCGAGGGTCTCACCCACTCCGGGTGCCGGCACGGGGCCTCTGCGGGACGGGTGCAGCACCCCTCCGGACAGTAGAGACACGTCCCGGCATAGGCGAACGCCCGGCCGCCGTACCGGCGCTCCATGTCGAGCAGCCGGCTTTCATGCCGCACCCGTTCGGGTCGGAAGAGCCGTCCGGCTTCGCGAAAGGGAAGCCCCGGGTTTGAGGGGGTTATTTTCGTAGCGATGATCAACGCCGTTTGGTAGCCTGCGAGGTAGTCGTCCATGTCGAAGTCGAAGGGTGGGCAAGCCCAGCTGCGGCCGTAGTTGGGACACGCGCGGCAATACGCGGCGATGCGCTCCGGATCGCGGAAGCGTGCGATGAAGTCGGCGGCGGGCAGTGTGGCGGTAAAATCGAGGGCCGTATGTTCGGACGAGCGGTTCATACGGCAAAGATACGAAATCCTGCCTTCGGAGGATCATTCCGGAAGCAGGAATTTGTCGGAAAACCCGGAAGACGGGGCCGGTGTCTGGGGGAAAATGCCGGGCGGGACCGGAACTCCGGATTGCGGAGTCACCGCCGCAGGAGCTGCCGCACCGATTTCAGAAGCAGCGGTCCGGTGAGACGCAGAAGTGCGAACAGCAATAGAAGAAGCATTTGGCGGCGTGTTTTCGGCGGAATTCCGGTTGCGGGAGGTTCTGGGAAGAGACAACGCCTGCCGGCAAACGATGCGCCGGGGAGTGCTCCCGGCCGACGGATCGTTGCGTTGCAGTTTGGAAAAAGCTTTGGAAAAAGTTTGGAAAAAGTTTGGAAAAAAAAGACCCCGGATGCGGCGGCCGTTCGGGCCTTTGGAGGTTCTCCCATCCTCCATTCGCCCAAGGCGAGTCATCTCTCCGCTATCCAATCGGCCCGAAGGCTGTCGGCATCCGGGGACGGATTATTTCAGAATCCGGATTCGGGCTTCGGTGTACCGGCTTCCCGAACGGATGAAGAACGTATACTCTTTTCCTTCCGCCATGTAGGGGTCCGTAATCTGCGCTGTCGCATGATCCTTTGCATAGCTGAAACGGACCGGAGTATTGCCTCGCGGAGCGCATTCCGAATCATCGGACGACTCCGGGAGCGGTATGGTCACCGACCGATCGCCCGAAAGTTTCATTTCGTAGGTCGATCCCCATTCGGGCAGTTCTCCTGTTCCGGGCTGACCGACCGTATAGCGGAGTCGGGCGCCTACGATCCGCTCCTCTTTCGAGATCCATTCCGAGACGTATATCCGGGCGAGTTCCGAGGTGATGGCCAGCGCCCATTTTCCCGAGGGGAATTCCATCAGAGCGATATCCTTGCAGACGAAATAGCCGTTTCCGGGGCGTATTGCCATTGTTCCGGCGTGTTTGTCGAGCCGGAGCTCGCCCATGTCGTCGAGTCCCTGGACGGCGCCCGCGTCGATGAACGAATAGCGGTTGTTGCCAGCCAGACGGTGCTCCGCGTCGAGGGTGAGGGTATCGCCGAAGAGCGTCGTGCGGCCGTTCTCCTCGTCATACATGTCGATCGGGGTGCCCGTCGGTTCTTCGGGAACGGCGGGGACGTCAGGATCGGCGGGAGTTTCCGTCCGGTCGATCCGGAAATCGATCCGTATCTGCTCGGCCGCCTTGATGTTTTTTCTGATGGCCCAGATCCTGTAATTCTCCGCGTCGAGCTCCTCGCGGATGACGAATGCCACGAGGCGGCTTCCTGCGGTGAACCACTCCGAATAGGGAAGCCGGTAATTGACCTGGCCGTTCGGCAGGGTCACGGTGAAGGCTTTCGCTTCGGTATTGCGGTCTTTGCGGAATTTCTCGTATCCCTCCTCGTCGTAGATGAGGACGGGAAGTCCTCCCTGCGGAACGCCCTTTTCGTCGGTCACCGTGATCCGGGCCACGGCATCCTTGTCGTTGGGTTCGTCGTTCTTTTTGTCGCAGGAGGTCAGAAACAGCAGGCCGTTCAGTACGGCAATCAGAATTGCGATGATGGTTTTGCGCATGTTTTTTCGATTTTTTTGAGTTGCGGATCCCGGCGTCTCCGGAGTCGGGAGATCGGTTTTTCCGGATGCAAAGTTAGCGGATCCGCTGCGTCCGGGGGTTGCACAACGGATGCCGGGATCTAACACATCGAAATATAATGCGCTGATTGATAAATTATTGCATTTCCTGCTCCGGCCGGATTTCTAACACCGTTCTGACACCGTTCCGAGCAGGGTGAGAAACAGCTCCCGATCGGGGGCATCGGATGCCTTGATGCGGGATTTCAGCCGCGATTTGCGGGCGTAGACGTTGGCGACGCTCTCCTCCATGAAGAGGCTGATGACCTGGGGCGAGAATCCGCCGAAGATGTAGCACAACAGCCGCACGTCGGACTCCTTCATCTTCGGGAAGTCGCGGCGGAGTTTCCGCATGACGCCGTCGTGCGCCATGTCGACGATGTGTTCGAGCTCCTGCAACATGTCTCCGTTTTCGGCGAACCCCTCGATGATGCGTTTCACCTCGCGGGTCATGACAGCCTGTCCCGAGACGGTGTTTTCGCGTTCGTAGAGTGTCTTTCCGAGTCGGTCGACGATGTCGAACCGCGAGGCGATGAGCCCCTTCATGCGGGCTTCGTCGCGGTCCCGCTGTTGGAGACTGCGGGCCAGGTTGCGGTATTCGGCTTCGGCCTCGCGGACGAGCAGCAGATAACGTTCGTTGCGCTCCTTGTGGAGCCGGATGCGCTGGCGGAGAATCAGCCCTGCGATCAGGAGCAGCAGCAATACGACCGCTGCAACGAGACGTTCACCCAGACGGCGGTTCTGCATCCGGAAGTCGGCGAATGCGGCGCGTTCGCGGAAGTAATCGCGTTCGATCATCCCGGCCGATGCCTGCAAGGCCGTTCGGGTCAGCGAGTCGTTCAGGAAGATGAAACGGTCGATCATCCGTGCGGCATCCCGGTAGCGTCCCGCGCGGGTTTCGACGCGGTAGGCCGTGTATTCGATCATGGGCAGAACGTCGTTGTCGGGATCCAGCGTTTCGGCCCGTTGCAGGCAGCGTCGGGCGCTGTCGGGGCGGTTGCGCAGCAGGAAGGTCTGTGCCCGGGTGCAGTATCCCGCGGCGGTGGTGTCGCTGCGTATCGAGGTTTCGATGCGGCGCAGCAGGTCGTCGGGAATCCGCTCGCTCTCCGCGACGGTGTAGATCGTGGCGAAGAGGGCGAGGCTCCGCCGGACGAGGGTATCGTCGCGCAGTTCGTCGGCCCGTTCGAGCGCCATCGAGCAGTCGCGCAGGGCCCGTCCCAGGTCACGCATCCGCAGCGCCGAGACCGTCATGCCGAGCTGTGCTTCGGTCGTCTGCCGGGCGGCGTCGGAGCGGATGAAGAGGTCGCGGGCGTCGCGGTAGTAGCGGTAGGCCCTCACGAAGTTGAGTTCGGCACGGTAGACGCCGCCGATGCGCAGGTAGAGCAGCCCCAGATAGTAGGGTTCGTCGATCGGGCGGAGTTTCTCCTCGACTTCGAGGAAGAGGCGCAGGGCTCCGGGTTTGTCGCCCTGGCGCAGCCGGCTCTGCCCCCGGTAGTAGAGGGTTTTGCAGATGCCGCGGATCTCGTGCGGATGCTTGCGGTAGTACTCCCAGGCGATCCGCAGGATCGAGTCGTTGTTGTTGGGTGTTCCGGCGCGTTCCGCGGCTTCGGCCTGGAGCAGGGCGTAACGGGCCCGGAGCTCCCGGCTTCGGAGGGCGTCGGTCGGAAGTTCCCGGAGGAGCCGCAGAACGCTGTCGGGCGCCTCTGCGACGATTTTCTCGGCATGGGAGAGAGTTTCGGCGAGTCGTATTCCTCCTCCGGAACAGCCGGAGAACAGGAGGAGCAGGGCTCCGTATATGAAAGGTCTCATCATCGGGTCGGGGTGTATGTCGGCATCGAAGGTAATGAATCGCCGCGATCTGTGCAAATCCGGCGGGCGGATCTTTCCCGCAGCGCACCCTTTTCTTCGCCCTTTTGACTCCGATCGACGCTTTTGCCCGTCGCTCTTTTTTCCTGTTTTCGGAGGTTTCGGCCTTTTCAGCCTTCTTCCGGGATCGCCTTTGGAGGGCCGTGGAAGGGCGATCGGGTTCGATTTTTTGCTTCGGAGCGTTGTTTTTCCGGATTATCCGCTATCTTTGCTCCGGATTTGGTTTCCTGCTCCCCGTGCGGGGAGGGAATGAAAAGGGAACCGGGTGCAAGTCCCGGACAGTCCCGCTGCTGTGAAACTCCGCGGACGTTCCGAACATCTCGCCACTGATCCTCCGCGATCGGGAAGGCTTCGGAACGGGAGTAAGTCAGAAGACCTGCCAAATCAATTCGGTTCCGTGCGCCCCGGGGGATGGGTATGCGGGTTCGGACGTAGTATGGGCTGCCGTACCTGTTTTAAATTTTGAAGCTTATGAATATTCTGTTATATGGTGTTCCGGCCGAAATCGCCGAGCGCATCGCCGAACGCTATTCGTTGCAACTGGGCTCTTCGCTGGCCGACACCGGCTGTTCCGGGATGTTGGTGCTTATTCCGCCGATGGGTTCGCCGCGCCAGCTGCTCGCCTTCTACAACGCGATGCTGGCACGCGAGGAGGAGATCGATGCCGTGATCGTCTGCGATCCGGCCTCGTGCAATGCGGTCAGCACGGTACAGTACTGCTCGCCGCAGGGGAAATTCTTCACCGTGAGCCGCGACGAGGACGACGAGGACGACGAGGCGCTCGAATACGCCATATCCAGCATCGTGGAGACCAAACTGGGCCGGGTCTGCGCCCACGAGGGCATCTGATTCTTCCCGGCCTTCTGCCCGCGCCGGACATGCCGGACACGCCGGGGTTCCTCCCCTATTTGTCCAGATCGACCAGTTCGTATTGCTGCGAACCGATGCCGAGGGCTTCGGCATGTTCGAGCGTGTGGATGCCGTGACGCGACTCCATGCGTTCGATCAGATGGACCTTTCCCTCGTCGGGCGAGGCGTAGACCTGATCGACGCACGCCTTGTCCAGGGCGACGGGGTCCAGCGACGCGAGGATGCCGATGTCGCCCATGCGGGGCGGTTCGGGATGGGCGTCGCAGTCGCAGTCGACCGAGAGGTTGTTCATCACGTTGATGTAGAGGATCCGTTCGCCGCAGTGGTCGACGATTGCCTGGGCGGCTTCGGCCATCGATTCGAGGAAGTCGTCCTGCGGGGGCAGCGAGTTCCAGACCTCTTCGACGTCGGTGGTTTTTCCGGCGGAGTGGATCCAGGCCTTTCCGGCCGAGGAGGCGATGCCGATGGCGATGTTCTTGATGGCGCCGCCGAACCCGCCCATGGCGTGTCCCTTGAAGTGCGAGAGCACGACAACGAAGTCATATTCCAGGAATCGCTCTCCTACGATGTCGTACGCGAGGTGCCGGCCTCCCTGGACGGGCAGGCGCACTTCGCCCTCGGCGTCCATGATGTCGACCGGGGCGATGGTGGTGAAACCGTGGTCGGCGGCGGCTTTGAGGTGGTCCTCCGTCGCGGCGCGGCCTCCGCCGTAGGCGGTGTTGCACTCGACGATCGTTCCGTTCACCGTGCGAACCAGGTCGCCGATCAGGGCGGGTTTGAGGTAGTTGTTGCCGCCGGGTTCGCCGGTCGAGAGCTTCACGGCGACCTTCCGGCCTTCGGCAGGACGTCCGAGCGCCTCATAGACGGCTTTCAGCCCGGCAGGCGAGATGTCGCGGGTCATGTATACTTTGGCGGGCGCTGCTGTCACGCCCTCCTTGCCGGGGTTGGCGGCACATCCGGCAGTTGCGGCTGCGAACTGCATGAAAAACGCACACATACAGACTTTTACGATCATTATTTAAGGTATTTGATAAAGAGATAGCCACCGAGGATTTGGAGCAGCATGCCGGGAATCCCGATGCGGAAGTCCTGCAAGGCGGCGGCAAGGCTGCCCGTCAGGCCCCATTCGGCAGCCGAGCCGATCACCTGATAGAAGAGCACCACGCCGAGGAGCAGGAGCAGCGATACGCGGCGGAATTTCCGGGCTGCGAAACCTGCGGCTGCGGCGAGCAGCAGCGACTTGGTGAGGATGGCCGGCAGGAGGGCCGGGGCCGGCATGGCGAAGAGTGCCGAGTTGACCAGCGGCGAGAGCACGGCGGTCAGCAGCCCGACTTTCCAACCGTACTTGTAGGCTGCGACGAGCGTGAAGAAGTAGATCGGCAGGAGCATCGGGCCGCCCGACGGCACGAGGTGGCACAACTGCGGCAGGGCGATGTTGCCGATGACGAAGAGTGCGGCAATCCAGTAGGTAGCTGCATTTTTGTACTCCATGTAATGGAGTGATCCATAATTTGTTGCCATATTTATTTCAATTAAAAGTTCAATCTTATTCCGGCGAATGCCGTGGCGCGCGGCATGGGATATCCGGCATTGATTTCATACGCCTGTGCGAGGAGGTTTTCGCCCCGGGCGTAGATCGTCAGCCGGCGGTTCGCCCGAAACGAGGCCCGCAGATTCAAAAGTACGAAATTTTCCCGAATATCCGGATCCACCGACGTGTAAAGTCCTTCGACATACTGCACGCCGGCCGCGACCGTCCAGCGCTTTTTGGAAAAGTTCGCTCCGGCGTAGAGTTTGTGCTCGGGCGATGCCAGCACGGGATACTCCATGCGGAGCCAGCTGTAATTGGCGTCGAGGCTCCAGGCCGCGGCGATCCGCCAGGCGACGTTGGCCTCGATGCCCGTATTCTCGATCCGCGCCTGGTTCAACAGGATCGGACGACCGTCGCGCATGCCGGTCTGGATGATCCCCTCACCGTTGATATAGAAGAGGTTGACGCCGTACGACAGCCGTCCGTCTGCGAGGCGCTGGCTCCACGCCAGTTCGTAGTTCCACAGCCGTTCGGGGCGCAGGTCGGGATTCTTGACCCCGAACATGAAGAGTTCGCGGAGCACGGGATTGCGGAAACCCTTGCTTGCCGAGGCTTTCAGCACGCCGTCGCGGGCGGCCTGCCACGAAACGCCGAACTGCGGCACCCACTCCGTGCCGGTGCGCGTGTGGTGGTCGACGCGCAGCCCGGCATCGAAGGTGAAGCGTCCGACACGCTGCCGGAATTCGGCATATCCGGCCACCTCGTCCTCCGTGCGGTCGACGATCGACGTCTCGCTGCCGTCCGCCACCGCGCGGTTCCAGGCTTCGCCGCCGAAGTGCTGCCAGTCGAAGCCGGCCGTCAGCCGGGCCCCCTGCCAGAGCGTCGTGCTCTGGTGGAGCGATACGCCGAGCATCCGGTCGCGCGAATGGAACCGGTAGTCGAGCGGCTCTTCGCCGGTTTTATAGCCGTCGTTGATGCGGTGGCGGCCCCAGTTGTAGAAGAAGGTCAGCGCTCCGGAGGTGCGGTCGTATTCGTTGGCCAGCGCCACGGAGGTCATGCCGCGCGTGATGCGCGAGTCGTTGTCGTAGATCCGTCCGGTGACCGGCCCCGGGTTCGAGGCGTTGAAGTGGGTCACGTTGACGTCGGCCGAGGCGTTCCAATGTCGGGAGATCGCATATCCGATTTTCGCGTAGCCGCCGTACTGCCCGAACCCCATGTCGGCGCGATGTCCGTCGGTGCGGTTGTACGAGGCGGTCACGACGCTCGAAAAGCGCCCCTTGCGGATGCGGTTGGCCACCTCTGCCTGCAAGGTGTTCCACGATCCGTAGCTCACGTCGAGATCGGTCCGCACGCCCTCCTCGCGCTGCTGGCGCGTGACGATGTTGATGACGCCGCCCATGGCGTTCGAACCGTAGAGCACCGAGGCCGGGCCGCGTACGACCTCGACGCGCTCGGCCAGCATCGACTGCGCGGCATCGGCGATCGGATGGCCGAACAGCCCCATGTATTGCGGGTGTCCGTCGATCAGTACGAGCATCTGGGCTGCCGAGCCTCCGCCGATGCCGCGCAGGCTCATGCCGCCGGCCGCACCCGTCGAGACCCCGTATCCCATCACGCCGCGCGCCGTGACGAAGAGTCCCGGCACCTGCTCCGTGAGCAGCGGCAGCAGCGATGCCTCGTGTCGCTGTTCGATGGCCGGGCGTCCGACGACCGACACCGACATCGGCAGGTGGCGGATATCCGCGGCGTAGCGCGTTCCGGTGACTACGACCGAGTCGATCGGCAGATCACGGGCCGGGCGTTCCGTCTCGACGATACGCACTTCGGCGGCGGGCATGGCCGTTTCGGCGGGTGTCGCCGCCGCAGGAAATCGCTCCGGAGCCGGAGCCCCGAGGGCCGCCGCGGCGAATCCCAGGCCGACGGCGGCAAGAATCCCTATTTTTCGACCTCTTCTCATTGTGCCGTGGGGGTATTTTGCACCTTCATGCGGCGGATGAACGCCCCGATGCGGGGCAGGCACTCCTCCGGGGTTCGGGCGTCGGCGCAGAGGCTCTCCACGGGGCAGATGCCGTTGCCGGCGCGGTTGATGATGTGCGGAACGACGGTTTCGTACTCCACGGGGATGCCGGCTTCGGCCAGCAGGTCGAGGGCCGGGCGGCTCACCGTGCGGGCGAAGACGCCCCGCACGCCTCCGGCGGCCATCAGCGCTGCGGCACCCTTCCCGACGACCTTGTCGGCGATGAAGGCCCCGCGCAGCAGCTCCGGTTCCTCATGCAGGAGCCGCCAGAGGTCGCTGACGCCCCGCTCATGGAACGAACGCATCGTCTCACCGTTGCGGATGACGCACGAACACCCTTCGGCGAGGAGTCGTTCCACGGCTTGTCGGTCTTTGTTGTCCGGGTTTGTGTTCATGTGTTGGGATGGTTCAATCGTTGTGTCTTGTTGTGTCGGGACGGGAGGCGGATCCTCCTACCCTTTTTCCGGCTCCTCCGGTCAGTATCCGAACCGCTCTGCGGCCCGCCGCATCGCGGCGATGATCTCCACCCCGAACGGGCATCGGGTCTCGCAGGCCCCGCAGGCGACGCACTCCGAAGCGTGATGCCGCAGCGTGCGGTAGTGTTCGCGGACCGTCTCGGGAAGGCCCTCTTCGGCAACCGTGAGGTTATAGAACTTGTTCACCGCGGCGATGTCGATTCCGGCGGTGCAGGGGGCGCAGTGTCCGCAGTACATGCAGTGTCCCTGCCAGGTGAAGCGTTCCAGCCCCTGCAAGACCGGTGCATAGTCGCGTTCCGCGGCCGGAGCCGTGCACCAGGCCAGCGCGGCGGCAATCTCCCCGCGGCTGCGGCATCCGACCATCACGGCAGCCACGCCGGGGCGCGTCAGGGCATATTCGAGGCATTGCACGGGAGTCAACGCCCGTCCGAACGGCGAGTTCGTTTCGCTCAACAGGTCACCGCCGCCGTAGACCTTCATCACGTCGATCCCCACGCCGCGGCGTTCGCACAGTTCGTAGAGACTTTCGCGCTCGGGGTCGATGTTGTGCAGCGCCCGGGCGTAGCTCTCCTCGGCCCACAGCGCATCGACGTCGTCGCCGGCGGGTTGCAGGTCGTAGGCCGGGTTGATCGAGAACATCACCACGTCGACCTCCCCGCTTTCGACGGCCATGCGGGCCACCTTCGGGTTGTGGCTGCTGATGCCGAGAGCCCGGATGCGCCCTTCGCTGCGGAGCCGGCGGGCATGGCGGAGGATCTCGCCGTCGAAGACGCGGCGGAAGTCCTCCTCGGCGTCGATGTAGTGGATCATCCCGATGTCGAGGTAGTCGGTCCGGAGCTGTTGCAGCTGGGTTTCGAACGACGCGCGGGTCTTTTCCGGATCGCGCGTGCGGAGGTACTGGTCCTCCTCCCAGACGGTGCAGAGGTGCCCCTGAATGATGAAATTCCCGCGGCGGCCTTCGAGTGCGGCGCCGATGTTTTCGCGCAGCTGCGGGTTCGGCGAGTAGATGTCGATGAAGTTGATGCCGCGGTCGATGGCGAAGTCGAGATCCGCGCGGACTTCTCCGGCGCTCTTCTCCATGAATCCCTCGCATCCGAGCGCCACGGCACTCACGCGCAGGCCCGTTCGGCCCAGTGTCCTGTATTCCATATCTATTCTATCGGTTTCTCCGTTGTCCGCACAAAGATACGTCGAAAAGTCGGATTCCGAACGCCCCGAATTACGGATCTTGTTACCGATTTTCCGGATTTCGGGCCGCCGCACTTCGTTCGGGTGTCTGCACGAAAACGCCCGCAGGTTTGGCGACCTGCGGGCGTATGTCGTTGATTGTCTGCCTGCCCCGTCCGGTTATCCGTAGATTTCGTTCAGCAGCTGCGCCAGCCGGAGTCCGGCCCGCAGCAGCTGCCGTTCGACAACCGGCGTAAAACGGGCCACATAGTCGTAGGAGATATTCGTACCCTCGGGCGTGGCGTCGTAAACCTCCGTGCAGACCGTATGGGTTTCGCGGGCCCAGTCATCCGGCGTTCCGGAGGTGATGGCGGCCTGCTCCGCCCTTGTCGCGCGGTCGATCTGCTGCTGCCACTCCGTGTAGCTCCACTTGTGGCCCGCTTCGGGGAGATCCGTGTCCCAGACCGTGTGGAGGTTCGTTTCGCGGCCGAAGAAGCGGACTTTGAGCCGGTTGCCGCCCAGATCCTCGGCATGTCCCAGGTGCATCGGGCAGTGCATGTCGCCGACCAGGTGGATCAGCATCCGCAGGGCCGTCTCCTCCTCCCCGGCTTCGAGACTCCCGCTTTTGAGCTGCGCGGTCAGATCGGTTACGGCCCGCAGGACATCCCCTTCGGGGAGACGTTCGGTGGTTTCGATCTCTCCGTCCGGGGCGATATTGAAGTAGTGCCACGTCTTCGTGTGGGCATACAGGGGCGTATGGCTGGCATTGTCCATCCAGTTGGCGACATAGACCGGCGAGAGCCCGTTCAGTACGCGCCGCACCTCTCTGGCCGCCTTCCGGGTGAGATGCCGCTCGGCAATGGCGGCCGCGACGTCGTGTCCCTTTTGTCCCCAACCGAAAGCAGCGCTGGAAATAACCAGTCCCAACACTATTGTAATCAGCTTCTTCATCGTTGCTTCCGAACTCTCGCTTTTTCTTCCTGTCTCCCCACTCTTCTCTCCTTCTCTCCTTCTCTCCTTCTCTCTGGCCCCTTCCGGACTAATGGTTCATCGTGGCGAGGAACTCCTCGTTCGTATCGGTCAGGCCCATCTGCTTTTGGAGGAACTCCATGGCCTCGACGGGCGTCATGTCCGAGAGGTATTTGCGCAGCACCCACGTGCGGTTCATCACGTCGCGCGGCAGCAGCAGGTCTTCGCGGCGCGTACCCGACGCAATGACGTCGACGGCCGGGTAGACGCGCTTGTTGGCCAGCTTGCGGTCCAACTGCAACTCCATGTTTCCCGTACCCTTGAACTCCTCGAAGATCACCTCGTCCATCTTCGAACCGGTGTCGATGAGCGCCGTGGCGATGATCGTGAGCGACCCCTTCTCCTCCGTGTTGCGCGCCGCGCCGAAGAAACGCTTGGGTTTGTGGAGCGCATTGGCGTCCACGCCGCCCGAGAGCACCTTGCCCGATGCGGGCTGCACGGAGTTGTAGGCACGCGCCAGTCGCGTGATGGAGTCGAGGAAGATCACCACGTCATGACCGCATTCGACCATGCGTTTGGCCTTGTCGAGCACCATCTCGGCCACCTTCACATGGCGCGATGCCTGCTCGTCGAAGGTCGAGGCCACCACCTCGGCCTTCGTGTTGCGGGCCATTTCGGTTACCTCCTCCGGACGCTCGTCGATCAGCAGCACGATGATGTAAACCTCGGGATGGTTGTCGGCTATGGCGTTGATGATCTGCGTCATGAGCACCGTCTTACCCGTCTTGGGCTGCGCCACGATCAGTCCGCGCTGGCCTTTGCCGATGGGGGAGAAGAGGTCCACCACGCGCGTGGAGAGGTTGTTGTGGCCGTTGCCCGTGAGGCAGAACTTCTCGCTCGGGAACAGAGGCGTCATGAACTCGAACTGCACGCGGTCGCGGATGTACTCGGGTTTCAGGCCGTTGATCTCGTTCACGCGCACCAGCGGGAAGTACTTCTCGCCCTCCTTCGGGGGGCGGATCGCGCCGAGCACCGTGTCGCCGGGCTTGAGGCCGAAGAGCTTGATCTGCGACGGCGACACGTAGATGTCGTCGGGCGAGTTGAGGTAGTTGTAGTCGGCCGAGCGGAGGAATCCGTAGCCGTCGGGCATGATCTCCAGCACGCCTTCGCCCTCGATCTCGCCGGCGAAGTCGTCCTTGGTAATCACCTCGTCGTCGAGCGACGGCTGAGGCTGCTGCACGGCGGCGGACGCTTCGGCAGCCTCGGCCGACGGTTCGCGCACGGGCTCCTCCTCCGTGCGGCCGAAGACATCGTCCGTCCCGGGTTCGGCCGGCGCTTCGGCCTTCGCCTTGGGCTTGCGGCCCCGGCGCTTGGGCTCCGCCTGCGGCGCCTGAGTGCGGAGCGTCTCCCGTCTGTCGGCCGGCGCCTCGCTCCGGAAGAGCTCCTGCGGCTCCGCCTCCGCTCCGGGACGGGCCGCAGGCTCCGGTTGTTCCCGCTGCACGGAGGCTTCGCCCGCCCCCTGCGACGCAGGTTCGGTCTTGGCGATACGGGGGCGGCGGCCCCGTTTGGCGGCCTGAGGCGCGGCGGGTTCCGCAGCGGCAACGGTTTCGCCCGCAGCGTTCGCCTCCTCCTGCGGAGCGGCCGCAGCGGCGATCAGGTCGAGTAATTCGCGTTTTTTGACCATGACGTTCGACAGTCCGAGCGCTTTGCCTATTTCACGCAACTCGGCAAGTGTCTTGCCTTCGAGTGCATTCTGATCCTGCATATTTTCTGTTTTCAAATTGATTTTCATCGCCGGACGGTTGTCCGGCTGTCGGAATTCGTATGCAAAGATAGTGCATTATTTCGAAATTCAAAACCTCCGACTCAAAAAAACCGCTCACGGTCAACGCGACAGAGGCTCCGCACCGTGCCGCGCCGCGAGGTCCCGGTACCTTTCCAGCCGGAGTTCGCACAGGCGTTGTACGATCCCGCCCATCCGTTCGACACGGTCCATGTGCGTCTCCAGCTCTGCGGGATCGACCGTGAAGCGCACGTCGTAGGCCGCCCTGCGGATAAATCCGCGGAGGCGCGAGGGCGTGAAGAGGCGTTCGGTGCGGTCGTCGTCGAAGAGGAGCATCAGTTCGGACGAGAGCGTGCGCATCCGCTCGTGCATCGCCACCGGATCGTGGATGCCGAACTCGCAGCCGTGGTAGACGTAGAAGAGCATGTGGTAGAAATAGACGGCCGCCTGCGCCGTGAAGAGAGCCGCGGGACGCAGGTTGTAACCTTCGGCATACTCCGTGTTGGCCCTCTCCAGATAGAACATCCCCATGTCCGCGAAGGTGTCGTAATAGAGTCTGGCATCGGCATAGGCCGCCGCGAAGTTGCAGGATTTCGGACGCCGGAAGTAGTGGCGGTCCTTGCAGTAGAGGAGAATGCCTTCGCGGTGGCTGAAGTAGAGAAACGGCGTGTTGTGCGACTCCACGTAGCTCAGCGGCAGCACATAGAGATTCATATAGCGGATCTTACGATGGCGGACAGGCATCTGGTAGCGCAGGTAACGCTTGACCTGCACCCAATCGTAGACGGGGCGTTCGCGCACGACCAGCATGAGGTCGTAAGCCTTCGGATCGCTGAAGGGCGTGCCTCCGGCCAGTTTGCCGAAGAGCAGGATGTACTCCGGATCGAAGAGGCCCTGCGTGAGCCAGCGGACGATCTCGGCGGCCTCGTCGGCGTCGTAGCGTGCGCCGTCTCCGGCGGCACCCGATGTCGGTTCCGGCGCGGACTGTCGGGCCATCCCCGTTTCGAAGAGAGACTCCGGCGCAGGCTGCCGGGGCGCAACCGTCTCGACGATCCGGTCCGGACCGGAGCTCACGCCGGAAGCCGTGCAGTTCTCCGGCCCCCGGTCCGATTTGAGTAGCGGACCGCCGTCCGGTTCATGTTCGGCATCGCTATACGGTTCGTATTCCGTGTCGCACTCCGGACCGCCGACGGTTCGGCGGTCCGCACCGGATAACCGGCATGCGGCGTTCGCTGCCGCCGGGGCCGGGGATTCCGGCATCTTCGCGGCGGACCGCACCGGCTTCGATGCGGCTTCGGGGTTCGGGTGCGAGACCGATGATTCGGATTGCCGCACGAGCTGTTCCTGTGCGGCCGACGTGTTGTTTTCCATTGTTGTAAGGCGTTTTAATTCGACAATAAGAGGGCTGTCCCCGCCGCATCCGCCGGATGCAGCGAGGCATGAAACAATGTTCGGGCAACGGTTCGACTACTCGGGCGGACGGCAGCTTTTGCGGGGAGTCCGGTCGCAAGGCGACGGCAGCCCGCGGAGGCTGGCCTTTCGGCTTGCCGGCATCGGAACGCCGGCGATGTGTACAGTTCGCATATATATATAAAAAGTGCGCAGCTGCGAACTGTACACATCACTTATTTCTAAGATTAGGTAAGTACCATTCACGGACGAGTGCCCCAACGGTTCTGCGCATAGGATTATATGTCGACTCACCTAATGCTATTTAGAAATATCAATACAGTTCGCAACGACAAAGATAATAGATATGTTTCACACAGCAAGAAAATTCGGGAAAATTTTATCAACATTCGAAGAAACCCCGACCGTGCGGCGAACGGGAAGGTCGTGCCGGCGGAACACACGTGCAGCCGCGAACTGCGCGCTTCGCTCCGTTCGGCACCGGGGAAGCGCCGGTCGCAGCCCGCAGCGGCCCCCGACGGCTCTGCGCGTCGCAGGTCCGAAAAATAGAAAAAACGACGAAATACATAGCAAAAAAAGGAAGATGGGAAAGATTTGCTATATTTGTGTATATTTTATTTTATTCATATAATAATATATACTGTTTTTTTTACATTACCTCCTATCCTAAACAAATGAAGCGATGAACTTGGGACCCCACTATTACGACATTGCAGAGGCGTTGGACAATATGAAATTTACAAGGGAGCGCGAAGATGCCAACAGCAACGGCCGCGTTCAGTACGTAATCAAGAATCTGAACAGACTGAGAAAGGCCGTATTGCTGGTGCGCGACATCCCGTATCTCGGGCCGCAGATGCATACCGTCGTGGAGCACCCGCTCTTCAAAAGCCCGCAGGACGAGTACACGTTGAGTACGACCGAATACCTCGAGTTCAAAACGCTGATCGAGAAATTGAAGAACAAGTTACAAGTGCTGAAAGAGATCGTCGAAACGGACGGACTGTCGGATCTGCACGATATGCTCTCCATACGGATTCCGGCGCTCAATACGTTCGACGAGCTGAGCAAAGTGGCGGACGAACTGAAGAAGTCGATCGAACTGCCGTTGATCGACAGCCGGGTCGAATCGAACGTCAAGATCGTCGGAGCCGATCGGGGTTCGATCATTTTCTACGTCAGTCTGGGTGCCGCGGCGGCCGTCAAACTCATCGGAGTGATCTGCTGGAGCGCCGCCGTGATCCGGCGCAAGCGCGCCGAGGCCCGCATACTCGAGGAACATGCCAAAACGCTGCAACTCAAAAACGAAAGCCTTCGGGATCTGATCGAGGCCCAACGCGAACAACTGAGGAACATCACGCAGGGAGAGGCGGAACGGATCGTCCGCACGCATTACGACCAAAACGATCCGGAAGCCGTCGAACGGTTGAAACTGTCGATCAACAGCATCAGCGAGCTGATCGACCGGGGCGTAACGATCCTCCCGAACGGCAACGACCGCGAGACGCTCAAATCCTTCCCCGATTATTCGCAGCTCAGCCTGATCGAATCGACGATCAAGCAACTGAAGAAATCGGCCGAAACCCCTTCCTGACGCAACCGGAGCACGTCCGGACCGACAAACCGCCCGTTTTACTGAACTTCAAACAACCCAACGATGGCCAAACCGCGCATATTCATCAGTTCGACCTTCTACGATCTGAGGCAGATCCGGCTGGAACTGGACAAATTCATCGAGAACCTCGGCTACGAACCCGTACGCAACGAGGAGGGAGACATTCCCTACGGCAAAGACGAGAAACTGGAGGCTTACTGCTACAAGGAGATCGGCAACATAGACATTCTGATCTCGATCATCGGCGGACGTTACGGAAGCCCCTCTTTGATTCGGGAGCAGAAGAGCTATTCCGTGTCGCAGATGGAGCTCAAGACCGCCCTGAAGGAGGACAAGCAGGTCTTCATCTTCATCGACAAGAACGTATTCACCGAATACGAAACCTACATCCTGAACAAGGACCGGGAGATCGTCTACAAATACGCGGACAATGTCAACATCTATAAATTCATCGAAGAGATCAAGTCGCTGCCGCACAACAACAACATCAAGGGATTCGAAACGGCCGAGGACATCACCCGCTACCTGCGCGAACAGTTCGCGGGGCTCTTCAAGCAGTTTCTCGTCGACAACAAACGGATCAAGGAGGCGCTCGTGCTGAAAGACATCGAGAATACGGCCAAAACCCTGCGCGAAATGATCGACTACCTGAAGGAAGAGTCGCAAGGCAAAGATCAGGAGATCAACCGCATCATCCGCATCAACCATCCCATCGTCAAGAAGCTGCGGGAGCTGCTGCGCATCGACTACAATTTCTACATCGAAGGTCGCGACGACCTGACGTGTCTGCTCAAAGCACGGGGCTTCAGGCAGATGGGCGATACCGGAAAGACCGGTTACTGGATCCGCAGCATCAGCCGCGCCGAACAGGGCAGGCGCTACGTGCGGCGCATCTGCATCAGCGACGAACTTTTCAACGAGGACGGATCGCTCAAATACCTCCGGCCCGACGACTGGCGCGACGATTTCATCACGGCGGAAATGCAGCCCGAAGGAAACGACAATCCGATCTGGGGTATGTTGTCCGACCGTTCCCATCCGTGAATCCGGAGATCCGGCGAAGCCTTCCGAAGCACGTCCGAGAAACCGCGATCCGGGAATAAGCGCCTCGCGCCGGTCTCCCGCGATCGGCCCCCGGGATTTCCGGGAGCCGCCTGAATTCCGAATCGCCGGCGATTCGTCGGACGCCCGGCTGCCGGCGGGAAAAAGGGGAGGGGAGTAAGCCGCCCCCTCCGGCGGGCGAACCGGACCGGCTCCGAAAAAGACGATCGGATACAGACACGGACAAATGCGAAAAACCGCGCGCTCCCGGCTCGGAGCGTGCGGTTTTCCGCATCCGTACTCGAAGCCGGG
>DSTMR04002__coassemble_919_pt1 | contig 27798 bp, 31 predicted proteins | sample DSTMR04002__metabat2_high_PE_025 | metagenome-assembled genome bin DSTMR04002
TTATCGGTGACGGGGTGTTTTTTCAGCGGGCCTCGTTCACACGAATCATCTCGAAGATCCGACAACCGATCGGCGCATAGGAACGCCAAGCGGAACGCTTGACGCGATAGACCCGCGACTGCCCGCCGACATGAAGCGTCACCTCGGGCAGAGCCGTCTCGTCGAAGAATCCGCACAGAAGCAAAGCGTCGACCTCAAACGTATAACGGTGCTTCCAACCCCGCTTTTCGGGTTCGAGATAGATCTTCGCAACCGGCCCGGCCATCACCGTACGCCCCGACACGAACCGAACCGAATCCACCGGAACGGACTCATCCGAATAACAGGTGAAATTCAGCGTTGCACGTCCCGTCCGATGCTCCTTGTAGGTGATGTCGAAGGTCAGGTCGCCCGCCTCCGGATGCTCGAACAACGTCACCGGAAAGGTGTGGTAAATCGTACCGTCAGCCTCGGCCTTCGAGACGTAGTGCGGGCGGATATTCTGCCCGGCAGCCGTCGACACGACTCCGACGGCAAAAAACCCCGCCAGAAACAGTCTCCCGATCCATGAGGCCCGACCTGCCGCAGCTGTCCACGAGTGCAGCCCGGATTCAATCTCCCGCCGTTCCCGGTCAGTCGCCGTAGACGATGATCGTATAGATCGTGTAAACCCCCACATAGGATTTGGTCTGATAGTCCACGTGGTGGATCCGCGTGATGCCGGCCTCACGGGCAGCGGTCTGGATGCTCGCATCGCCGAGCGCCACCAGTCCGACATAACCCTTGACCTCGGCGGTGCCGACCTTGCTCGATCCGGCATTGCCCGTGACGGCCAGTCCGTCCTTCACATCGGTGTAGATGCCGCCCACGACCGGCGACTTGGCGCAGCCGACACTCAACAACGCGGCGCACGCAAAAATGCCTGCAAGCAACTTTTTCATGTTATCGGGTTTTGTAGGCGCAACGGTACTTACCCTTGGCCAGATTCAACAGTTTTCCTTTGAGCAGCTGACGCCGCAGGGGCGAGATACGGTCGGTGAAGACCTTGCCCTGGATGTGGTCGTACTCGTGCTGGATGACCCACGCTTTGAGGCCCGTGAACTCCTCGTCGTGCTCCACGAAGTCCGTATCGAGGTAGCGCATCCGGATCGAGAGCGAGCGCGGCACGTCGGCGTAGATCCCCGGGAAGGAGAGGCACCCCTCGCTGTACGTCTTCGTCTCTTCGGAGTATTCGTAGATCTCGGCATTCACGAAGGCGCGCTTGTAGTCGGCACACGCAGGATCCTCCTCGGCCCAGGGCGTGCAGTCGACGATGAAGAAGCGGAGGTTCTTGCCGACCTGCGGGGCGGCAAGCCCCACACCGCCGGCCTCCTCCAGGGTGAGGAACATGTCCTCCTCGAACTTTTTGACGTCGAGGGTCTCGGGCGTGACGGGCGCGCAGGGTTTCCGCAGCACCTCGTCACCGTATATGACAATCGGGTATATCATCGGTTGAATTCCATGTAACTTTGCAAAATAATCGTCGCGGAGATCTTGTCCACCAGCGCCTTGTCGCGGCGGGCCATGCGTCCGATGCCGCTTTCGAGCATCGTGCGGTGGGCCATCACCGAGGTGAAGCGTTCATCGTGGAAGACCACCTCCTTGTCGGGCCAGGCCCGTTGCAGACGCCGCGCCAGCGGTTCGACGAAGCGCCACGTATCGGAGGGCGTGCCGTCCATCCGCATGGGTTTCCCCAGCACGATGGTCGAGACCTCCTCCCGGGCGAAGTAGTCGGCCAGCCAGTGTTCCAGCTCCTTCGTGGGGACGGTTTCCAACCCTCCGGCAATCAACCGCAGAGGATCGCTCACCGCGATCCCCGTGCGTTTCGTGCCGTAGTCGATGGCCAGAATGCGTCCCATGCCGGAGCTTCCGAAAACCCGCTTACAGGTTCAGTTTGCGGAACAGCTTGCGGTAGGAGCACTCCTCGTCGACCAGAGCCGGCAGGGCCTCGATCTTCACGCGCTCCTGCTCCATCGTGTCGCGGTGACGGACGGTGACGGTGCCGTCTTCGAGCGTCTGGCCGTCGACCGTGACGCAGAACGGCGTACCGATGGCATCCTGACGGCGGTAGCGCTTGCCGACCGAATCCTTCTCGTCGTAGACGACGTTGTAGTCGTATTTCAGCAGGTCGACGATCTTCTGGGCCACCTCGGGCATGCCGTCCTTCCTGACGAGCGGCAGCACGGCCACCTTCACCGGAGCAAGCGCCGCCGGGAAGCGCAGCACGACACGCGAGTCGCCGCCTTCGAGCGTCTCCTCGGTATAGGCCGCCGACATTACTTGCAGGAACATGCGGTCGACGCCGATCGACGTCTCCACGACATACGGAACGTAGCTCTCGCCCGTTTCGGGATCGAAGTACTGCATCTTCTTGCCCGAATATTTCTGGTGGTTGCCCAGGTCGAAGTCCGTACGCGAGTGGATACCCTCGACCTCCTTGAATCCGAACGGGAAGTTGTACTCGATGTCGGTGGCGGCGTTGGCGTAGTGGGCCAGCTTCTCATGGTCGTGAAAGCGGTAGTTGTCGTCGCCGAAGCCCAGGGCGCGGTGCCAGGCCATACGGGTGTTGCGCCACTCGTTCCACCACTGCATCTCGGTGCCGGGGCGCACGAAGAACTGCATCTCCATCTGCTCGAACTCCCGCATGCGGAAGATGAACTGACGGGCCACGATCTCGTTGCGGAAGGCCTTGCCGATCTGTGCGATACCGAACGGGAGTTTCATGCGTCCGGTCTTCTGGACATTCAGGAAGTTCACGAAGATACCCTGCGCCGTCTCGGGACGCAGGTAGATCGTCGAGGCGCCCTCGGCCGTGGAACCCATCTGCGTCGAGAACATCAGGTTGAACTGACGCACCTCGGTCCAGTTGCGCGTTCCGGAGATCGGACAGGCGATCTCGCAGTCGAGGATGATCTGCCGCAGTTCCACAAGGTCGTTGGCATTCATCGCCGCAGCGAACCGGCGGTGCACCTCGTCGCGTTTGGCAGCCGTCTCGGCCACGCGGGGCGACGTTTCGCGGTATTTCGCCTCGTCGAAGTCGGCGCCGAAGCGTTTGCGGGCCTTTTCGACCTCCTTCTCGATCTTCTCGTCCTGCTTGGCGAGCCAATCCTCGATAAGCACGTCGGCACGGTAACGCTTCTTCGAGTCCTTGTTGTCGATCAGCGGGTCGTTGAAGGCGGCCACGTGTCCCGAAGCCTCCCACGTCCTGGGGTGCATGAAGATCGCGGCGTCGATGCCGACGATGTTCTCATGCAGCTTGACCATCGAGTCCCACCAGTAGCGTTTGATGTTGTTCTTCAACTCCACGCCGTTCTGGCCGTAATCGTAGACCGCACCCAGACCGTCGTAGATCTCGCTCGAAGGGAATACGAACCCGTACTCCTTGCAGTGAGCGACCAGCTTCTTGAAAAGTTCTTCCTGCGTCATCGTATTCTGTTTTTACTGATTTTCCAAAAGGCAAATGTACAAAAAAATAGGAAACCTGGGCCCGCACTCCGATTTTATTTCCACATTTAGGGGATCCGGGAGATTTTCCGGCGGGAAAACGGTTCGAAAAAACCGGGTACGTCTGGTATGGCACGCGATACCGCCGGAAGCATGTCCTCCGGTCCGCGCTTTCCCGCACGCTCCTTGCAGTCCGTCTCCGCTCGGATCTTCTTGCGGCCCGGCCCTTCCAACCCGCCTCCGCTCGGGTCTTCTTGCAGCCCGGCCCTTCCAGTCCCTCCCCGGCCCTTCCAGGCCCTCCCCGGTCCTTCCAACTCCGCCCGGCCCTTTCAGACCCTCCCGGTCCGCAACGGCCGCTCCTACCCGATCAGCCCCTCGCGTCGGAACGAGAAATCACCGTCCCGCGCAAGGATAAGGTGATCCAGCAGCCGGATGTCGAACAGCGCCGCAGCTTTGGCGATACGTTCGGTCAGGAGTTTGTCCTGCGCACTCGCCTCGGGAGTTCCCGACGGATGGTTGTGAATCAGGATGAGTTGTGTGGCGAGCAACTCCAACGCCCGTTTCACGATCAGCCGATGGTCGACGACCGTTCCCGTCACACCCCCCTGACTGACCCGCTGGCGTTCGATGATCCGGTTCGACGAGGTGAGATAGACCACCCAGCACTCCTCGTGGGTCAGCCGTTCGAGCCGGGGCCGGAACAGGCGCACCACATCGTCGCTCGACGCCACGAAATCCGATTCCGCAGCTCCGGACACCGCCACGCGACGCCCGAATTCCGCCGCCGTCAGCAACATCCGGGCCCGTTTCAGTCCCAATCCGCCGATCATCCGCAGCCGGGCTTCGGGTTCGGCAGCCAGTCGGGACAACGAGCCGCCGCATGCCTCCCAAAGCACCCCGGCCAGCATCTCGTCCTCGACCAGCAGCGACAACAACTCCCGGTCGTCGAGTGCTTCGACGCCCCGAGAGGCCATTTTATTGCGGATATCCTGCATGTTTTTCGGTAAAATCGGGAGGAAGGACCCGGACAACGCTCCGGAACTCCGGTCACCGGGACATCCGGTCGACCTTGTCCAGCAACGAGGCGCACTGCTCATCGGTCATGTACTGCGACACCGAAAAGGCGGCATGCTGTTCAGCCTCCTTCTTCGAATCCCCGGCACCGTGGCCGACCTCCATGTCGTCGACCAGCACCGTACAGTAAAAAACCGGATGGTTGGGCGAAGTACCTTTTTCGGACTCCGTGCGGAAGTGGACCCGATGGCGGTTCTTCTGGCACCATTCGATCAACCGGCTCTTGAAATCGGTCTCCGAATGGGTCAGTTCGTCCAGATTCAGATAGCGGTAGTAGATCCGGTTGATCAGCAGGCGGTTGACGAAGTCGTATCCCTGGTCGAGATAGACCGCCCCCATCATGGCCTCGAACGCATCTCCGTAGATGTGTTTCTGGGCGATGCCGGCCCCGCCGTTCGAGATGACATGGCGGTCCAGTCCGAGGTTCACGGCCAGGGCGTTGAGCGACTGCCGCGAGACGATCTTCGAGCGCAGCTGGGTCATGAAGCCCTCGTCGCGATCGGGATATTCGATGAAAATGTAGTCGGAGGTCACGGCCTCGATCACGGCATCGCCGAGGTATTCGAGCCGTTCGTTGTTGATGGCCCGGCCATCCTCCAAAACCAAAGAAGCTGACTTGTGAATCAAAGCCAGCTTGTAGAGTTCGACGTTGTGCGGGACGAACCCGAACAGATCGTCGACGATCCTGTAATAGTGTTTGTCACGCCCGAAGTTCCGCCGCAGCGGACGAAGCAGGAAGTCGATCACGGCGCCGGAACGTTGACAAACGGGTTAGAGTTTGCGGAAGATCACCGTCGAGTTGTGACCGCCGAAACCGAAGGTATTGCTCAACGCGCACTTGACCTCGCGTTTTTGAGCCTCGTTCAACGTCAGGTTCAACTTCGGATCGATGGCCGGATCGAGCGTCTGACAGTTGATCGTGGGAGGCACCACGCCGTGGGTCATGGCGAAGATGCAGGCCAGGGCCTCGACGGCGCCGGTGGCACCCAGCAGGTGTCCGGTCATGGATTTCGTCGACGAGATGTTGACGTTGTAGACGTGTTCGCCCAGCACTTCGGCAACGGCCTTCAGCTCGGGGAGGTCGCCGGCGGGCGTCGACGTACCGTGTACGTTGACGTAGTCGATCTCCTCGGGGCGGATTCCGGCGTCCTTGATGGCGTCGCGCATGGCCTTGATGGCGCCCTTTCCTTCGGGATGGGGAGCCGTGAAGTGGTAGGCGTCGGCCGAAGCTCCCCCGCCGATGATCTCGCAATAGATCTTTGCACCGCGGGCCTTTGCGTGCTCGTACTCTTCGAGGACGAGGGCGCCGGCGCCTTCACCGATGACGAAGCCGTCACGATCCACGTCGAAGGGGCGCGAAGCGTGCTGGGGGTCGTCGTTGCGGGTCGAGAGGGCCTGCATGGAGTTGAAACCTCCGACAGCCGGTTCGTTGACCGCAGCTTCGGATCCGCCCGTCACCATGACATCGGCCTTGCCGTAGCGGATGGCGTCGAAAGCGGCGATCATGCCGTGGTTCGACGAGGCGCAGGCCGAGACCGTGCAGTAGTTGGGACCCATGAAGCCGTACTTCATGGAGATGAATCCGGCCGCGATGTCGGCGATCATGCGGGGGATGAAGAAGGGGCTAAACCGCGGGGTTCCATCCCCAGCGGCATAGCCCAGACATTCGTCGAAGAACGATTTGAGTCCTCCGATACCCGAGCTCCAAATGACTCCGACCTGCTCCTTGTCGATGGCATCGAGATCGAGCGCCGAGTCCTCGACGGCCTGCGTCGCCGCGATCAGGGCATACTGCGTGAAGAGGTCGTATTTGCGGACCTCCTTGCGGTCGAAGTATTGTGCCGGGTCGTAATTTTTTACCTCACAGGCAAATTTGGTCTTAAATTTTTCAGCATCGAAATGAGTAATGGGTGCGGCACCGCTGACTCCCTTCTCCAAATTCGAAAAATACTCTTCAATATTATTGCCGAGCGGGTTGATCGTCCCGATGCCCGTAACAACTACTCTTCTTTCAGTCATAAATTCAAGACTCTTGCCGTGAACAAAAATTCCTGCGAAAAAATTATTTCTTGTGCTCCTCGATGTACTTGACAGCGTCACCTACGGTAGCGATCTTCTCAGCGTCCTCATCCGGGATCTGGATATCGAAAGCCTTTTCGAACTCCATGATCAGCTCTACGGTGTCGAGCGAGTCTGCGCCCAGGTGGTTGGTGAAGCTGGCTTCGGGAACTACCTCCGACTCCTTGACACCCAGTTTATCGACGATGATCTCGACAACTTTTGATTGAACTTCTGACATAATCTTTAAGTTTTTAGTTAAACAATTATTGGAAACAGTTCAGTACATTTCCAGGGTAATTTTGCGCAAAAGTAACACTTTTTTTATTACTTTTGACAAAAGAACGTGATTTTTTATTCACAACTTTTTCGACATTTAGCACAAAATCGTCTGTAACAAACTAAATATCACTCGATTATGAAATTGCTCCTGATCTCGAATTCGACCAATGCCGGTGAAGAATACCTGCGCTACCCGCTCCCGGAAATCGGGCGCTTTCTGGCCGGCATCCACGAGATCGCCTTCGTTCCCTACGCCGCCGTGACCTTCTCCTACGCCGAGTACGAGCGGAAAGTCCAGGCGCGCTTCGCCGAACTCGGCATCCGGGTCCGCTCGGTCCACCGGACAAAGGACCCCGCAGCGATGATCCGCACGGCCGAGGCAATCTGCGTGGGCGGCGGGAACACCTTCGCCCTGGCGCGGAAGATGCAGCAACAGGGGCTCATGCAGGCCATCCTGCGGCGGATCAAGGCCGGAACGCCCTACGTGGGGTGGTCGGCCGGGAGCAACGTCTGCTGCCCGACGATCTCGACGACGAACGACATGCCGATCGTCGAACCCGAATCGTTCCGTGCCATCGGAGCCGTGAAATTCCAGATCAATCCCCACTACCTCGACGCCAATCCGGCCGGACACGCCGGGGAGACGCGCGAGCAGCGCATCCTCGAATTCATCGAGGCCAATCCGCGGCGGTGGGTCGCCGGACTGCGCGAGGGGTGCATGCTGCGGCTCGAAGGGGAGCGGCTGGAACTGATCGGCAACCGTCCGATGCGTCTGTTCCGCAAAGGCGTCGAGACCTTCGAGGTGCAGCCGGGCGACGATCTGTCGTTCCTATTATAAATATAGGTAACCCGCCCGCGGGAAGCCGCATACGGCGGACGAAGGCGGATGGGAGTTTGCAAACGCATAAATTCAGAAGATAGTCATGAAAGTATTGATCGTCGGACTGGGACTGATCGGAGGATCCTTTGCCCTGGCGTTGCGCGACCATGAACTCGCCGACGAGATCCTCGGGGTCGAGAACTCCGAGGAGCATGCCGTCGAAGCGCTCCGGCTGGGGCTTGCCGACCGGCTGGTGACGTTCGAGGAGGGGATTCCCGAGGCCGACCTGATCGTGCTGGCCACGCCCGTAGATACCATTCCGCTGCTGGCCGTCAAGGCGCTCAACCGGGTGAACGACCGGCAAATCGTCATCGACATGGGCTCGATCAAGAGCGAGTTGTGCGAGGTGATCTCGATGCACGCCCGCCGCGGGCGCTTCGTGGCCGTGCATCCGATGTGGGGCACGGAGTACAGCGGGCCGAAAGCCGCACAGCGCGGCGCCTTCACGGGCCGCAACGTCGTCTTCTGCGACACGATGCGCAGCGACCGCGACGCCCTGCACGCCGTGGAGCGGATCTTCCGCACGTTGAACTGCCCGGCCGTCTACATGGACCCCGAAGAGCACGACCTGCATGCCGCCTACGTGTCGCACATCTCCCACGTCACGTCGTTCGCACTGGCGCTCACCGTTCTGGAAAAGGAGCGTGAGGAGCGGCACATCTTCGACCTGGCGGGCGGCGGATTCGAGAGCACGGTACGTCTGGCGAAGAGTGCTGCGGCGACATGGGTCCCGATCCTGCTGCGCAACAAGTACAACGTGCTGGACGTTCTGCGCGAGCACATCCACCAGTTGCAGATCCTGCGCAAGATGCTCGAACGCGACGATGCCGAGGGGCTGAAAGCCGCCATGGAGAAGGCCAACACCATCCAACGGATCCTGCACTGATGACCACGGCCGAGACGGGTGCGGCCGGGGAACGTGCCGCTGCCGAGTATCTCCGCAAGGCGGGGTACCGGCTTTTGGAGCGGAACTGGCGACGGGGGAACTACGAGTTGGACCTGGTGGTCACGGATGGCGAGGTGCTGCACATCGTGGAGGTCAAGACGCGGCATGCGGGGGCGTTGACGCCGCCCGAAGCGGCAGCCACGCGGCGCAAGTTCCGGGCATTGACGCGGGCGGCTGCGGCATATCTCCGGGAGACGGGGTGGACGGGCGAGGTACAGTTCGACGTTGCGGCGGTCGAGGTTGCGGCGGACGGAACGATGCAGGTGGAATGGATCGAAAGTGCATGGGAATACAACTGGTAATTTTGCTTTTACGACAAATTATGCTATCTTTGTCGAACCAAAAAAACAGCCCTTCCGGAAAGTAGGTTGCGAGCGGGAGGAGGGGGCAAGTCAAAAGACTCGATATTGAAAAAATTCAACACCATAGACTGCTGATGTGGTTCTATAATTTCGGCCTGTTGCTTTACGTATGGGCCATCCGTCTCGTGGCGCCGCGCCACCGGAAAGCCCGGCTTTGGCTCGAAGGGCGCAAGGACCTCTTCCGCCGTATGCGGGAGGCCATCGACCCGGCAGCCCGGGTTGTGTGGATCCATGTGGCATCCCTCGGAGAGTTCGAGCAGGGACGCCCCATCATCGAACATCTCCGCAAGACTCATCCCGAGTACAAGATCCTGCTGACCTTCTTCTCTCCTTCGGGTTACGAAATCCGCAAGGACTACAAGGGTGCCGACTATATCTTCTACCTGCCGCTCGACACGCCGCGCAATGCCCGGCGGTTCCTCGATGCGGCGCATCCCGAAATTGCCGTCTTCGTCAAATACGAATACTGGCTCAACCTGTTGCGGGAGTTGCGGCGCCGCAAGATCCGCACCTATGTCGTCTCGGCGATTTTCCGCCGCGATTCGATCTTCTTCCGTCCCTACGGCGGGATGTGGCGACAGGCGTTGGAGTCCTTCGACGTGATGTTCGTCCAGAACGAGGAGTCGAAGAAACTGCTCGCCACGCTGGGATTCGACAACGTGCTGGTGGCCGGGGACACACGTTTCGACCGCGTGGCGGAGATCGCCCGTTCGGCCAAACATGTCGACATCGTGGAGCGCTTCAAGGGCGACGCGCGGTTGTTCGTGGCCGGATCGACCTGGGGGCCCGACGAGGAGCTGCTCATCCGGCTGATCAACGACAACCCGGAGGTGAAATTCATCATTGCCCCGCACGAAATGGACGAAAGCCGCATCGCCCGCCTCATCGAGGAGACGAAAGGAGGTGCGCTGCGCTATACGCAGTGCACCCCGCGCACGGGATACGGATCGCGCCAGGTGCTGATTCTCGACACGGTGGGACTGCTTGCATCGGTCTACGGCTACGCCACATGGAGTTACATCGGCGGCGGATTCGGAGTCGGCATCCACAACACGCTGGAAGCCGCCACATTCGGTCTGCCGGTTGCCTTCGGGCCCAACTATCACAAGTTCAAGGAGGCGCGGGATCTCGTCACGCTCGGGGCCGCGCGGTCGATATCGAACTACGAGGAGTTGCAGCACTGGTTCATACCGCTGCGCGACAACGAGGAGTTCCTGCAAAAGACCTCCCGCATTGCCAAGGACTACACGACACGTCATCAGGGGGCCACGAACATCATCGTAAAGACCATCTTCCACTGATCCTGCGAGGGGTGGGCCGGAAGAGGGACGAAGAGTGAGGACCGAGAGAGGGCGGAGAACGGATGAAGTGAGGGCCGGAGAGAGGACGAAAAAGGGACGGAGAAGAGGAACGGAAGAGGACGGAAGAGGACGGAAGAGGGGCGGAAGAGGGGCGGAAGAGAACGGAAGAGGACGGAAGAGGACGGAAGAGGGGCGGGAAACGGAGGATGGAGGTGAGAGCCGGATTCCCGACCGACGAAATACGAAAAACCCGGAACCTGTACGGCTCCGGGTTTTTCAATTATTCGGAAAACGGTTACTCCTTGTGGGTCATGATATCGAGAACGAGACGGTCGGTTTCATCCATACCGTCGCGGCCGATGGTCGTGAGATTGCGGATGCAGCGGTCCACATCCTCCTCGATGATCCCCTCCACGGAGCTGACGCAACGCCCGTCCATGGCCATCATCGCCGACAACACGGCCGTCGAGACACCGCTCATGAGTTTCATGGCACAACTCGGCTTCGCACCGTCGCAGATCATGCCCGTCAGATTGGCGATCATGTTCTTCACGGCGGCCGCAGCCCGATCATAATCCCCGCCCATCAGATAGGTGATGCCGCAGCTCGACCCCGTGGCCGCCACGACACACCCGCACAGGGCCGACAGACGCCCCAGACTCTGCTTGATGTAGACGACCGTCAGATGGCTCAACGTCAAGGCGCGGATCGTCTGCTCCTCCGACGCGCCCGTCTCCCGGGCATAGACGGCAACGGGCAGCGTGGCGGCGATTCCCTGATTGCCGCTGCCGGAGTTGCTCATCACGGGAACCATCTCTCCGGCCATCCGGGCGTCGCACGCCGCCGACGTATAGGAGAGAATCCGCGTGAAGAGGCTGTCGCCCATCACCTTCCGCTCCCGGTCGCAGCGCAGCGTCCGGCCCACGCAGTGGCCGTATTCGCCCGTGAAGGCGTGCTCCGCGGCAGCCATGTTCAGACGCCGCGATTCGAGAATGAAGCGGATCTCGTCGAGCGGTGTGGTCATGGCGAACTCCCACACGCGGCGCAGCGTCAGCGGGACCTCCGTTTCGGACTCTTCCGCACCCATCGCCGCCCGCCTGTCGAACAGCGCCTCGCCGTCGCGGTCGAGATAGACGAAATCGGTGTGTCCTCCGGCAATGATCGCCAGCGCCTTATGGCCGCCGGCCTCAACCTCCGCTTCAATATATAGTTTTTCGGTGATATCCTCTTTCAGGGCAATGGAGATGCGTTTTTCGTCGATCATCCGACGGCCCTGCTCCACGGCTTCGGGCGTCACGTCACGCAGCACTTCGAGCTGATACGCCGAACGGCCGATCAGCGCCCCGAGCGCCACGGCGATCGGAAGGCCGATCATCCCCGTGCCGGGAATCCCCACGCCCATGGCGTTTTTCAGAATATTTGCACTCAACCGGACCGCAATCCGTTCGGGCACTTCGCCGAGCGTCTCCTTCGCACGCGCCACACACAACGCCACGGCAATCGGTTCCGTGCATCCGATCGCCGGAATGACTTCCCTCCGGATCAAATCGATGATCCCCTTTCGTTCACGTTCCGGTAGCATGATTCTGGCTGTTTTGATCTCTGGTCAACAAAGATACGAAAATTTCACTACATTTGTGAGAGAAGAACGACCAAGCCATGAAAAAGCCGAAAAACCGCCCCTGGAAGGTGCTGACCAGCGAATACCTGGCCCGCAGGCCGTGGTTCACCGTGCGGCACGAGCGACTCGAACTCCCCGACGGGCAACGGGTTCCGGACTACTACGTCTTCGAATACCCGGACTGGATCAACATCACGGCCATCACGCGCGACGGCCGGTTCGTACTGATCGACCAGTACCGACACGGTCTCGGGGAGACCTCCTACGAGATTCCGGCGGGGGTTTCCGAGCCGACGGATGCCTCGATGCTGGCGGCCGCGCAGCGCGAGTTGGCCGAGGAGACCGGCTACGGCGGCGGCGAATGGCGCCTGCTCACGGTCGTGGCACCCAATCCCGCGACGCAGAACAACCTCACCCACTGCTTCCTCGCCACGGGCGTCGAGCGGCTCGGCGAACAGCACCCCGACCCGACCGAAGACCTGCGGGTACACCTGATGACGCGCCGCGAGGTGCTCGACCTGCTGCGCCGCAACGAGATCCGGCAGGCGTTGATGGCGGCGCCGCTGTGGCGCTACTTCGCCGAGCACCCCGACCCGGAGGATCCGCTTCCGGAGCAGGAACCGGATCCGGGCCTCCCGCCACAAAATCCCTGAACCGCCCTTTCGTCCACAAAATCCCGGAGCAGGCCTTCCGATCCGCAGGCCCGATCTCCGACCAACGACAGACCATCATGAAAAACTGCGATTCGATCCGCACGATTCTCTTTTCACCGACCGGAACCTCGAAAAAAATCGCCGAGGCCATCACCCGGGGGATTGCCGCGCCGGACAGCGGTGCCTCCCCGACCCTCACCGCGCAAACGCTCGACCTGACGCATGCCGCCGCTCCGAAAACGACGGTTCCGGAGGAGTGCATCGCCGTCATTGCCGTACCCGTCTACGGCGGGCACATCGCCCCGGCGGCCGCCGAACGGCTCCGGAACATCCGCGGGTCGGGCGGTCCGGCGGTCGTCGTGGCCGTGTACGGCAACCGGGCCTTCGAGCATGCCGTCACGGAGCTGGCCGCGTGGGCCTGCCGGCAGGGCTTCGTTCCGGTGGCCGCCGCGGCGTTCGTCGGCGAGCACTCCTACTCCACGCCGGAGACGCCGATCGCAGCCGGACGCCCCGATGCGCAGGACCTCACCGCCGCTGCCGTCTTCGGACAGGCCGTCCGGCGAAAACTCGATGCCGGCGACACCTCGCCGGTCGACGCCTCGCAGTTGAAAGACCGCCGTGCGCCAAGTCTCTCGACGCTGCGCTTCATCCGCTTTGTCCTGCGCTACCGACGCCAACAGAAGAAGGATCCTGTGATCTATCTGCCCGAAGGCGATGCGGCCCGCTGCACCCACTGCGGGCGCTGTGCGGCGATCTGCCCCGTCGGAGCCATTTCGCGCGGCGACGAGACCCGCACCGATCCGGCGCGCTGCATCCGCTGCTGCGCCTGCGTCAAGGGGTGTCCGGTCGGTGCGCGGACGTTCCACACCCCCTTTGCCGCGGCCCTCGCCCGCAACTTCGCCCGGCGCAAGGAGCCCGTCACCCTCCTGTGACCGAATGGTTTCCGGCCCCGCACCATGCCACCCCGGCGCGTTCACCACGCTTTGGGAGCAGCGGAGTCTATGAACGGACGGGATTCCGCATCATCGGACGCGACGACCTCGATCCGTCGGGCAAACCCTGCCCCATCCTGCATCCGGGGATGTGACGGTTCGGAGCAGCGCATACGAAAAAGGCGGGCATCCCGGGAAGGATGCCCGCCTTTCATATTCGTGGCGGCCGGATCACTCCATGTAACCCACGACCGCAAGCGGCTCCTCGCCTACCTCGACCGTCACCTCCGTCAGCTCGCCCCGCGCATTCTCGTAGCGGAACGTACAACGCGACCCCTTTTCGAGCAGGAAGCGCAGCGCATCGTTCATGTCCTGCTGCGGACCCGAAGTGCGGCCTCCGCCCACCTGCTCCGTACCGCAGAAGACATCGACATTCGCCGGCGTGCGTCCGGCCGAGGTCCCCTCGACCGCGGCGTTGCGGTACATCGTGAAGGTCACCGGCACGTGGGTCCCGCTGGCCAGCCGTTCGTCGAACAGCTTCCGGCTGACCTCCCGGTAGCGGCGCGTCACCTCGACGGCATGGACCTCGCGCGAATCCTCGCTCCACACCATCGGGAACCAGTCGCCCGCAGGGCGGAACGACACGGCATAGATCGCATGCTCCCGGTCGCCTTCGGTCGCCTGTCCGGCGTCGGCCAGGAACCACGCACGGTCGAAACCGACGAAATTATACTCCGTGAAGTGCCATTCTCCGTCGCACCACACCTCCGTCCAGCTGTGGTTGCCGCGGTTGTCGTGCCAGGCCGCCGTCCCGACGAACCGCGCCGGGATCCCCACGGCCCGCAGGGCATCGACCAGCAGCACCGAAAGCCCCGTACAGGAGGCCATGCCCTGACGCATCGACTCCGCAGGGCTCTGGTTGGTCTTCTCGCGCAGCGTGTTGTACTCGACGCCGACCCGTCGGGCGATCTCCCGGTTCACGGCCTCGGCCGCCTCGCGCATCGTCCGACACCCCTCCACGCAGGGGGCGAAGCGATCGAGGAAGTCGGCCCGCCAGGCGTCGCGCACCTCGTCGACCACGGCATAGGGCAGCACATCGTTCAGGAAAACGGAGTCGGGCAGCGCCCGGGTCCAGGCATAGCGCTCGCGGGCCCGGAAGGCGCAGGTCACGTTCTCGCGCAGCAGGTCGAGCCGCATCGTATCGCGGTCGCCGCGCGGCATCCAGGCAATCAGGAAAGCCATCGCCTCGCGTTCGGCGCGCGGCGTCTCGCGCAGCAGCATCCGCAGGCTGTCGGCCCGCGGGCACTCGGCAAGGGCCGCATCGAGCAGCGGGTCATAGGATTCGGGAATGCCGCTTCCGTAGCGGCTGCCGCCGCAGGCACACAGCCCGAGGCACATCAAGAGGGTCAGCAGTCGTATCATCATTCAAGTTCTTTGAGAATTTTCCGGACCAGCGTCTCGTCGGCGCACATCGTGGCGTATTCGGGGACCTCCCCGACGCCGCCCATCGAGACATTCGGATTGCGGAAGCGCATGCGGCTCTCGCGCCACCCCCGGGCGCTGAAATGCAGAGCATCGACCCCCGCGTCGGCCAGCAGCCGGGCATTCGCGGCATTCACGCCGCTGCCGGCCATGATCTCGATCCGCCCGGCAGCCCGCACGACCAGTTCGCGGAGCGTATCGATCCCCTCCACGGCGGTGTTGCGCCCGCCGGAGGTGAGGATCCGGCGGCACCCGCAGCCGATGACCGTTTCGAGGGCCGAGAGCGGATCGCGCGTCATGTCGAAGGCGCGGTGAAAGGTCACCTCCAAACCGCCGGCTTCGGAAACCAGCGCCGCCGTCCGGGCGGCATCGACCTCGCCGTCGGGCGTCAGCACCCCCAGCACTACGCCGTCGACGCCGCACGAACGGGCAAAACGGATCTCCCCGGCCATCTGCTCCAACTCCGGATCGGAGTAGCAGAAGTCGCCGCCGCGCGGGCGGATCATCACTTGCAGCCGGATGCCCGGGATGCGGCGGGCCAGGCGGATCGTCGCCGCCGAAGGGGTCGTTCCGCCCTCCCAGGGCGAAGCGCACAGCTCGACGCGCGTCACCCCGGCCCGGGAGGCCACGAGGCACGCATCGACGGAATAGGCACAAAGTTCGGTTGTCATGGTTGTCGTATCGTTCTTGTTGCGGCGGGGGCTCCGGACATCGGGAGAGTGCATGTTCCCGACAGCTGGGCTCCTCCGGGACGGCTTCTCCATCCTCGCCTTTTCCGGTCCTGCTTCTCCCGGCCTTCCGGCTTCTCCGCCCCGCTTTTCCGGTCCCGTTTTTTTGATTTCCCCAAAGATAACCGTTTTTTTCATACGCCGCACCTCCCCGCACCCTGTTTTGCGCACCGGATCACAAAAAAAGAGGAGAATCCCGCCCATGCAGGATTCTCCCCGGATCCGGCTGTCAACCGATTATTTGATCTCGATCTGCCGTGCAGCCGATGCGGTCTCCGTCACCTTCTTCTTCGGGATGTCGATGCTCATCACACCGTGCTCGACCTTCGCGGAGATCTTGTCCCGCTCGACATTGTCCGGAAGCAGCAGGCTCTGCTGGAACTGCGTGTAGGAGAATTCACGCCGCAGATACGTGCCCTTGTGCTTCTTGTCCTCCTCCTTCTCCTCGCTGCGCTTCTCCATCGAGATGATCAGTTCGTTGTCCTCGTTGATATGGACCTTGAAGTCCTCCCGGGTCATACCCGGAGCGGCGACCTCGATCTTGTACTCGTCGTCGTTCTCGATGATGTTCACGGCAGGGGCCGTCGTGTTGCGGCGTTCCATCAGCCAGTCGTTGGTCAGAAAATCGTTGAAAATGCTCGGCAGCCAGTTTTGATTCCGTCTTACAGGTACCATAGTTTTGTCCTCCTTGTTTTATTTTGGTTTAACATTTTTTCTTCGTCCCGCCCCCTCCGGAGCGGGTTCATCCGGAATCGGTCAAATCCTGTGCCACAACCCGAAATCGGAAAAATTGTCACAAATTGACATAATCAAAGACAATTCATGACAAAAAGCCGCCAGAATGTCCTGCCACGACGACAGATACAGATCTTTTCCTATTTTTGCAGCAGTCCGGAGGCCGTTCAGCGGGGGGGGGAGCAGACTGACGATTCACACAAAAGCCTATGAAAAACTACCGATTCCGACCGGCGACGTCCGACGACGTGCCGCGCATCCTGCAAATCATCGCCCAGGCCCAACGCCGCATGGCTGCGGCGGGCAGCGGGCAGTGGCAGAACGGCTACCCCGCATTGGGCAACATCGTCTCCGACCTCGGTCGCGGCTACGGGCATGTCCTCTGCTGCGACGCGGACTCCGGGGCGTGCGGACAGCGGGCATCCGTCGCAGGCCGAAACGATTCCGAAACGGTCGTCGCTTACGGAGCGATCGTTTTCGACGGCGAGCCGGCCTACGATGCCCTCGACGGACAGTGGCTCACTGCGGGACCTTATGTGGTCGTCCATCGGCTGGCCGTATCCGACGAGGCGTTGGGACAGGGTCTCGGGAGGGCCTTTCTGCAACAGACGGAGCGGCTGGCCCGTGAACAGGGAGTCGGAGCCTTCCGCATCGACACGAATTTCGACAACCGCCGGATGCTCCATATCCTCGCCAGCGAAGGCTTTGTCTGCTGCGGGAAGATTCGTTACGAGAGCGGCGAGCGGCTGGCCTTTGAGAAGCGGCTCGGGCCGGTCGCCGAGGGGAAATAGCCGGACAGAGCTCTCCGGAGGACGGCTTCGGGGAAGCCGGGAGGACAAAAAATCGAGAATTTTTCATCGAGGGCTTGCAGAATCGAAAATTTTACTTACCTTTGCACCACGATACGACACAACGGTGTTCGATCGCGGATGGTGCCATAGCTCAGTTGGTAGAGCAAAGGTCCCCGGTTCGATTCCTGGTGGTACCACTTTGAAGAGAAGCAAAAAGTTGCAAAACCCTGATTTCCAAACGAAATCAGGGTTTTCTCTTTTTGTCGGCAGTGCAAAAAACAGCGGTTTTCGGCATCTTCTGGTGGAGCAATCGGTGGAGATGAAAACCACCCCATTTATCTCCACCGAATTAGCGCCTTTCTCGCTGAACTGCAATATTTTGCATGGCGCTAAATCGGGTCGGATTTCCTACATTTGTCGAACCAGTCAAAGAGCAAGTAGGAACCATGAAAAGAGATTCGTTTCGCGTGCTGTTCTTCCTCAAGAAGACCAGGCTGCTGAAAAACGGAGAGGCCTCCGTCTGCATGCGCATCACCGTCAACGGGACGCGCGTCGAGAACAACATCCGCAAGAGCATCGACCCTGCCTTGTGGAGTCAGGCCAAAGAGACGGCTCGCGGCAAGAGCCGCCGCGCCTGCGACCTGAACACCTATATCGAGGAGGCCCGCATCAAGCTGTATCAAATCTTTTGCGAATTGGAGCAGCAGAACCGTCCCGTCACGGCCCACCTGCTGCAGAAGCTCTTCTTCGGGCAGGAGAAGCCGGAAGAGGTCCGCACGCTGTTGGGGACCATGCAGGAGCACAACGACCAGTGCCGGGCGCTGGTCGGCACGGATTATGCGCTGATTACGGTCCGTCGCTACGAGAGTTGCCGGCGTTATCTGGCCGAGTTGGTCCGCCAGCGCTACGGGAAGGAGGATCTGCCTCTCACGGAGGTCAACGGCGAACTGGTCCGGGCCTTTGCCTTCTATCTGAAAACGGAGAAGGGATGCCAGCAGAATACCGTCATCCGCTACATGAAGTGTCTGAAAAAGATTACCAATCTGGCCCGCGCCAATGACTGGATGGCGAAGGACCCCTTCCTCGGAATCCGCTTCCACGAGAAGGAGGTCGTCCGGGAGTTTCTGACGATGGACGAGCTGCAGACCATCTACCGCAAGGAGTTTCCGCTGGAGCGGCTGACGCTGGTCCGCGACGTCTTCATCTTCGCCGCCTTCACGGGGCTGGCCTTCATCGACGTGCAGCAGCTCGCCCCGGAGCACATCGTCCGCGACAACAACGGAAATCTTTGGATCCGCAAGCCCCGTCAGAAGACAAAAAACATGTGCAACATCCCGCTGCTGGATATTCCGCAGGAGATTCTACGCAAGTATGCCAACCACCCCACCTGCCGGAAGAAGGGCGTATTGCTGCCTGTTCCATGCAATCAGAAGATGAACAGCTATCTGAAGGAGATTGCCGACATCTGCATGATCCGCAAGAATCTGACCACGCATTGCGCCAGGCACTCGTATGCAACCTCGGTCTGCCTGGCCAACGGCGTCAGTCTGGAGAATGTGGCCAAGATGCTGGGCCACTCCAACATCAAGATGACTCAGCACTATGCCCGGGTTCTCGACAGCTCCATCCTCCGGGACATGATGCAGGTGAGGAGAGCCATCTCCAAACTGGGATAGCGGAATGCGCCCTGCTAAATTCACAAAACAGCCCGGGGATAAACATCTCCGGGCTGTTCCTTAATACGGACATAATTAGATTATCAGTATATCAACTGTATATATCCACTATCTCGATTTTCTGTTACCTCAAATAAGCGCGAACCGGACCATACCACCTCGTCTATTACTCTCATTGAAGGATGACCATATGTATTGCATATACCAAAAGACACAAAAAATGATTTCCGATTCTTATTGATATCAAAAATTCTTACATTGAAATTCTTTAATGCTCCATGATGTGGAATTTGAATCGTTCCGATTCGATTAATTACCGGGTTAAGTGCATTCTTCAAATCAGCTAATAGAAGCCCTTGATTTATATCATTGTCTCCAAAATACAGACAACCTTCAGGTCTCAAAAAAGGATGGCGACAAAACTCACAACAGAAACGCGGACGCATACAATATTGATATTGACGCATTCCATACTCGTTGGCTAATCCTCCTGAATAGACGATAAGAGACGTTTTGTTGGCTCCATCTGGAATGACTTTTTTATAGGCTCTTTTAATTTTATCTATATGAACCTCAATGGCATCCCAATCCTGTTTGAAAATATCTTCCTTTATACCTTGTTCTGCTAATTCAGCCTTTAACTTTTCAAGCCGAACTTTTTGATCATAATTAAATGGGATATAACACCAATCAATAGTCTTCCACAATAATCTTGTACCACTCTCGATAATCTTGCTTTTACCTTCAGTTAGATCAATAACCGAATTGTTGAATTCCCTTCTGGCATCAATATTTGGCTTCACCTTATATACATGGGATGCTATCTCTTCAAGTGAATTATAAAATGCAAAGAAAGACTGATTTTCAACACGATAAAACCAGCTATCACACTTCTCCACAAGAGGGACAACTATATTTCTAATCTCTTTTACCCTTTTTTTTAACTCACGAATTCCGTTAATGTGATCATTGTCAAAATGGGAAACGAATAAAATGTCCACTACATCATTTGATGTAAAGACTGATGCGATCTCCTGTATCAATCTTTTGGGTGCGTTTTTATTAGTTCCAGATCCACAATCATAAACAACATTATATACTTGGTCCCTAGAACATATTCTTTCTGTATAAAATGCGCCTTGTCCAATAGGATGAATAATTCTTGTAACTTTCATAATGCAAGATATTTATATTTCCATTTGTTATGTCAGTTGGCTGATCCTGTCTCGGATGATCTCCTTGTATTCCTCTTTCATCTCTTGCGGAAGGAACGATCGATCCATGTACGTGAACCAGACGTCCTGAGACTTCCGAAACTTGTGAAAGATATTTTTTATAACCCTGTCGCCCAGACCCGCAGCCTGCATGGAGGCGATAAAATCCTCTTTCCTGATTTTCCGCTTCTTGCCGTTGAGCGTCAACGCCAGCTCCTCGTTATCCTCCGGCATGACCAGCGCTGTGGAGAGCATGTCGTAAGCCGGAGTAAGCAGATGTTTACCCGGCACCTCGCTATAAAGCGAGAAGTTCTTCAGATGCATGTCGGCATTTCCCGTGATCCACGAAAACACGACCTGCTCCCAAAAGTTGACCTGGTCCAGCAAGGGGGCTACGGAGAATCTCCGGATGGTCTTGTCGATCTGTTCGTACGAACCCTTGTATTTGTGCTCGGTCAGACGCCCGGTCAATTGACACATATCCTCCATGGGTAATTTCACACCCTGGGAAGTGCGGTCTATACGGCGTGTGATATAGCACATTTCGCCATCAGCAAAGCGGATCAGGCTGTGAGGCACGACCCTTATTCTGGCCAGTTCGGCCAAATGCATCGTTAAATCCTCCAACTCGGGCAAATGGGCGAATCGTTCGGTTGGAGGTTTCAGAATATACCGTCCCCACAGCCCGACAATCGTAAAACGGTCGACCTCGTTTCGTCCACCCTTGAGAATATCGAGTGACAGTTTTGCCTGTACCCCCGTAAGGGTTGTCTGGCTGCGAATTACCTGTCGGGCAAGATCTGTCAGATTTTCGCGCGTATAGGGCAGTTCGGGAGGATACGGCGTCCCGAACATTTTTTGGGAACAACGCTTGTGAAAATCCTTTTCACCCGCGGTCAGCTCCCCGTAACAATACAAACATACCGCCATCGATTACTCCTCCCTGGTGATTACGGGTTGAACTCCAACAGCTCCGATACAATCCTTACAGCAGGCCAAAAGCAAGGCCATGCGATCGCGGGCATCGATTTTCCAGTTCCTTTCGACAATATCCAGCAACCAGCCCTCGGGAATCAACCCGTCAAAAAACGGGAACAGCACTTTATCCCGATAGGGACGATCGCTCAACGGAAGGGTCAGACTCACAGCCTGCGCATCCGGTGCCGCCAAATAACCGGTATCGTATACGAATGTATAACCGTTCTCGTCTTCAGTCAGGATACCGGCCCGCCGATCCTGAAAAAATACAACAGCTTGTTTCATCATTCATCGGTTTTAGTCATCGGTACAGCTCCCACCTCATAGCCAAACAGATTCAGAATCTGGTTGACCTTGTCAAGACGAAGTGTCGGCTTGCCCTGCTCCAGTTCTCGGATAAAACGCAGTCCCACACCGGACTTATCGGCTAGTTCCACCTGTGTCAGATGATACTGTCGGCGCATCGACTTGACCGAGTTGGATAGAGATGTCTGCTTCATGATTTATACCCCTTTGGGTACAAATATAGTAAATATTTTTCATTTTGCACCCTTTCGGGTATAAATTTATATTTAATCATCCCTATTATACCCGATAGGTGGCACATGCACTCCTTTTCATCCGGCAGCAAGGTAATGGGCCGGAGCGAAATGCCAACCTCATGCCCGAGGGGTTTTCCCGGCAGGAGCCTCCGCAGATGGAGATGCTCCCCGGGAAAAAGGTTGTCGTATTCGCTCCGGCCCGCTTTTGGAAGATGCTACCGATGAAAAGGAGAAAGACCATGAACGGTGGCATTGTGAGAGGTCGGTTGCTCATGCTCTCTTCCTCTGTCTGTTCCGTCTTGTTGCCTCCGTCCTGCCTCTCGTCTATCGGAACTCGTTGCGATACCCCTCCTCCAGCATCCGTTCGACATCCGAGGAGCGGTAGAGGATCTTGCCGCCCAGCTTGATGTAGGGAATCCGCCCCTGGTTGCGATAATCCTGCAAACTCCGCCGGCTGATCTTCAACCGCTGCGAAAGCTCCTCGTCCGTATAGAAGCTCTCGCCGTCCAACGAAGACTTGCGCTTCGAGAACAACGTCTCCAACGACTTGGAAAGACGCTCCAGCGCCTGGAAGTACGAGCGGATCCGCTCGTCATGCTCCGTAATCAATTCATTGCCCATTTTCCGCTTGTTTGATGCGAGATTCGGCCCGATACCACCACGAGTGCCGCAATCCGGATCTCACCGTTTATACCCCGTTTCTGTGCCTTTGATCGTGTCTGTGCCGAGCCTCCAGCACCGCAAGGAACGACCGCACATCTTCTGCCCGGTAGTAGATCTTGTGGTTGATCTGCGTGTAGGAGAGCGACCCGTTGCCGCGAAGCGTCTGCAACGTCCGCTTGGAGATGTTCAGCAGTTGGCAGACCTGCTGATTGTCCAGCCACGGCTCCGGCTCGCCGATGCGGTGTGCATGGCAGAGCGCGTCCATCCGTCGGGCGAACTCCTCGAACCGCGCGAGCATCCGCTCGAAAGTCCGGGATTCTACATTGACTATTCCCATGGTAGCGTCGTTTTAAGATCCCGGGAAAGAGTCTGGATCCGGTTGCGGCACCAGACCGTGATTTCGTCGTCGAAGGTTGCGAAGTGGTGTTCCAGCACCCGGTCCAGATAGCTGTACATCGAGATCTTGTCGTTGTCAACGAGCCGCACGATTCGCTGAATCCGTTGGTGAAACTCCGGACGGACATAAATGGCCTTGCCGTGGAGAGCCGCGGTCTTGACCGGTAGCAGGAAAAGACGCTCGTAGTTAGCGGCTTTTTTTCGATAAAGTCCCGGAGTCAAGGGACGCCGTTCGGTCGTCGCCCCGAAGTTCATTCTTCTGCTCTTGCATAATGATAGGCTTTTATGGTTTCGGGAGCGAATATAGGGGCTTCAAAGACGTTTCTTCCGCTATCAGTGCTCTATGGCAGTGGTTGGCGTCGCTGTGGCATAGGTTGGCGTCGGTGGCGGGTATGCAAAGCCACCGAAACAGAAGCGTCTGATCTTTCAGACCCAGAGATAAAGAGGATATAGCCCAGGAGATCAAGAAGCCATGAGCCCAAGACTTCCTGAAGTCCGGATATCAGGAAATCCGGAGGTCATAAATTCGAGACCTCTGGAGTTCATGAGCCCAAGGGCTCATGATTTCAGGACATCCGGTGTTCATGACTTCTGGGGATCAAGATGCCAAGACTTCAATCCGTATTGATTTCCTGACATCATTATTTCATGATGGATAGCGTTCAAGACTTATTCATTCTGTTTCGGTATAGTTTTGTTCCCGATGTCGGCTTCTGGAACGGGTGGTTCGCCTCTTGAGATTGGCCGGCGAACAAACGGGAACGGGGCGTGATATTCGACCCGTTTTTGAGTCCGGGAACATTGTATGTTCGGGACTCAGCAAGCTGTGTTTTCCGTTACGCGAAATATTTTCGGTAACGCAAAACCGCTTGCCCGCAAGGGGAAGGAAAACTCCTCCGAAGTCGTCGTTTTTTACAGGGGCACCCCTGTGCCGATTACAAATTCCTGCCCATCAGAATGTCTTCATCTACTCCGCCCGTAATTCACCCCAACGCGGCTCGAAAACGAGCCTGAATAAAGGCAAAAGCAAGGGCAGAAAACCGTTCCGGTGAAGCACACCAGCGACATTTCCACACGAAAAAACGAATCCAACGTACGGTTTATTGCGGGAAACAACGCACCGGTTTGCGCCCCAGTTCCAGCCCGCAAAGGACGTCGAGCGTGCTGGGGCAGCCGTCCGTGCGGAGAACGTAGACACTCTCCTCGGCCATCGAGGCGATGGTGTAGTTGCGGGTATGAGCCGTCTGCCAACCGGTCCGGCGGGCGTTGCGGACGGCAAAAATCAGGATGCGCTGCTCGGCCAAAGCCTCTTCGACGGCGGGCGGGTAGCAGCGGTAGAGGGTTCGCCCCAAGGCCCAGATCACCGGGTGGCGAGCTTTCAGCAGGAGTTCAAAGACGGTTTTTTCGAGCGGCGACTGGAAGCCGCTGATTACGACGCGGTCGGTTGCGCAACACGCCTCGGCCCAGCACAAGGCCTGCTCCCCGACGGCGGGCGAGACGCCGCGCGAGGCAAAGAAGGCGACCTTCCGACGGTCGAGCAGGGCGGGGTTTCCGGTGTAATCGTAATCGAAAGCCATAAAAAACGTGGGTTGCCGCATTGACTTATCCCACGCTCAGGCCTTCGCTGCCCCACATTGAAACAAGTAACACGGACAGCCCACGCGAAACGTGTATCATGCACATAACAAGCCAAAGGCCTGCGGGCACAATACATGCGTCCACGAGGCGTCCAGTTACATCTCTTTCAATGTGTCAAGTTTGCGAAGTTTGAGCGTGAAAGAAAACGTAACGAAACGTTCGTAATATGTCCGGCTCCGTCCGCAGAGGCACGGAACCATCTACAAAAATAGGAAATTAAATTGGAAAACCGCCAACGGTCGCCGATTTTTGCGGCAAAAACTCCATCCGATAGCACAATGCTACAATAGGGAAAATCTAATATCTAAGGCTCCAACCACCTCTCCCGTTAAGCATACAACGGATAACGAGGATTCCCCCATGTTTGTCAGTCTTCCGATTGTTGTCTGGGGTCTTCGGGATTGGACACCCAAACGCTGTAACAAATTTGAGCGAGTAGCTCAGAACACAAGCTTCCTTTGCTTTTCAACGGTTTATGCAACTCCATCACAAAACCGATTCTCCCGTAAAAAGGCATGACCTGGCTGCGGATTGTTCGCAAACGAATATCGGGTCATATCTTACTGTATTCAATATCTTCTTTTATACTCTACTCAAGCAAAGTTCAATAGCCAATCTGCCAGAATCCGGCACACGCGCTCTTTATTTGAAAAAATGGCACACAATGGAAAAATTCCGACTATGTGCATGATTTCAGCGCATACTCTTGCTACCTTTGTACCAGAAAAAGACAAACACCATGGCATCCAATCTCTTCAAAAGGTACATCTGGCTGGCCGACACGATCCATCGCTACGGGCCGATTACGCTGGCCGAGATCCGCGCCCGCTGGCAGCGCAGCGCGCTCTATGACGGCCGTCCGCTGGCACGGCGGACCTTCCACTCCCACCGCGACGCGGTCGAAGAACTGTTCGACCTCTCGATTGTCTGCGACGAACACACCAACCGTTACTCCATTGCCAACAGCGAGGATCTCAACTCGCACAACATCACAAACTGGTTGCTCGATAGTTTTGCCGTCGGGCAGTCGCTGCGCGAGGCCCGCACGCTGCACAACCGCGTGCTGGTCGAGGAGGTTCCCTCGGCCCGGGGGCATCTGCCCGAACTGCTTGACGCCATGCGCGAGAACCGGCAGGTGGTCATTACCTATCAGCCCTTCACGGGGGACGAGGCCTTCGATCTCCGTCTTCGGCCGCTTTTCGTCAAGCTCCGCGACCGGCGCTGGTACCTCTACGCCGACAAGCCCGACAATGCGAAGATCAAACTCTACGCGTTGGACCGCATGGTGAAGGTCCATGTGACCGAAGATCGCTTTACGCCGCCCGAGGGGCTGGATCCGGCCGGCTACCTGGCCGGGGCCTTCGGCGTGGCGGTCTACGACGACATCCGTCCCTGCACGATCCGTGTCCGAGTCGCAGGCGACGGCGCCAAGTACCTCCGTACGCTGCCCCTCCACGCTTCGCAGCAGGAGGTCGAGACGCATGACGACTATGCCATTTTCGAATTTCACGTGGCACCGACGCCGGAGTTTTACCAGGCCATGTTAAACTGCCACTGCAATTTCGAGGTGCTCTCGCCGGACAATGTACGGAAGGAGATACGGCGCATTATCGGGGACCTCGAAGCTCTCTACGATCACAACGTCCAGAAAGTGATCTTTCTCGATTTCGACGGCGTGATGAATACCGAGCGTTACATTGCCGAACGGCGCAGGAACGGGCTTCCGGTTTCGGACCGCTACGGTTATCTGTTCGACCCTGAGGCGGTGGAGAACCTGCGGCGGATTATCGATGCAACCGGTGCCGCAGTGGTCATCTCCTCGTCATGGCGTCTCGAGGGCGAGGAGCGGATGGAAGCCATGTGGCATGAGCGGGCTCTGCCGGGACAGCTGATCGGCGTAACCGGTCAATCGCCGCATGCCAACTTCCCAATGTCCGCCGGAGAGACGGCCGGAGCCACCAAGGGTGAAGAGATTCGCAGTTGGCTGAAAGAGCACGCTTCGAAGCCATACCGCTATGTGATTTTTGACGATGAAGCGGATATCCGACCGGAGCAGCGACCGCATTTCATTCAAACCGACCCCCACATCGGCATTACCCGCACGGATACCGAACGGGCTATCCAAATTTTAAACGGAGAGAACCATGACTGACAAGAAAAAACAATACACTCAAAAAACAGCGACTTCGTTCCGGACGTTCGGCCAGCGGGCCGATGCTCCGAAAACAGCAGAGGCCGTCATCCCGATCGACATCATCAACCGACAAGGCCGAAACTACACGCTGCGGAATGCCGAGGGATTGCAACTCCGGATCGACGAATCGTTAATCGTAGACAACGGATTGCATATCGATGCGCAAGCAGGGAAACTGCTCGTCTCCGAATCACTCGTCCGGGCCTGGTTTGAACCGATCCGCCGAGAGCAACAGAAGCGGGAAGAGCAACGGCTCCAGGATCTCTTTGCCGAATCGGTACCGCTTATCTGGCGCCAGCGTGAACGGATTCTTGCCGATCCGCAACTCTTCGGGGCCCGCATGCCGATGCGCATCCGCATGGCCTACGTCTCGATGAAGGATTCGGGCCCCTATCCACTGGGCGTGGTGGTCCGGGCATGGACCGAATATGAGGAGCGCTACACGCGCGTATGCCCGAAATGCGGCGGACGGATGCTGATCTACTCCTTCTCGGGGTCCCCGCTGAGCGGTCGCAGCAGCCATTCGGCCACATGCACCGCATGCGGCTACCAACAACACCACGTCGACGAAGGCAGTTTCGGCCGCCTTGCCTCACCGATCATGCGTATCGCCAGCCAGTATCGGGATCTGCCGAAGGGCGATGCGTTGTCACTCGAAGAGGCTGTCAATAAAATCCACGATTTCGACACAAAAGATCAAGGATTAAATAAACAAGTAGTATTTTTATAGATAATATAACCTAAAATCTCAATACGATGGCTCGCTCTATCAGTGAATCGTTCATGAACCGCTTCATGGACAAAAACGATCTCCTCCCCGTCTTGGAATATGTAAAGGCCGACAACTCGCTGGATCTCGAAATGCGAGGCAATTATGTCTCGATCTATTATCGAGGTGGTTCAGTTTTGAGAATATTTGAAGATAAAGGACATTACGGCAGTATTGATCCCCGATATATGCCTGGGGCTCAAGTACCTCAATTCTCATTGGAAAACATTCATGCCTATCTTACCGAAGCAAAGCACATTGTGGATATCTACACCACCAATGTAAAAAATCATCTGGGAGAAAAGGACATCCAACAGATGATCATCAAGGAGAACAATTATTCATGCAACTCCTTCGATACGGATTATTTTATTATCGACAGCGAATACCAAAACGGGGACAAACGCTTCGACCTTGTCGC